>Ga0335072_10000024_pt1 | contig 342865 bp, 253 predicted proteins | sample Lox_Sample_21_FD_206725 | JGI IMG/M metagenome (GOLD analysis project Ga0335072, IMG submission 206725) | Soil microbial communities from Loxahatchee National Wildlife Refuge, Florida, United States - Lox_Sample_2.1 | ecosystem: Environmental > Terrestrial > Soil > Wetlands | place: USA... | reverse complement strand
TGCCAGGGACATCGCCAGCAGAAATACACCGGCCGCTATGGACGCACGGACCATTTCCTTCAATTTTAGACGCTCCGTCGAAAAGAAAGGCCACCGGCCACGCCGCCGGGTGCCCCATCATCTGCCCGCTGTTGGCAGATGTGGGATTCCGCTCTGTTTATTGAATGAACTTTCGCGACACCACGCCAGGGTCCCGGATCCCGCCTGCCCACCTGTCCGAAACGTCGTTCCCGAACCGGGCTTTCGTGGCACTCTGATAATGCTGATGTCCTTGCTATCAACGAATTCCCTGAAAGTGCCCGACCGCGCATTTCGTGCCGGACTCGCCGCCGTCCTCGCTCTCTGCTGCCTCCTCTTTGTCTGGTTCTCTCGTCATTGGCCGCTGATCGGCGACGCCTCCCTGATCCATTACCTGGTTCTGCTCCTCGACCACGGATTCTCTCCCTACCGCACCATCATCGACGCGCAGATGCCTGGCACCTACATGCTCGACTGGTGCGTCGTACATTCCTTCGGCGGCGGTGCCGTCGGCCTTCGCATCTTCGACTTCACCCTGCTGGCCCTCGCTGCCCTCGCTATGCTCTGGATCACCTGGCCCGTAGACCGCTTCGCCGGCTTCTTCGCTGCCTCCCTCCTCGCCCTTCTGCACGGCCGCGATGGCATTCCGCAAACCGCGCAGCGCGACCTCATCATGGCTGTGCTCATGCTGCTCGCTCTGGCCGCCGCCTTTCATGCGGTCCGGCGTAGCCAGCCCGGCTGGATGTTCCTCTTCGGCCTCTGCACCGCCACCGCCGCCAGTATCAAACCCACAGCCGCTCCCGTAGCCCTTCTTCTAATCCTCGTCGCTATCGTTCTGCGCCGCGACGGCCGGCCTCTGTTCTGGTATATGGCCTGGGGCATCCTGGGCCTCGTCCTTCCCTGCCTTGCCGTCACGATATTTCTGATCAAAGAACGTTCCATACCCGCCTTCCTCGACGCGCTGCACGGCATGTGGCCCTACTACGCCACACTGGACAATCGCCCTCTGGGTTATCAGCTGCTGCACAGCATCTCGCCGCTGCTCTTCCTCGTCCTGCTGTGGCTGTTGCTGCTCGTGCTCAAAGTGGTCCAGTCGCGCCGCCAGGCCGCCGCCTCCTCCCCATGGCAGTGGGAGCGTTTTGCGCTCTGGATGGGACTCGCTCTCGGCTACCTCTCCTACCTCAGCCAGAGAAAGGCCTATCCCTATCATCGCTATCCGGTGCTGGTCTTTCTGCTGCTTCTGATGGCTCTGCACTTCACCGAGGCCCTGCGCGAGCGCGGCGTGCTCCGCCTGTGCGGAATCATCGGGCTGGCAGCAGGCGCGCTGGTTATCGCGCCCATGTCCGTCTATAAGATCGCGCGCTACGACTGGCGCTACGATCAGCTCTTCACCATGTTGCAGGGCGACCTCGATCATGAAGGCGGCGCCAGTCTCTCCGGACACGTGCAGTGCCTCGATACCTTTGCCGGCTGCATCAACACCCTTTACCGCATGAAGCTCATCGAGAGCACCGGCTTCCTCGTCGACTTCTACTTCTGGGCTCCGCACCAGACCCCCGTCACCGAGCAGATGCGTCAACGCTTCTGGAGCGACATCCAGCACAACCCTCCGAAAGTCTTCATCGTCATGAAGCAGGATTGGCCCAACGGCCCCGACACCTACGGCAAAATTACCCGCTGGCCCCTGTTCGCAAATTATCTGAATCAGAACTACGCCCTCGTCGCCGACCGCATTGCCGGCGGATGGGTGAAGCGCGAGAGCCGTCCCTATCCGCCCCCTGCATACAGAATCTACGTACGCAAAACTGACGCCGCCCCTCCAGCCTGAGGAACGCGGTATTCTGCAATCGATATGGCGTTGATGATTCGCTCTTCCGCAATCCATGCTGCCGGCTGCTACACGACCGCGCGCATTTCCAAAGGCCGGCAGATCGTGGAGTACACCGGGCCGCGCATCTCCAAAGAAGAAGCGGACGAGAAATACGCCAACTCACCCACCACCTATCTGTTTGGCGTAGGCGACGGCTCGACGGTCATCGACGGCCACGGCACCGCCATGTTCATCAACCACTCCTGTGATCCGAATTGCGAGACCGAGGAGATCGACGGCCGCGTCTGGATCATGTCCATCCGCAACATCGCTGCCGGCGAAGAGCTGACCTACGACTACTACCTCTACGACGGCGACGAAGACGAAGCCGCCTGCAACTGCGGCTCAGCCAATTGCCGCAAAAGCATGTACTCCCCGGAAGAAATCCGCCGTCGCGCCCGCGCCGCGAAGAAAGCCGCCCGAAAAGACTTCAGAAGCCGTGCGCCGAGGTCCCGCCATAAGCGCAGGTCCTGACCGGTCACCTGCTCTGGTTTCAGATTTCCTTCGTCATCCGCACAATCGGCAGCAGCTCGCCGTTTGCCAGCGGTAACTCGATTCGCTCACCCTCCATGTACCCATGCCGGCGGTAGAGCGGAACGCCCGTCAGCGTCGCTCCCATCTCAAAGCGCGTGAATCCCTCCGCCTGCGCCGCCGCCTCGCACAGCGCCAGAATGCGGCTGCCAATCCCCCGCCTCGCCCAGCCAGGATGAACGAAGAACGCCCGAATCCTGGCGGCGTCCGTTCGAGGATCGAGCAAAGCGTCGTCTCGCCCCGGCCGATAATCGCTCCCATAAGGAGTCCGCCGCCGCGACCATCCCCCGCACGCCGCCAGACCGCCGCAGCCGGCCAGTTCCGGCGTGGGTTCCCCCTCCGGCTCCACAACAAAATACGTCTGGTCCGCGATCAGCTGCGTATCCAGCCCCAGCCACGTCCCCAGGGCCTGATCCATCTGCGAGGGCGTATAGTCCGCGGCCTGCAAACCGCGCACGGAGGCTTCAATCAGCGCTGGCAGATGCGGAATGTCGGCCGCAGTAGCAAGGCGGTAGCGGAGAGACGGGTTAAGGTCTTCTGTCATCTCAACACCCCAAGTGATGCTCTGACTTTCATTTTGACATCAAGTTTGTTTAATGGCATCATGGAACGGAAATGCGCACCACACTGGCCATTGATGATGACGTTCTGGAGCAGGTGAAGCATTATGCCCAGAGCCGAGGAATTAATCTTGGCCGAGCAGCCTCGGATCTGATCCGGGAAGGCCTCTCGCGACCCGCGCCGACGCATGTTGTGCATGGACTCCGTGTGTTCAGCCGTTCGGCTGACGCTCCGCTAATTACCTCGGAACTCGTTCGTGATCTCGACAGCGAGCAGGATCTGCATAAGATTCGCTGATGCCGGTCTCTCTCCTGGATGTCAATGTGCTGGTGGCGCTGCTCTCGGCAGATTCCCTGTTTCACGACGCGGCGCAGAAGTGGTTTCTGGCAAACGCATACAACGGATGGGCAACCTGTCCAATGACTCAGGCCGGCTTCGTACGGATCATCTGCAATCCGGCAGTCAGCCGCAACAGGATTCATCCCTCTCAGGCAATCGAGGTACTGGAAGCGAATCTCGGCCACCCAAGCCACAAATTTTGGCCAGATGACCTGAGCGCTGCCAAAGCCACTGCCCCATTTCAGCGACATCTTGCAGGTCACCAGCAGATTACCGACGCTTACCTGCTGGGCCTCGCCCTGAAGCACAGAGGACAACTAGTTACGTTCGACAAAGCCGTACAGGCACTCGCTACAGCAGCGGAGATGGACCACCTGGTCTTCACGATTCGCAAATAGCCCTGCCTTGGTCGGTGGAAAGCGGCGCGTCCTCCCAGGCGATACAATCAGCTTTCGATGGCTTATCAGGTTCTGGCTCGGAAGTACCGCCCGCAGCGCTTTGCCGACGTTGCCGGGCAGGAGCACGTGACGCGCACTATGCTCAACGCGCTCGAACAGGGGCGCATCGCCCACGGCTATATCTTTTCCGGACACCGCGGCATCGGCAAAACCACCATCGCCCGCATCCTCGCCCAGGCCCTCAATTGCCGAACCGCCGTCGGCACCCCCGAAAGGCCCACCCCCGAGCCCTGCGGCACCTGCGATTCCTGCACCGAGATTCGCGCCGGCAACTCCGTCGATGTCCTCGAGATCGACGCCGCCACCAATCGCGGCATCGACGAGATCCGCGAGCTGCGCGAGGCGGCCCGCTACCGCCCGGCACGCGACAAGTACAAGATTTGGATCCTCGACGAAGCCCACCAGATCACCGACGCCGCCTTCAACGCCCTGCTCAAGACGCTGGAAGAGCCGCCAGAGCATGTCGTCTTCATGATGGCGACCACGCAGCCCGAGGACATTCCCCAAACCATCCGTTCGCGCTGCCAGCACTTCAGCTTTCACGCCGTCCGCTTTGACGACATCCTGACCCAGCTCAAAGCCATTGCTGTCGAGGAGAACCTCGACGCTGAAGACGCCGCCCTGTCCTTGCTGGCCGAAGCCGGCGACGGCTCCATGCGCGACGCCCTCTCCATCATGGATCAGGCCATCGCCTCGGCTCCCCTTGCCGGCGGCAAGCCGCACCTGGCCGCTGAGCAGATTCGCGAGCTCATGGGCACCGTGCCCAATACCGTCTTCGAGCGCACGATGGAAGCCATCAGCGCCGGGCAGACCGCGGCCGTCATCGAGGAGCTGAACACTCTGCTCAACGCCGGCAACAGCCCGGCAGCGGTCGCCCGCCAGTTCGTCCGCTATCTGCGCAATGCCCTGATGGCGCGCATCGGCGGCGAAAATTTCGATGTACTCCAGATCTCCGCCGATGAGCGCGGGCGTGCTGCGCGCTCGGCGATGCTCTTCTCCGAAGAGGACCTCACCCGCTTTCTCCAGGTCATGCTGCGCACCTTCGACGACCTCAACTACCGCCAGGAGCAGCGCTTCCATCTGGAATTGGGACTGGTGAAGCTCGTCCATCTGCAGCGGCTCCTCCCGGTGGAAGAGCTGCTGAGCCAGATCCCTGCAGGTGGAAAGACCGGCAGCGGTTCACCACTGCCCGGGGGCGGAACCCGCGGCTCCGTTGCAGGCACCGTCAACGCTTCAGTATTGGGACAGCGCAGCGCTGCGCCTCCTCCAGCCTCGTCCCCTGTTCTCCCGGTAAGGCCAGCCGCATCGCCCGAGCGCCCCGCCCTCGCTTCGCGCCCCTCGCCCTTCGAAGCCGACCGCGACCGCAAGACCCCCAGCGACGCTGGCGGTAACCCCACCCCGCGTGCTCTCTCTCCCGCGGAAAGTGTCGGGCGCGCCGTCGCGGAACCTCCAGTTCGAGTTGCCGTCGCGTTCGCCGAGGCTCCGATCAGCACAGCAACGGCCACGGCCGTCGCGATTGCCGAGCCCGACGACGAAGGACTGGAAGCCGCCGCAGCCGTATCTGTCGCAGAACCCGACGTTGCTGTTGCTGAGCCCGCTGTCGCCGAATCTGCTGTAGCTGAACCTGCCGCAGCCGATCCTGCCCATGAACCCAACCTCGACCGCATCCGCGAAGCCGTCTGCGCGGCTCTCGACAGCGAAGGCCACAACACCGCGGCGGCTCTCATCAATGCGGGAGCCTGGACGCTCAACGGCGCCAGCATTCAGGTTGAACTGGCCATGCGAAAGACCATGCTGGCGCTCACCATCAACGCCGAAGCCGAAGCCATCTGCAAAAAAGCAATGCGCGCCATCGGCGCAAGCCACAAGATCACGTTTGTGCCCGGTGAGAACGGGGGGAATGGAACCGCAGCGCCTCGGGCAGCCGCTCCAGTTCCTGCGGGCAGCCTGCAGTCGGCGGCTCTCGAGAACCCCATGGTGCGCAAAGCCCAGGAGCTTTTTAAGGCGGAAATTCGCAGCGTTCTCGACCTGCGGGAGAACAACTGAATCTCATTGATTGAGGAGCCATGGTAAACCCTCTGAAACTTCAGGAAATGCTGGGCCAGGCAAAGCAGATGCAGGAGCAGATGCAGCAAAAGCTGGCCGCAACCGTCGTCGAGGCCTCCTCGGGTGGAGGCGCCATCACCGTGAAGATGAACGGCAAGAAAGAAGTCCTGAAGGTCACCATTGATCCCGCAGCGGTCGCCAGCCTTACTGGCCCCCATCCGGACGTCGAGATGCTGGAGGACCTGATTGCCGCCGCGGTCAACGAGGCGGGGCGCCGCGCCGAAGACATTCTGAAGTCCAGTGTGCAGGGCATGTTGGGCGGCCTCGACTTGCCGCCGGGATTGCTGTAGAGCTCGAATCGGATGGAATGGGCCACGAACACGAAGTGGTCTCGCGTAAGCGGGACCCCGGTAGAAGCCTTAGGCTGGCCTGAGCGCAGCCGAAGACGCCTTAACGCCGGGGAAGCTTCGGGGGCTCGAATCGGCATGTCATGGGCCAAGAACACGAAGTGGTCCAGCGGGAGCGGGAATGCGGTAGAAGCCCCGGCCTTCAGGCCGGGGAGAACGCAACCACGAAATTCGAGGCCTTTAGGCCCGGAAAGGCTCTGGATCGTTCCGTCACAGAAACAGGCTCGAATCAGCGCTCTATGAGAACACGCCGCGAATTCTTAGCCCGATCGGGCATGGCAACAGCAGCGGTTTTGCTGGCGCGGCGCGATCCCCTGGCGCAGACAACTCCTGACCAAAGTTCTCCAGATCCTCAAAACCCTGCACCCGGCTCCGCAACACCCCAGACAGCCGCGCCCACCCCAGCCCCCCAGAACACCAATCCCGCCGTCCAGCCCAATCCCACTCTGCTGCAGCAACTCCGCACTGCAGCCGCGACCGAAACCATCAAAACGACGAAGCTCACCGATACCATCTTCCTGCTCCAGGGAGTGGGCGGCAACATCGTCTGCCAGATCGGCCCCGACGGCAAGCTGCTCATCGACTCCGGCATCTCTACAGGAACCGGGAAGCTCCAGGACGCCCTCAGCAAGCTCGGTCCCAACAAGGCGAAGCTCCTGATCAACACCCACTGGCACTTCGACCATACCGACGGCAACGCGGCCCTGCATCTCGATGGCGCATTCATCATCGCGCAGACGAATACACGCGTGCGGCTTTCGTCGCCCCAGTACATGCAGGTTTACGACGTGCACTTCTCTGCGGCCCCGGACGCGGGCCTGCCCCAGGAGACCTTCCCCGACACCAGCACGCTGTGGGTCAACAACGACCAGATCGATATGGTCTACGCGCCCGACGCGCACACCGACTCCGACATCTTCATCCACTTCAACAAGGGCGACGTCATCCACACCGGCGATCTGTGGTTCAACGGAATGTATCCGCTGATCGATCTGTCCAGCGGCGGCACCATCAACGGCATGATACGCGGTGTCGACCAGGTACTGTCCGTAGCAGACGACCGAACGAAGATCGTACCGGGCCACGGCCCTCTCGGCGACAAAGGCGCACTCGAAACCTATCGCACCATGCTGGTCACTGTGGCCGATCGCGTGGAGAAGCTGAAGGCCGGAGGCAGCACGGTGCAACAGGCCATCGCCGCCAGACCCACCGCCGACCTCGATGCAACCTGGGCGAAAGGAAACATCAAGCCCGACACCTTCGTCGCGCTCGTCTACGACTCACTGTGATTTCCGGAGCGTGAAGCTCGCTGGAAAACTGATCGCCGCCTTTGTGTCATGGCGCGCGCTTCAGCGCCGCTTTGGAAATGCGTAAGTTGCAGACTTTCAATATGCCCAAAATGCCAGAATGGCACGATAGCCAACACACAAAGACAGTACTCAAACTGTCATCCTGAGGAACGTGAGCGGCGCCCAAATTGTCATACCGAGAGGCGGGAGCGACGAAGGATCTGCCCTGAAAGCTTGCTATCCATCACGAACCTACCGTTTTCAGAATGGACTCAGGTGATACCGAACGCCAGGCTCAACTTTGAAATAAGAGCAATCGCGGCTTAAAAATGTACGCTGGAGCGCCGTGGAGATTCGGCCCTCTGTGGTGAAAACTCGGCGAAAGTTGCGCTCTGGTCATTCCTGGCCCGTCGGAGTTCGGACTACCACGTTCCCCAAAAATGAGAATGCACCCATTCTCGCAATTTCGGTGGCTCAGTCGAATCCGGATGCTTCCCTGTGCAGCCGTCGTATGACACGCTGGGTCGCGCCGAGGTGCGGTTGAGCAGCCATAACGGATGCAACCCTTCAAAAGAAAGCAAAACCCACGCAGCAGAATGCGCGTGGGTTCGCTTCCTTCCTGCCCGACTTAGAACGAGTAAGTCAAGCCAACCTGCAACTGCCGGGGGTTACTGGTGGACTTCGTGTTCACCTGACCAAAGGTCCCTGAGGTCGGGTTCAGATTTGAGCTCGTCATGGACCAGTTGGGGTGATTGACGAAGTTGTACGCATCCGCCTTGAATTCGAAACCATTCCTCTCATTGATCGCGAAGGTCTTCCTCAAATTAAGGTTCCAGTTCTGGAATCCAGGCTGGTAGACGGAGTCGCGCACCCCCTGCTGGTGAACAAAGGTGTTCGCTGGCGGCGGAGTGAAGATCGGGCTGCCGTCTGCATTGGTTGTGGTGAACCACTTGTTGGCTTGTTGACCAGCGTACCCGGAGAATTGCTTCAACAGCTTTGGAGTTCCGGTCATTGCGTAGAATTCGCCTTCGCTCCCGCAGCCAAAGCTTCCGACCTCTCCAACGCCGGCGAAGTCATTGCCTGTTCCAATACCGCACGGTGTGCCGCTCTGGAACTCAGTGTTCCCGCTCAATTGCCAGCCGCCCAGAAGCTTACCGGCAAGCGTGTCCTGGTTTCTGAAGAACGGCAACAGATACTGATAATTGATCACGAAGATGTTGCGGGTGTCGTATTCCGACGGGCCCCACAAGCCGGTGGTGTTATAGGAATCGGGGAGGATGTCGCGATAGTTGGAGCTGTCGTCCATGCTTTTTGACAGCGTATAGGCCACGCCGACCAGCCAGCCACTGGCGAACGGGCGGTTCCATTGAAGCTGGAGTGAGTTGTATCGCGAACTTCCGTTGCTCTGCTCCTGCTGAATCGCCGAAAACCCACGATAGGGACGCAGGGAGTTGGCGCTCATGCCGGGATTCTGGGCCAGGGCTCCGGGTGCCGGCTGATTGATGTCAATGACGCGCCAGTTATACAGTCCGCGGCCGCCGACATAGGCAACCGACAGCATCGATTTCCAGAACGTCTGCTGCTCGACGGTGGCGTTCCAGTTCCAGCGCTGCGGAGACTTGAGATTTTTATTCAGAGTGGTGAGCTGGATAGGAGCAGCAATATCCGTGGCCAGGCTGCTGCCCGGGTCGTCGACCATATCATTGACGCCGGGCGCAGGATTGACGGTAACCGTCGGCTGAAAGGGCGAATTGCCGCCGGGAAAGACGTTGTCCAGCAGGCCCATGCGGGTTGCAAAGTTGCCTATTCCCACGCGAACCACAGTCCTCGGTGTTACTGCATAGGCGAAGCCGAGACGCGGCTGGTAGTTATACGACGTGTTGACATAGCCCTTGTTCAGTTTAGGAGCGAAGAGAGAGGCGCACGAAGCACCATCGCAGACGTTGGGGTTGGATCCGGCGCCAAGCACGCCGTGTTTGGCGGCAGAACTGGGGAAGGAAGAATAGCCCGGGATGACGATTCCGTCGTAAGGATTGCCCGTGCCGAGGATCACGTTGCCCTGCGGAGTCACCGTGGGAGCACTGGCGGCGCTATAGGTGGCGGGATCGAAGAAGTCCGCATTTCCCCACGCCGGAGTGTAGGGGCTCAGGACGGTAATGCGCAGGCCATAATCGACATGCAGCCTGCGGTTCACCTGCCATGAATCCTGCGCAAAGAACTCGTTGTCGAGGCCACGCCAGTAAGTTTGCGCTCTTTGGCCGATTTCGTTGTAGTTGTCGGCGATGCCCATCGCCAGATTGGCCAAACTAATGCCGGTCGTAGCGCCTAATCCACTGCGGGTATCGGTAAAGGTAAAAGTGCCGTTCTGGTTACTGGCTCCTCCGGGAACGGTGGCGACATTGATCTGGTCGTTGTCATTCTCTCCGGAAAAATTGAGGTAGTACCCACCCTTGAAGGTGTGATTGCCCCATACCTTCGTCAAACTGTCGGACGCGGTAAAGATGGGGCCATCCGAGTGCGATGGGTAGGGGCCACCCGCCAGGCTGTAGAAGCTGTCCTGAACCGAAGCGGTGGGTATCTTTCCCGGCTCGGCTTTCTGGTCTGCCGGGAAGATATAAGGAAAGGTAATCCCGAGGCTCGACCGGTCGAAGCCGGCGAGAGCGGTGTTGACGGGGATATAGACGTTGTCGAGGCTGAGCGTCGCCCGAGCCTCGTTAATCATCGTCGGCGAAATCGCCCAGGTCCATGCCAGCACATTGGTCTGGTTCGGACGGATGAAGTATTTGCCGGTCAGACCGGAGCCCTGATCGAACGGCTGATACTCGTTGTAGGTCGCGTTCTGGCGGACGTATTCCAGCTTGTGACGGTCGTTGACGACCCAATTGATATGGAGGACCTGCTTGCGCTGATTGATAGGGTGGGCAGCCTGAGCAATCCAGTTATCAACTCCCGACTGATATCCGGGTGTAGGCGTCGGGTAAGCATTCAAAATGGCCAGCCCGTTGGCGCTGAGCCGATCGGCGGGAATGATATTGCCCGCGAACGGCTGACAGCTTGCGCTTCCGAGGGACGGGCACGTCGCCGGATCGTATATCTGGTGAACACCGGAGAGCCACGGATTGGGATTCAGGAACTCACTGAAATCGCCGGTGCGCATTCTTAGCGTCGGAACGGCCTGCTGCTGGGAGTCGGTGAAGCGGTAGCGAATCCAGTCTTCATTCACGAAGAAAAAGAATTTGTCCCGGAACCGGTCCATACCGATCTTCGGGATCCAGACGGGGCCGCCAAAGGTAAATCCAAAGTTGTTGTAACGATAAGGTGAAGCAAACCGCGTGGTAGGCGACTGATTGCGAACCCAGGTGTTGGCATTCATGGCAGAATTACGCAGATATTCATACGCGGAACCATGAAAGTCCCTGCTTCCACTCTTGGTCACCATACGAATCTGGGCACCGGCGGCGTCGCCATACTCCGCCTGATAGTCCGAAGCGATGACCTGCATCTCCTGGGTCGCATCGACGCTGGCGACACCGATGATGGCGCCGTTGCCGCGGGTACGAACGGCCGGAGCTCCGTCAAAGGTGACCATGGTATCCTGCGCACGAGCACCGTTGACATTGAATGGATTGCCGCCGCCCACCGCGAAGTTAAAGTCGCCCAGCGTCGAGCCGGTACGCATGCCTGGAACCAGCGAACCCATGTAGAGCGGATTGCGCCCATTGAGCTCCTGATCGCTGACCTGTTTGCCTGTAATCTCAGTCTGCACCGCAGCTGACTGTGTCTGTAATGTTTGGGCGGTGGCCACTACCGTCACCTGCTCCGTCGCTACGCCGACGGTCAGGGGAGCGTTCAGGGAGAGCGTGGTATTGGCAGCCAGCGTGTTGTGGCTGCTGATATAGGTCTTAAACCCGTTTGTTTCCGCCCGCAGGGTATAGTCGCCGGGACTCAGGTTCGTAACGGTGTAATGGCCCTGGGCATCCGTGGTCGCCGAATAGCTCTCGCTCGTTGCATCATTGGTGAGGGTAATCTTCGCATTGGGAACCATAGCTCCCGACTGATCGGTAACGAATCCGCTGATCGTGCTCTTGTCAGACTGAGCGAAAGCTCCCGCCGAGAAGACGACGATCATGGATACCACAAAAAAAAGACTACGCGCCAGCCTCCGCATCCACTCAACTTTCAACATATGTAGCCTCCCTGTAACTGCATTTCCAGTTGGCCGTTTTAATTCGAACGGCATTGACCGCGGGGTTCCAGGATTCTGGCTCCGTCGGTAGTTCGGCGACGCGTTTGAGAGCATCACCGAAATGCGCGTACTATATCGACGTTAGCGCTAACGCGTCAAGTCGCCAGATCATCGTCGATTCAACGGGTCTGAGGCTGGCAGACTGACAGGGGACGAACGCTGGCCGAAAAGGAGCGAATTTCATACCATGCCTCTGAGAAACTGAATTTGTGCCTTCAGTCGGTCCATGATGTCCTGGAACAATTCCGCCTGATGCTCGGCGAGGTGAACTTGTGCCGGCGGAAGCAACTGTGGCCCTGAGGGTGATGGCCGTGCCTGTGCTGGCAGAGCTGACCGGGTTACCGCTGGCCAGAATGGTCAGCGCGGTAGTCGTTGCGCTCTGGGCGTACGACTGCACGCAGGTGAGGGCGGTGGAGAGCAGAGGCAGGATAGACAGCAAAACAAGGCGAATCAAGGCGCAGGAATTCTCTGAACGCATATTGGGGCCCAGCTATATTGGACTACGGCCATCACTGTGAATGGTTGGTAAGCTGCGCAGGGTACTTGCAGGAGCCTGCATGTCTGAGAGTGCAAACAAGGATTGCGTTCAGCGCCACTTTGAGGAGCTTTGGAATCACGGGCACATCGAAAAAGTGGACGAGTTCTTCTCTAAGGAATTCTCGAATTTCGGTGTACAGTACTCCGACGCTCGGGGCATCATTCAGCACATCATTCGCACCTGGCGCAACGCTTTTCCGGATTTGGTTTTTCAAATGGACTCGCTGGTCGCGGAAGGCGACACGGTCATGTGCGAGGTCACACTAACTGGCACGCACTTGGGCGACTTCCCCCTTATTACGCCCTTGCACGGCCCGACGCTCGCTCCAAACGGCAGGAAATTCACAGTCAAACATATCCATCGATTCCGCCTGAAGGAAGCGAAGATCGTCGAGCACTTTGCAGTGCGTGACGACCTGGGCATGTTCCAGCAGCTTGGGCATCTCAATTTCCTCAGTCAATAGTTCAGCTGTCGTCGGATGGTCGGCATTCCGGAAATTATGCATGTGATGACAGTGAGCCCCGTTGTTTACCAAGTCGTAATTTCCGGGTTGTCGGTAATACGGCCAGGAGCGTTCGACCTGCCCCGAAAAGGTTGGATTCGAGACGGCTGTGTCCTACTTACTGGATCGGCGTTGTGAGGACTTCTACCTCGGAGACTCCGCATAAAGTCGCTCTGCCTCTCGCTGTAACCGGGCCAGCGAGTCCGCCGGACCGCTGTCGAGCCTGCGGCGTGTGAGAAAGCGCAGCACCGCACCGCGCCATCCCGTCGGAAAACCGAACCCGCAGTGATAGCTGACACGGCATTGTTCCTGTCCCAGCGGAATACAGCTCATGTCTTCCCGCACTGTGACTCCAAATGGAAATCGCGCATCGAATCCAAGCTTATAGTTCAATGAGTCGATCTCCGTGAACCGGAACTGCAACTTGAGGTGCAGGAACTCCGGGCCGGCCTGTGCGAAAACTGTTTGTCCGACAACGGCAGGCCCGGCAGGATCGGCGGCAGTAACACGCACGTTATAGAAATCGCCCCATCCTTCCGGATGCGTAAGAAGCGTCCAGACTACCTCCACTGGCGCGTTGACTACACCGGTTGGACAACTGGCGTATTTCATGGTTGTACCTGCCAGAGGATATTACGTAGGTAGGCTGGTGCTCCGCTGGTCGTGTTGTTTGAATGCTGAGTCGAGGAGGAGCACGAGGTGTTACAAAGGCTGAACTCGGCGCGACGCTGATTCAGAGAACGACCTCGGAGGCTCCTCAGAGACGAGATGTACTACATCGGACTGGACGTGCACAAGAAGACGATCAGCTACTGCGTGAAGGACGCAGCTGGTTGTGTGTATCGGGAAGGCAGGATCGGCTCGACGCGACACGAACTGGACGCGTGGATCGGACCCTTCCCGAGCCCCGCACCATCGCGATGGAAGCGACGATCTTCACGGGCTGGATTTACGACCACCTGCTTCCGCATGCCGAGAAGGTGAAGGTGGCTCATCCGCTGATGCTGCGGGCCATCGCTTTGGCCAAAAAGAAGAACCACAAATCGACACCGGCAAGATCGCCGACTGCCTGCGCGGCGATTTTCTGCCCGAGTGCCACATGGCCTCGACAGAGATCCGCGACCGGCGACGGATCCTGCGCTACCGGCATCTGGTGGTGAAACAGATGGTGCAAACCAGGAACCGGGTATCGGGTCTGCTGATGGAAACCGGCGTCGAACACACGAAGAGCCGCCTGCATAAAGTGGGCTATTTCCGCCGGCTCATGACGACCAGCAACGAGATCAATGACAGCATCCGGCCATGGCTCCGGCTCAGCCGCGAGACCATCGAGCGCTGCCAGAAGACCGAGTACGCGCTGGTCAGCTCCCTGGAGCGCGATCCGCTGCTGAAGAAGAGAATCAGGCGGTTGAGAACAGCTCCGGCAGCGGGGCCGATCACGGCGCTGACCTGTGCTCTGGAGATGGGCGATATCTCCCGGTTCCGCTCCATCAAGGAAGCTGTTAGTTATTGCGCCGTATACCTGGGGTTAAAGACAAAACAGAGACAAAACGTTGGCCATTGTTGAGAAACCACCAACAGTGGGACGCTTCCGAAAGCGCCTTGCAGGACACGACGTTCGTTGTGCCGCAGACATCGTCAGGCAGCGGACTCCAGCCCCTGAGGGCTGTGGCTTCACTCATTTCACCCGTCAGATCTATTTCAGACCCTCCACACCAGCGCGCGAAGCGCAGGCGAGCCCACTACTCCCCTTCCGCCGCCGGAGAAGCTCCCGACGCCGGCGCGCCCTTCACCCGCACCACCGTGATCTTCGAAAATCCTTCCTTGAAATCCGGCGCGCGCAGACGCTCCGCCATCTTCTTCATCGCGTCATCGCTCACCGTGCGCTCACGCCGCTTGTTCCGCTCCATACAAACTTCAAGTGGAACATCAAAGAATACCGCCTGCACCTCGTAACCAAAGCTCTTCGCCATCTTGATCCACTGGCGGCGCTCGTGCGGCGACAAGTTCGTCGCGTCCACATAGTTCCAGGGCATCTTGGCGATGAGGCGGGCCCGCAGCAGCGAACGCAGTGTGGAAAACACTAAGCCCTGCCAGCGCTGCTCGGTAATGTCATCGAAGAGCAAGGTCCGCAGCAGATCGCTCGAGAGCGGCGTGACCCCGCGGCGCTTGAACCACGTGGTCTTGCCCGATCCAGGCAGGCCGATGGTCAGCACCACATAGCCTTTGGTGCCCTTCGCAGCACCGGGAGCGGGGGGCGGCGTCGATACCGATTCAGGCTGCGTCTCAACGACCATTTTGCCCGCAGGCTGCTCCACCGGTGCCGGCGTTTCCGCAGCAGCAGCCTGGGCCGTACCCGCAGCTTCCATAGCGCCGGCAGGCTCAACTTCAGGAACCTCGAGCTGCGTTCCGTCCAGATCTGCCGCCGGCTCAACTTCTGGCTCGCGGTCGATCTCGGCGCCATGTTGTGCGGCTGCCTCTGGTGCGCCGCCGTGATAAGAGGGCTGCAAAGGAGCCGGCTGATTCTGCGGTAGCTCCTGGCCGATTTTTCCCGTGGACTCCGACGTGTTGGGCCCACGCTTCGAACGTTTTCTCATGCGTTCGCGCATCCATTCGCGCATATCCAGGATGTAACACAGACGCGCGCAGGCGGCAAACCCATCGCAGCCCCCGCGTACCAGATTCAGCACCATTTCGGGAGCCTTCCGAAATGTGACCTCCGCACAGAAAAAACATGCTGATTTATCTGGGGAAAGCACTTTTGCCTTGACGACGGTGCTAGCATCGGAAATTGGGTGGTTCCGGGCGATTTCGACCACTGCCCCGCTCCGTAAATGGGGCAGAGTGATCCGGATCACAGAGAGTACAGAGACGCTAACAAGATCATTACTGCAAGGAGACGATTTTCATGTCCGTCAAGGTTGGAATTAACGGGTTCGGGCGCATCGGTCGCAACGTGCTGCGTGCCTCGCTCGGCAATCCTGAAATCGAATTTGTCGCCGTCAACGACCTCACCAGCCCCGCCACGCTCGCTCACCTGCTCAAGTACGACTCCATCCTCGGCAACCTGAAGAACGACATCAAGGCAGGCGACGACTTCATCTCCATCGACGGCAAAAAGATCAAGGTATTTGCAGAAAAGGATCCGGCCAAGCTGCCCTGGGAATCCGTAGGCGCTCAGGTTGTCGTCGAATCAACCGGTCGCTTCACCGATGGCGCCGCGGCGAAAGCTCATCTGCGCGGCCCGGTGAAAAAGGTCATCATCTCGGCTCCCGCCACCAATGAGGACCTCACCGTCGTCCTCGGCGTTAACGACAACAAGTACGATCCCGCGAAGCACAACATCATCTCCAACGCCTCCTGCACGACGAACTGCCTCGCGCCCGTGGTCAAGGTCCTGGTCGAGAAGTTCGGCATCGTGTCCGGCATCATGACCACCATCCACAGCTACACCAACGATCAGGTCATCCTCGACTTCCCGCACAAAGACCTGCGCCGCGCGCGCGCTGCGGCTCTGTCCATGATTCCGACCTCGACCGGTGCGGCCAAGGCCCTCAAGCTGGTCATTCCTGAAGTCGAAGGCAAGCTCGATGGCTTTGCCATCCGCGTTCCCACCCCCAACGTTTCGGTCGTCGATCTCACTTTCGTTGCCGAGAAGCCGGTCACCAAAGATTCAGTCAACGGCGCGCTGAAGGCCGCGGCCGAAGGCGAGCTCAAGGGCATCCTCGGCTACGACACCAATGAGCTGGTCTCGAGCGACTTCAAGGGCGATGACCGCTCCTCCATCGTCGATGGTCCTCTCACCAAGGTCGTCGGTCAGTCGGTGAAGGTCATCAGCTGGTACGACAACGAGTGGGGCTATTCCAATCGCGTTCGCGATCTGATCCTCTTCCTCGCGAAGAAGGGTCTGTAACCTGGCCTGCTGAGGTAACGAAGTTCCGGTGTTGTATCAGGGCACGGCTTCAGCTGTGCCGCAAAGCCGGCCCGGAAAGCGGGGGCTTGAGCCCCTGAGGCAAATTGCGAGATGGATTGGATTCCCAATCCATCTCGCGGAATCGAGTGCCTCCATGCGGCGGAACATCGCAGGCAGTTCTCCCTTCGAGCCCATCATCGGCTTTTCCCGTGCCGTCGTGGTGGGCGACCACGTTCATGTCTCCGGTACCGGGCCCGTGGGCGCTGAACCGGCAGACGTAGAGACGCAAACCCGTCACGCACTCTCCATCATCCGCACCTCCCTCGAAAAGGCCGGCGCTCGGCTCGAGGACGTGGTCCGCACCCGCATGTACCTCACCAACGTCGAGGACTGGGAAACCGTGGGCAGGGTCCACGGTGAGTTCTTCGGTTCGATCCGCCCGGCAGCCACCATGGTGGTGGTCGCCGCTCTCCTCAACCCCTCATGGCGCATTGAGATTGAGGCGGATGCCGTCGCCGGCTCGGCACCAAAAAATTAGACGGAGACTTCTTATGGCAAAACTTTCCATTCGTGATCTTGACCTCGCCCACAAGCACGTCTTCATGCGTGTCGATTTCAACGTGCCGCTCACCGAAGACGGCTCGGAAATCACCGACGATACCCGCATCAAAGAGACGCTGCCCAGCATTGAGTACGCGCTGCGCCACAAGGCCAAGCTGATCCTCGCCTCGCACCTCGGGCGCCCCAAAGGCAAAGTGAATATGAAGTACAGCCTGCGCCCTGTCGTCGATCGCCTGCGCACGCTCCTCGACCATCAGCTCGGCGCAAAGACCAACGTGGCCTTCGCGCCCGACTGCATCGGCGACATCGCGAAGGAGATGGCTCGCCAGCTTGAGTCCGGCCAGGTCCTCCTGCTCGAGAACCTCCGCTTCCATGCCGAAGAAGAGAAGAACGATCCCGAATTTTCGAAGCAGCTGGCCGCACTCTGCGATGTGTATGTCAACGACGCCTTTGGCAGCGCTCACCGCGCCCATGCTTCCACCGAAGGCATCACGCATTTCGTAAAACAATCAGCCGCCGGCCTGCTCATGGAGAAAGAACTGAACTACCTCGGCAAGGCGCTCGAAGATCCCGCGAAGCCCTTCGTCGCCATCATTGGCGGATCCAAAATCTCCGGCAAGATCGATGTGATCAATAACCTGCTCGACAAAGTCGACACCCTGGTCATCGCAGGCGGCATGGCCTACACCTTTGCCCGCGCCAAAGGCGTCACCACCGGCAAGTCTCTCGTAGAAGAAGACAAGATCGACGTCGCGAAGCAGGCGCTGGAGAAGGCAAAGGCCCGGGGCGTGAACCTCCTGCTGCCCGTCGACAACATCCTGGCCGACGCATTTGCCCCCGACGCCAAAACCCAGGTGTGGGATTCAAGCGTCAACTTCCCTGACGACTGGCAGGGTCTCGATATCGGCCCGAAGACCATAGCCGCCATCAAGGAGGTCGTCGCCAGCGCCCGCACCATCGTCTGGAACGGCCCCGCCGGCGTCTTCGAATTCCCGCGCTTTGCGGTGGGCACCAACGCCATCGCCGAAGCTGTGGCCGCCAATAAGGACGCCATCTCCATCATCGGCGGCGGCGATTCCGTAGCGGCCATCCGTCAGGCCGGCGTAGCGGACCAGATCAAGCACATCTCCACCGGCGGTGGCGCTTCGCTCGAATTCCTCGAGGGCAAGAAGCTGCCCGGCGTCGAAGCGCTGACCGAGAAGTAGCGCCTTGTCCGGAAAGGTGATGCCACTCCCATTAGGGCCTGCCAACAGGCCCCGATTCTCCGCCTCATCGCCACTGTCGTTCTTGTATTTTCTGTCGTCGCAGCCCATGCTGGGTGCCCCACAACTGCCCGTCGTTGGCAGTGTGGGATTCCTTATCCCTCCCTCAAAACAGTCGCTGACCGATCATTGGTCCGGAAGTGATTCCCGCGTGAGCGGGAATGAGGTAGAAGCCCCGGCCTTTCAGGCCGGGGAAATGAAGACAAGAAATTTGGGGCCTTTAGGCCCGGAAACATGCTGGGATCATGTCTGGAATCTCGTATCCGCCCGCCGTTGGCAGATGTGGGATTCCACCTCTCCGAACAGTTGCAGACCGGATCGACAGGTCTCTGACGAGGTCCCGCAGGCGCGGTACTGCGGTAGCAACCCCAGCCTGGCCTGAGCACAGTCGAAGGCGCCTTTCCGGCCGGGGAAACAAAAGCACAAAATCCGAGGCCTTTAGGCCCGGGCCGGTGCTGAATCATCCGATCACAGCGCTAGGGACCGACAAGCGAAACTTCCCGAATGACGACCATCCGCCTCGAACCCACTTCTCGGCCTTCAACGCGAGCGCCAGAGGTCAATAGGGATGAGAACCAGGTACAGCACGATACCGAAACATCCTCCGACAATGAAGAGCCAGCCAGCCGCCTTGCACCATGCCACCCCGAATCGCTTACCGAAAGCCGGTTCACCAAAAGTGAAGACACGCAAAGCACGTTCAGGAGCCCGGACCATATACCCGCCCAACCCCGCCACAGCGGCGGCAAAAGCGAGCATTAGAGCGTGCGCAAGGGCGGATTGCATAAACGCGATCTTAGAATATCGACCGGCCCGCCAAGATTCTGGCCGAGCAACCGGCTATAAGGAAGTTTTGATTGCAGGAAACCAACTCACAGCGTGGCGATTACCGGCCGCACAAAAAAACGCACAGAATTTTCTCCGTGTCCTGCCACCTCGTCAATCTAAAGCCGCTCAGAAGCCGCCCTCGCAATCAGGGCACGACTTCATGAGCCTGCCCTGACCGAAGCCGAAGGGTGCCGCACCGACCCTCAGAGTCGGGCTTCAGCCCCTGAGGACCCTCAAGCAGCCCCTCGGCCAATCCGCCAGTAATCTACGATCCACCGCCCCCCTCCAGTGCCCACCCCCGCTCCCGCCACAGCTTCTCCCAGTTCCACAGCTCCGAGGTAACGCCGGGCGCGAGTGGAAATCCAAGCTGATGGGCCAGCATGCACACCTGCCCGCGATGATGCGCTTCGTGGGCGACCATGTAGCAGAGCATCTCCATGCCCGCCGGCCACGGCTGAGCCCACCCATCCCTATGAAAAGCCTGGATGCGACCACTACCATCGAGCCCCTCGCTGAGCATTTCCGCACAAGGGACAGCACTCTCCGCCAGCCCCACACGAGCCTCCTCCGGCGTGCAGTGCAATCGGTTGAGCTGCGCCGGGACGCCGAGATAAGGCGCACTGAGCCGGATCCATTTGCATCGCACGTTATGGACATGGGTGAAGATCGCCGCAACGCTCCGCACCTTACTCGCACGCACCCTGTCCGTCGCAACCTTGCTGGCCCGGCCCTTGCCTGCGGAGACGGGACCCGGCGGCGCAGCACTCCACACCTCCGGAGCAAGCCGCTCGATCAGCAGCTGATTCAGCCGATCATTGGCGGCAAAGATCCGCGCAGCCGCCTGACCGTTGGAGGATTGGACTCGCGATAGCCGGTTGCTCATGGTGCACCGCTTCGATTGCGTCAGCGATGATACAGCCAAAAGCAGCTAAGAGCCCGTCAGCTGAAAAACCGTTAGCGAAAGCCGGTTAGCAAAAAAGCGGTCGGCGGGAAAGGCGGGCAGCTATTCTCCCGAAATAACAACGAATCTGGAAGCATTGAGTCCCGCGTGGCTGGCAAGGGTGCTGGCGAATCCAACTATCTGCCTTTCCGCTAACCGCACCTGAGCTAACCGGACCTTAGCTGGCCGCTTTTTTAGCTAACCGCTTCTTAGCTGCCCGCCGTGACCTTCGTACCGCACGCCCCACTCATTTCCCTTGTCCCTGCTGAACCCCGCCGCTAGTCTGAACGTAAGGAAAGCTCCATTCGCAAATGAATGGAGCTTTTTTCATGCACACGGGATTTGTCCCGGACGCGGCCCAGGCCGCAGTCTCTGTCGCTCTTTGAGAATTGGCCACCAGGAGAAAGGAAAGAACCCTGCAGGTTCTGGCTGCACCGGCCAGTCAACTCGGGGAAGGTCAGGTGTTATCGAACCCGTTAATACCCGCCCGACCCAACAGAATCAGATACTTGAGCACTCTCGTTCCAGGGGGGTACCCCCCCGGGATGCCAACCGGGTCCAATCACTCCGTCCCGATTGCCACTGACCTGTCGTTTTTTGGGGTTCCTTTACCCTTGTGATCCCAGCCGAAGCGGAGCGGAGTGGAGGGACCTGCTCCTGGCACGTTCAGACTGAACTGGCCCCCGCGGGCAACATGGCGAGGAAGGTCCGGAAACCCACGCCGGGCCCACCAGCATAAGGGAAGGGCATCTGTTAACCGACTCGCCAACAACCCTGCCGACCCCATAGAATCAAATACTTGCTAATTCCCGTTCGAGGGGGGGTACCCCTGAGGGAGGCTATCCGGTTCAAAACCGGCGCAGAAGGCGTCCAACTACTCGTAAGCCAGCGCGTCGATGGGATCCTTGCTGGCTGCCTTCCAGGCGGGGTACAACGCGCCCAGAATCGATCCAACCAGAGCGATCACGGCTCCATACACCCGCCAATGGACGGTCAGCAGGAACGCCATGGTGGGAAAGCGGACGTCCATGAGCAGCTTGATCCCCTGAGTCGCGACGATCCCAACGATCACCCCGGCAATGGCGACGAGCAGGGCTTCCCTCAGCACCAGGTTCACGATGTACGGCTTCGAGGCGCCCAGTGACTTGAGGATGCCGATCTCGCGCGTACGCTCCATCACCGCCGTATACATGGACTGGAAGATGACCAGGAAGCCAACGATGACCGCGATCGCGATGACAACGTTGAGGGCAATGTTGAAGCCGGGCAGCCGGTCGGGGGTCATCATGGACATCCACTCAGCCAGGGTCTGGACCTGATACGTACCGAGCCCCGGGGTGTGCTGGATCTCGTCGATGACCGCCTGCTGGTTCTTCGGGTTGTCGGTCCGGATGTAGAAGATGGAAGCGTTGTCCGGGGTGCCGTTCAGCACGCCAAGCGTGTGAATGGGCACAAAGACGCGGCTGCCCTTGCCGTGCTCGACGATGCCCGATACGCGGAATGCGTGCCCGAGGAGCTGGATGGTCTGCCCGACCTCAGCATGATGGCTCTTTGCGTACAGGTCGTCGACCAAAGCGTCGTCAGGACCGCTGGGGGCGCTCCCCGCCAGGAAGCGGAAGGGGCGGAGCGCGTTATAGCTCGCGTAGTCGATGCCGAAGATGGTCTGGACGGCCCCGCTGGTGCTCAGTTTGGCGATCACCGGTGAGGCGACGGCCACATGGGGAATCTTCGCCAGCACCATCGGTGCGATTTTGGCTGGCACCGCAGCGTCGCTGAGCCCGCTGAAATTGCTGGAATTGGGCGGACGCACCATGATGTCCGCCCCGATGCCGCTGGTCTGGGTAGCCGCCCCCTGCACCTGGCCGATCATGACCGCCACGATGGAAAGAATCATGATGACCTCAATGGCGACGGCGAGAACGCTGATAGCGGAGCGGACCGGGCGGTACAGAATGTTGCCGAGTACAAGCTTATTCATTGGATGGTTGGATGAAGCGCGGAACCTTTCGCGATGGAAAGATCAGGGTAACAAACGCGGGTACAACCAACGGGGCATGGCGGGCGCGGGCTTTTGTGGCTTAGCCTGGATCAGCCGGTGGAAAAGTTACTTTGGTACTTGGTACCGGGGGATAATAAATCAAATACTTAAGGATTTTTTTCTTTGACCGGTGGTGACTTTCAGACTATGGTTTTGGTGACCACCCATTTTCAACCTTCTGAAGGGGCCAGTCGTGGGTCAGTTCGGCGAAGCGCTGCGAAAGGAACGGGTCGCCCGGGGTATCGCGCTGGAAACGATCAGCGAGAAGACCAAGGTGGTAACCCGCTATCTGACCGCGCTGGAAGACGAACATTTCGATCAGCTGCCAGGTGGAATCCTGAGCAAGGGGATCGTCCGCGGCTACGCACGCACCCTGGGGCTGGACGAAGCCGCGTGGGTCGAGCGCTTTATGGCCGAAAGCCGGGAGCACGGGCTCTCCCCCGCGGAAACTGCCTGGATCGAATTTGTGGAGAACGTCGGCCGGTCGCGCCCGCCCAGTTTCAGGCAGCGTTCACCGCGTCTGCGCTGGGCAAGCATCGGGATCCTGGTTGCGCTGTTGTGTGGCCTCGGCTTCTTCGTCTGGCACTACGTGGACGGGCATGTGCAGGCCCAGGACCAGCAGCAGGCGCCCGTGACCTCCGCTGCCGTATCTTCACCCGGCCAATAGCCACCGGTACTTCTGTGACCTGTCCCTGAGGCGGGCTTCGTCTTAGCCTGCCAGCATGATCCCTTCCAGATTCCGAACGGCCGCGGCTTTCTGCGGAATAGCCGCTGTGATCGCTCTGGTTTTCCCGGCGCTCGCCTGGTCCGCAGCGAAGCCCCACGTGGTGGCGCTGGGAATGGCGCGGCGTGAGCCCTATTCCGTTCAGGGCGATCCGGCTGGGGCAAAAAAGGGCGAGACCGAGCTGAAGGTTCGTCCGCTGGTCGTCGATGGCAAGGTGAAGGAATGGACCACCGGGGATACCCATGACGTGACGGAGCGCAGCTTTGCGGTGCGACGCGCTGTGCGGCTGAACGACGCTCTGCCGACCGACCATGATGCGCGCTGGGTGTGGCAGCGGGGGCCCTGGCTGTTGGTGGATCGAGGAAGCGGCAAGATCACAGCCCTGCATCTCCCCGATTTCGACCCGGCAATCTCTGAGGCCGTCTGGTTCCGGGATTATGCGGCGTACTGCGGTCTGAATTCGACTGGCAAGCAGTTATTTGCCGTGGTGGCGCAGGTGGCGGCGCGGCGACCGCTGTTGGCGCGCAAGCTGGGGAGTTGGGATCCGGCGGATCATCCCTCACCGGCCTGCGCTGCGGCGACCTGGCAACGCGATCCGCTGAAGGTGAGCTTTCAAACAACCGGAGGCGAAGCCGTCAGCTTCGATCTCGTCGGCGCTTCGGCGGTTCTCGTGGAAGACGGCGACGCAGACGATGAGTAGCAGTAAGCTGCTGACTGCTGACTGCTGACTGCTGAAGGCTGGCCGCTGGTGGTCGGCGGCTGGCCTCTTTCATCCCGCCCTGTTTCCTGAAAAGGCAACAACAGGGATAGCATAGCGGAATGGAATCTCTGGACGATCTGCTGCGCCAGGCTGAAATTGCGCACGGCCATCTCTGCGCGGGGCAGGTGCTGGGTGTGCGCATGGCAATGCTGGGTTGCCAGCGGCTGGGCATCGATCAGCCGCGCGGGCGCGATCGCAAACGGCTCGTGACATTTGTGGAAATCGATCGCTGCGCGACCGACGCCATCGGGGTCGTGACCGGATGCCGCTTGGGCAAAAGAGCGTTGAAGTTCCGCGACTGGGGGAAGATGGCAGCGACCTTTGTCGATCTGGGCTCGGGACGAGCCGTGCGTCTGGTCGCGCTGGAGTCATCGAAGCAGCGAGCGCGCGAGATGTTTCCGGAGATCGCGGACAAAAACCAGCAGCAGATGACGGCCTACCGCGAAATGCCCGACACAGAACTGTTCGGCGAACAATGGGTCGAGGTAACGGTCGATCCAAACGAGATGCCGGGCTTCAAAGGCGCGCGCGTCTGCTGCGCGGAGTGCGGCGAGGGGATCAACTACGAGCGCTTCATCGAGCGCGATGGAGCGACGTTGTGTATGGCGTGCGCATATCCTGAACAGCGCTACTATCGCCCGGCGAATGGCGAATCCCCGCAGGGGCACCGCGAGTCCTCGTTCCGGTGCGCGTGAGCCGCTTGCGCCGCGACGTTTACAATTGCGTAGCCGGCGCAGATCAGACGGCCGACGGATTTTTTGCGGAGCGAATCGACTGATGCTCAATTTGGAAGGCCGCGTGGCGGCTGTTTTTGGACTTGCGAACAAGCGCAGCATCGCCTGGGGTATCGCGCAGAAGCTGCATCAGGCCGGGGCGAAGCTGGCCATCGGCTATCAGAACGAGCGCATGAAAATCGAAGCCGAAGGGCTGATTGCCGACCTGCCGGGTGCCGAGGCGTTCCAGTGCGACGTTGCCAACGACGCAGAGATCGACAAGGCCTTTGCGCAGATTAAGGAACGCTACGGCAAGCTGGATGTGCTGGTGCACAGCATCGCCTTTGCGCCCTCGGAAGACCTCAAGAACGATTTCCTGCAGACGACCCGGGACGGCTTCCGCATTGCCCATGACGTGAGCGTCTATTCGCTGATTGCGCTCAGCCGCGCCGCAGCTCCGCTGATGTCCGAGGGCGGATCGATCATCACGATGACGTATTACGGCTCGGAAAAAGTTGTGCCCCATTACAAGGTGATGGGCGTGGCCAAGGCGGCGCTGGAGGCGACGGTGCGGTATCTCGCCTGGGATCTGGGCAAGCAGAATGTCCGCGTCAATGCAATTTCCGCGGGCCCCATCAAGACGCTGGCGGCGCGCGGCATCGGCTCGCTGGGCGACATGCTGAAGTATCACTCCGACCGCGCTCCTCTGCACCGCAACACGGAGCAGGATGAAGTGGGCAAGACGGCGGTGTATCTGGCTTCGGAGCTGGCGAGCGGCGTCACCGGCGAAGTCATTTATGTCGACAGCGGTTACAACATCATGGGCTTCTGACAGCAGCGCCGGGAAGATGGATGCTTTTTTAAATTGCTCGTCGAGGAGGCCAGGGCTGTCTGGCCTTCTTGCTGTTATTGCGCCGCCGCTTGACACCCGGCGCATGCTGGTATGTAGTGGAATTAATCAGCGTGGCGAAGGAGTTCGCCTTTAACCGCTGTCCTCGATAAACGCTGGACAGATGATGACTCCTGGCAGGGAACCCTGTCGCGGAGTCATATTTCCCGGCGCGATTCCCTGAACAAATCGCAAGCTCAGGCCGGAGCACCGCTCCCGTGCGTACGCGAATTCGTGTGATTCGCCGATACGGAGCCAACGCACCCGGGTCCTGAGGATGGGAGGGGGATTGCAGAAGTATCTGCTGATCGCGCTGGGCGGCGCGCTGGGATCGATTGCGCGGTATTGGATCGGGGCGATGGTGGCCAACCGGCTGGGGACGCGCTTTCCCTATGGGACCCTGCTCGTCAACCTCAGCGCCTGCGTGGTGATTGGATTCACGCTGGCCTTTCTGACCCGGCGCGCGGGCGTGAGCAACGCCTGGTTCTATCTCATCCCGGTGGGATTTGTCGGTGCCTACAGCACATTTTCGACGTATGAGTGGGAGGCGCTGTCTCTGCTGCGTGCAGGGGCATTCCTGACAGCCGCGGTCTATGCTGTCGTGAGCGTGATTTTAGGGCTGGGCGCGGTGTGGTGCGGGATGATGGCCGCCGAGATGCTGGGATGAGCAGCGAGCACAGGAGAGAAGAGGCATGCTGACAACAGGCAAGGCGTTGAAAGTCTCGATCTACGTAAGCGAAGGCGCGACCTACCACGGGGCCTCGACTTACGCGACAATTCTCGACTTTCTTTTCTATCGTGGCGTGTGCGGGGCGACGGTGCTGAAGGGCGTGGCGGGCTTCGGAGCGGATCGGCATCTGCACTCAGCCAGTTCGGTGGAGATTTCAGACAAGCTGCCCATCCGCATCGAGTTTGTGGACACGCGCGAAAAGGTCGACGAGATCATGGGCAAGCTGGAAGAACTCGCGGGCACGGGACTGATCGAGGTGCAGGAGACGACGGTGGTGAAAGCTCCGCGGCTCTCCAGGGAAAAGCGGCCGACACCGCCGCACCTGAAGATGGAGGGCAAGGCGCGCATCATGCGCATCTACATTGGCGAGTCGGACCGCTGGAGGGATAAGCCGCTGCATGAAGCTCTGGTGCAGGCGATGCGGGCCAACGATATCGCCGGCGTAACGGTATATCGCGGAGTATTGGGCTATGGCGCGCACCGGCGTGTGCACAAGGAGAAGCCGCTGCATCTCTCGCACGATGCCTCGATTATGCTTTCCGCCATCGACACAGAGGCGAAACTGAAGGCGTTCCTGCCCGTGGTGGACGAGATGGTGGAGGAAGGCCTGGTGGTATTGTCGGACGTGGACATCATCAAGTATTCCTGGCGGGCGCCGGATGCGGATGTGGAGTGAGCCACGCATCCTGGGCCAGGGCAGAGACAAGGCATGAAGGAACAGTTTGAAGCGCGGATGCTGCGGATCCACTTCGGAGAGAGCGACAAGTGGGAGGGCAAACCGCTGCATGAGGCCATTCTGGCGAAGTGCCGGGAACTCGGCATGGCGGGCGCGATCGTCTACCGCGGGATCGAGGGCTACGGAACAAGCACGCGTGTGCGGAGGGACAGTCACTGGCGGCTCTCCCGCGATGCCCCGGTGATGGTGAGCATCATCGACACCGAGGAGCAGATCGCAAAGCTGATTCCTCACCTCGATGCCATGGTGGGAGAGGGTTTGATTGCGGCTTCGAAGGTGGAAGTCACGCGGTATTCGCGCACGCCGAAGGAGTGAAGCTGCGCCGCCAGGCATGCTGGCGCTGCACAGAAAACAAATCGGGCTTCCCTTCCCGGTTTTGTGCGTGAGTCGTGCGCTGGCGTCCGGGAGCATCGGGCAGACCATCCCCATTCTCGATCGCTCCGGCGCTCATCCATCGTCAGGCGAATATTAAGCGGGCGGGTTTCGCAGGCCTGATGCCCATCCCGGCGTCAGTCTGTCCCTCAGCGGTCGTTTCTGGTAGGCCGTTTCGTTCAGAAGCAGCCCAATGGCCGATTTTCGCGCGCCCAAAACGCCACAACACCGGACACCTACATCGATCCGACCGGACTTTCCGGTTTTCCAGCAAAAAAAAATATCACACCCGCTGTAACGGCGGCAGTATAGTTTCGCCTAACCCAAAAGGCGCGGCCAGAGCGGGGTCCTGAGGGAGGCTGCTGCTTCGAAACTACAGAGCTCAGCGGCAGCTGAGAGAAAAGAGGCAGTGGTATGGCATTTTGTTCGAGGTGCGGTTCGTCGATCAGCGACGGTGTCGCGTTCTGCCCGCAGTGCGGTGTGCCCGCGGGGCCAGTGATGGGTGGGCCGACAGTGGCACCCGCTACGGGACCGGCGGTTGGTCCCGCGGTTACGCCGATGGCCAGCGGCCTGAGCGAAAATGTAGCAGGACTGCTCTGCTACCTGCTCGGCTGGCTGACCGGGATCATTTTTCTGCTCATCGATAAGCGACCCTTTGTACGCTTCCATGCGGCGCAGTCGATCGTGGTTTTCGGTGCGCTGTTCATCTGCCGCATCGTTTTGTCGTTCGGATTGATCGGCTTGCACATATTCGGCCTGTTTGCGTTGTGGGGATTAATCTCGCTGGTGCTCAGCCTGCTCACGCTGATTCTCTGGATTGTTCTGATGGTGACGGCGTATCAGGGAAAGCGGCTGGAGATTCCTATCGCTGCTCCGCTGGCGAAGAGCATCGCGGGAAACCCGACCTTCTAAGGCGCTGCTCGCTATCGCGACACCAGCCCTCGCTTCGAGGCGGGGCTGGTGTTCCACAGCTTCAAACTCTGCAAACCATCGAGTGCCCTGCTTCGTTCACCGCTCGTCCCGCTGAGACAGAGCGAGCAGAAGAGAATCTGGCCGAGGAGCCTGCGAAGTAGAACTGGTCTCATGAACAGTGCTGAGGCTCGGACTGCATAAGCCCCGCTCCGATGGCTGGTCTCAAACGCGGTCGCATGAGGTGCAGTGGATCTGTGAGACCACTTCCGGCGGCCCTTACTTGCGCTGGATCTGCGTGCCGGGAGCAACACGGAGAGCGAACAGACTGCCTGGCACGGAGCTGTTATAGCGGATATTGCTGTAGGTCACAGTACGGGTGTCGCCCGAGGGCTGATACATGATCTGCTTCAGCGAGATGTCGCGGTTCAGATCGATCCAGATGGTAATGTGACTCACGTTGTTACGAATGTTGGCCTGCTTCGGCACCAGATCCAGCCTGGCCGTCTGCACGCCGTCGACCGATTCCATGCCCATCAGCTTTACGTCCCATGCAGCGGACAGGCTTTTGCCGCTGGCTCCGAAACCGGTGGCCAGCAGGCTGTCGTATTCCTGGCGGTTCTTTCCCGCTGCGAAGATGGTCTCCTGTTTGAGCGCCGGCTGGTAAAAGTCGAGCTCGCCATTTCTGTAAAGCAGATCGCGCTCTGCCGCCTGCCCATTGTCAGTCTCGATTTTTGTGGCCATCTCCAGTTGGCCGTTGACGCGGCGGAACGCTGTCGTCCCCTTCTGAATCTCGTGGTCCTGGACGACCTGGGTGAACAGGTCGACGGAGATGTCAGCCTGGACGTCCTGGAACTTCGTCGCGGAGGCATCCATCTGGCTCAGCACCGTCTGCACATCGGGTGTCTGCGCTGCAACAGCGAGCGGCGCAGCCAGAGCCAGCGCTGCGAACAAATGGAATTTTTCGTTTTTCATTCGTTTCGGCACAATCCGTTAGAACCACTTCTCCAGGCCTGAGATGCGCTGCCGGAGCAAGAACTTACAGCGGCAGGGGAGTTTTCAGCTGTTCCTGTGTACCCAAACCCGCCAGGCGACGACGCTGCCGCCTACTTCGCGCATCGGCTCCCAGCGATCCACGCTGACCGGACCCGCCACAGGAGCAATGGCCGCCGACAGATCCTGATTGGTGGGCTTGCCGTTCTGCGCATGCACCAGCGCCACGGGAACCTCACAGATCAGGGCGCCCGAGGATTCAGCCGCTACACGGATCTCATTGGCGGGCCAGTCCGGCTTGGGCTGGTCGCCATAGTGGATGAAGCGGGGCGTAAGGAAGATGAACGCCAGGATCAGCGTGACCATGACGTCGTAGTGAACGCTGCCACGCTCGTGCATCCACCAGACATAGCTTTTCAAAACCCGACCTGCACTCAACGTCCTCGACTCCCGCGCGGCTCGATTACTCGCTGGCCACCCATATAGGGTACCAAGGCCTCCGGAACCAGCACTGTGCCGTCGGCCTGCTGATAGTTCTCGAGGATGGCCAGCCAGGTACGTCCGACCGCCAGGCCGCTGCCGTTCAGGGTGTGGACAAAGGCGGTTTTGTTTTGCCCTTTCGGCTTGTAGCGGATGTTGGCGCGCCGGGCCTGGAAGGCTTCGAAGTTGGAGCAGGAAGAGATCTCGCGGTAAAGCCCCTGACCAGGCAGCCAGACTTCAAGATCGAAGGTTTTCGCCGAGCTGAAGCCGGTGTCGCCGGTGCACAACAGCATGCGGCGGTAAGGCAGGCCGAGGCGCTCGAGGATGGTTTCGGCGTTGCGGGTCAGCTTCTCGTGCTCGGCGTCGCTCTCTTCGGGACGGGTGAACTTGACCAGTTCGACCTTCTGAAACTGGTGCTGGCGGATAATCCCGCGCACGTCTTTGCCATAGGATCCGGCTTCAGAGCGGAAGCAGGGCGTGTAGGCAGTGAGCAAGACGGGCAGCTTCGCTTCGTCGAGAATCTCGTCGCGGTAGAGGTTGGTCACCGGAACCTCGGCGGTGGGGATGAGCCAGTGGTCGTTGTCGCGATACTGTCCTGGCTGGAACCCTCCCTCATCGACGCAGCGAAACAGGTCTTCAGCAAACTTGGGCAGTTGCCCGGTGCCGAAGAGGGACTTGCTGTTGACCATGAAGGGCGGCAGCACCTCGGTGTAATCATGCTCGCGGGTGTGCAGGTCGAGCATGAAGCTGATCAGGGCCCGCTCCAGCTTTGCGCCGTCCCCCCAATAGACGGCAAAGCGCGCGCCGGAGATCTTGGCTGCGCGCTCGAGGTCGAGAATACCCAGCTGCTCGCCCAGCTCCCAGTGGGGCTTTGCCTGAAAGGAGAACTCCGGGATGGTGCCCCAGCGTTTGACCTCGAGGTTGCCGCGCTCGTCACCGCCGACAGGGACCTCCTCGCGGGTGAGGTTGGGGATGCGCGCGAGGAGAGTACGCATTTGCTCTTCCGATTCGACCGCCGTGCTTTCCAGTTCCTCGATCCGCGTCTTGAGGGCGCGCGTCTCTTCCATCACCGCGCCGGCATCCTGGCCGGATTTTTTCAGGCGCGCCACTTCCTCGCTCAGCTTATTGCGCCGGGCCTTGAGCTGCTCGGCTTCGGTGATGCGCTCGCGCCGCTGCTGGTCGAGCGCTTCGAAGTCGCCCAGCAACGTGTCGGGATCCTGCCCGCGATCGCGCAGCTTTTGCTTCACCAAATCGAGATTGGTGCGTACGAAATTCAGGTCGAGCATACCCCTTCAGAGTACCAGCGGGGCTGAGGGCCGCAGGACGATCAGGCAGCATACGACCGCACATCACCGATCTTTACCCATCTTTACAAATCTTTATCGCACCTCCCGCAGGTGAATCGTGTAATCCACTCATGGAGATGAAGGATGAGTAACAGGCGATTTCTCTTGCTTCAGGATCTCGCGGCCGCGCCGCTGGCTTCGAAACTTGCGACGGCAGGTTTAGTCGCTTCCGCGCTTGCGATATGGGTGCAGTGGCTTTCGGGCGATCCCGCCTATCGCACATTTCCGCCTGGGCCGATATTCTTCGTGGTCGTCGCCGCAATTGTGGCTTTTGGCACGAGGTGGTGGTGGACCCCACTGATTGGCGCGCTTCTCTCGCTGCTGGTGACGGCGGGCTGGTTCTCTCGTTACTCCGCAGAGATGCAGCGGCTGCTTCACCCTGCAAGCATCGGAAGGTTTGCCGCAGGTATATTCCTCGGAACGCTGCTGCAGATCACCGCGCTCGCGGTGACGGATGTCGGAGGCATCGTCGCTACCGTGCAGAACTTTAGCCGGCGACAAGACAGGATGGATGGTACGAAATTTCTGCTGCGCGCCTTCGGAGGCATCTTCGTTCTGATGAGTGTGGTGATCATGGCCAGCCCGGGGCACGTCGATTTTTATCACAATCTCATGCATCTGGTGTGGGGCGTGCTTGCTATCGCCGCCAGTGTCGCCAGCACGAAGACCGCGAAGCTCTTCTGCATCGGTTCCGGCGTATTTTATCTGTCTCTCGGACTCGCTGGGCTAACACTGGGCGACTCTGCCAACCACATGGCGTGGCATCTTGGACCTATGCATCTGGAAGTGGCGGACCACATCTTCCACCTCGTGCTCGGCGGAGTTTTTCTCAGCGCTGGACTGGTGCGTGTTCGCAGATCGAACTATCTGCATAGTCCGGCATGACAGAAGGTGGTTGTGAGGATGCAGACCCACTGCTGATGGGAAATAGCGGCAGGGCTCGGAGTTCTTCGCCGGCTTAATGTGCCCACTGCGCGGAATTGCTCAAAAGGCAATAACTGGGCGCGGGCACGCTCAGCCTGCCGCTCAAAACACCGGCGGCACTCCATTCAGAAGGACAGCTGTTGGTCGGGCGCGGATTAGGTGAGGGCGCGATCGAGGTGCACGTAGCCGCCATCGACGATGAGGTGCTGGCCGGTGGTGTGGGCGGACTGCGTCGGGGAAAGGAGAAAGACCGTGACCGCGGCAATCTCCGAGGACAACGTCATGCGGCGTCCGAGAGGAATCTTGTCGGTGATCTGCTTCAGGCGTGCTTCGGGATCGCCCAGCGAATCGAGCCAGCGGCGATAGAGCGGGGTCATGACCTCGGCCGGCAGAATGGCATTCACGCGAATATTGAAGGGCAGAAGCTCTGCCGCCCACTCGCGGGTCAGCGCCAGCTGCGCACCCTTGGAGGCGGCATAGCCGGAGGTTCCGCCCTGGCCGGTGAGCGCCACTTTGGAGCTGACATTCACGATGGCCCCCTGCGTCCGCTTGAGCGATCCAAGCGCGTAGTGGGCAAGGGCGTAATAGTGAACCAGGTTCTTGCGAATGCTCTCAAGAAAGCGGGTGACGTCTCCAGTTTGGAGACCGACGCCGTCGTTCACTCCTGCGTTATTGACCAGGCCATAGATGTCGCCGAAGCGGGCTTCAATCTCTGCGATGGCATCTTTGCAACGCTGCGCGTCCTCGAGATGAGCCTCGACCAGTTCACAGAGTGCGCCGGCTGAGCGCGCCTCCTCCATGAATTGCCGGACGTTGTCGGAGAGCCGGCTGAGAACAACGACGCGCGCACCTTCGGCCAGACAGGCCTGGGAGATGCCGGCGCCGATCCCGGCGCCGCCGCCGGTTACAACAATCAGCTTGTCTTTAAGCGCGAGGTCCATGCAGTTCGCAGTTACCGCACCACGTTCTGAAAGAGCGGCGACTGCAGCAAGCTCGAAAACTGGCTGTCGGAGGTCGCGAACCGTACCTGGAGGATGCCGGCATTCGAGTCAATCGTCGTCGCATCGATTGCCTGCTTCTCCACCGCTGTTCCGCTCACCTTTTCATACATGGCGGCGGCGTTCAGCAGCGAGGACATGGTGGCCGCAGTGAAGGCATCGGAGGTCGCCACGTACAGGGTGAACTTCACGCCATTGTTGAAGTTCATGGTGTAACTGGAGTCGATAAGGCGCTTACGGACTTGATCGTAGTCAGCCAGCTGGGAGGCTTGGCCAAGCAATGAGTGCATCATGTACTGCGTGCCCTTCTGATCGAGGATGGACCAGACCGGCTCGGAGTCGACCTGCTGCATGGCCGAAATCATGTCGTTGTTGGTCAGAAAGCTGGGCGCTAGACCGTCGCGACAGTCCAGCGCAGGCTTGATGGCGTCGCTTGAGCCGAAGAGCATCGTGGTTGGGTTGAGAAAGGTTACCAGCATGCCGCTCGCACCCATAGGGTAGAGCTGGTTGGTGCGGATCATGGTGGGCTTGACCTTCTTCTTCTTGAAGGTCGCCAGGATGTCGCTGACCTGAAACTGACCCTGGGCAAGCCCGACAATCTTAACGTTGTCGCCGCTGCTTCCCACGCGATAAGCGGCAAAAGCCAGCTGCTCCACGTCCTGGTTCTCGTTCATGCCCGAAGCTTTCAGCGCGGTTTCCAGCTGCTTGAGCTCGGGAGGCAGCACGCGCGCCTTCAGATCCATGGCGGCCGGCGAATTCTGCATGACACGGTAGTCAACAACGATCAGCTGCTGGACATCGCGCGGAATCGCCGCCCGCGCATCGGTATCGATCTGCGCCGCCCTCGCGGGCAGTCCCGCCGCAGCGCACAGAATCGCCATTCCCATTCCAACCAAAGCCCGTCTGACCAATGTCACTGCCAATTTGCTCCCTCTTCTCTGATGCTGTTATCGACGTGAAAACCAGGCGAAAGTATCGGTTCCGGCACTGGTAATCTTTATGATACGGCGGATTCACCGGTCCGTTCAGGGATTCGGCCACGCTACAGGGTGTTGGAGGCGCCGCTCCAGCACCTTCCGTTCCGGATCAAACCCATCCAGGAGACGCAGCCACTCGCTGTTCCGCTCAAGCGCGGCCTCCGGAATCAGGCCGATCAGCTCGGCCCTCGCTGGCGCGGCTCCATGGCGGCGCGCCTTCTCTTTAACCGCGGCATAGACTTCGCCGACCGGCGTTCTGGTGAAATCAGTGATGTTCATGGATACCTGTGCCTGGCCCTGGGCGGAGACGCCCATGGCTTTTACGCCGGCAAGGCCGCCGCCGGACTGACGGATATCCCTGGCAATCGCTCGGGCGATGGCGACATCGGGCCGGTCGAGATAGAGGTTGAAAGCAATGAGGAAACGCCGAGCGCCAACCGCTGAGGCGCCGGCGGTGGGATGCAGCGACGGACCACCTACGTCGGGACGTCGAGCTGGCTCCTTCAGGACCGCATCGCGCAGGCCTTCGAACTGACCCCGGCGTACCTCCTCGAGCATGGCTCGATCCGGGCGCGCCGCCGCCGCTTCATAAAAATAGACCGGGACCTGGTAGCGCGACCAGATCTCCTGCCCGGCATGGCGAGCCAGCAGGGCACACTGCTCCAGGGAGATATCCCGAATCGGAACAAAGGGTATGACATCCGCGGCTCCGATGCGGGGGTGAACCCCCTGTTGGGAGGTGAGGTCGATCAGTTCGGCGGCCTTGCCCGCTCCGCGAACCGCTGACTCGACCACGGCCGCCGGCGTCCCGGCGACGGTGACAACGGAACGGTTGTGATCCGGATCCATCGACCAGTCCAGCAAAAACACGCCCTCAACCCGCATGGCGGCAACGATCGCCTGAACCACTTCGGGCCTTTGCCCCTCAGAGAAATTGGGCACGCATTCGATCAGGGAGTCGGGCATGGTTGAGTTTGACTATCGGGTCCAGAAGGTATAGCCGATCTGGAACTGCACGCTTGCGTTCACGCCGGGATTTCGGTCGCCCAGCGAAGCACTCGAAATGTGGATGGCGTTCGCCGCGAAGTTAATGGATCGTCCCGGGCACACGAAATAGTGCAGGCCAAAACCGAACTGTGGCGTGAAATTCCACACGCTGGTGCCGCCCGGCTGGCCATGCTGGACCAGAACATCCGGAGGAAATTTATGCGTGGTGTAGACCAGTCCGCCCGCCCCCTGCACCCAGGGTACGAGCCGGCCGTGGGGGTGTAAATCCCACCGAAGAATGATCGGCGTAAGGCTCAAGCCGGTGTAGGTGCCGCCGCCTACAGGAAAGGGCTCCTGATAAATCAGCCCGGTGACAGGGTCACGCACAGGGAAGGTTTGGGTATGAGGCGGGGGCGTAAAGGCCTGCCAGTACGGCATCAGTTCCCCTGCATATTCAAAGCGCCCGCGAAAGATGCTGCCCAGGTGCTCATCGGTGAAAACCTTGCCCAGACGCGCGCCGGCACTGAGGAAGTGGAAGTCGGAGCGGTCTGCGACCCCGAAGCCGCCCTGCAGGAACGGCCCCCATTCCCAGGAATGAGCAGTCAGTTCGGATGCAGCGGAACGATCGCCCGCCGCGGGACTTGTGGCTTGTGCTGTTATCGGTAGGGCGGCCGCCAAAAGAAGGCCCACAGCAAGACACGCGCAATTCAGAATCTTCATTCGTGCTTATCTTCTCCCGGCCAAAGGAAAGGCCGCCTGAGTGGGCGGCCCCAGTCTCCTCATAATGAGCCGCTAGCTGGTGACTTCTTCCAGTTGCTTGGCGTCCATGTCGAAATTGGAATAGACGTTCTGCACGTCATCATGCTCTTCGAGAGCTTCCAGCAGGCGCACCATCTGCGCCGCCACCGGGCCTTCGAGCTTGGTATAGGTCGAAGCGATCATGGTCACCTCCGACATAACCGTCTCAATACCGGCTTCGCGGACGGCCTGGGCCACGGCTTCATAGGAGTATGGATCGGTGATGATCTCCCAGGTATCGCCCTCGTCGTTGAGATCCTCGCCGCCCGCCTCCAGCACGATATTCATCAGCTTCTCTTCATCCGCGGCGTGCTTCGGAATGGCGATGATGCCCTTCTTCGAGAACATGAAACGAACCGAATTGGGTTCGCCCAGGTTGCCGCCATGCTTGGAGAAGGTGTGGCGGATCTCGCTGACGGCCCGGTTGCGATTATCGGTGGTGGCGTCGACAATGATGGCCACTCCGCCCGGCCCGTAACCCTCGAAGGATATCTCTTCGTAGGTCGCGCCCGGCAACTCACCCGTACCACGCTGGATGGCGCGCTTGATGTTGTCATTGGGCATGTTCTCGGCTTTAGCCGCGGCGATCGCGCTGCGCAGGCGCGGATTGCCGTCCGGATCGCCGCCGGACTTGGCGGCAATGGTGATTTCCTTGATGAGCTGCGTAAAGATCTTGCCGCGCTTCGCGTCAAGGGCGCCCTTCTTGTGCTTAATCGTCGCCCATTTCGAATGGCCGGACATGAGAAAACCTCAAATCGATTTTGCTGTGATTTTGGGGATGAAATGCCGGAAATAGAGCTACTTCCGAGCGCCTCCCGCAACCACTGAGTATAGCACCCTTCGGCGACGTCGCTCTGAGGAGCGGCGGCGCTCAGGGCAGGCTCCATTCGGCTCCGTCACTTAGCAAGGAGCTTGCTCGGGGATCGTGTTGAAAGCGAGCGGAATCCCACATCTGCCAGAGACGGGCAGATGAGGGGACACCCCGGTCATCGCGTGGCCCAGTTCCACTCCTTGGCGCCTTGTTCTCTCAACTGCACAGCATCTTCGGGGAGGATCCAGCGTTCGCGGACCAGCTCGCCGACGGCCTGGCCGTAGCGGGCGAGGTAATCCTCGCGGCCCTTGTATCGCTCCGCAATGGACAGGCGTGGATCTCCGGCTCGCTGCCGATCCTCCGCAGTTTTGGCGAACGGAAATTCGGAGCCGAGGAAGGAGACGCGCTGCTCCGGTGCTCCCGTGGCGGGGTCGCGAAGGTTCCAGCCAGTGTAGGTTGCGAGCGGGACGGTGATCTCAGGCAGATGAACGCCGGCCCTTTCATTGCCGTCGGCATCGACCTGCGGGAGAAGGATCGGGAACGGTGCGCCGACGGCGGGCGGCTGCTTTGCAAGGATGCGCGTGGATCGCCAGTCAGGGCCGTAGTCGAGGTGCCACGCCCGGTTGTAGTTCTCAGGCGCGTGCGCGCCGGGGATGGCGGGAAAAGCCGGCTTCTCGCGCGGGACCAGCGTGCCGTCGGCAATATGCGGATAGCGGCTGGCAGGCGGGGCCACACCATCTTTCACCCAGGCATTCATGTTGGTGATCATTCCACGCCAGAACCAGCGGATGGGAAGCGGAGTTTCGAGGTTCTGGCTGGCCAGCTGGCCGCTGCCGCGCGCGGGCGGAAAGGGTCCGGAGAAGTGCTGCAACCCCGCGAAGAAGTAAATGCGGACATCAGGCCCGATGGGCATGTCGCGTTTCCCGTCCGCAGTTGTGTGGATCAGCGATGCGGCGCGCCCCCAGTATTCGTATGAAGTGTGAGAGAAGAAGATTTTGGGAAGGGCGTTCTCGGCCTTCGCCCGGTCCAGCAAACCCTGCTCAGGCTGGCTGGGGTCGGTGGGATCGCGCTCGGGCTCATCGGTGAACGGAAAAATATCCGTCGGGTAGAAAAACGCTGACATCGGCTCTGCATCGCGGGAGGGCTGGGCGAAGCGGTAGTTGAAGCTGCCGCGGCCCGCTCCGCCGACGTGCGCAAGCACTCCATCGAGCGATTTGCGGCCAGCCTCATCCTGATTGAAACCCTCATAGAGAAAGTCCCGCAGGAAGCGGCCGCACTGCGAGATGCCGAGTGCGTAGGCGCGGTCGACGTGGGCCGGCGCGCCGGGCTCATACTTCAGCCACGAGACAAAATCGCGTATCGCGGCAAAGCCCAGACCGGCGACGACCGGATCGTGCACGGTGTAGATCAGCTCGTAAATGCGTCCAGGCTCGAAACCGGAGTTGAGGTGAATGGAGCGGTCGCTGGGCACCAGCTTGCCGTCGACGGTCTTCGCAAAGCTCCACTCTGAATGCGGGATGGTCTGACGCTGTCCCTCCGGCGTGTCGCGTACGGTCAGGACATTGCGTGGATCGCGGTCGGCAGCATCGGGAGACTCGGCGACGGGATATTCCGTTCCACCCATGCGGCCTGTGATGATGTGCCCCAGTGGCCAATCACCGGTTTTGGCAACCGGCGTGAAATCGTCGCGCAGCAGCCCGGTGATCGTCTGCCCGCGATCTTTCGCCACCGGCGCATACAACCGCAGATTGCCGGGCAGATCCGGAGCGTCCCACTGCCAGCCGAGCGCAGCGATGGTGTAGCCCTGGCGCAGCAGCCATCCATCGCCGAAATCGTCTGCTGTCGCTGGATCCGGCGAAGGCATGCCGCCATCGACGAGGTGCAGCATGCTCTTGCCGCCGCGGTTCGGGATCTCCAGCAGCAGAGCCCCATTACCACCCTTCAGAGGCCGCAGCAGGAACAGATCGGCGGAGAATTCGACTTCGCCCTGGGCGTTGCGCGGAGCTTTGTCGAGGTCGACGATGCCGCGATCGTGCGGGTCATCCGGACGCACAGCGAAATAAACACGCGCCCAGAGCTTTTCATAAGCGCCGGTGCTGGCGAAGGTTTGCCCATCGAGAACAGGCCCGCGGCTGAGGATATCGATGCGGACAACGCGCGCCGATGCCGGCAACACCAGCGCGATCAAACTCAGAAAGAGAACACAGCGGCAAAGCAGGTTCATGTGGCTGCCAGTATAGAACTAGCTATTCCCAGCACCAGACAGGCGGAAGCGTCAAGTCGATTTCGAGGCACTGAAGCAACATGACTACAGGGATTTCTTCAACGAACCTGCGGATGAAGCTTAACAATGGCGGCGTCCAGCTGTGCAACCTTCACATCGCTGGCAGGTCCGTGCGTCTGCCAGGCCACCCGGCCACCTGCATCCGCCAACACCACATACGTAATGCCGGGATCTCCAAACTCAACGAGCTTTTTCCAGGCGTCTTCCAGCGAAAAGAAAGGCGCGAGGTGCGACTTCTCCGGCTCGTCCACCGATCGCCGCATGCCGTGCAGGATCATCTTCATCGCGAAGGAGGGCACGCCCTGAAAGTCTGCCAGCTCGCAATAGTCCAAACGAGGGTCCGTCTCGTAGCGAGATTTCGAGAGCTTATTCCAGGCGGCAACGTCATCACTGCCCTTATGGGAAAACGTGACCAGCACGAGCAACGGCCTGGCGCTCCCGGGTACCGGGAGCGCCACGTGCTGATTTGTAAGCGTCGTGACATCCATCCGCGGAATCTGTTGCGACCAGGACGAGAGCGGCAGCAGCAATGTCAGGCAAACCCAGCCTGGGATGCGAATCATGAGGCCTCCGGGACCCGCCCCGATTATAGGAAGGTCCCGGCACTTTTGCTTCGCACCGATCGCCGCCTATCGAGCGTGGCTCTTCGGCGGCACAGCTATCGGCAAAGGATTGCGCTCCGAAAACTGATGCTGATGCCAGTAAGGGTAAATGGAAGTCACTGCGCTGGCTGCATCGAGCCTCGCCACCTGCTCCGGCGTGAGGTTCCAGCCGGCTGCAGCGAGGTTCTGTTTTAGCTGTTCTTCATTACGCGCGCCCACAATCACGCTCGAAACCGTCGGCCGCTGCAGCAGCCAGTTCAGCGCGATCTGAGGAACGGTCTTGCCGGTCTCCTTTGCGACCTCGTCAATGGCGTCGACTACGCGGTAGAGATATTCATCGTCGACCGGAGGGCCGTTCTCCGAGGTTTTATGCAGGCGGCTGACTTCCGGCTTCGGCTGGCCGCGGCGCAGCTTGCCGGTGAGGCGGCCCCAGCCGAGCGGACTCCACACGAGAGCGCCCACACCGTGCTCCAGCCCGAGCGGCATCAGTTCCCATTCGTACTCGCGGCCCACGAGCGAGTAGTAGACCTGATGCGCGATATAGCGCGCCCAGCCGTAGCGCTCCGAAACAGCAAGGGACTGCATCAGGTGCCAGCCGGAGAAATTCGAGCAGGCGATGTAGCGAACCTTGCCGCTGTGGACCAGCGTGTTGAGAGTGTCGAGGGTCTCGTCAACCGGCGTGAGGGCGTCGAAGCCATGCATGTGGTAGATGTCGATGTGATCCGTGCCCAGCCGCTTGAGGCTGGCGTCGCACTGTTCAAGGAGGTGGAGACGCGAAGATCCCAGATCGTTCGGTCCCTCGGCCATTTTGAACGTAGCCTTGGTCGAGATCAGCACCTGATTGCGCTTGCCAGCCAGCGCTTTGCCCAGCACTTCTTCCGCAAGGCCGGTGGAATAAACGTTGGCTACATCGAAGAGGTTGACGCCTGCATCGATACACAGATCGAGAAGTCGCCGAGCCTCGTCAACGCCCGTATTGCCCCATGCGCGAAAGAACTCGTTGCCACCGCCAAACGTCGCCGCACCAAAACTCAGCGCCGACACCTTCAGTCCGGACCGCCCCAGCCGTCTGTATTCCATATGTGGAAACAGATGCGCGAGAGGACATAACGGTGCGGCGGCTTGCGATCAGCATTTCCGGCCGACTCAATATGGCGTTTTGATCGGGCTGTCGAGCCAGAGCTGAAACGACTCCCAGGCCTGCTCATGCAGGAGCATCGTGCTGGGGACGGAACGCTTATCAATGGGCCTCGCCATCTCACGGTACAGCGAGGCATCGTCGAAGCCGGCCCGGGCTGCGTCGGCGGTCGTGTTTCCGAACCAGATGCGGTCCAGATGCGCCCAGTAAATCGCGGCGAGACACATGGGACACGGCTCACAGCTGGTGTAGATCTCGCAAACCTCCAGCGAAAACGTACCCAGCTTGTGGCAGGCGGCGCGAATCGCCATCACTTCGCCATGGGCTGTGGGATCGTTGGTGCGGGTGACGCAGTTCACTCCTTCGCCGACGATTGTGCCTTCGCGCACGATAACTGCGGCGAAGGGGCCACCATCGCCGCTGCGAACGTTTTCACTGGCCAGGGCAATGGCTCGCCGCATGAATTCGTAGTTCGCAGAAGCGCGCATGGGTCGAAATCCAACCCAGTATGGCACAGGCAATTCCTGTCTCCGAGGTGCTCCGAAAGGGGCTAGCGGCTGATCGTGGCTTTGCATCTCACTTCTGACCAAGGCCCGAAAATACCCTTTTGCCCGATTGAACCCGATCCGCTTCGACTTTTCCCCCGCCTGGTACGTCTGTTCAGTACCTGATCGGGATCGCAACAACCCTGAAACACCTGGTTTTATCCATTCCGGAGCCAATTTTTGACCTCTTACCAGCCTCTTTCGTTTTTGCGCTGCGGCCCGCTGTATCTTTTGGCAGCGCTTCTTTGCGGATTGCCGGCATCTGCACAGACCGCATTAACGGATCTGCCCGAGGCCCCGGGCCAGCAGTCCTCCACAGGCCAGTCAACAGCTCAGACGCCGCCACAGTCTTCCCCTTCAGGCTCTCCCGCACCGCGAAACAATACAACCCAACAAACTCCGGAAACGAGGGAGCAGGAGCGCAAGCGCGCCGAAGAGGAACTGAAGAAAGAGGAGAAGCAGCGCATCCTGGGAGTGGTGCCGAACTTCGCAACGACCAACGTTCAAAACGCGGCGCCTCTGAGCGCGAAACAAAAGTTCGAGCTCGACCTGCATAGTTCCACCGATCCTTTTGTCTTTCTCTTCGCGGGGCTGGATGCGGGCGTGGAGCAGGCCGAGGATACTTATCCGGAATACGGCCAGGGCGCAGCCGGGTATGGCAAACGGCTGGGGGCTTCCTACGCCGACACGTTCGACGGCGGTTTGTGGGGCAATGCTCTGCTGCCGATCCTGTTCCATGAAGATCCCCGCTACTTCCGAAAAGGCAGCGGCAGTTTCACGCATCGCGCGCTTTATTCGGCGGTCACCACCATCTGGTGCAAGCGCGACAACGGGAGTTGGGGACCGAACTATGCGAACGTAGGGGGGAATTTTGTCGCTGGCGGCATCTCGAATCTGTATTACCCGGAAAGCGATCGCGGCTTCGAGCTGACGGTCACGCGAGCCCTGACAGTAACCGCGGAAGGGGCGATCGGATCGGAGTTCGTGGAGTTCTGGCCCGACATCTCGGAGCACCTCTTCCACAAACGGGACCGCAATCTGACGGCGCCCACGACCCAGCCCGAGACCCCGCCGGAAACGAACAAGCCGGGGCAGCCATCGCCGCCAAAGCCGCAGACGTAGGCGCAGAGATCGCCGATCCTTTGCTGTGATCGCAAATACGCCTGCGGTGATCGCAAATACATCCTCGCGCGACGTGCAGGCTATACTCTGGAACCATGCCTGCGGCGAATATTCAGTCCGATCAGGTTGGCACGCTCCTCTTCAGTACCGTCCGTGCTGTGTTGCAACAGGCGATTGCTCAGCGTGTTTTTCCCGGAGCCGCGTGGGGCGTCCTGCAGCATGGGGAAATACGGGCCATCGAGGGCATCGGGCGCTTCACCTACGACGACGATGCACCTGCCGTGCAGGCTGAGACCGTCTTTGATCTGGCCAGCGTGAGCAAAGTGGTAGCCACAACAGCCGCGGCAATGGTGCTGGCGGACCGCGATCTGCTTCACCTCGATACGCGGCTCGGCGATATCCTTCCTGGCTTTGTGGTGGGCGCCGAACCGGGAAGCGGCAAGATCCGGGTGACGCTGCGCATGCTGCTCGCCCATTCTTCGGGGCTGCCCGGATACGTACAGCTTTTCCGCGACGACTCGACGCCCGAGGCGCTGCTGCGCGATGCTCTGCACCTCCCAATGGAAGCCGCGCCCGGCACGCGCACGGAGTATTCCGACATCGGCTACATCCTGCTGGGAAAGGCGATCGAGGTTCTCAGCGGCGAGACACTGGATAAGTTTTGCGCGAAGACCATATTCGACCCGCTGGGTTTGCGCCACACGACATTCAACCCGCCGGCCGAATGGCGATCAGCGATTCCGCCGACGGAAAGGGATACCAGCTTCCGCAAACGCGTGATTCAGGGCGAAGTGCAGGACGAGAATGCGTGGGTGCTGGGAGGAGTGGCGGGGCATGCCGGCGTTTTCTCGAACGTAGCGGACCTGCTCACGTTGGCGCGGTGCATTCTGGAGAACGGCCGAGGCCCGGGTGGCGATCCGATCTTTCAGGCAGGGACGGTGAAGACCTTCGCAACACCGCAGAGCACGGGCCGGGCACTCGGTTGGGATGTGCCGACGCCGCCTTCTTCCTCCGGCAGGTATTTCGGCCCGCGTTCGATTGGGCATCTGGGATATGCAGGGACATCGATCTGGATCGACCCCGACCAGGAACTGGCGGTGGTCCTGCTCACCAACCGCACTTGGCCGGACCGATCAAACGATGCGATCCGGCAGGTGCGGCCGGCGTTTCATGACGCCGTGGTGGAAGCGCTGCGCTGACCAGAGCGGGTCGGGAGTCCGCGTCTAAACTAAGTCGCTGCCCCCGTCGCCACCGCCGAAATCATCTCCGCCGCCGAAATCGCCGCCCGAGTCATCGACGTAGCCCTGAGCATCGCCCTGATCCTGATCGCCGACCCCGGCATCGGCCATGTAATCCTGCGCGTCACCCTGGTCGCTGCCAGCATCATAGGGGCCCTGCGGCTGCTCATCGGGGCCACCGAGGTTCGAGCCGGTGTCGTACGGACCCTGAGGCTGCTCGTTGGGGCCGCCGCCCTGATTCGGGTCGTCGTAGTAATTGTTGATAACGGTTTCGTCCATCGGCCTTTCGCCGTAGCCGCCAAAGCCACCGCCCCCACCGCCCCCGCCGAAGCCGCCGTGCATCAGCGACTCAATCCCTTCGAAGGCCAACATGCCGCCTGCAACGCCGGCCGCCGTCGTCGCAGCGGAGCGCAGAAAGCCGCCTCCGCTGCCCGGTCCAGGACCATAGGCCGGTGGAGGCGGATAGTTAGGCGGAGGCGCGGCCTGATACGACGGCGGATACGAGGGAGGCACCTGCTGATATTGCGGATACTGGGGAGGTGGAGGGTTCTGAGGCTGATTATGGTGCAGCAGTCCTCCGAGGAAGCTGGTGGCGCGCGCCGGCGGTTGCGGCGGCGGAGCCTGCAGCTGCTGTTGCATACGCTGCATCTGGGTCCGCGCCTGCTCAAGCGCTATGTTCTGGATCAGCACGGTCTGGGCCAGCTTGTACAGCGCGTCGGGATCGCGCGCCAATCCGTCGTTGATCAGCGCTTCGGCATCGGGATCTTTTTCGGTCAGCTGCGTTCCCTCGACTTTGCGGACAAGATCGTCCAGCATCCGGGATTCCTGGGGAGTCATTGGATTTCTCCTTCGCGATATCTATACGTACGATGCGGGCCCGCAGTTTCCACTGGAGAGAACCAAGTGTGACGGGTCGAAAACCAGACACGAAAAAACCCTCGGCGCTGGTTAGCGGCGAGGGCTTCTCGGCGATCACTCCGCACTAGTAAATGCGGAAGTTAACCTCGATGTCGATCTCCACGGCAACCGCATGACCCTGATACGTTGCGGGCTTAAACTTATATTGGCGCACCGCTTCGACGGCCTTTTCGTCCAGGCCCATGCCGAGCGGACGCACCACACGCACGCGCTGGGGATTGCCCTGCGCGTCCACGATGAGGCCCACTACGCAGACGCCCTGATACTTGGCGCGCCGCGCTTCGTCGGAGAACTCAGGGTCTGGTGCATAGACCAGCACCGGATTGGAAACACCGCCGCCTGGATGCATCAGGCCGCCGCCGTAGCCGCCACCGGAGCCAGGACCGATACCGCCGCCTGTTCCTGAGCCGATGCCACCGCCGGCGCCGCTGCCAAAGCCCGAGCCGCTGCCGGACCCCTGCGATGCCAATGCAATCTGCGGAGACTGCGGGACGCCAATGTTGGGCATGTTGGGGTTGTCAGGCAGCTTGATCTGCTGTGGCATGGCCACGGTAGGTTCGACCGCCAGCTTTGGATGATCGATTCTGAGAATCTGCGGAGGCGCGATTTGCGTCTTCGTCATTTTCGGAAGTTTGCCTTTGGAAGCTTCCACAATTTCGTGGTTACCGCCGCCACCGCCGCCGCCCATGGACTGTTGCTGCTGCATGGGCGGGATATAGGGGGTCACATCCACGGGCGTGACCGCCATCTTCTTCTGCACAGATCGCTGGTGCCACTGGTCCAGCGCAAAGAGCAGAATCAAGGACAGAATGACTACATGCATTACAAAGGAAAGGGCACTCGACGCCGGGCTCCGTTTGACTCTGAGCGGATCGCTCACGGCCACCGGTTGCGAGGTGAGCACCAGAGGCGGCAGCTTCTTCGGGAAAAGCGCATCCTGGAGGCTGTTCCAGAGCGTCTTCCAGATCGGCTCCTCGATTACTGAATCCAGGCTTCCCAGATGGGGAAGCTCAGGCTGAGGCCCTGTCGCCCGTGTTGTTGTCGATCCCAAATCCTGAGGCGTCAAAACCGATATCCCCATGCTTGCTCGCCGGACTCGCGCCCGGCTTCTCCTGATTATGAATGACAGCTGCCCCATCTGTCTTGGCCTGGAGCCGCCGCGTGATTGCTATGATGCCGATTCGCTCAATGGGATGCCGCCCGGTTACCTTCGTCTTCACTTCGCTCTTAGAACCATAGACGCGGGACCTCCACGGAAGTCACGGCACCCCTCCGGCTACAATGAGGTTTTATTCATAAGCACCTTTTAAGTGACGGAGAAACGATGTCCTCTGCTCTGCCTCCCGGCGGAAATGCTTCCCTGAAAGATACCCTTTCTTTGCCTCGTACGGACTTTCCGATGAAGGCCAACCTGCCGCAAAATGAGCCGGCGCGGCTCGATCTGTGGAAAAAACACGGCCTCTATGAGCGAATCCGCGCCTCCCGCCAGGGCGCACCCCGCTGGGTTCTGCACGACGGGCCGCCCTACGCCAACGGCCCCATCCACCTCGGACACGCTCTGAATAAATGCCTCAAAGACTTCATCGTTAAGTCGAAGACCATGGCGGGGTTCGACTCGCCCTACATTCCGGGCTTTGACTGCCACGGGCTGCCCATTGAGATCAAGGTGGACGAGAAGCTGGGGCGCAAAAAGCTGTCGATGCCCGCCGAGGAGTTTCTGCGCCACTGCCGCGAGTACGCCCAAAAATATATCGATCTCCAGACCAGTCAGTTCGTTCGCCTCGGTGTTTTTGGCCGCTGGGACGCGCCTTACACCACCATGTCGCGCGAGTACGAAGCGCGTATCCTCGAAACCTTTTTCCATTTCCTCGAAAGCGGTTTTGTTTATCGCGGCCTCAAGCCGGTTTACTGGTGCATCCACGACCGCACGGCGCTGGCGGATGCGGAGATCGAGTACGAGCAGCACTCCAGCCCCAGCATTTACGTCCGCTACGACCTCACCAGCGATCCTGCCCTGATCGACCCGGCTTTGGCAGGCAAAAGCGTGGCCACGATCATCTGGACGACCACGCCGTGGACGTTGCCGGCTTCGCTGGCCGTGGCCTTCCACCCTGAGTTCGACTATGTCGGTCTGGAACAAGATGGCAAAGTCTACATCGTCGCAGAGGCTCTTGCCCAGTCCGTGCGCGAAGCCTGCAACCTCACCGCGGCCGTACCTGTGGCACGGTTTAAGGGCGCACGCCTGGAGCGAGCGACGTTCCAGCATCCGTTTCTCGACCGCAGCATCCTCGGAGTGCTGGCCGACTACGTCACCACCGATCAGGGAACGGGCGCCGTTCATACTGCTCCCGCGCATGGCGCCGACGACTTCTACACCGGCGCGCGCTACGGCCTCGATCAGACCTGTCATGTCGACGATGCCGGACGTCTGCGCGACGGCCTGCCGGAGTACGACGGCAAAACGGTGTTCAAGGCCAATCCATTCATCATTGAGCTGGTGGCCGCGCGCGGAGCGCTGATGGGGCGCTCCGACATTTACCATAGCTATCCGCACTGCTGGCGTTGTCACCATCCTGTCATTTTTCGCGCTACGGAGCAGTGGTTCATCAACATCGACCACCCGATGCAGAACTCGGATGGTTCGCCGACGACCTTCCGGCAGCGGGCGCTCGATGAAATCGATAAGGTCGTGTGGGATCCGGCGTGGGGCCGCGAGCGCATCTCCAACATGATCGCCACGCGACCCGATTGGTGCATCTCGCGGCAGCGCGTGTGGGGCGTGCCGATTGCGGTCTTCCTGTGCGAAAGCTGCCATCAGCCTCTGATGGACTGCGTGCTGAACCGGCGCATCGTGGAGCTGTTCGAGAGCCAGGGTGCCGAGGCATGGCACAGCGCCGAGACTGATTCCCTGCTGCCCCATGGGGCGCATTGCTCTCAGTGCGGGGGAACGAAATTTCGGCGCGAGACGGACATCCTGGATGTGTGGTTCGATTCGGGGTCGAGCTGGAATGCGGTGCTGGAAGTGGAGCCGGGGCTGGAGCCGCCGGCGGAGCTTTACTTCGAGGGCGGGGATCAGTACCGAGGGTGGTTCCACACTTCGTTGCTGACCTCAGTCGGCGTGGGCGCGAAACACGCTGCGCCCTTTCGCATGGTGGGGACAGCGGGGTGGACGCTCGACGAGCAGGGGCGCGCCATGTCGAAGTCGCTGGGCAACGGCGTGGATCCGGTGGATATTGCCGATCGGCTGGGCGCGGAGATCGTTCGCCTGTGGGTCGCCAGCGTGGACTTCCGCGAAGACGTGGTGAACAGCGAGCAGATCATGCAGCGGCTGGCTGACGGCTACCGCAAGCTGCGCAATACGTTCCGGTTTCTGCTGGGGAACCTGTCTGGGTTCGAGCCGGGGCGGGATGCGGTCGCCACTGAACAACTGTTGCCGCTGGATCGCTACATGCTGGCGCGCACGCGGGAGCTGGTGGAGCGGGTTGCGGGCGCGGATGGGCAGGGTGGGTGGTACGGAGAGTTTCAGTTCCACCGGGTCTATCAGACGATCAACGAGTTCTGCATTGTCGAGCTGAGCGCGTTTTATCTCGATGTGCTGAAGGACCGGATGTACACCTTCGCGCCCCAGAGCGTGGAGCGGAGGTCGGCGCAGACGGTGTTGTGGAAGATTGCCGAAGCGCTGGTGCGGCTGGTGGCGCCGATTCTGACCTTCACGGCGGACGAGGTGTGGGGGTATTTGCCGCAGGTGGATGGGCGGCGGGAGAGCGTGCATCTGGATTATTTTCCAAAGCCCGAGGAGCTGGCGGCGGCGGATTCGGCGATTTTGGAAGAATGGCGCCGGCTGTTGCAAATTCGCGATGGCGTGCTGCTGGCTCTCGAAGCGGACCGCAAAGCGGGTCGCATCGGTAAAGGTCTCGAGGCAAGCATTGTGCTTTCCGCGAATGCGCCGGACGATGCCCTGCTCGCGCGATACCAGGGCAGTCTGAAGGAATTGCTCAACGTGTCGCAGGTCGCGGTGCGTTCGCTGGCCGGCGGATCCAACGGCGTAATCGCGGATCCGGCCGTGGAGACTGGCCCTGCCGAGGGACGAAAATGTAACCGCTGCTGGAACTATTATGCGGACGATTCCCCGCAGCATGTGCGGGACTTCGGCGCCTGGAAGGATGTGTGCGGGCGGTGCGGGGATGCGCTGCGGCAGATGGGCTATGGCGAGGCGGCGCAGTGAGAGACCGCCGTCCGTGGCTGCTGCTGCTCTCTGCGCTGATCGTGCTGCTGGATCGCGTGACCAAGATGTGGGTCGCACATCACATTGCGGAAGGCGATGCGATCACGGTGATCCCGCACGTGTTTCGCATTACCCATGTGCTCAACCCCGGCGCGGCCTTTTCGCTGTTCACCGACTCGTCGCGTCCGCAGTTCACTCACTGGATGCTCACCGGGTTCTCGCTGCTGGCGGGCGTGGTGGTGCTGGGGTTTCTGATTGTGATGGGGCGGCGATTCAGTGCGACGACGGTGGCGCTGGCGCTGATTCTTGGCGGGACGATTGGAAATGTGTGGGACCGGCTGCACACCGGCCTGGTGATCGACTTTCTGGAGGTGCACATCGTGCACTACCACTGGCCGGACTTCAACGTGGCCGACTCCGCCATTGTGATTGGTGGGATCCTGCTGGTGATCGACGCGCTGTTTCGCCCGCATCCCGACCGGCCCGCAGCCTGACTATGGAGTCGACGGGGCGAGAATGCGGCTGGCCCAGGGCAGACACTAAACTGCTACGCCTGAACGCTATACCCTGATCGCTATTTGTTGCTTCCCTTTCGTGCGAAGACGTAGGCGCGATGACTCTGGTGCTCGACCTCCGGCGCATAGGGCCCGCGCTCAATAATCTCCTCCACGGCCAGACCAGCCTTCTCCAGCAGCTCGGCAATCACTGCCGGTTCGTAGAAGAAGAAATCCATGGAAACGGGGCGGCCGAACATCTCGCCGATCTGCACTATTCTGCCGCCGGTGTGGAAGGTGAGGAGCAGCAGCCCTCCGGGCTGAAGCACGCGGTGCATCTCGGCGAAGACCTGCGGCAGCGACTCCTGAGGGATATTGACGATGGCATAGAAGGCGGTGATCCCGGCGAGCGACTCGTCTTTGAGGTCCAGCGCCATCATGTTGCCTTCGACGAAGGCAAGGTCGGGATTGAGGCGCTTTGCCTCGGCTACCATTTGCGGCGACAGGTCGAGGCCGAATACGTCCGCGCCCGCATCGCGCAGGAAGCGGGCGATCTGGCCGGGGCCGCAGCCCATATCGCACACCCGTCCACGTCCGGCAGTTTCGGCGGCAAAGCGGGTCAGCAGCTCGCGGTCCATCGGCTTGTTATCCAGCTCGTGAAAGAGCCGCCGGGCATATTCATCCGCGATGCGGTCATAGTTTTCGCCTACAGATTGTGTGAGAGCCTTGCTCACTGCGCCTCCATTCTGCTTAGGAAATTGTTTCATGCACGCGAGCCTCTGCCACGTGCGCGATCTCGGCGGCGATTTCGTGGCGCAGGCGTTCAGGGGCCAGCAGGGTGGCTCGAGAACCAAGACCGAGAGCTACGAAGTGCGCGGCATACTCGCTGTCGAAGTCCACTTCCCACGCTTTCCACCCGGATGGGAGAGTAGCGCGGGGGTACTCGACGGGGCGCATGGGTGTCCATGGCCGCATCGCAGCGACCGCGTCGGGAGCCATGGCCAGGATCGCGGCGAATTTTTGCTTTGCCTGGCGCAGCGCTTCCGTGCTGCTCTGCCACCAGCGCGCCAAATCGAAGTTGGGCGGGCGCTCGAAGGTGATGGCGAGAGCGACGGCCTCGCGCATCCGCGATACGCGGAAGGTCCGCATGCCGTCGGGGGTGCGGGCCACGAGGTACCATGCTGCTTGTTTGGAGACGAGGCCGAGGGGGTCGACGGTGCGGATGCGCTCCGGGCCCTCCGGCTTCGCGTAGCGGAAGGTGAGTTTGGCGTCTCTCGTCAGTGCGTCCTGAACCGCGGTGAGGGCCGAGAGGTCCTCGCTGGTGGGGCGCCAGCCGGTTGGATCGATGTGCAGCCGGACGCGAATCGAATCGGCCTGCGCACGCTGCTGGGGAGTGAGAGCCGCCATGAGCTTATCGAAAGCGCGCTGTGCGGATGCGCGCAGCCGCCGGTCGCCGAGGGTGCTGGGCTGCACCATCAGCAGGGCCTGCAACTCGGCTGCTTCGAGTGCCGGGACTTTGGTCCGCCAGCCCTTCTCGAGTTCCCAGCCACCGCCCACCCCACGATGGGCGAGCAGCGGGATGCCGGCGGCGCACAATGCTTCCATATCGCGGTGCGCCGTCCGCTGCGAGACCTCGAGGCGCTCGGCCAGTTCGCGCTCACTGAGGCGGCCGTTTGCCTGGAGCAACAATAAGGCCGAAAGCAGCCGTTCAGACTTCATCGCTGTCCCGTGAAGAGGATTGACCTTGATATTTTCCGACAAATTATGACATAGGGTGTCATATTTAATTCTCTAAGCTGACCTGCATGCGTTCAATTCATCTTCCCGGAGGTAAATACGGATGGAACTGAAGAGGTTTTTCCTGGAACAACTGGAAGCGGAAGCAGCCGCCTCGCGCAAGGCTCTGGAGCGCGTACCTGAAGGTCACAACACATGGAAGCCGCATGAGCGATCGATGGAGATGGGTTATCTTGCCTCGCTGGTCGCAACCATGCCGGGCTGGGTCGCCATGATCATCGATCAGGACGTGACGGACATCGGCGGGGCGGACGCGGGATTTCGGACGCACGCGGTCGAGTCGCGGGCGGAGCTGCTTCGCCTGCTCGACGAGGGACTGGCCAAATCGCGGCAGGCGCTCGAGAACACTACGGAGGAGCACCTCATGAAGCCGTGGAAGCTGGTGTTTGGCGGGCAGGTCCTTACGGAAGGTCCTCGCTACAGCCAGATTCGTGAAGGAACGCTGAGCCATCTGGCTCACCATCGTGGGCAGCTTACAGTCTACCTGCGCCTGAACGAGGCCAAAGTGCCCGCACTGTATGGGCCCAGCGCGGACGAAAAGCATCAGTTCTGAGCGGGATGCGGCGCCTGCGGGGTGCTGGTTGTCAGGGCTGCGCGTAACCGATTACATTTCCTGCGCGGGCTTCCTGTACGTCAGGAAGGAGGCCTGCCCAGGAGATGTGCTATGAATTCCCTCCCCGCAAGGCTCGGTGTTTTGTCGCTCCTGCTGGCGGCAGGATCCGGGCTGAACGCAGCAACCAACAGCTTGCCGCATGCGCTGACGACTCAGGCTCCGACATCGAACTACAACTGGCCGAAGACCTACACCAATCCTCTGTCGCTCGAGACCAGCAATGGGCCGGCAGTGAGTTGTCCCGACCCGGCGATCATCAGCCAGACGAACGACGGCCGCAGCACCTGGTATCTCTACTGCACCGGCGATCCGCTGAACTCAAGCGATGTGAATGCGCAGGGGCAGCTGAATGCGCACCTGATCACGCAGTACGAGTCGTATGACCTGATTCACTGGAGCTACATCGGCGATGCGTTTCAGCAAACGCCGGCGTGGGTAGGCAACGCGACGAATCAGTTCTGGGCGCCGGCCGTCAAGTATTTCAACAACCAGTACTATCTCTACTTTGTTGCGCCGAATACGTTGCAGGGCGGGTCGGCCATTGGCGTAGCGACGAGCAGGAGCCCTGACGGACCGTGGACGGACAGCGGCAAACCGGTGGTAGCGCCGGAAAACAATCCTTATAACGGTGCGCCGGGTCGGGCGGTGATCGATCCGGATGAGATTCAGGATGCGACGGGACAGCGCTACATCTCGTATGGCAGCTTCAACGGGGGCATCAGCATCCGCAAACTCTCAGCCGACGGCCTGACCTCCGATCCCACTTCAGAGCAGCAAATCGCTATCGATAACTACTTCGAAGGCGGCAATTTCTTCTATCACGAGGGTTACTACTACTTCTTTGCGTCGGTGTCTACGTGCTGCGATGGTCCGTTGAGCGGATACAGCGTGCGGGTGGGACGGGCTTCGACACCGCTCGGGCCGTTCATTGATAAAAACGGCGTCTCGATGAACACCTTTGCGCCGGGCGGCGATGTTTCCATTGCAGCGAACGGCAATCGTTGGGGCGGACCGGGCGGCAATGTGGTGTTTACGGACGATGCAGGACAGGACTACATGCTGTACCACGCCATTGATTTGGCTGCGCCTTACTTCGATGGATTTCCTGGAGCAACGCGGCGGCCGGCGCTGATCGATCGCATTCAGTGGGTCGATGGCTGGCCGGAGGTGCGCGCGGGACGCTGGGCGTCGGCCACGCCGCAACCGGCTCCGGCGGCGCAGCCCTGGGAGTACAACCTGGCGCAGGATCAGATTCCGATCCCCAATGCCGTGCCGGGTCCGGAGATCAGGGCGCTTTCGGACGAGTTCAACGCGACGACGCTTTCGAAGCAGTGGCACTTCATTCATCCCACCGCCAATAACAGCTATGTGCTGACCGGCAGCGCGTACGAGGTCGAGACGCAGGGACCGGATGAGAACAGCAATCCGACGCAGGTTTCGATTTTAGGCGAGCCGGTGCCGGCCTCGGGCAACTGGATGGTGGAGACGAAGGTGACCACCAGCGTGCCTTTTAATAACAGTTGCTGTTACAACTTTGCGCAGGGGGCGCTGTTTATCTATTCGAACGATCAGAACAGCATCAAGCTGGATGTCTTTCCGGACTGGGACACGCGGCAAACGGAGTTTGGCAAGCAGGTCGGTCCGGTTCCGGCCAATTATCCGACCTACGATCATCAGAACGCCGGCACCGCGGCCGAAACGACGTGGCTGCGGATCGCATGCCAGCGGATGGGGGATCAGGGAGAACTGTATACGTCGTACTCATCGAAGGATGGGGTGACCTGGACGAAGGGAGGGACCTGGCAGCATCAGCTGGGATCGAGCGCGCAAATTGGAATATCCGCCGAGAATACTCCGGGATTCACGATGGACTTCGATTACGTGCGCGTGTATCGACTGCCCTGACGCAGAGAGGACGAGTAGGAGCGGCCGGAGGCGAACTATCTGCCGGCCGCTTCTATTTTTAGCCGGGTTGCCGGGTTGCTTTTAACCGGGTTGCGCTTCGTGCTGCATCTCCAGCGGGTGCGGGGATTGGTTGCGGGTGTCGGGCTGGGACATTTCGAGCCACCATAGATAGCATGCGATGCCGGCGAGGCAGATGATTCCGCTGAGCACGAAGGCGGGAATGTAGGAGCCGGTGCGGCGGATGAGCCATCCGGTGATGACCGGACCGATAATGCCGGGGAAGTTTCCGATAAAGTTTTGAAAGCTCACCCAGGAGCCGACCTGCTCGCGGGGAGCTACGTGCTGCGGTACGACGAGGATGCCGGAGATGAGAATGCCGGATGTGGCTGCTGCGTAGAGGAGCACGAGGGCGAAGGTGCGGTCGGCCACGATGCTGGCGGGCACGAGCAGAAGACCGAGCAGGAAGCCAATGGCGATGATGATTTTCAGCGAGAGGCCGATGGGCCAGCCACGACGGAGTAATCCGTGCACGAGCCAGCCTCCCGCCATTTCACTCGATCCCACGATGAGATAGAGCAGGCCGGCGACCCAGCCAAGGCTGGCCAGGGGAATGTGGCGCGCGGTGTAGAGCCACGAAGGCCCCCATCCGACCAGCAGATACCAGAAGTAGTTCCAGCAGAAATAACCCAGCGCCATGCCCCAGGCATTGCGGCTGCGCAGCATGGCGGTCCACCTGGTGTGCGATGGCTCGGCTGCTGCGGGCTTCGGAGTGCGCTGTGCATTGGGGTAGAGCAGCAGCCAGGGAGCGAGCCACAGGAGTCCGATGAGGCCGGTGGAGAGGAAGAGCCAGCGCCAGCCGAAGTGATGGAGGATCCAGACCTCGACGACAAGGCCGGTGGCGAGGCCGGCTTTGCAGCCGATGTCGAAGACCACCGATGGGATGGAGCGCTCGTTGGTTCCGAACTGTTCGCTGATGAATTTGAGGCCGCCAGGCAGATAGACAGATTCGCCGAGGCCGAGCAGGAGGCGGAAGAACATGAGGGTGAGGAGACTGCCGGCGAGACCGGTGGCAGCGGAGGCGCAGCACCACAGCGCGAAGGCTCCGGCATAGAGCCATTTGAGCGGCCAGCGATCGACGAGCCATCCCACGGGCAGCTGGGCCAGGGTGTAGGTGATGGAAAAGGCGGCAAGCGCCCAGCCCTGCTGCAGAGGATCGAGATGCAGGTCGCGCCCGACGAAGGGCAGCGCCACGCTGAGATTGCCGCGGTCGAGGTAGTTGACGAAGGCTGCCAGCGAGAGCAGCGTGATGGGGATCCAGCGTTGGCGTGAAGATGGCATGCCGGCGGGCTTTCAATGTATCACCCAAATGGGCGGCGATGCGGGACTGGCCGTCCAGGCGGATGCGCCTTCGGCGCGGGAGTACTCAGCAAGAGTCATGAAGGTGAAGGGCGGTGGTATCCCGCAACTGCGAATAATGGACTGAGGATGGGCACTCGGGACTGGCCGTCCAGTCGGGATGCGCCTTCGGCGCGGGAACACTGACAGCCGCGATTTTGTTGAGAGCTCGGAGGCAGCGAACACTCCGAGCCAGGCACACGATGCGGGCAGACAGGGATATGATGTTGCGGGATCAGGTTTCTTCTCTTCAGGAACAGAATCGAATGACATCGAAAAGACCCTTCGCTTTCCTCGCCATCAGTGCCCTGGCGCTAACGATTATTTCCACCTCGATCGGATGTTCGAAAAAGCCGCAGGCGAATTCGTCGCCGCAGGGCAGCGCTGAACAGTCGAGCAGCGCAGGTTCGACGAACACCATCACACCCCAGATCGAGCGCCTCGATCCGGATCTGTCGTCGATCGTGCCCGCGCAGCCTGTGATGGAAAGGCTGGCCTCTGGATTCAAGTGGACCGAGGGCCCGGTATGGGGACCGGCCGGCTATCTGATGTTTGCCGAGATCCCGAGTAACAGCATTCGCAAGTGGGTTCCAGGGGTCGGTGTCAGCATCTTCATGCAGCCCAGCGGATACAAAGGCTCGGCTCCTTACGGCGGACCGGAGCCGGGATCCAACGGCATGACGATCGATGCGCAGGGACGGCTGACGGTGGCGGGACACGCGCAGCGGGACGTGTGGAGGCTGGAGTCGCTGGATCCGAATGCGCAGGTAACGGTGCTGGCGGACAAGTATCAGGGCAAGCAGTTGAACAGCCCTAACGATCTTGTCTACAAATCGGATGGATCGCTCTACTTCACCGATCCGCCGTACGGGCTCCGCACGCAGAAGGATAATGATCCGGACAAGCAGCTGAAGGTCAACGGAGTCTATCGCATTCCCGGAGCGCAGCAGCAGAAGCCGGGCACTCCCCCGGCGCGCGCGAAATTACAGCTGCTGATCAAAGACCTGACAAGGCCGAATGGAATCGCGTTTTCTCCCGATGAGAAGTATCTCTACGTGAATAACTCCGAGCCGAAGAAGCTATGGATGCGCTATACGGTGAAAGCCGATGGGACGCTCACCGATCCGAAGCTGCTCTTCGATGCAACGTCGGATACGCGGCCCGGTGCTCCGGACGGCATGAAGGTGGATGAGAAGGGAAATATTTATAGCGCCGGCCCGGGTGGAGTGTGGATCTTTTCTCCCGAAGGCAAGCATCTGGGCACTATCGATATGCCGGATCGCGTGGGGAATGTGGCGTGGGGCGGCTCCGACCACAAAACGCTCTACATCACCTCGAGCGGCAGCGTATACCGCATTTCTCTGCTGATTCCGGGTATCTATCCGGGACCGCACTAAGCTGCGACGTACCAGGGCGGGACAGTCACTCGGCTGCCGCGGGTTGCGGCCACGGGACGTCAGGCTTTTGTAACAGTGGCGGGTTCTATCCGCAGCGAGCGGAGGACGGTCTCAGCCGCTTCCTGGCCGGTGCGAATGCAGTCGGGAACACCAATGCCCTGATACGCATTGCCGGCGAGGGCCAGGGATGGCAGCGCGGCAACGCTGGCGCGCACCTGCTCCATGCGCTCCAGGTGACCGACTCCGTATTGGGCCATGGACTGGCGCCAGCGATGGATGCGGACGAAGTTAGGCGTGGCACGCAAATCCAGAACATCGGCGAGTTCTCGCTGCGCGATTTCGGCAATGGTCGCGTCAGACTCGTCGAGAAGCTGGTCATTGCCCGCCCCGCCGAGGAAGCAGCGGAGCACACCCTTCCCCTGCGGCATGCGGCCGGCAAACTTCGCATGGACGAAGGTGCAGGCCAGCATGCTGCGCTTTTCGGTTGCGGGCACTAAGTAGCCAAAGCCAGGCGGCAGGGCGGCGAGTTGGTCGAGGTTAAACCCAAAGTTGACGGTGATCGAAGAGCTGTAGGGCACGCCGGAGAGCGCTTCGGCCAACGTGCGGTCAACAGGACGCAGCAGGCCACCGGCGACCCATGCCGGCAGCGCGAGGATCACAGCGTCGAAGCGCTCATGACCGAAGGCGGTTTCGAGTGCCCAACCGCCAGAGGCCTGCGCCAGCGATTCGATAGGGGTGCTGAGGTGCAGGGAGCCGCCGGGGAGTTGGCCAGCGATCGCGTCGACCATCTGGCGCATACCCCCGCGCAGACTTGTGAAGAGGGATCGGGAACCCACCCTGCCGGCGCCAGAGCTGGATGCTGGATTCGATTGCGATGTGGGCCGGGCAGCGCCAGCATGGGCCGCTTTGCGAGCAGCGAGCATGGCGCGGGAAAGGCTGCGGTGCTTCTGCTCCATCTCGACCATGCGGGGCAAAACGGCGCGGACGCTGAGCTGCGTGGCGTCGCCACCATAGACGCCAGACAGCAAAGGCGAGACAAGGCGGTCGACGGTTTCCTGGCCGAAGTGACGGCGGGTCATGGCGGCAACCGATTCGTCCTCGGTGGCCGGCGCAGGCGGAAAGAGATATTCGCGGGCCATGCGCAGCTTGGTCGACCAGGAGAAGAGCGGCGTGAGCGCGGTAGGCAGCAGTTTGGTCGGCACCATGAACATGAGGCCGTCGGGCAGCGGGATGAGACGCTTGCCGACCAGGATGTAGGTCTTGCGCTCGGCGTCGTTCGAACCAAGAAGCTGATCGGCGATGCCCAGTTCGCGGCAGAGCGCAGCGGCAGCCGGCTTCTCAGTGAGAAAGGAGTCGGGTCCGCCTTCGACAACGCACCCGTCAACGATTTCGGAGTTGATCACACCGCCGAGGCGACCTGCGGCTTCATACAGACGGAAGTCAACGGGCTGACCCGAGCGGCGCGACTTTTCAAGGGTCCATGCAGCGCTCAGACCGGCAATACCTCCGCCGAGGACGGCGATTTTTAGCTGTCGTTCCATCGTCACAGTGCCGTGATCCCCTCATTGCGTTCGCAGGGCTTTCGAGGCGCAGACCTGCGGCTTCTCTCAGGCGCGTTCCGCTCTCAGGATGACACTCTATGCCTGGGAGTGCGCGACCTCTAACTGAATGAGATCATGCGCCTCGCATCCGGGGGAAGAGGCGGTCTTCTGGTTTGGGTCCGGGTGATAGCCGCGCGGCTGGTAGATGCAACAGGGCTCCTCGGCCAGCACGTCGCCGGTGACTGCGTAAGCGCGGGCGCGGGATCCTCCACAGATGTTGCGAAATTCGCAGACACCGCATTTGCCGTGCAGGAGGTCGGAGTCGCGGAGCTTCACGAAGATGGGCGAGTCCTGGTAGATGTGGGCGAGGGTGTCGTTGTGCAGGTCGCCGCCTTCGATGGGCAGGAAGCCGCTGGGATAAACCTTGCCGATATGCGAGATGAAAACAAAGCCGCGGCCATCGTTCACGCGCTTCGTTGCCCATCCGACAGCTTTGTCTTCCGATCCGCGGCCCGGGTGGCTGGCCCAGCCATGATGGGCGGTGGGGGCAGCGCCGGCGTCGTCGTAGACGCCGACCGTCGGGCGACCTTCCTTCATGCGCTGCTGGATGAGATAGCGGCGATAGTGCATGGCTTCGGTGGTCTTGATGGCGAAGGGCACGCGCTTGGTGAGCTCCCACATCTTCGCGAAGACGTCTTCGAACTCCTGCGCGGTGAGCAGGTCAGCGACCTGGCCGCGACCGACGGGCACGAGGAAGAAGAAGCTCCACATGACGATTTGCTTTTCGGTGAGCAGCACGGAAAGGCGGTCGAGGTCGGCGATGTTGAGGCGGCTGACGACAGTGTGGACCTGGATGGGCAGCTTCGCTTCGTTCGCCCAGTGAATCGCTTCCAGGGTGCGCTGCCAGGTGCCAGGGATACCGCGGATCGAATCGTGAATCTCGGGCACGGAACCGTCGAGGCTCACGGCGAGACGCGCCAGGCCCGAATCTTTCATACGGAAGATCGCGTCTCGCGTGAGCAGCGGCGTTGCACTGGGTGTGAGCGCCGCATGGACGCCTTTGCCGGCAGCATGTTGGATGAGCTGGAAGATGTCCGGCCGCTTGAGCGGATCGCCACCGGTGAAGACAAAGAGCGGCACCTGCAACTCGGCAATCTGGTCGATGAGGTTGGCGGCTTCGGCCGTGGTGAGCTGGCTGGGGTGGGCCAGCGGCTGCGCGGAAGCGCGGCAATGTTTGCAGGCGAGGTCGCAGGCCTGGGTGGTCTCCCAGATGGCGAGAAAGGGCGCGCGATCATAATCGAGCGAGGTCATGGCCTGGCGGATGTCCATGCAGATAGAAAAGCAGGAAGGCAGGATGACCGGATGTGATTGAGGTCACATTACCGGCGGGATCGCCCCACGAGGCGCCGGCATCTCCGCCGTAATTGGGAGCCTTGTCTGCGCGCAGCGATGGGGCGCAATTTCCGGTAGTATCCGGCTTGAGCCATCCTTCCTGTGAACATGGCTGCGTTGAGCGCGGAAGTGGATTCCCGCGCCAGGAGGACCATGAAACGACTGCTGCTTCTGCTGCTGATGGGAATCGCATCGTCGGCGTTCGCCGCGGACAAACCGGTGGCCTTGTTCTACATGACCAGCGATCCGAAATCGATCCGCGACTTCTTCGCGCATTCGTCACACATCGGTCTGCTGGTGCCCACCTGGTATCAGGTGGATGAGAACGGGCTGGTCACCGGAGCGCCGGAGCCGGCGGTGCTGAGTCGGGCACAAAGCGAGAAACTGCCGGTCATGCCCATCGTCGCGCTCTTCAATAAGCGCAGTTTCCATCTGCTGGCGAACAATGCGATCGCGCAGGTGACGATGAATCAGGCACTGATCCGGGAATGCAAGCTGCACGGGTACATCGGATTTCAGTTCGATTTCGAGAACATCGAGTGGACCGATCGCGATGCGCTGAGCGAGCTGGTGAAGAGGAGCGCCGGAGCTTTGCATGAGGCGGGACTGCAACTGAGCATCGCTACGGTGCCCAATGCGCCGGGATATCCCGGCAGCGGCGGCTTCGCAAAGTGGATCTACACCGACTGGCGCGGCGCTTACGATCTGGCGGCAATTGCCAAATCCGTCGATCTGGTCTGCCTGATGACCTACGACCAGAACACACGCTGGACCATGCCAGGGCCGGTGGCTGGGTGGCAGTGGACCGTCGATAACCTGAAATACGCTCTGCAGTTTGTGCCGAAAGAGAAGCTGTCCCTGGGCATTCCCTTATACGGCTATCACTGGTATGCCGGCACGCCCATTGCAAGTCCTGGGGCGAAGAATGGCGAGGACACCAGCGAAAAGCCGAATCCCACAGCGGACTACATCAGCGCGGAAGACTCGCTGCAGCTGGCACATGACTGGAACGGCACAATTCAATGGGACGCGGAGGACCGCACGGCGTGGTTCTATTTCTATCGCGACCAGATGCGTGAATGGGTTTTCTTCACCGACCTGCGGACGTTTAAGGAGCGCTATCAGTTGATGCAGCAGTACGGGCTGGAGGGCTTCTGCTCGTGGGTTCTGGGCGAAGAAGACCCGTCGATCTGGGGATATTTGCCGCCGCGATCGTAGTGCTGGTCCTGTGCGGCCGGCGCACCGCGCTGGGCACTTCAGGATAGCCGAAAAGAACAAGAACTCCTCTGAACGGAAGGAACGATTTCGCATGCAGTATTTTCTCGGTGTCGATGCCGGAGGCACCAAAGCAGAATTTGCGCTCGGCGATGGTACGAATGAGCTGGCGCGAGTGCGCGTGGGAACCATCAAGCGCATGAAGGCGAACGCGGAGACCACGGAGGCCAATCTCGTGGAGGCTCTGCGGCAGCTCGAGGCAGCAACCGGTGTTTCGGCCCGAGCGATCACGCGCTGCTGCATCGGGACAGCCGGTGAATCTGTTCCACTGGTGGTGAACTGGCTGAAGGAGGCATTCGCTCGGCATGTGGGCGGCGAACTGCTGATCGTCGGCGATGTGGAGATCGCTCTGGATTCGGCGTTCTTTGGAAAGCGAGGCGTGCTGGTCCTTGCGGGGACGGGATCGAATGTCGCCGGGCGCGCGGCCACCGGACAGATTGCCCGGGCAGGCGGGTGGGGACCGGCACTCGCCGACCAGGGATCGGGACATTTCCTGGGACTGGAAGGATTGCGGCGGGGATTTTTGGCGATTGACCAGCGCCGGCAGACGCGCGTGCTGGACGACGCGCAGAGGTTCTGGAAGCTGGAATCGCGTGCGGATTTGATCGAGTTTGCCAATGCCAACCCCGCGCCCGATTATTCGAAGCTGGCGCCGCTGATGGTCGCGGCGGCCGCGGATGACGATGCGGTGGCGCAGGAGGTCGTGCACCAGGGCGGAGACGATCTCGCGGAACTGGCCTCCCTGGTCATCGAGCACGTTCGCAGTCTGGAGGGAGACCCGGCGACCTTCGAAGTGCCGGCCGTGGCGGTGGCCGGCAGCATCCTCGAGCGGGTAGCTCCTCTCCGTGAGGCGATGGCGGAGGGCCTGCGGCAAAGGTATGGCGCTGCGGTCCGAGTGCTGGATGCGTCTGCCGATCCCCCCGCGGGAGCGCTGTGGAGAGCACGGCAGCCGCTCAATTCCACACAGCCTTTGGCTTGATGGATGGCGGGTGAAGTAGCTGGACGAATCACTCGGGAAGGTCAGTCTTCGTCCCCCTGCTCGGGCATGTCGGTCGGCGGCTTCTGCGGATTGATCGCGGGGCGGTTCACCCTCCGCAGGATTTCGTTCAGAGCCGGAAGCTGGGTGGCTTTGAAATCCTCCCACGCGGGCAGAACTTCTTTACCTTCGTTCTCGACGTGCGTGGAGGCAGCGAGGAGCGCCTGGGTGGGCGGGTTATCGGCCTGGTCGAGTTCGCCATAGAGTTGCGAAGCCTCACTCGTTACCTCGTCGATGCCAGGATGGTGCTTCGTTTCATCGCCGCCGATCAGCTTCTGCAGAGCGGCGGAATAGGACGCAAGCTCCGCCTTGAGCGAAGCGTTCTGCGGTGCCGCAAGCTGCTCTTCGACGGAGTGCGCGGCGAGATCGGCCTTCGCCAGCGCATCGAGCGCCCCCGCCATCGTAACCTCCTCCGAGTGAAGCGCATTGAGATCGGCGGGTGACGTGTGAATCCGGGGGTCCATCTTCACGTTCAGCGGCTGCGAGTCCATCTGGCCGTCGACGGTGAGGCGCACGTTGTAGGTCCCAGGCAGCACCAGCGGCCCCTGCGGCGTGAGCGGCGTACGATGGGGCACGGCGGAGATGGGATATTCGTAGTGCGTTGCCGTGGGCGCGGTCGCGCGAAGATCCCAGACCCAGCGATGCAGGCCGGCAGCGGTGGGCAGTGGCCCATGCATCTGCGGCCAGTAGGGCGGAATCAGATCGGTGCGCAACTGCTCGGGTGTGGGCGTCACCGGATCGGTGCTCGCGTAACGGCGCAGGACGGTGCCCTGCGTGTCGAGGATTTCCAGCGTTACGTTTTGCGCGGCGTGAGGCAAATCGTAATCAAGAATTGCGCCATCGGGAGGATTCTCTCCGGCCGGCTCGTCGGGCGGCATGGGAGTATCGGTGTACTCGGAGCGGCGCACGCGCCATGCCGCCGCGGGCGTAAAGAGAGCGGGCGGCTGCTTGCCGGCAGCAAGCTGGCGGAGCGGGGCAACATCATCGAGGATCCAGAAGGAGCGGCCATGCGTAGCGACCACCAAATCGTCGTCTTTGACGAGGAGGTCGCGCATGGAGGTGTGCGGCAGGTTGTACTGGAGCGGCTGCCAGTGGTCGCCATCATCGAAGGAGACAAAGACGCTGTGCTCGGTGGCGGCATAGAGCAGGCCCTGCTGCACCGGATCGGCGCGTACGGCGTTGACGGGCGCGTCATCAGGCAGGCCCGCAGTGATGGGCTGCCAGGTTTTCCCGCCATCGTGGGTGCGGAACGCATAGGGATGCAGGTCGTCGATACGCATGCGATTGACGGCCACGTAGGCGCTATCGTCGTCAAAGCGCGATGCATCGATCTGCGCAATCTTGCTCCATGCAGAAACGCCGGGCGGCGTGATGTTGCTCCAGTTGGCGCCGCCGTCGCGCGTAATCCAGACGAGGCCATCATCGGTTCCGACCCAGATGGTTTGCGTTGTTTTGTATGAGGCTGCGACGGAGTAGATGGCGCCGCGACGCTTATCCTGCTGCTCTTTCGCCAGGGTAGGCAGAGAGGCGGGCTGGCCGGTATTTTCCTGGCTTAGATCGGGGCTGATGGTCTGCCAGGTGTGACCGTAGTCGGTGGTTTTGAAGAGGTGGTTGGCTGCGTAATACATCGTATGCGGATCGACGCGGGAGAACAGGATGGGCTCGGTGCGATCGCCGCGATAGTCCTTTTCGTGCATGGGCAGCGGCGTAACGTTTTGCACCTGGCCGGTGATGCTGTTGTAGCGCGAGACTTCGGTGCGGCCGGCTCCGTAGATGATGTCGGGATGCAGCGGATCGGGCGCAGCATAGCCGTATTCGATGATGCCGACAGGGTGCCACTCGCGCATGGTGATGTCACCGTCGTTGCCGCGGGTGGAAATGCAGACGGAGCCGCTTTCCTGCTGGCCGGCGCACACCTTATACGGAAATGTATCAGTCGCTGCTACGTGATAAAGCTGCGCGGTGGGCTGGTTGTACCAGGAGCTCCAGCTTTCGCCGCCGTTCACGCTGATGACCGCGCCCTGATCGCTGACCAGCAGGAGAATACGCGGATCGCGCGGGTTGATCCAGAGATTCTGATAGTCGTCGCCGCCGGGTGCGCCGCGCAGACTGATCCATGTCTTGCCGCCATCGGTGGAGCGGCAGGTGACGATGCTCGTGCTGTAGACGATGTCGGGATTTTGCGGATCGGCCACGGGAACGGGCAGATCGCCGCCGCCAATCTTCATTGCCGGACGAGGATCGTCGGTGATTTTGCGCCAGCTCGCGCCGGCATCGTCGGAGCGGTAGACACCCAGACCTTTCGCAGTGGCGTAGCCACCTTCCTGTTTGGTGGAGAGGGTGGCGTAGAGGCGCTGAGGATCGCTGGCGGCGATGGTGACGTTGATCTGCACCAGGTCCGCGGGCAGCCCGTTCGTCAGCTGCTTCCAGTTGGAGCCGCCGTCGACGGATTTGAAGAGGCCGCCGCCGGTGCCGGCGTAGCTGTTGTCGTCCTCCCATGGGCCGAGGGGTTCCTGCCACAGAGAGGCATACACCACGCGCGGATCTTTGGGATCGATGACGACATCGGAGCCGCCGGTGCGTTCATCGCTGTAGAGAACTTTCTTCCAGGTTTTGCCGCCGTCTTCGGAGCGGAAAATGCCGCGTTCGGGATTGGGGCCGTAGGGATGACCGAGCACCGCGGCGAAGAGGCGATTGGGATCCTTGGGATCGATGGCCAGCGCGGGAATTTGCTCGCCTTCGCGAAGGCCGAGATGTGTCCAGGTCTTGCCGGCGTCGCCGGAGCGGTAGATTCCGTCGCCCACGGAGAGATCGGGACGATGCAGCCCTTCGCCGCTGGCGACGTAGACGATGTTGCTGTTGGAAGGAGCGACGGCGATGGCACCGATGGACTGCGTATCCTCGGCATCGAAGATGGGGCTCCAGGTGCGGCCGTAGTCCGTCGACTTCCACACACCGCCATCGACCTGGCCTACGTAGAAGACGTTGGGCTGGTCGGGAACGCCGGCGGCGGCACGGGTGCGGCCTCCTCGGAAAGGGCCAATCATGCGCCAGTGCATGTCGGGCATGGAGCGGGTGTCCTGCGCGGAGACCAGCGGGCCCGGCAGAAGGTTGGCGGCAGTCACGGCTGCGAGCAGGAATGCGGAAAGGCGGCTCATCATGACGGCTGGAGTTTTCCTTTCAGAGCGAGGAGCGGGCGGAGCCGAGGGCACAGCGCACATTGTAACGGCGCGGATATCAAAATTCGATTTGCGCGGAGAACTGCATTTCGCGTGGCACCAGCTGATTGGTGACGCCGGCCAGCGGGGATCCGAAGCCGGGCAGCGGCGCAGCACCATTGCCCCACGTGCCGCTGAAGCCCACCACATTGCGATGGTTGAGCACATTGAAGGCCTCGGCCCGCAGGTTGGCATGCACCCGTTCGGTGCCGAGTGCGAGGCGCTTGCCCACGAACGGCGCCACATCATAGATCGGCGTGCCACGCCCAGTATTGCGGCCCACGACGGCACCGTTGATCACGGGGCGGTCGGTGGTCGCGCCCGTGTCTCCGCTGTTGTTGAGGCCGGTGACGATGTTGTATGGAAGGCCGCTGGCCAGGGTTGCGATACCTCCGGTCGTGAATCCAAAGGGCGCTGCCCACTCACCGCTGAGAACCAGGCGGTGACGCTGATCGAAGATGGCGTTACCCAATTCGGCATCGCCGGTCATGCGCGGATCGTTGGGGTTCTGGCTGGGCACGTCAGGATCGACCGTATCCAGCGCGTGGGACCATGTGTAGCTGGCCAGCAGCGCTGAGCCCTTCCTGGCACGATGCCCCAGGTTCACATCCAGCGCCTGGTAGTAACCCACGCCGTCATTGACGTCGCTCTGGATGACGGCGTAAGGCGGTGTGAGACCGCTCGACTGATTCTTCGACTCGTCGCAGGCCAGGCCCTTCTGCGCATACCACGAGATCCAGTAAGGCCGCGTGCAGTTAGCCTCCTGGGCGGTGCGCACGGGCAATCCGGCAGCGGTGCGGATATACGATGTCGGCGGATCGACGTCGAGCGGACGAACAATACGCACCGTATGCGAGCCGACGTAGTCCGCGCTGAGAATCCACCCAGGAGCCAGCTGGCGCTCCACACCCAGCGTCCACTGCTCGTTGTAGGGATTGCGGAGTGCGTCGGGATAGCCGAACAGCGTGCTGGTGGGGAAAAACTGGTTATAGTACTCGGCGCGTCCGGGCCGCAGATACAGGCTGCGCAGCGGAGCAACCGCGTCCGGAGGAAATACTGGCAGCGGCACGTCGGCCACGCTTGCGGGAAATCCTAGTTGGCCAGGAGCAGCCGTATAGTTGAAGACGCCGGTGGGACCGGTGAGCGCGTAGTTGGCCTCGGAGTTGTCGACGACCTGCGCGTCATAAATTCCGAAGCCGCCGCGGATGGTGGTTGTGCCCCGGCCTGCGACGTTATACGCAAAGCCAATGCGTGGGGCTAAATCGGCGCGGGAGTCAGTGAAGCTCTGCAGCTCATAGCGGAGCCCGAGGTTGACTGTGAGGTCAGAGATTGGATGCAGATCCTCCTGCGCGAAGACCCCGGCCAGCGTATCGTCGACAACATAGTCCGCGTTGCCGTAGCTCTGCGTGTAACTCTGCACGTTCGCGATGTTATCGAGATAGACTGCGCTCTCGCAGTAAGCGACGCTTCCGGGACAGGTCCGATAAACCAGCTCACCATCGTAGATCGGTCCGCCAAACTCCTTGCTGTTGCCTCCGTTGCGCGCATGAACGACGTCGAAGCCGAGACGCAGTTCCCCGCTGCCGTGGGTGAGAGCAAGGGAATCGACCGCCTCGAACTGGCGGTTGATGAGCAGCGCCGACTGCGACGTTCCGGAGGTGAAGGTCCCTCCCGACGCAATGGGCACAGAAAATTCGGTTCCGTAGACAGCAGGAGAGAACTGCGTGATGGGCGAGGCCAGCTGAAGCTGGAGTCGCGCCTCATTCACCGTGGACGGGCTCAGGACCGCGGTGTCGCCCAATTCCGCGGTCCAGGTCCGCCGATGAAAGACGCGCGCGACCGTGGGCGGCGTATTGGCTCCGACGATGCCGTTGGGGTTTGTGTCATAGAACGCGTCGGAGCCCAGGTGCAGAAAGGCGTGCTGCTTTTGGCCGAAGGACTGGTCGATGCGCAGCAGGCCGAGCCAGTCGCGATAGTGGCCGATGAAATTGCCGGGCGCGATCGGCGAAGTAACCGGCGAGGCGCGATCCTGATAGCTGTATTCGCCGGAAATTAGGAACGCGGTACTGCCCTGATGGGCCAGCGGTCCTGAGGCGGTCGCCGCCCCCTGCGCCAGCGTGTCGCGGGTAATGTCGTTCCCGCTGGTGGCGCTGGCCGGGGAGAAGCCGGAGAGTTCAGCCTCGGGGCCGGAGGGCCGCCACAGGCCCAGCACGTCTCCGTGATACTGGCTGCCGCCTCGGTGAGTAACGATGTTCACGACCGCCCCTTCGCCGAAGCCATAATCGGCGGCAAAGGCGCTGTCCAGGACCGTCATTTCGGCGACGGCATCGAGCGGAATATTGGTGAAGATGGTCTGCCGGCCCCACATATCGTTTCCGTTCGCTCCATCGACTTCGAACCAGGTCTGGCGACGGCCTGTTCCGTTCGCGGTGAATAAATCCTGGTTCATGAAAATGTCGCCCTGGTTGATGGCGGGCCGATTCGCGGCGTTCAGCAGCGGCAGCCAGGTGATGCGGCGATTGAGCAGCGGCAGCGATCGCGCCTGTTCGGCAGTCAGGCGGTCCCCCAGCTGAGGCTCATCGATGCGCACCTCTCCGGCAGCTCCGGTCACCAGCACCTCAGCGTGCACGCTGGGGATTTGCATCCGGAGCAGCACCGTCGCCGTTGCGCCCGCGGGCAGTTCCAGCGTGCCCGAGGCAGCGTCAGCCAGGCCTGTGTAATGTGCCAGCACCTGCAGCGGCTGTCCGGCGGGCAGGCCCTCGGTAGCGAAGACTCCCTGCGCGTCCGTCTGCATGGTGCGCAGGATGCGGCGCTGTGGGTCTTCGACCTGAATAGCTGCACCGGCGAGCGCAACGGCATTCGGCCCGGTTACCGTTCCCCGCAGAGCGGCGGTGTCGGGAGTCTGGGCCCGCAGGAGGCAAGCCAGGCTGACGAACGCCACAGTCATACTGCTGCGAAGGAAACGGATCATGCTCCAGCATTGCCGATTTTCTGTTGGTGCGCCAGCACCGGAAACAGAATGGCCAGGGATCGTCGCCTTGCACAGCCGCTGAATCATCGTCAAAATCAACTCACCGATGAATACACCGCGCTCGCGCAGCATGCGCTGTTCTCCTTTGCTTTTTCTCTCCATTCTGTTTTCGCTAACCGCGCTTCCCGCTATCCCACAGGCGGTTTCGCCCGAGTTGTTCAATGGCCTGCACTGGAGGCTGGTCGGCCCATTTCGTGCCGGCCGCGTGGTCGCGGTAAGCGGAGTTCCAGGCAGCGATCGCATTTTCTACTTCGGCGGCGTCGATGGTGGCGTATGGAAGACGACCGACGCGGGAACGGTGTGGCAGCCGATCTTTGATCAGGAGCCGGTCGCCTCGATCGGCGCGCTCGCGGCGGCGCCTTCCGATCCAAATGTGATTTACGCTGGGACCGGTGAGTCGGATATCCGCTCCGATCTGGCCTCGGGCGATGGCATCTATCGCAGCGACGACGCGGGCGCGACGTGGAAGCACATCGGCCTCGAGGATTCGCGCCAGATTAGCCGCATTCTGGTCGATCCCGCGGATGCGCGCACCGTCTACGTCGGCGTGCTGGGACATGCCTACGGACCAAGCCAGGAACGCGGTGTGTATAAGTCCTCGGATAGCGGAGAGCACTGGCAGCGGGTACTGGACAAGGGCCCTCATGTTGGCATCGCTGACATCGCCATGGCGACGAGCCAGCCGCAGATCCTGTTCGCGGCGACGTGGAATGCGCATCGCCCGCCGTGGAGCACCTATGCGCCTCTGGAAGGCCCGGGCAACGCGCTGTATCGCTCGGCCGACGCGGGCACGCACTGGACGCAAGTCGCCGGGCATGGTCTGCCCGAGGGCGCCTGGGGGAGAACCGGCATCGCGGTAAGCGCCGATGGGCGGCGCGTCTACGCCGCAATCGACTGCAGGGAGCATGCCGGACTGTACCGCTCCGACGATGGCGGAGACACGTGGACGCTGGTCAATGCCGACAAACGCCTGACCAGCCGCGCATGGTACTTCAATTCTCTGGCGATCGATCCGACGAATCCCGACGTTCTCTACATCCCCAACGTGGCGCTGTACCGTACAGAAGATGGGGGCAAGACCATCAACATCGTGCGCGGCGCACCCGGCGGCGACGACTACCACCAGATCTGGGTCGATCCGAAGGGTGCCAATCATCTGGTGCTGGGAGTCGATCAGGGAACCAGCGTGAGCCTCGATCGCGGCAGAACCTGGACGACCTGGTATAACCAGCCGACGGCACAGCTGTATCACGTAACAACGGATCACAAATTCCCTTACAGCATTTACGGAGCACAGCAGGACTCGGGAGCCATTGCCGTTCACAGCCGCTCCGACCACGGGCACATCGACACGCGCGACTGGTTCCTGCCGGGCGGGAGCGAGAGCGGCTACATCGCGATCGATCCGAAGGACGAGAACATTGTTTATCTCTCGGGCACATACGGTGATGTTTCGCGTTCCGACCTGCGCACCTCGTTCAGCCAGAACATTACCCCGTGGCCGGTGGGCGGCTTCGGGTTGCCCATCAACAAGCGCCGCTATCGCGATCCGTGGACGCCGGTGCTGGTATTTTCTCCCGCGGACAAGACGTCGCTCTATCTCGGAACCCAGTATGTGTTGAAGACGACGGATGGCGGGCTGCACTGGGCCCGCATCAGCCCGGATTTGACGGGGACGGTGGCTGGAAGCAGCGGTCCGGGACCGACGACGGCTGAGAATGCAGAGCAGCGCGGCTATGGCGTGGTCTTTACGATTGCGCCTTCGCCGCTGCGGGCGGATGAGATTTGGGCGGGGAGCGACACCGGTCTGATCCATCTGACTACGGACGACGGCAAGACCTGGAATAACGTGACCCCTCCGGGACTTTCGCCATGGAGCAAGATATCGCTGATCGAGGCTTCGCATTTCGATCCGGCGACAGCGTATGCGGCAGTGGACCAGCATCGGCTGGACGATCAGAAACCCTATCTGTACATCACTCATGACTTCGGGAAGACGTGGCAGCTGTCTGTCGACGGCATTGGGCCTCATGACTTTCTGCGGGCAGTGCGCGAGGATCCGGAACAGCGCGCCCTGCTGTTTGCCGGAACTGAATTCGGGATCGACGTCTCGTTCGATGATGGGGACCACTGGCAGTCGCTGCAACTGAACCTGCCGGTCAGCTCGGTGCGCGACGTGAACATCAATGGCAGCGATCTGATTATTGCCACACATGGTCGTTCGTTCTGGGTGCTGGATGACATTGTGCCGCTGCGCCAGGCTGCATCTGTCAAGGACGCGGCCGCTCATCTTTACACTTCGGCGACGGCGGTCCGCGTGGACAACGATGGCTTTCTGGGCACACCACTGCCGCCTGAAGAGCCGCAGGCCGATAATCCGCCCAACGGCGCCATTGTTGACTACTATTTGCGTAAGCCTGCGGCCACGGTCACGCTGCAGATCCTGGACGCGCAGGGTCGTATGTTGCGCCACTTCTCCAGCGCCGACAAGCAGACCGTCCGCCGGCCGCTGCTGCCAATCGCAGAGCGCTGGTTTCCCAAACCGCAGGAACTGGAAACCACGGCGGGCGAACACCGCTTCATCTGGGATCTGGCTGCCGGCAGCTCGGGCGTGGGCCTGGACGACGATGATGACAATGAGGCCGGGATTCCCGCCGGTCCGCGCGTGGGCCCCGGCAAATACACACTGCGGCTGACAGTGGATGGCGCGACAATGCAGAGCCCGCTGCAGGTGACGATGGATCCACGGTCGGCCGCAACCGGCCAGGTGCTGGAACAGCAGTTCACGCTGGCGGAGTCGATCTACGATCAGCTGCGCTCGACCAATAAAGTACTGGCCGAACTGGAAGGCGTGGACAGCGAACTGAAGAAGCTCGACTCCGCCGGTGATCCGGAAGTTCAGGCAGCTGTGAAGAAAGCACAGAGCAGGCTGACGGCGATCCATAATGGCGCCGCCGGCGAGCCTGAGGATGATGAAGAGAGCGCGTCGGGATTGGCCGCGGCGGCTGCCGGACTAAGCGGTGTATTGCACATGGTGGAGAGCGGCGACCGTACTGCGCCGTCCCAGGCGGTGGAGATATTCCAGGAGATGAGCCGCGCTGCGAACGAGAAGATCGGCGATTGGGAGAAATTCAAGAAGGATGAATTGGCCGCGCTGAATGCCGCATTGGTCAAAGCGCATCGGAAGCCGCTCGAGATTTCTTCGATCGAGGAGCAGGTTCACTATGCGATGACGCGGTGAGCGGCTACGGGCTCTGAAGTAGGGCGATGGGACGGAATGAGAGCCGGGCCCGGCGTGATAGCTTTTTATCGACATGCCTGCGACGCGTCACCCGCTCCGCATCCTGTACGGGAGTGCGATTTTTCTCGGTGCTTTTCTCCTGTTTGTCGTTGAACCGATGGCAGCCAAACGGCTGCTGCCGGCGCTGGGCGGGTCGTCCGCGGTATGGATTACCTGCCTGGTCTTCTTCCAGACCGTGCTGCTGCTCGGATACCTGTATGCACACTGGCTGGGGAGGCGCGGGTCGCGGCGCTTTGCAAGCCCCCTGCACGTTGCGTTCCTGGCCCTTGCCGCGGGAATGCTGGTTGCAAGCGCGCAGCCGGACCTGAGCCGCGCATCGGGACATCCTCTGACCGCGATTTTTGTAACGTTGACGGTCACGATTGGATTACCTTTTCTCCTGCTCGCATCGACCAGTCCTCTGCTGCAGTTGTGGCTGGCCCGGCAGGAGAAAGGCAAGGTTCCGTGGCGGCTGTTTGCGCTCTCGAATGCAGGATCGCTGCTGGCGCTGGCGCTATATCCAACGGTGATCGAGCCCCACCTTTCGCTCAGCACGCAGGGCAAAGCCTGGGGCATTGGATTTGCTGTTTATGCGGTGCTGTGCACGCTGCTCGCGTGGGGTATGCGAAAGACTCAATACACAGCGCAGACAGAGCCGGAGCCCGGATGGGACGCACCCAGCAGTTCGCAACAAGCGAAGCTGCTGTGGTTCTTTTTGCCGACCGCCGCCGCTATGCAGCTCTGCGCTGTGACCAGCCACCTGAGCCAGAACATCGCTGCGATCCCCATGCTGTGGGTGCTCCCGCTGGCGGCCTATCTGCTCAGCTTTATTCTGGCTTTCCAAGTACCCCGGCTCTACCGCCGGTGGCTGGTGGTGCGTCTGCTGGTGGTACTGCTGGCCAGTCTTGGCTACATGCTGTCGAAGACCGATGTGAGTTTGCCGATCGTGATCAGCCTGGCGTTCTTCCTGGTCGAGTTACTGCTGGCCTGCTGGTTTTGCCACGCTGAGACTTACGCCCTGCGGCCGGCCGATCCCCGCGAGGCGACGCTGTTTTATCTGCTGCTTGCCGCGGGTGGCGCGGCAGGAAGCATCTTCATCGGCATCGGCTGCCCGCTGATCTTCGATGCCAATTACGATGTGGCCTTGGCCTTTCTGGCAACTGCTGCCTTGGCGATTGCCGTGACTTGGAATGATGGTTGGGCCCAGCGCCTGCTCTGGACGGTGGGAACCGCGCTGCTGCTGGCGCTGGTCATCATGCTGCACATTGTGTTTGCCCGCGATACGTTGGTTGAGGAGCGCAATTTCTATGGAGCGCTGCGGGTTCGGCAATCGCATTATCCACCCCGTGCAGAGACGCAGCGAACATTGTTCCACGGCACCATCGAGCATGGAACGCAGTGGTTCGCGCCGGAGTTCAGGCGCACGCCGACGACCTACTACGCGCTGGACTCTGGAGTGGGTCTGGCGCTTCGCTTCTGCTGCGACGATCGGCCGCGCAGGATTGGCGTAGTTGGGCTGGGCGCGGGAACTCTGGCGGCCTATGGCAAGCCGGGGGACACGATTCGCTTCTACGAAATCAATCCGGCGGTGCTGCCCATTGCGCAGAACCTGTTTACGTATCTCCGCGAATCGGCGGCGCAGATTGGCTACACGCCGGGCGATGCACGAATTTCGCTTGCTGCCGAGGCTCCACAGAATTTCGATGTGCTGGTGATCGATGCGTTTTCGGGCGATGCGATTCCGATGCATCTGCTGACCACCCAGGCGATGCAGGTATATCGCCGGCAACTTGCGTCCGGGGGCATCCTGGCTTTCCATGTATCGAATCAGTATGTCGACCTGGTGCCGGAAGTTGCCGAACTGGCGCGTGCTGCCGGGATGCAGCCGCGCGTCGTCGACACACCGCCGAATGACGCTCGCGGCGAGTACCGCGCCACCTGGGTGCTGGTCACCAACAACAAAGATTTTTTGGCCCAGCCGCAGGTCGCCCTGTCCGCGTGGCCTATTCACCAGAAAGCGGGCCTCTATGCGTGGACCGATGACCGCTCAAGCCTCCTGCCGCTGCTGCAATGGAACTTCATCCATAAGCAATAGCCGAGGACACGATCAGCGTGGAGCCGAATCCCCTAACATGACAAGTGTGGGTACATTTGCAGAGCGATTAGCCCGAATCGAGGATCGAATTGGCGCGGCCTGCCGCCGTGCCGGACGCGAGCGCAGTACGGTCCGGCTCATGGCGGTGTCGAAAACACACTCGGCGGAGTCGATTGCGGAAGCAGTGGCCTCTGGCGTCACCCTGTTCGGCGAAAATCGCGTGCAAGATTTTGAGGCGAAGCGCGCGCGCCTGCTCGAGTTGGGCGTGAGCGGCGCTGAATTTCACCTCGTTGGGCACCTCCAGTCGAATAAGAGCAACAAAGCAGCGGAGCTTTTCACCGGTATCGACAGCCTGGATTCGACGCGGCTGGCAGAGCGTCTCAACGATGCGGCGGGCAGGTTGGGCAAAAGCCTGTATGTCCTGCTGGAGATGAAACTGAGTGCGGAGCCGACAAAGACCGGACTCGATCCGGACGGTCCCGAGTTGCATGATTTGCTCGACCGGCTGCCCAGCCTCGAGCACCTGCGCATGCGCGGGCTGATGACCATCGCTCCCCTGGACGAAAATCCTGAAACGGCGCACGCCTGCTTCCGGCAGCTGCGCGGATTGCAGAAACGGCTGATGCTGGGGTTCCCACGGCTGGATTTCAGCGAGCTGTCCATGGGAATGTCGGGGGACTTTGAATTGGCCATTGAGGAAGGCTCGACCCTCGTACGCATTGGGACGGCGCTCTTCGGCGAGCGTCCCCGGTTGAGGTGAGGGCCACTGGTGCGATGAATCGCAATCTGGTCAGCGACACCCGTGACGGTGCGCGGCTCCGGGTCCGGGTAACGCCAAGCGCCAGCCGCACTGCGGTCACGGGGACCATCGGCGAAGGCAGCGGAGCGGCAATGAAGATTGCGCTGCAGGCGCCCCCGGTGGAAGGACGTGCCAACGCGGCACTAATCGAATTTCTCGCGGAACTCCTCGGTGTGGCTCGGTCGGCTATCGAAATCGCCGGCGGGGAGCATACGCGCAACAAAACCATCCTCGTGCGCGGACGCAATGCGAATCAAATCATGGCCGCACTTACAAAAGAATTGACCTGAACGTATTGATGCATCCAGAGGTTCCCTCGCCAGAGCGGACCGGGTCACCCCACTTTGCGCTTACGCTGCGCCACAGCGCGCTGCGGGGGCTTCTTCGCCGGCTCCTCTTTTGGAGCGGCTTCCGGGACAGCCGGGCCGGGCTGCTGCGCCATACTCTTGCGCAGCGCATCCATGAGGTCGATGACGGGCGCGAGCTTCTTTTTCGGTGCGCTCGCGGGAGTGGCGCCGTGGCCCTGCTTGCTCTCGATGAGCTGCTCGACGCGAGCTTCGTATTCGTCCTTGAAGTTCTCCGGGTGGAACTCGGAGGTAAGCTGCTTCATGAATTGTTCGGCGAGATCGATCTCGGCCTTCTGCACTTCCACTTCCGGCTGATTGTCGTATTCGGCGACGGCGCGAATCTCTTCGGGATAGTAAAGGGTGTGCAACACCAGACCTTGCTCGAAGGGGCGAATCATGACGATCTGCTCCCGCTGGTGCAGGGTGATCTTCGCGATGGCGCCCACATCGAGGTCCTCCATGCCTTTGCGGATGAGCGAATAGGCGCGGCGGCCAGGATCTTCGGCAACGCTGAAATAGGAAGTCTGGAAATAAAGCGGATCGACCTCATCCAGCTTTACAAACTGAAGGATCTCCATGGTCTCGGAGGAGGCCGCTTCAAGAGTGCGCAGCTCTTCGTTCGAGACAAGGACGTAGTTCTCCTTGTCGACCGCATAGCCCTTGGCGATCTCGCTGCGTTCGACGACGCGCTCGCAGTGCGGGCAGAAAAGCTGCTGGCGGATGCGCGTGCCGCAAACCTGATGAATCTGGTTGAAGCTGATGTGCTGCTCGCGCGCCGCCACAAAGAGGCGGATTGGCACAGAGATAAGGCCGAACGAAATGTAACCCTTCCAGACTGTCGAAGCCATAGGAGCCCAAGAATATCGCAGGAAAATCGTCTGATCCAAGGGAAAAGTCGCTGAAAACCGTTAGAAACCCGGCTCACTTCGCCATCTTTTCGCCTGTTTCACTGCACTACTTGGCTCTTGGATGCGTGCGATCGTAGACTTCGGCCATTTGGCCTACGGTGAGTTGCGTGTAACGCTGGGTGGTCGAGAGGCGCGCATGGCCGAGGAGTTCCTGGATGGCGCGCAGGTCGGCGCCTTCTTCCAGCATGTGCGCGCCGAAGGCATGACGCAGCGTGTGCGGGTGGAGGTCGGCGGGCAGGCCGTGCGCCAGCGCGATGTGCTTGACGATACGCCCCACGCTGCGCGTGGTGAGGCGGCCCGATCCCCTCAGGCGGGCATTGAGTAGAAGCGCGGGAGACGACTTCCCTGCCCCGGCCAGCTTTGCTTCAAGGAGCGGGAGATAGGCGCGGATGGCCGCAGCGGCTGCATCTCCGAGCGGGACAAGGCGCTGCTTGCGGCCCTTACCGCGGACCAGGATAGCGTCGTTGGCCCAGTGAATGTCGGCGAGGTCGATGCCGACTAACTCGGCGTTGCGGATGCCGCAGCCGTAGAGCAGTTCGAAAATGACGCGGTCGCGCTCCGGCCACGCGGCGGTCTCGTCGGCTGCGCAGTCGACAACGCGATTCATCTCTTCGATGGTGGGCACGCGGGGCAGATGCTTTGGCAGCTTAGGCGTGGCGACCAAAGCCGCGGGGCTCTGGTCCACCAGCCCCTGGCGGGCGAGCCATCGGAACCAGGAGCGGATGGCAGCCAGAGCGCGTGCTGCTGAAGCTTTGGAAAGGCCGCGCGCATACAGTTCGGCAAGATAAGCGCGGATTTGCTGGTGCTCGACGGCGCTGGGCGCGAGGCCGGCGCCGAAGCTCCCGACGAGAAAATCAGCAAAATTGTGCAGCTCACGTTCGTAGGCGCGGATGGTATGGGGGCTGCCGTTGCGCTCATGGGCAAGCATTGCGAGGAATGCATCGACATGACCATGGAGGGCGGATTTCTTCAGCGTGGATGCCGTGGTCATGGCGTCTCCCGCTTCGCACGCGGATGGTGCAGGCGATGCACGGCTTTGAGGCGGCCCAGCGCGAGATGGGTATAGACCTGAGTGGTCGCGATGTCCGCGTGGCCGAGGAGGGTCTGCACGGTGCGCAGGTCGGCGCCGCGTTCGACCATGTGGGTGGCGCAGCTGTGGCGCAGCTTGTGGGGGCTGGCGGTGTGATCGCTTCCCTTCACGAGATGCCAGATCCATTGACGGCTGAGCGGCTGACCTCGATCGGAGAGGAAGAGTCGGCTAACTGGCTTCTTCGCGAGGACTGGACGGCCGTTCCTGAGATATTGTTCGAGCGCCGCGACAGCGGGCTGACCGAGAGGCACGATTCGCTCTTTGTCGCCCTTGCCACGAACCAGCGCGCGGCCGGCATCGAGCGAGAGGTCGGCGACGTTCAGGCCGGTCAGTTCGGAGACGCGCAGACCGGCAGCGTAAAGCAATTCCAGAATGGCGCGATCGCGCAGCGCCAGGGCGTCGGCCTGAGGATGGTTGGCGGCCACGGCGGCATGCTCGAGCATGGAATCGACCTCGGCGGGAGCCAGCGATTTAGGCAGCACTTTCCAGGTGGAGGGAGACTCAAGATTCAGCGTGGGGTCGCGGCGAATGCGCTTATCGAGCAGCAGCCATTTGTAGAAGCCGCGCAGGCAGGAGAGCTTGCGCGCCGCCGACCGCGATTCGACTCCATGCGTGGAGAGATGCTCGAGAAATCCGGCGACGTGGGACTGGGTGGCATCGAGCAGGGTCGCGGGCTGCTGCTCCAGGTACTCAGCAAACTGCAGCAAGTCGCGCTCGTAGGCCTCGCAGGAGAGGGGACGCAGGCCCTTCTCGACGTGCAGGTAGGCAAGGTACTCGCGAAGCAGGCCGGAATTGCCGGGAGCAGCCACGCTTCGATTATCGAAGAAGCGGGGCACCCGGATGAGTACCAAACCTGGTTCGGGGGCTGGTTCGCGGGGCAGGCTGGCTGCCGGTCACTGGCCAGCCTGCGCGGTCGCCCATGACTGCAGCTTCGCGCCTTGATCGGAGCGCAGTTCGATGCAGTCGCTGATGTTGTCGCGCGCACTCTGCAGGGCGCGTGAGGAAGCGGCGACCTTGTGGGAGGAGAAAAAGTCGGCGACTTCATCCTGCGCTTTGGCGCTGCAGAAGAACCCGGTGGTGGCGATCAGGCGGCCGCCCATGCCAATGGTGGTCTGGGCCTCGACCTTGTCCCAGTTCTGGCGGATGAAGTCCCAGGCGAGCTGGCGGGTGTCGTTCTGCCGCAGGGGCGCCGAGATGAGGAAGACGGCGTCCTGGCTGCGAACCTTGCTGGACACTGCGTATTCGAGCGCGCGGCGCTCGAGGCTCGGATTGCGGAATTGCGCGAGAAGACGGAGCGCGCTCTCCTGCATCTGCGGGTCGCTGGAACTTTCGTAGACGTGCTGCAACTGATCGAAGAAAGCTGCGTCGCCGTTGGCGGCGGCGATTTCGAGGGCGTTATGGGCGAGAGTGGGATCGACCGCGGCGGGATCGCTGAGATATTGCTCAGAAAGATGTCTGGCTTCGGCGATGACGTCGGGGTCGCGGCCCAAATTGCCGAGGGCGGCAAAGAGCGCGGCGCGGAGTCGCTGCTGGTCAAGCGAATCGGCAGGCGATGGCGGGCCGAGGCGACGCCAGGCCGGCTTGAAGGTGCGATTGATCCATGCAGCGAGCGCCTGATGCTCTTCGGGCGTGGTGGCGATGCGCTGATTGATGACATACACCGGACCGGCGGCGGAGTCACCGATGGCTGCATCGATGACGGCGGCGTTCGGGTCATCTTTGACGGCGGAGACGAGGTTCAGATAATCGCCGACGGGCTGCTGATTGGCGCGGACGCGGGCCCATTCATCGCCGAGAAGACTGATGCGTTCCTCGGGCGTGAGGGCGGTTTCGATGTTGGCTTCGATCTTCGCGTAGAGATCGGCCGGGAGCGCATAGCGGTAGTAACCTTTGCCGGCGGCGTCAGGAAAGAGAGTCGGCGATGAGGGCGCGTGGAGGGTTTGCTCGGCGGAGGTAAGCACATCGCAGCCATTTTCCCGGCTGCCGCTGGCGAAGCAGACCGGAATGGACCAGGTTTGCTGGCTCGCGGCCTTCGCTTCAGGATCGAGGAAGAAGCGCTGCTGGGTGACGTGAACGGAGCCTTGCTCCGGCTCGGAAAAGGTGAGGAGCGGTACGCCGGGCTGGGCGACGAAGCTGGAGAGGATCTTGTCGACGGGCCGATGGCTGACGGCCGCCTGAGCGTTCCAGAAATCCTCCGCGGTTGCGTTCCCAAACATGTGCGCCTGGAGGTAATTGTGAACGCCCTGGCGGAAGGTCTTCTCCCCTTCGTAGTTCTCGGTCATCAGCAGGACGGCGGAGGCTTTGCCGTAGCTGATGGCGTCGAACATCTGATCGATTTCGTCGGGGGTGTCGGCGCTGGCGCGGATGGTGCGGGTGACACGCTGCGCATCAACATTGAGCGTGCCGTTGAGCTCTGCGACGACGTCCTGGGAGATGTGCCACTCCGGATGCCAGGCAGCGACGGGCTTGTTCTCCATCCAGTTGGCGAAGCCTTCGTTGAGCCAAACGTTGTTCCACCACTGCATGGTGACCATGTCGCCGAACCACTGGTGTGCCATCTCGTGGGCGACGACTTCGGCGACGCGCTCTTTCGCGCTGAGGGGAGCGGTCTTCTCGTTAATGAGCAGGTCGGTTTCGCGATAGGTGATGGCGCCGAAGTTCTCCATGGCGCCGGCTTCGAAGTCAGGGATAGCGATGAGGTCGAGTTTGGGCAGCGGATAGCGAATGCCGAACCAGGTGTTGTAGTAGTGCAGTACGTATTCCGCGGCGGAGACGGCGAAGCGGCCGTACTGGACCTTGTCGGGCGTAGCACAGACGCGGATGGGCACGCCGTCGCTCTGGCCCGAGACGCACTGAAAGTCACCGACGAGGAAGGCGACGAGGTACGTCGACATCTTCGGCGTAGTGGCGAAGCGGACGGTGTGCTGATCGGCAGTGGGCCCGGACGTGTCGGAGACTGTATTGGTGTTGGAGATGACGGTGTCGCCTTTAGCGACGATGAGCGTGATGGTGAAGGTGGCTTTGAAGGCCGGCTCATCGAAGGAGGGGAAGGCGCGGCGCGCATCGGTGGCTTCGAACTGTGTGACTGCGTAGTTGCGCTTTGCGGTTTTGGAGAGATAGAAGCCGCGCAGCTCGTTGTTGAGGATGCCGGTGTACTGGATGTTGAGGGTGAGCGGGCCGGCGGGGAGGGTCCGGGGGAAGGTGAAGGTGGCCTGCTGCTTCTGCGCGTCTTCGCTGACGGTTCCGCTGAGCAAACGCCCGTTCACCTCGGCCGCAACGCTGGTGAAGTGAATCTCGGCAGCGTTCAGGGTGATAGAGTCCTGCGGCACTTTGAGCTGCACATCGATCTTTTCGCTGCCGGTGAAGGTGGCCTTCCGGAGGTCGGGCGTCAGGGTCAGCGCGTAGTGCTGCGGGATGACCGTGTCGGGAAGGCGCTGCGCAAAAGCCGGTGCGGCAAGAGCAAGAGAGAGACAAGCGAGAACGGATCGAAAGCGGGGAGAAGACATGAGGAACCTTTCAGCGGATCGAGCCTGATTCTCCAGGATATCGCAGAGGAGGGTCAGGATTCGCGGTAGTCGAGCAGGAGCACGCCTATCAGCACGAGGCAAACGGGCCACAGCCATGTGGCGACGCGATGCATGCGGGATGGCGGCTCGGGCGCGTCGTCGAGGCGGAGCTCGAGCCAGCGCCCCCATCCGGCGGCGGCTCCCAGAATGGCGATGGGGGTGTGGCTTAGTTCCGCGAAAACTTCGTCTTTACCCTCGCCCAGCGCGTGGGTGTGGGTGAGCAGGAGGGCGCCTCCGGCAGCACAAAGCAGAGGGAAGATGTACCGGGCGCGCGGCCAGGCAAGGCCATTTGTTTCGGCTCCCCACTCGAAGAAGGCAAAGGCAGCAATGAGCAGGGCGTAGGCGCGATGCTCAAGGACATCAGGGGCGGTGAAGCTCGGCCAGAAGGGCCGAGGCCCGAGAGGCCAGCATTCAGGGTCGGCGCGCAGCAGGATAAACACGGCGAAGCCCAGGAAGAGCAGCGGCCAGTAGCGTGCCCACTGTTGACGCGGCTGGCGGGAGATGAGGGCGAGGGTCCCGGCAAGGAGGACGATGAGTCCGGCCCAGTGGTGGTTGTACTCGGACCAGGCGCGGTCGTTGGCATCGCTGGCGCTGCCGCCGGTGTACGTGGCTTCGCGTACCGCGACACGCAGCGGAGTGGGCGGAGCGAGTTGCGCAAAGGCGGGAGTGTGGAAGCTGGGCCAGTGCCACTCCAGGCGCTGGACTACATCGCGAGCGCTGAGGGTGTTCTGCGGCATTTCGTCGACGGCGGGAGACTGCGCGGTCAGCGATGCGGCGGCGAGGATCACGGTGAAGCCGAGGCCGAGTTCGGCTTCGCTGAAACGGCGGAGGCGGACCAGCAGCGGCACGGGATCCGCCTGCACGGTGCGGACGAGGCGGTAGTTGCCGAAGCCGAGGACGAGGATCAGCAAGGTAAGCGCAATCTTCGCGGAGAGAAGAATGCCGTAGGCGGTGCCATACAGGCCCTGCCATGAACCAACGTAGAACCAGGAGAGGCCGGCTCCCGCCAGGATCAACACCAGCACGCTGATGATGGCCATGGTGGAGAAGCGGGCGGCCATGCGCCGGGTGATTGCGGGCGCAGGATTGGTTCTGAGAGCGAGGAGCAGAAACGGCAATGCGCCGAGCCACGCGGCCATTCCGAGATGGTGAGCCGCGGTGAACAGAAGCAGCAAAGGACGATGGTCCATGCGCGAAGCCGCGTGGCTGAGCGATACCGAAGCGCCCAGTGCAATCGCAGCGGCGACGACGGGGAGCGAGAGCGAGGAGGTCAGGCGCAGCAGGAAGTAGAGTGCGAGGGCTGCCGCCGCAAAAACAATCCCCGAGATGAAGTAGGAGGCTGAGAGCAAATCCCCAATGCCAAGGCCGGAGTTGCCCATCAGAATTGTGGAAGTGGTAGCGATGAGCAGTATCTGTACCAATGCGAGCGCACGTGAGAAGGCAGCGGCGATGCGGCGGAGACGGCGGCGGAGTTCCTTCGGAAGGGCTGCAGGGCCTGCGACAAAAAGCAGAAAGAAGAGGCTGCCGAGGGCCAGCGCTTCCAGCCCAAAGGAGAGCGCACGCAGCAGAACGGAGAGCAGGTCGAAGTCGCGGACGAACCAGATCAACGGGTGCTACCGGACCGTAAAGGGGATCTCGCCGCGGGTGATGTGTCCGTCAGTGGATAGAGCCTGCCAGCGGATGATATAGCTGCCGGGCTTCGCAGCAAGGTGGGAATTGAGAGTGGTGGCGGCGGTCTGTTTTTCGAGGGGCAGCGGCTGGGTTTGGCCGTTGGGGAGGACGAGGGTGAGACGCGAACGCTGGCCATCGACGCGGGAGTTGAAGCGCAGCTCGACCGCGGTGCTATCTTCGCGGACAACGGCGTTGGCTGCGGGCGTGCTGGAAACCAGGATGGCATGCGCCAAGGCGATGCGCGGAATCAGGAACAGGACGGAGAGGAGCAGTGTTGCGGTGAGAACTCGCTTCGCGGGCATGATGGTTGCAATCCTCACAGAACAGTTGGAGGTTGAGAATAAGGGTCCGTCGTATTCAAAAATAGCATGAGGCTCGGGCGTAATTGTCAGAGGCCAAGCCCGCTCGGGCCAGATTCGACCTGGCTGCGTCAGATACGATCGATCATAGCCTGCACGAAAAGAAGTGCGCCGATGCAAGCGAGTCCGATGTAGAGCAATCTTTGGAATGTGTCACCGTGAAAGCGATGATTGATCACTCTCCCCACAAAAACAGCCGGAACCATAACCGGGAGCGACAGCAGATAGTAGTGAGTGACTTCGCGAGTCCAGAGTCCGGAGAGCCAGTAGCCGCACATGCCAAGCACGCTGGCGGGAAGAAAGTAGGCCTGCAGGGTGGCACGAAAATGTTGGGCGGTCCATCGGCGCATTGATCCATAGATGACGAGCGGCGGTCCGTTCATGCCATAGGCACCGCCGAGGACGCCGGCGCAGAACCCGCAGGTTAAAAGCCAGGTGCGGCTGTCGCTGTGCAGTTCGGGCGTGGCGCGGCTGAAGAGCGACCAGCAGGAGAAGCTCACGATGAGCAGACCCAGCGCGCCTTTGACGAGGTTCTGATGGCTGCTGGCCAGCAGCAGAAGACCCAGCGGGATGCCGGGCAGCGTGGCCAGCACAAGCCAGCCGGCGCTGCGGAAGTGAATCCTGTTCCAGTCCTGCACAACCACGATGCCGGCGATAGTGATGGATAGCAGGACGGCCAGAGGAGCGGCCACGCGCAGAGGAATGCAGAATGCCAACAGGGGCACCGCGACCAGCGCCTCGCCAAAGCCAAACGCCGAGCGAATGACCGTGGCCACAAAGATGACAGTCAGTACCTGCAGAGTTGCGGCTTCGATCACAGTCTCCGAATGGGCGAGCAGCAGACCACTTCTACCGCGATGCGGCGCGGACGGACTTGCCACTGATCTCGGCGGCCCTGGCCTCTGCAAAAGCTGCAGCGCCCATCAGCGCGGCACGGCTTTCGAGGATGATGTGCACCGGTGTTTGGGTCAGCAGATCGCTAAGGCGGCCCTTGTCGATGAAGGCCTGCATGAAAGCGCCACCGCGCATGGTCTTTACGATCTTGGGAGCGATGCCGCCGCCGAGGTACATACCACCCGTGGCGAGCACCTTGAGCACCATGTTGCCGGATTCAGCGCCGTAGGCGGAGACGAACATCTCCAGCGTCTTCGAGCAAAGCTCGCTGCTTGCCTCCTCACCTACCTCGCCAATCACGGCGTTGGGATCTTCTGCCTCCATGCGCTCGCGGAGCCATGAAGGTTCCTCCATGCCTTTGGCATCGCGCAGGAAGGTGTAGATGTTCGTAAGACCAGGTCCGGAGATGACACGTTCGAAGCTGACTCGCCCGCCCATCTTATGCATCAGGTAGTGAAGCAGCTCCACTTCCAGATCATTGCGCGCAGCAAAGTCGCAGTGACCGCCTTCGGAAGCCATGGGGAGATGCGTCTTGCCGTTCCACACCAGAACGCCTTCGCCAAGGCCGGTGCCTGCGGAGACCAGAGCGCGGTTGCCGACAGCGGCGGGATCGCCCTCGTTCAGAGTGAATATCTGGTCGGGGGTCAACTCCGGAATGCCGTAGCCGTTGGCCTCGAGATCGTTGATGAGAAACAGATGAGTGATGTTCAGGCCCGCGGATAGCTCGTGCGTATCGAGAATCCAGGGAAGATTGGTGAGGCGGAGACGACCGCCGCGCACCGGTCCGGGAACGCCGAAGCAGGCAGCGGTAATTTCAGGATTGTTGCTCTCGGCGAGGAAGCGGAGCACGATCTCCTGCAGACCGCTGAACTCGTGAGCGGGAAAGCGCTCGTCGCGAATATGAATAAGCTTGCCGTGCTCGAATCCGTACAGCGCAAGATGAACTTTGGTGCCGCCCACATCCCCGGCGAGAATCATCGTGCTATCTCCAGCTTTCCGATGCCCTGGGCGTCCGGCGGCGGCAAATGGGCCGCAGCCGCCCTGTCCAGCAAGAATAGCAGTTTGCCGGATTGGGGCTGGATGAGCTGGGAGGGCAGGGTTTCCGGGTCGTAGGGACCCTGCAGAACGCGGCCGACAGGGTCGGCTTTGGGCTTTCCTTCAATCAGAAAGAAGACCTCGCGGCCCGCGTTGATGACGGGCCAGGTGAGCGTGGCACGCCAGCTTTGCTTTTGCTGCGGGACGTGATTGGCAACAGCCACGCGTCCCATCTCGTGAAGAGCTTCAGTGTGCGGAAAGAGCGAGGCGGTATGGCCATCGTCACCCATGCCCAGTTGGATGACGTCGAAGATGGGAATCTCCGCGCCTTCAAGGCGGAAGTGGGCGCGAATGGCTGCTTCGTAGCGTGACGCGGCCTCTTCCGGATCGAGCTCGCCCTCAATGCGAACGATGTTTCTCGGGTCCAGTGGAACTTTGTCGAGCAGCAGCGCCCGGGCATTGCCATAGTTGCTGTCGGGACTTTCCGGCCGCACGCAGCGCTCGTCGACCCAGAAGATCCGGAGCCGATCCCAGGGAATGGCCTCACGATACGGCTGGTTGGGATCAGCCAGCAGAGCAAAGACCGGCTTGGGGCTGCCTCCGCCGGAGATGGCGATGCGCGCGATACCGCGGGCAGCAACCGCAGACTGAATGCCCTCGACAAAGTGCTCGGCGGTGGCGCGGGACAGCGCTTCCTGATTCTCGTACACGCGATATTCAACGGCGATTTTCTTCGGCATTTCCCGGCTCGCGATGAGAGGAACGGGGGGCGCGCCTCAGGGACCACCCCCGGCTGAACGGATGGCTAAGCGGAAATCTGCTCTGCCTCGGATTTGGAAGGGGAGTTGGGCGTGGGCGCCTTGATGGAATGCCATACGCGGCCATCGCGGCCGATCAGCTCATCTCCGCACTGCGGACCCCAGGTGCCGGCGGCGTAGTTGGGGAAGGTCTGCGGATACTTCTTCGCCCACGCTTCAATCACCGGCGTGTAGAGGGCCCAGGTCGCCTCCACACCATCGCGGTGAGCGAACAGCGTGGCGTCGCCCAGCATCGCGTCCAGCAGCAGACGCTCATAGCCGTTGGCAGAGGAGGTGCCGAAAGCCTGCGCATAGCTGAAGTCCATGATGACGGGGCAGACCGACATCTGCGGCCCCGGAACCTTGGCGCCGAAACGCAGAGAGATGCCCTCGTCGGGCTGGATGCGCATGGTGATGATGTTGGGCTGAATCTCCGCGCAGTTGCCCGGCATCTGCGCTCCAAAAAGTAACATCGGCGGTTGCTTGAACTGGATGGTGATTTCCGTGACGCGCGAGGCAAGACGTTTGCCGGCACGAAGGTAGAACGGAACACCCGCCCAGCGCCAGTTCTCGATCTCCAGACGAACCGAGGCATAGGTTTCGGTCTGCGACTTGGGATCGACGCGGTCTTCTTCGCGATAGCCGCGCACCATCTGGCCGTTGACGATGCCGGGGCCGTACTGGCCGCGCACGCAGTCGAAGATATTCAGCGGCTTGATGGATGTCCAGACTTTGACCTTCTCCCGGCGCACAGCCTCCGCGGCAAAGCTGGCAGGCGGCTCCATGGTGATGAAGGAGAGCAGCTCCATCATGTGGTTCTGTACCACATCGCGCAGGGCACCGGCCGTTTCATAGAACGGGCCGCGGCCCTCGATGCCGATGCTTTCCGCGGCGGTGATCTGCACGTGATCGACGAAGTTGCGATTCCAGATGGGCTCGAAGATTCCGTTGGCGAAGCGGAAGACCAACACGTTCTGAACGGTTTCTTTGCCGAGGTAGTGGTCGATGCGGAAGATCTGATTCTCGCCGAAGACCGTATTGACGTCGTCGTTTAGTTCGCGGGCGCTCTCCAGATCATGGCCGAAGGGCTTCTCGATGATCACGCGGACAGTGCCGACTTCGGGCTTCGCCATCGCGTGGGTGCCGAGCCGGTGCACGATATCGGCGAAGTAATCGGGCGCAGTAGCCAGATAGAAGAGGCGATTGCCGCGCGTACCGTAGTCGCGGTCATATCGCTCGAGCAGCGACTTCAGGTTGGCATAGCCCCGATCGTTGTCGAAGTCCATGGCGTGATAGCTGATCTTGCGGACGAAGTCGTCAAGCTTATCCGCGCCTTTTTCCACGCCGCCGAACTCGAGGATGCCCTGGCGCATATCTTCCGCGAAGGCGTCGCCGAGGTTGCGGCGGGCAACGCCTACGATGCGGAACTGCTCCGGCAGCAGCCCTGCCTGCTCCAGGTGGAAGAGCGCAGGCAGCAGCTTACGCTTGGTCAGGTCGCCGGAAGCGCCAAAGATCACCACTGCGGTGGGCTCAGGAATGCGCTCCTGAATTTGAGAGGCAGCCTGCCTCACATCCTCCGGAGAAATTCTGACTTCAGTTGTTGCCATGGACTCGCTCTCCTTGTGACAACCTGCGTGACAATCTGGCCGGGCCGATGATCAGGCCGCCTCTTCCCTTTCCTTCCGGACGGCGTGACCACCGAATTCGTTACGCATGATGGCGAGCATCCGGTCAGTGAAGTTATTTTTCTCGCGACTGCGGATTCTGCGCAGAAGCGATTCGGTGATGACCGGCGCCGAGACATTGAGATTGATGGCTTCGAAGACCGTCCAGCGGCCTTCGCCGGAATCCTCGACGAAAGGCTTCAGGCCTTCGAGCTCGGGATTGCGCGTTAGCGCGTCGGCGGTCAGATCGAGCAGCCACGAGCGGACCACGCTGCCGTGGCGCCAAATCTGCGCAATCTGAGCGAGATCGAGGTCCATTTCTTTCTTGTGTTGCATGATGGTGAAGCCCTCGGCATAGGCCTCCATCAGCCCGTATTCGATGCCGTTATGGACCATTTTGACGAAGTGGCCGGAGCCGGCCGGACCCACGTGACCCCAGCCCTTGTCTTTCGCGGGGGCCAGCGTTTCGAGGATCGGATAAAGGCGCTCCACGGCATCGTCGTCGCCGCCCACCATCATGCTGTAGCCCTCTTTGAGACCCCAGATGCCGCCGGACGTTCCCACGTCGACGAAGTTGAAGCCATGGGGTTTCAGTTCGCGGTAGCGGCGCTGGCTATCCTGGTAGTTGGAATTGCCGCCGTCAATGATGGTGTCGCCCTTCTGCAGAAGGGGCCTGAGTTTGGCGATCGTATCATCGACTGGCTTGCCGGCGGGAACCATCAGCCAGATGGCGCGCGGTGTGGCAAGGTTCTTCACCAGATCCTCGAGAGTGGACGCGCCAATCGAACCGGCTTCGGCGAGCTTTTTTACCGCCTCGGCGCTGAAATCGAAACCGACAACCTTGTGTCCGCCCTGACGGAGGCGCTCCGCCATGTTGCCGCCCATCCTGCCCAGTCCAATGATGCCCAATTCCATGATGACTCTGCTCCTCAGGAGATCAATCCCAGAACGTTCTGCTTTGTGCCGACTCCAAGCCGGACCAATTCATTGGCCAATTGCTCGGAGCCCTGATAACGAATGGCGTGAATGCCCAGCGACGCTGCAGCAGCAACATTCTCCGGACGGTCGTCGACAAAGACCGCTTCTTCGGGATCGCGCTGCAGAACATCGAGCGCAATCTGATAAATCCTGCGGTCGGGCTTGCGCACGCGAAGATAGCAGGACGAGAAGAAAGCGTCGAAGCGGTCAGTGAGGCCGAAATTCGCGAACCGGTATTCATTCATAGCCCGCGACTCGTTGTTGACCGTCGCCAGCACATACTCTTCGGATGCGGCAAGCTGGCGAAGGATTCCCATGGCACTGTCGGGAAGGAGGTGCGACTGCGCGCGCATGGCCTCCACGAATTCGCTCTGTGAGAAATTGCGAGACTCAAAAAAGACGGTGTGGCGCAGGTATTCATCCATGGAGATCTCGTCCCTCTCCAGCGGCTCGAAGACCTCAGCGTGACGACGCTCGAAGTCGTCATGATCCAGCCCGAATTGGTTGAGGACCGCCTCGCGCTGCTGGCGGTCCCAGGCATTGGTGAGCAGGACCCCGCCGATGTCCCACAGGATGGTGCTGATGCCGTCCATCGCATCTCCTGACCTGACGCTTCAGTTCGAGAAAAAGAAAGGGGCACGGCGCCCCGGGTTCATTCTATGTGCGGGCTGTTTCCGGCATGTTACGAGCTTCGATGGCCCTGACTTTATTCAACCTGCGTACGAAGCGCTCCTCCTGTGACTGGAAACGGGCATCGAGGAACGCGGGAATGAGATCGAAAGCTAGTTCGCGGCCGACGATGCGAGCACCGAGAACCAGAACGTTCATATTGTCGTGTTCGACTCCCTGATGAGCCGAATAATGATCGTGACACATGCAGGCACGAATGCCAGGCATCTTGTTGGCAGCGACGCAAACGCCAACGCCGCTGCCGCAGATCAGGATGCCACGTTCGGCGCGGCCGGCCTGCAGCGCGCGGCCAACCGCTTCGGCAAAGTCGGGGTAATCCGAAGGCTCAGTGTTATAAGCGCCCAGATCGATGACCTCATGCCCCAGCCGCTCCAGATAACCGCGCACCTCTTCCTTCAGGGGATAACCTGCATGATCAGCGGCAATGGCGAGCTTCATCGTTATTTCCCTGCCATGGCCGGTTCGGCTTTGCGTGCGCGCTCCAGCAAAGCCCTGGCACGGGCGACGACATTGTCTTCACCAAATCCGAGCTTTTCGAGAGCCGTCGCCCCGGGCGAGGAAGCACCAAAGCGATCGAGGCCAATCACGTCACCATGACGGCCTACATACTTCCACCAGCACAGGGTTGCGCCGGCTTCGATGGCAAGTTTGGGCAGGTTATCGGGGAAGATGGAGGATTTGTAGCTCTCCGGCTGCTCCTCAAAGATGCGGAAGCTGGGCATGGAGACGACCCGGACGGAGATGCCGTCCTTCTTCAGCTTGGCGGCGGCACGAATGGCCGGCCACACCTCAGCACCTGTGCCCACGATGAGAAGATCGGGCGAGTCGCCGCCCTGCTCAACAATGTAAGCACCTCGGCGAACACCCTCAAAGACGCGCTGCTTTACGGGATCGAGGAGCGGCAAGTCCTGGCGCGAAAGCGCGAAGAACGATGGGCCTTTGCGCTCGAGGGCCAGTCCCCACGCTGCGGACGTCTCGTTCGCGTCAGCGGGACGGAAATCCGTGAGATGAGGCACCGCCCGCAGCATGGTCAGATGTTCGACGGGCTGATGCGTGGGACCATCTTCACCCAGCCCGATGGAGTCGTGGGTGAAGACAAAGATGGAATGGACCTGCATCAGAGCCGCGAGGCGAATGGCAGGCTTGGCGTAGTCGGTGAAGACGAAGAATGTAGAGCCGTAGGGGATGACGCCGCCGTGAGCGGCCATCCCGTTCACGGCGGCGCACATGCCAAACTCGCGCACGCCGTAATAGATGTTCTGCCCGGTGGGATCGAGGTGGAAGTTGCCACTGCTCTTGATGACGGTCTTGGTCGAGGTGGAAAGGTCGGCAGCACCACCGATCAGTTCCGGCACATATTTGGCGAAGGCGTTCATCACGGTGTTGCCGGCGGTGCGGGTCGCGACCGGTTTGCTGTCGGCAGGAAATTGCGGCAGGCTCTGCTCCCAGCCATCTTTCAGGCGCCCTTCCTGCACGCGCTCGAATTCAGCGGCCACTTCGGGGAAAGCCTTCTTATAGCTTGCAAACAGCGCGTTCCACTCTGATTCGGATTTCGCCCCATTCTCGACAGCCTGGAGCCAGTTTTTCGCGGCATCATCGGGAACCCAGAACGTTTTGTCTTCGGGCCAATTGAGATTCTTCTTGGTCTGCTTCACGGCTTCGGCGCCCAGCGCCTCACCGTGCGCCTTATTAGTTCCGGCCTTGGGGCTGCCATAGCCAATCACGGTACGGACGGCGATGAGAGAGGGTTTGTCTTTCACGCCCTGGGCGGCTTCGATCGCTTTGGAGATGCCCTCGAGGTCGTTGCCATCCTGCACGATCTGCACGTGCCAGTGGTAAGCCTCAAAGCGCTTCAGGACGTCTTCGGTGAAAGAAAGCTCCGTGGGCCCATCGAGCGAGACAAGATTGTCGTCGTAGAGATAAATCAGCTTGCCCAGGCCCAGGGTACCAGCAAGCGATGCCGATTCGTGCGAAACGCCTTCCATCAGATCGCCGTCGCCGCAAAGACCGTAGGTGTAATGGTTGACGATCTCGAAGCCCGGGCGATTGTAAACAGCAGCCAGATGCTTCTCTGCAATCGCCATCCCGACGCCCATGGCAAATCCCTGTCCCAAAGGGCCGGTGGTGACTTCCACGCCGTCAGTATGCCCATATTCGGGATGGCCGGGAGTCTTTGAGCCGTACTGCCGGAACTGCTTCAGGTCTTCGATCGAGAGGTTGTAGCCGGTCAGGTGCAGCACGGAATAGAGCAGCGCCGAAGCATGCCCGTTGGAGAGCACGAAGCGGTCGCGATTGGTCCACTTCGAGTGCTTCGGGTTGTGCCGCATGTACTTATGGAAGAGGAGGTATGCGATCGGAGCATCCCCCAGCGGGGCGCCGGGGTGACCGCTGTTGGCTTTTTCCACCGCGTCAACGGCCAAAAAGCGCAGGGCATTGATCGACAACTGATCGAGTTCGTTCATAATCTCGTCTCTCCTCTTTGATTTTGCGGTCTGGGGCGATTGCGGCGGCCGGGGCGTCGAATTCCGATTGTCTCTCTCCCCGATTGGATGACGCAACTCTCAGTAGGGTCTCACCGACCTTACTCGAGTTCGACATCGAAGTTGCGGCCCTCCCAGCGGTGCTCGTCAGACCAGTACAGAGTGAAGGAAAGCCGTCCCGTTTTCTCGGATTGCGTCGGCAAATCGGCGAAAGAGCCGGCGTAACCCATCTGCGTGCTGTCCAGCACCTGGGTGGTGTGCCAGGCATCGGCAGACCAGGTCACCTGAAAACGCGCGGCCGAGGTGATGCGCAGAGTTTTGCCGGCCGGCATATAGGGGACTTGGCGACGCAGCACCTTAAACACCTCGATGCGGCTGGGCGGGTGGTTCTTTTGCGCATAGCGTTGCTGGACCAGTGGGATGCAGTCGAAGACCCGTCCATCGGCGGCCGAGCGCAGGAGCTTTAGATATTCGGAATGCGCCCACACCAGCGGCATTGCCGAGCCGGCCGGACCGCCCAGCACCAGCCCATCTTTATCCGGCTCGTCCCATATCTGCTCGGGCAGCATGCCGCCGCTCGAGGCAAATTTCTCGATCGTCCCAATCAGCGGGTGCACGTCGCGGCCGGCGGCCAGTTCGTAGTGGGCACGTTCCCCGGTCAGCAGCGGCCATGCGCGGCCCTGCCCCCAACCGATGAACGGACCGCCGTCCTTGCGCTGGCCGTAGCCGTCGTGGTTGTAGCGGCGCCAGCAGGGTCCCTTAGGCGTTTCGATCTTCAGGATGTAATCCACAACCTTCAGGGAATCGACGATCAGCGGGTCATCGGGAGAACGAACACCATAGCGAACCAGCTCCAGAAACCCCGCGTCGATGACTTCCCTTGCTTCGAATTCGTACCTCTCGCCCGGGCCCCGATTGTTGATGCGCACCAACTCGCGACCGCATCCCTCGTGCGCGTAGGGCTCGCCGCATTCCGGAGGGCGGACGCGCATGTAGTGGCGCTTCACCTCCGGGTGCAGCACGCCATTGTTGGTGACGGTCCAGTCCTCCAGATGACTTTCAATCCAGTCGGCATGCTCCTCGAGAAAATGCGCCAGTTCCGGTGAACCGTGTGCACAGGCAAGGTCTGCCGCGCAGATCAGTCCCGCGATTACGGCCGCCAGGGTTGAAGGAGAATAGCCGGCAGCCTCCTCCCAGCGCTCCTGCTGGGTTACCGGCGCATACCGGACCAGGAAGCCGGCAGCGCGTTCCACAAAGGGGAAGACGTCGAAGTTGCCCAGCGCGTCCAGCTTCCACAGACGCCACGCCAGCATGATCGGAAAGGCGACCTCATCCAGCTGGATTCCGGTCCAGTAGGGCTCGCCATTGACCCAGAAATTCTGGGAGAAGCCACCGTTGGGTTTTTGCGTACAGGCGAGGTGGACGAGCGCGCGCAATGCGGTTTCGAGGCGGCCGCAGGCCATCAGAGCGGTCGCGGTCTGCACCATGTCGCGCGTCCACACCAGGTGATAACCGCCCAGGTCGTCATCGCCCTTCGCATAACCCCACGGAATGGATGCCGACGCAATGAAAGCGCCGGCAAAGGTCTTATCCTCATGCGCCAGCACCGTGTTGTGACTGACGTGCAGCAGGCGTCCGCCGTCGCTCGAATGGCGCGCCAGATGCCGCGGTGTGGCCGCGCGGTGCCACTGCTCGATGAACCGCGAAAGGTGCCTGTCAAACGGAACCGCCAGAGAACCCACGGTGGCCGCCAGCGCGGCATGATGTCCTTCTCCGAAACCAATGGCCACAGTGAAATCGTGCATGCAGTCGGCGGGAATCTCGCCCATCAAGGCGATATTGCCGTTGAGAGCGGAGCCGAACTCCCAATCCATTTTGAAGTTCTGCTTCAGGTCCTGCCAGCCGTCACTCGCGCCCACGAAGCCGCAGCTCGCGCGGCTAAAGCCGCAGTCCACCGCGAAGGTCAGCGACGTATTTTCTTTCCAGGCAAGCACCACCCGCTTGCCCGCCACCTCGGCCACACGCGCCGAGTTCCCCATACCCCCGACTTCCAGATGCGGAGCCAGCAGTGCGTACAGGCGCAAACGCGACAGGACCTCCGGATTGCCGACCAACTGAACATGCACCAGCACGACGGGATAGTGCGGATCGACGATCATCTCCCGGACCAGGGTGTAGCGTCCGTCACGGTCGCGGTTGTGCACGCGGGCGGCGAGAGCATCAGCGTCGATGTAATCGAACTCGTGAGTCAGATCGCGCCGCTCTTCGTGGAAAAACGTCTCCCCGTCAGTGATCAGGAACTGCATGTCGCGGATTTGCGGGCGGTCGATGGTCGGATAGTAAATCTCGTTGAGAATGCCGTGCGAGACAGTAAACCAGGCCTTGCTAGATGCTGCATAGGCTGTGGCCACAGCATCTTTGGCGCTCGAGGTCCAGCGGGGCTGAAGACCGGGAGCGCCGAAGGCTGGCCCCTGACCCTCCAGCCACTTATAGCGCGAATCAAAGTCAGTCATACTTCGGATCTTCGTGGCCATGGAATTTCTGTAAATCGTCGAAACCGCGATCATTCCTGAGCCGTGCCGTAAGCGGGAGCACACAGCAGGTTCCGCTCAGGGCAAAGCTTTGGTGAAAACGGTGTAAACGCTGGTGTATCGACACTCGGGCCCGTATTCCAACTTATCACTCCGGGCAAAACTGATTTACAGATTCCGCTTCATAAAACCTGCGACATAGCGTCCGGATCGGGGTGGAACTGCACCTGGCTCATGGCGTGAGCGATTTCGCGATTCTGCATGAAGTTCTGCCAGACGAAGCCGGTGCGAAGGTTTTCAGCCATCAGCAGAGTGATTCCCTGATCGATGCCGAGAATATCGGGCGCAAACCAGTTTGCATGGGGCTGCAACGCATCGACAAATCCGTAACGCGTATAGACTTTGTCGTTGAACTGTTCGCGCATGCTGAGCAAAACGTGCGAACACTCGGCAGGAAGGAACACCAGCGATCCTCCGGAGGCGCAGGGTACGAGGGTTCCATCAAGCGGGCCCATGGCCGGCGGGCCACCCCATACGCGGTAGCCCTCGCGCGAGTCGGACGCGCTGATGCCCCACAGATTCTGATCGAACCAGGGAAACCTGCGGCCCTCGGTCAGGCACCAGAGCTGATGAGCCCGCGTAGCCGCGATGGAGTTGGTGAAGTAATTGGCGTGCAGGTCGGCCTTGTTGCGAAAGTCGCACCACGCATGAGCGTACTGGTGGATGAAGAGAGGCGCGACGCCGCTGATGTAGTCGAGCCCGCCGAACTGTACCACCGGCCGCTGCAGTGCATTCCAGGTTTCGGGCGGAACAGGATGCGTGGGAGAGCCGATGGCCATCAGGTACATGGTCATCAGCTCGGAGTAGATGTCCCAGCGGTGCTGCAGAAATCCCTGATCGGGCAGCCACCCCATGGAAAGCGTAGTGCCGCCGTTAAGCATCCATTCCCAGTCGACGCGGCGGTAAAAGGTCGTGGCCAGACCCTCGATCCGCGGGTTCCCGGCAAAGTACTGGCGGCAGGTAAGCACGCCGCACAGCAGCAGCGACGTATCGATGGAAGAAAGCTCGCTGCCAAACATGCGCTGGCCGCTTTCCATATCGATGAAGTGGTAAAGGAAGCCGTGCTCGTGCGGGCAATCCTCCAGCAGGAAGGCGAGGGTTCTCTCCACCCGCTGCTCGCAATCGAAGGGACGCAGATAGTTGCGTTTGTGCGCGATGCAGAGGGCGGTCAGGCCGAATCCGGTTGCAGCGATGCTCGAGACCCGGCTGAGCGACAGGCCGGCGGCCGGAGCGCGGTCGCGTACCATTCCGGTGCGCGCGCTCCCTTCGTTGTAGAAAAAATCGCTCCCTCGGCCCTCCAGATCGTCGAGCAGCGTCTCAGCCGCCTTGGTGATCTGCGTGAGCGGCCGGTTGATAAAGACGCCGGGTGGGTGAGGGTATTGCTGCGCCGCCTGCGATTCGGGCTTTGGTTCCTGGCCCGGTTTCACCTTGGGCGGCTGCGCCTGGTTCTGTGCCAGGCTAAGAGCCGGCGCACCCAGGGCCAGAACACCGGAAGCCCCTGCGCGCCGCAGGAGGTCCCGCCGGGTCAGGCGAGGTGCATCCAATGCAGGCCGGTTTTTTTCTTCAAAATTCGACAATATGGAAGTCCGTCAGGAGGTAGACGCCGCCCTCCCATCCCGGAGATGCCATGGGGAAAGGCGATCCTCATCCACTGTAGCGGAGGGGGCAGGGCGGAGACCAGGCAGAGTCGGCAAAAGATAAATGTAGATCGTGTTGAGGGTAGATAAGCTAACGCTGGTCGGCAGGCCTGTCAGCGAATTCAGAGCTTTCCTGAACGTCGAGGAAGGTCACCCACAGCAATCCCGTCGCCTTGCACCCTGCGCGGCGGTCGAAGCATCCGTTATCATCGGAGGGCGAATCCGATGCGCGGCCTGCCTGCGTGCTTTGCTGCCCGCGTAACCCTCAGAAATCTGAACTCCCAAATCCGCAAGGAGGAATGTTTTGGCACACGAAGTCCCACCTCTTCCCTACGATTACTCCGCGCTGGAACCCCATATCGACACCCAGACGATGCATCTGCATCACGACAAGCACCACCAGTCCTATGTCACCAACCTGAACGCGGCCATCGAGAAGCACCCGGACCTCGGCAAGCACTCCGCCGAGGATCTGCTGCGCAATCTCAACAGCGTGCCCGAAGACGTTCGCACCACGGTTCGCAACAACGGTGGCGGTCACGTGAATCACTCAATGTTCTGGGCGATCATGAAGCCTAATGGCGGCGGCGAGCCTACCGGGGCGATCGGCGACCAGATTAAGAGGGATTTTGGCAGCTTCGAAGATTTTAAAAAGCAGTTTAATGAAACCACCGCGAAGCAGTTCGGCTCCGGATGGGGCTGGCTCGTGTGGGACGGCAAGCTGAAAATCATAACCACCGCTAACCAGGACAGCCCCCTGCTCCAGGGCCACTTCCCTATCCTCGGCAACGACGTGTGGGAGCACGCGTATTACCTGAAGTACCAGAACCGTCGTCCCGAATATCTCGCCGCCTGGTGGAATACGGTGAACTGGGACGAGGTCAACAAGCGCTTCGAACAGGCTAAGAAGTAAAACCGGAAGCGTGCCTGAACGCACAGAAACGCAGGCGATCCCGCAGCATCGGGGACGCCTGCGCTTCACATTCTTCCTGGACCAGCTTGGCGAGTCAGGATCTAGGCAATTTTCCCCGTACATCCGGCATGGCCGCACTCACAGGCAAGCTCGGTCGTGTCTTTGTGAGATTCACAGTAGGGGCTGCAGTACTTCTCCGTGGTTTTGCACGTACACGCCGGGTGCGCGCACTTCTTCGCTTCTGCCATTCACATTCCTCCTGTGGGCCTGATGGCCAGCACAGCAATGAGATGCGCTCAGCGTTGGCCGGTGCAGCTTCGGTGTGGCGATTGTCTCCCGTTGACGACGCGCATGGATGAACTGGACAAATTCATCCGCCTGCAACCTCGAATTCATTTTTCCCGCATCTCTCTCAGAGAAGTAGACCGCGCCAGAATGCGCCATGCACCCGGGCGCTTCGCAGTTCGGCCGCGTTGGCTCAGTTCAGGCCCGAGGTGACCCATGGCCGAGATCCGGCCTTTCCCCGCAGCAGATTTCCGCGAACTCGACGAAGCCAAACCCTCCAAACTGCACTGGAAGATCATGTTTATCTCCGGCATGGGCTTCTTCACCGACGCCTATGATCTGTTCATCATCGGCGTGGTGATGACCATGCTGCGTTCGCAGTGGCATGTGGGCAAACTGGAGGACAGCCTGGTTGAATCAACCGCGCTGCTGGCCTCGGCGATCGGCGCGCTGCTCTTCGGCCGGGTCGCGGACATGCTCGGCCGCAAGCACATCTACGGCATGGAAGTACTGGTGCTGGCCGCAGGCGCGATCGGCTCCGCTTTCTCCCCAAACATCTGGTGGCTGATCGGCCTCCGCTTCATTCTGGGCCTTGGCATCGGCGGCGATTATCCGGTCTCCGCCATCATCATGAGCGAATATGCCGGAAAGGCATCGCGAGGCATGATGGTGACGCTGGTTTTCGCCATGCAGGCGGCCGGGCTTATCCTTGGACCCCTCTTTGCCTCTGCCCTGCTCGCCAGCCACGTGGACCACAACCTCGCGTGGCGCATCCTCCTGGCCTTTGGAGCAGTTCCCGCACTCGCTGTCTACTCGTCCCGCCGGCACCTGAAAGAGACCCCGCGCTTTCTCCACGCAGCCGGGAAGCAGGAGGGCGCCTCCGGGCGGCTCATCCGCGCCAGTCACTCCGACACGAAGCATCAATCCGTCTCCTTCTGGGACGGCTTTCATCGGCTCGTGAACGACAATAAACTCCTCAGCCGCCTCATCGGGGTTAGCCTGGCGTGGTTTCTGATGGACTTCGCCTACTACGGTAACACCGTCTCCAGTCCCCTGGTGCTGGCAGCGCTGGGCGCACATAACGATCTGCTGCACAAGACCTTGACGCAGCTCGCCATTTTCGTCGTGTTCGCTGCCCCTGGCTATGCCGTCGCTGTGCTGACCATGGACAAACTCGGACGCAAGACCATTCAGGCTCTAGGCTTCGGCATGATGGCGCTGGCGTTTGCCGTCATCGCGCTGATTCCCAACATCGAAAAGCAGGTGATCCCGTTTGTGATCATTTACGGGATCAGCTTCTTTTTCACAGAGTTCGGTCCTAATGCCACGACCTTCGTCTATCCGTCCGAGGTCTTTCCGGTTCGCGTCCGTTCTACCGGTCATGGCATCGCCGCAGCCCTGGGCAAACTCGGCGGCTTCGTCGGCGTTTTCACTTTTCCTTTCCTGATGCGCTGGCATGGTCTCCTTTCCGCAGAAGCGGCAGCGGCGCTGGTCAGCGTTCTGGGCGTCGTAGCCACATTGCTGTTGCTGCCGGAAACGAAGGGCAAAAGCCTCGAAGAGCTCTCCGAGCCGCAAACTCCCATGGAGGAGGCCGCAGCGTAGGCAGGAGATAACTTCCCTCATCGTCCGGAAAAACAGGCACCGGAAAGGACTTTGGCTCGACAGCAGCTTTTGCCGCGAAACTGTGTCTAATGAGAGCAGAAAGGCTTCTGAACGATGCGCTTATCCCTGCTCTCTCTGCTGGTTTTCTGCTTTTTGGGGGAAACGAGCCCCCTCGCCCTGTGTGCTCAGGCGCCTGCGATTCCAGCGGGCGAGGCCCATTTTGCCCTCATAACGGCCAACGACGGCAAAACCGTAGGCTCTTCGGAGTACTCGGTCACCGCCACTGGCGGCGGATACGAGATTGCGTCGCAGGGTGATATGAAGCTGGGAAGCTTCAGCTACTCGTTCATCAATCACAATCGGCTGGACAGCCAGCTGAACATCGTGCGTGACGAACTGAGCGGAACGGTCAAAGGGGCAAACGTCGCGTTCAGCCTCGCTTCCGATTCGACAGGACGGCAGTTTCAGGTCAATATCACCGCCAATGGGAAGACCACGCAGAACAATTTCGATCGGCATCAGCGATCGGTCTTTCTGCCCGACCTCGATCCCGCGGCGTATGTTGAAATGGCGCATTTCGCAGTGCTGCACCCGCTGACCGCGTGGGTTGTGATCCCCAAGGAAAACGGACTGCTGGTGCCTGCGGAATATGACCCGCAACCCGATGCCTCTGGTAAGTTTCATGGGCAGCCGATCACCATCCACCACACCAGCGTGATCGTCAGCGCACAGAACGCGATCTCGGTCGAGCTCTATTACACCAGCGAAGGGAACCTGCTCGAGGCCGATCTGCCGGAGCAGAACTTCAACATCGTTCGCGACGATTTCCGCCTCGACAACCGGCCGCACTACACACCGCCCAGGAGCGCCGCGCCACCGCAGGGACAGCAACAGCCAAATCAGCAACAGCAGTCGGCTCCTCAGTACTCGGTACCGCAGGGGACCCAGCCGCAGGCCCTGTTGCAGAGCTACTAAGGCGGGCCCTGTTTTTTGAGTAGATGTGCACTGGGCGCGGCAATCACTCCATCCTGCGGCAATGAGCAGCCCTGACAGTAGCTCGATGATCAGATCCAGATTCGAAATCGCGATGGCTCAGATTCATAGGCACAACCGAAACCGCCTCACGCCCTGTTCGCGAATGCCGACACGAGACTGCTCAGCAGGCGCAAAGCCCGCGGCACGGCCTGGCGCAGAGGGCCGGATAACTCCTCTCCATATCCGAAGCATCCGGCTCCCACCGTCAGCAGGAAGGCACGCGCCGGGGCGTGTCCGCAAACAACTTCGGCGAGGCTCAGCAGCGCAGGCGGATCCAGGTGATGAGTCTCCAGCGGTTCGTCAGAAGCGGTCACCGTGGCCACGCGAATCGAGCCTGCCTCGTCGGCGGCACTGGCATCGACAAAGATAGCCAGGTCGGTATGAGCCAGGTCATCGGCCATCTCCGGTGTGAACTGCTGGGCAGCGATAATCCTCAGTTGTGATTCAGGAAACAGATGCTCTGCGGCCTCGGCGATGCGCAGGCCGACACCATCGTCCTGGCGCAGACAGTTGCCACAGGCGAGCAACAGCGCAGGGTGCGGCGCTGGATGGGCAGGAACGGACGGATTTGCTGCGGCTCCCATGAATTCCCTGCTCCCTAATCGCGGCGCACCTCGCGGACCAGCGAGCCATCCGGAGCGCGCAGCTCGATGCAGAGCGGCATGCGCCCCATCGCGTGTGTCGAACAGCTCAGGCACGGATCGAAGGTCCGCACCACGGCTTCCACGCGATTGAGCATGCCTTCGGCTACCTGATCGCCCTGCACATAATGGCGGGCAGCCTGAAGGATGCCGCGATTCATCGCCGCATTGTTTTGGCCGGTGGCGATGATGAGGTTTGCCCAGGTGATGAGGCCGTTCTCATCCACCTTGTAGTGGTGGATCAGCGTGCCGCGCGGGGCTTCCGCAACGCCCACGCCTTCGAGATTATTTACCGAGGCTGTCGCGCGCACGTGCTTGTCGAGAATGGCAGGATTGGCCAGCAACGCCTCGATTTTCTCAGTTGCGTGCAGAATCTCGATGAGCCGCGCATAGTGATAGTGGAAGGAGCTGAGCAACGGCCGGGGCGACATGGCGCGGAATTTTCGCCATTCCACATCGGCCAGCGGTGTGTCGCAGCGGCCGGCGAGGTTCAGGCGAGCGAGCGGCCCAACGCGATAAGTTCCTCCAGGATAACCGAGCGGCTTGTAGTAAGGGAACTTCATATAGGTGAACGGCTCGACGGCCTCGCCAATGAAATCGCGATAGCGAGCAGGATCCAGTTCGCCGGCAATGATGTTTCCTTCTGAATCGATGACCTGCAGGGAGCCGTCGTAATATTCCGCGAGGCCGTGATCGTTGACCAGCCCCATAAAAAGCGTTGGGAAGTTCGCAAAAACTTCAATCTCGGCGGCAAATTTCTCCATGCTGCCGCGGAACCACGTGATGGTTCTCTCGACAGCAGCCAGGGCGGCGGGGATCATGCTCAGCATCTGATCGCGCTTTTCTGCGCTGAGTGGTTCATTGACGCCGCCGGGCACCGTCCATCCGGGATGGATGCGCCGGCCGGCCAGCATCTCGATGATGCGCTGACCGAACTGGCGCAGCGCGATACCATCGGCGCCGACCGCGGGGTGCGAACGCGCAACATGCAGAATGCTGCGCTCTTCGGGATTCGCGTCCATGCCCAGCAGCAGGTCGGGGGAGGAGAGATAAAAGAAACTCAGTGCATGCGACTGAATGAGCTGCGCGTAGTTCATGATGCGGCGCAGATCGGCTGCCACCGGAGGAATGCGCACGGCAAGGATGGCATCGCAGGCCTTCGACGAAGCAACGAGATGACTCACCGGGCAGATGCCGCAGATGCGCGCGGTGATGTTGGGCATCTCGTAGAAGGGCCGCCCCTCGGTGAACTTCTCAAATCCCCGCAGCTGGGTAACGTGAAAAGTCGCATCCTGAACGATCCCGGCATTGTCGAGCTGGAGAGTGATCTTGCCGTGGCCTTCGAGCCGGGTGACGGGATCGATAACGATGGTGCGAGACATAGGCTTCCCCTTGTCTGGCTCGTTTCAGCCGAAGTGGGCGATGCCGCCCAGGTTGGGCAGGCGGCCTGCCAGCGTTTCCGACAGCACCTGATAGATGGTGTCCGCCGATGGAGGACATCCAGGCACATAGACATCGACGGGAACGACCTCATGCACCGGGCGGACGCGATCGAGCAGAGCCGGCACACCAACGGTCGGCACCTGACGATGCAGGTCGGCGTTCTCCTGATAGACGCGCAGGAACACCGGCTGTGGCCCGCAGGTATTGCGCATGGCCGAAACGTTGCCGGTGAGCGCGCAGTCCCCAAGGGAAACCAGAACGGTTGTGTGTTCGCGGATTTTGCGAATCTTCTTCAGGTCGTCCTCACTGGCCACTGCGCCTTCGACCAGAGTGACGTCGACTCGCTCGGGAAAGATCTTGCGATCGACCAGCGGGCTATAGACCAGCTGAAACTGGCTGCTCAGCTCGATCAGCCGTTCATCCATGTCCAGCAGCGACATATGGCAGCCGGAGCAGCCATCGAGCCAGACGGTAGCCAGCGTCTTCACTTCGCTCATACCTGTTCTCCCTCCCGCATGATCCGCAGATAGGGCAGGAACTCCGGATGCTTGCGCACCTTGCTGCCGGCGCGGGTCTTCTCGAAGATGGCGCCGGTCGGACATACCTGCACGCATTTGCCGCAGCTGGTGCAGGTTTCCGAATCGCCCCAGGGTTCCTTCAGATCGGTGATAACCAGGGACTGGCCGCCGCGGCCCATCACGCCCCAGGTATTGGCGCCTTCTATCTCCGAGCAGACGCGCACGCAGCGGGTGCAGAGCACGCAGCGATTGTGGTCGACGGTAAAGCGCGGATGCGAAGCGTCCACCGGCAACTGCGGATACTGGTAGGGAATTTCGACATGGGTCATGCCCAGGGTAAGCGCCAGGCTCTGCAGTTCGCAGGCGCCGTTGGCCACGCACACCGAGCAGACGTGATTGCGCTCCGCGAAGAACAGCTCGAGGATCATCGTCCGGTAGCGGTCGATCTTCGGCGAATGCGTGGTGACTTCCATGCCCTCCGTGACCTGGGTGACGCAGGCCGGCAGCAGGCGGCGCGCGCCTTTAACCTCGACGAGGCAGAGGCGGCACGCTCCCACCTCGGAAAGGCCGTCAAGATGGCACAGCGTCGGGATAGAAACGTTATGCTCGCGTGCGGCTTCGAGGATGGTTTGATCGGAGCGGGCGCTGATGTCAACGCCGTCAATACACAGGGTGCGGATATTCGGCTCTGCACTCATGCGGTTACCTCCTCGGGCGTGCTCTTCTCGACCGCACTGCATTCGCAGACACCGGCGGGGCAGCGCTTTTCATCAATGTGCGCAAGGTACTCGTGCCGGAAATAGCGCAGCGTGCTGAGAACGGGGTTGGGCGCGGTTTGGCCCAGCCCGCACAGGCTGGTCGCACCCACCACCTCGCATAACTCGATCAGGCGATCCAGGTCGCGGCGCGTCGCTTCGCCCTTGCAGACCTTCGTCAGCAGGTCATACATCTGCACGGTGCCGGCGCGGCAGGGGACGCATTTGCCGCAGGATTCCGTCATGCAGAATTCCATGAAGAAGCGGGCGACAGAAACCATGCAGGAGGTATCGTCCATCACGATCATGCCGCCCGAACCCATCATCGAGCCGGCGCTGATGAGAGCGTCGTAGCTGATGGACAAGTCGAGGTGCTCCTCGGGCAAACAGCCGCCCGAAGGTCCGCCAGTCTGTACGGCCTTGAACTTTCTGCCGTCGGGAACGCCGCCGCCGATGCCGAAGATAATTTGCCGCAGCGTCATGCCCATGGGCACTTCGACCAGGCCGGTGCGCTGAATCTTGCCGGTGAGCGCGAAAACCTTGGTCCCTTTGCTGCGCGCGGTGCCCATCGAGGCAAACCACTCGCCCCCATGACGAATGATGGGCGGGACGTTGGCAAAGGTCTCCACATTGTTGATCAGCGTCGGCTCGCCCCATAGTCCCGAAACGGCGGGATAGGGGGGGCGCGGACGCGGCGTGCCGCGCTTGCCTTCGATGGAGGCGATTAAAGCAGTTTCTTCGCCGCAGACAAACGCACCGGCGCCGAGGCGGATATCGATATCGAAGTTAAACGTGGTTTCGCAGATGGCATTGCCGAGGAAGCCGCGCCGGCGAGCCTCGCGCAGAGCAACGGTGAGCCGTTGCACCGCCAGCGGATATTCGGCGCGGACATAGATATAGCCTTTAGTCGCGCCGATGGCATACGCCGCGATGGCCATGCCTTCGATCACTCGCTGCGGATCGCTCTCGAGCACGCTGCGATCCATGAACGCACCGGGATCACCCTCGTCTCCGTTGCAGATGACATACTTCTGCGCGCCTTTGACCTTGGCCACGGTATCCCATTTGAGACCGGTGGGATATCCGCCGCCTCCGCGCCCGCGCAGTCCGCTTTTGGAGATCTGCTCGATGACGGAGGACGGATTCATATCGGTCAGCGCTTTGAGGAGCGCTTCGTAGCCGCCGCGCGCGATATACTCGTCGATCTTCTCGGGATCGATGTGGCCGGAGTTCTCCAGCACCACGTGACGCTGGCCCTCGAAGTAGCCGCCCAGATGCGGATCGAGGCGCGCTACCGGTTCTCCGCCGAGAGCGGCAACGATCTCCTTTGCATCGGTTTCGCGGGCGTGCCCATAGCGAATTTCCGCAGGCTCAACAAGCACCATGGGACCAGCGGCGCACAGGCCCATGCATCCTGTGCGGCGCACGTGACAGCGCTTGCCGCTGCCTTCCACTTCCTTTTCGATGGCCGCCTTGACCTTGTCGCTGTGCTGCGAGAGGCAGCCTGTTCCCATGCAGACGTTGACTTCGAAATCGAACTGCTCCCGCTCTTCCACAGCTGCAGTGGCAATCTGCTGCAGTTCCTCAACGTTCATTGCGTGGTCCACCTTTCCAGCTCCGCCATCAGCTGCGTCGCTTCCATCTGTCCTGAAAGCTCGCCATCGAGCAGCACCACAGGGGCCCGGCCACAGGCGCCGACGCAGCGTGCTGTCGTGAAGGAGACTTCGCCATTCGGCGTGGTCTGGCCGGGCTTCACATGCAGCAGCTTTTCCGTTTCGGCAACCAGCTTGTCGGAACCCTTGATGTAGCAGGCCGTGCCGGTGCAGATGGTGCAGGTGTGTTTGCCCGGCGGCTTGAGGCTGAAGAAGTGGTAGAAGGTCACCACTCCGTAAGCCTGGCTTAGCGGAACACGCAGCGACTGCGCAACAAATTTGATGGCCGGCTCGTCGAGAAACCCAAAGGAAGACTGCACCGTGTGCAGCGTCTCAATCAGCGCGTTGCGCGAGTAGCCATGCTTGCGCATGGTGCCGTTGACGATTCTCCAGCGCTTGTCATCGGAAGGCAGAGGCGGTCGTTCTGCATAGAGCGGCATACGGTCCCCCAAACTGCGGTTTGCAATCCCACCCGGTGCTTCAGCCAACGGCGAAACGGGGGCGGGCGGGTGTTGAGTCCGCGGCTAGCTGCGAGACCGATTCCCGGTAACGCCGTAACAGGTAGCGCGGGGATACAAGATAGGTTGGGGCCTGGTGGCAACGATTGTCGGTGACGCGGGTCACTGCGCGCAAGTGAATTTATTCGTTATTCGCCGATATCTTCGTTCCACAGATCCGTGTGGGTGCGGATAAAACCAGTTAGCTGATCCACGCATTCCTGCGAGTCCAGATCGACAATCTCGATACCCAGCGAACGCAGCCACTCCACACCGCCCTGGAATGTCCGGCTCTCGCCGACAATAACGGTACGAAAGCCGAACTGCCGAATGAGACCGCTGCAGTACCAGCAGGGCGCCAGAGTCGTGACCATGATCAGGTCGCGATACGAGCGCTGGCGTCCCGCGTTGCGGAACGCATCGGTTTCACCGTGCGCGGAAGGGTCGCCGTGCTGCACGCGCCTGTTATGGCCCGCGCCGACCAGGCGTCCGTCGCGCGCGAAGATCGCTGCCCCGATGGGGATGCCCCCTTCCTCGAGCCCGGTGCGCGCCTCGCGCAGTGCGGCCTCGAGCAGAAGCTGCGGGTTGACGGTTGCATCCATCGGCTCCAAAATAACAGGTCAGCGGGAAAACAATTCTGCGTGCAGACGGCGGGCGTCGGCGCCGCGCAACCTGTGAGAAAGCATCGCGTATACCCGCGACGCGCATCCATTCCGAGAACAGTGCAACCAGATTTGAGGCGGAGGGAAGATGAAGAGCAGAGATGCGGATATCCACAAGGGAGCGATCGAAGACAAGCCCTCACAGGAATCTCCTGCGGGCGAATCGCATAACCGGCTCGCCAACCAGCTGCCGCATCGCGAAACGGACGAGGATATCAAGGACAGCGACTCCGATTTTCCCGAGCCTGGCTCCAATCCGGAACACTCCTGATCAGGGCATATTCCTGATCGTCTCTGCAATAATTTGCCTATGCTGGTGCTTGCTTCTGCGTCGCCGCGGCGTCGCGACCTGCTGACCCAGGCTGGGTTCGAATTCACCGCCCTTCCCTCTTCAGTTTGCGAAGACCTTCTTCCCGGAGAGAATCCAGTCGCCTACGTGCTGCGCCTGGCGCGCGAGAAAGCCGAGTCGGTTGCCGCTTCATCAGAATTGCGGGCGCTCGCCAGGCACGACGATGAGCCGCCCCTGATTCTCGGAGCGGACACCACAGTGGTCGCGCCAACGGGTGAAATCCTGGTCAAGCCGGAGGACGATGCGGACGCAGTGCGCATGCTGCGGCTACTCTCCGGAGCGGTGCATCAGGTCATCACCGGCGTTGCTCTCGTGGCCGGCGAGGTTGTGGAAGTGGCGGCCGAAGTCACGCACGTCACCATGCTGACCCTGTCCGAGGCCGAGATCGCAGCCTATGTCGCTACCGGCGAGCCGCACGGCAAAGCTGGAGCCTATGCGATTCAGGGGCGGGCCGGGCGCTTGATTCCCCGCATCCATGGTTGCTACTTCAACGTAGTTGGATTGCCGCTGGCCCTGGTCACCAGCATGATCGAGGGCGCACGTTTGAGACTGAACCGAAACGCGCGCCTCACCGCGCGTTAAGCAGTTAGCTCGCCTTCGGCTGCTCGGCAGCGTCGCCCGCTTTACGCGCGCCGATCGGATGCTCCTCCACTGGAGGCGCCTCGGGCGGACCTGCCGCCACCAGACCGAGGACGATGATCAGCGCCACGGCCAGCAGTCCGAATTCCACGATCTTCAGCATCCCCTCATCCTTTCGCGCGCGCTCCCGCGGTGGCCGTGCAGATCATTTCAGCCAGCAGCGCCGTTCTGGGCATCAGGTCCTTCAGCAGGACCGATTCATGAGATGCATGAGCGCCCTCGCCGACTGCGCCCATGCCGTCCAGTGTAGGTATGCCCAGAGCGGCGGTGAAGTTACCGTCAGAACCGCCGCCCGTCGACGCCTCTGTCAGCGAGAAACCCAACCCGGCTGCCAGAGTCGCGGCGTGCCTGAAGAGCGCTGCCGTGGCGCGGCTTCTCTCCATGGGCGGACGGTTCATTCCGCCCTCCACATGGAGGACGCAGCCGCGGTCACGAACGCGCAGCCGCCGAAACCGCCGATCGATGCGTTCTGCGTCCTTCGCGCGTGCGATCCGCACATCAATCTCCGCCTTTGCTTCGGCGGCCACAACATTGGTGCGGGTGCCGCCGCTAATCACGCCGGGGTTCACGGTCAAGCCTCTGTCCAGTTCGGTGAAACCGCGGACTTTCTCGAGTTGGTACGCCAGTTCGCTGATTGCGCTGTGCCCGTTCTCGAAGTCCACGCCGGCATGCGCCGCTTTCCCGCTTACCCGCAGCGTATAGTCCCCCACGCCTTTGCGAGCTGTTTTGTACGCACCGGCGAGGCCCTGTGCCGGCTCCAGGACAAAAACTGCGCCACAGTTCCGTGCCAGTTTCTCGGTGATCGGCCGGGATACCGGACTGCCGACCTCCTCGTCGCTGTTCAACAGAAGGACAACAGGCCGACTAAGGCGTTCCGTCTCCCGCAGATGCTCGATGGCGGTCAGCGCCATGGCCACTCCGGCTTTCATATCGAGCACGCCTGGACCCCAGGCCCGCCCCTGTGCGACGCGAAACGGCATAGTCGATAGTGTGCCGAGCGGCCAAACCGTATCCAAATGACCCAGAAGCAGAAGAGGAGCGCCATTTCGCCGGGCCGGAGCGAAACGAATCTCCAGCACATCGCCGAAGGCACGCTGACGGTGGCGCCGCGCCAGGGCGCCGAGCGGGGTAGCCATCTCGGCCACTGCGTCGACACAGCGGTCGACGGCTTTTTTATCGTCGCTGGGCGATTCGATTTCGACCAGATAACGCAGCCGACTGAGCAGTGTGGACTGAAGTGCCAGAATCTCGGCGGAAAGCGCCGTTTTAGGATAAGTTACACGTTTTTCTGGGCTTGGCATGGGGGTAACCAAGAAGAGTACCGTGACTTTTGGCACCCAGTCTGTGGCAAATTTGCAACACAGCAACTTTACGCCCCCCGCGATAGTCTATGTCTTCGACGAGGGAACTTCTTGGCCGATTCATCGCACCTGGAACACACCATCTGCGCACCCGTTGACTTTTCCGGAGTAGGCCTGCACAGCGGCGCGCCGGTGCAGATGCGACTGCTGCCCGCGCCTGCCGGCTGCGGCGTGGTCTTTCGCCGCACCGATCTGGACGGTTTCGAGATCTCGGCCACCAGCCGCAATATTGCCAAGGTGAGCTACGCGACCAGCCTGATGCGTCAGGGTGTACTGATCTCCACCACCGAGCATCTGCTCTCTGCCCTGCTCGGCATGGGTATTGATAACGTTATTGTTGAACTGGATAACCTTGAGCTCCCTATCCTCGACGGCAGCGCCCTGCCCTACACCCGCGCCTTCCGCGAGGTGGGGGTGAAAAACCAGCGCCGGCGGCGCGAGTACCTGCGCATCCTGAAGAGTGTGGAAGTCCGCGAAGGCGATAAATTCATCGGCGTCTGTCCGGGCGACGGCTATTCCGTCTCCTATCGGATCGACTTCCCTGCTCCCATCGGACGCCAGGGCTATGTTGTCGATCTGGCGACCGGGGCCTATGAAAGGGAGATTGCGCCCGCGCGCACCTTCGGCTTTCGCGAAGATGAGCAGAAGCTGCGCGACATGGGTCTGATTCGCGGTGCTTCAGAAGAGAGCGTGATTGTGCTGACCCGCAACGGCGTGCAGAACGGTCCGCTGCGCTTTCAGGATGAGTTCGCTCGGCACAAGGTTCTCGACCTGATAGGGGATCTGGCGCTGGCCGGTCACCACATTCTTGGCCACGTCGTGGCGGAACGCGCGGGGCATGCCATGCACACCGCGCTGGTATCGCGGCTGTTACGTGACCGCTCCGCCTGGGAACTGGTCACGCTCGCATCGGAAAAGCCGAAGGCGAAGACCGCCCATTCCGCGACGCCCCGGCTGGTCCCCGCCTGACCCTGTCTTCGGGGATACTGCTACTTGGTCGGCTCGCCGGTGGGCTGGAATTGTACGCCAGCGAGGATGGCGCCCGAAGCAAGCACCCCGCGTAGCCTCTCCGGGTTGTTGCCGCTGGCCCGCGCCGCTTCGGCCAGCAATCGAATCGCCTCAGGAGCACCGGCATCCGCCGGCAGCCTAAAGATCCAGGGCACATTGGTCGAGGTCAGCGTGGTGTCGCCGGAGAGCGCCACCACCGGCACAAAGGCCTTGAGGGCCAGCTGCTCTCCCAGGTGCGCGGCATTGCGATCGAGAGCGACGATCGCCAGCGCGCGTTCGTCCATCAGCGCCCGCACCAGCTGTGTCGAGGCAGCGCCCCAGTTTTGATCGCTGTCCACAGTGATCACGGACCATTGTCCGTGCGCCGACCTCAGCGCCGACTGCACCTCCGCGTTCGCGGCGACCTGCGTGGCATGCGGACCGAACAGCACAATCTTCGCCCCACTCTGCGAAGTCTCCGTCTGGTGCGGCCCTCTGTAGTCCACGCCATCCTCACCTACGCGTGCGTAAGGAACAGTCGTCCCTACAGGAGGGCGAACCGTCGGGCCGCTGCCTGCGGCAATCTTCTGCGTGGGAGCGTCCATCGAGGCTAACCGATAGCTGATTTTGCCGTCGTGCACAGCTCCCAGATACATCGGGCTCACATTCTTGCTGTTGGGATCGAAGACCATGTGCCCGGTGACCCCGTCATACTCGTAAATCTGTGCCAGCGCGTCGTGAATGCGCGCGCGGTTCAGGCCGGCCTGGCAGATGGACGCGAGCAGCGCGTTCATGGCGTCGTAGGCAAGAGAGGCGAACTGCTCTGGCTTCTCGCGAAAGCGAGATTCGAAGCGGCGATTGAAGTCCACCCAGCGCGGGTCGGTGCGCGTGGGATCGTACGGAAAGACGGCTTCAAAGCCCTCTGCCTCCGAACCCGCTTCCGCCAACAAGTCGTCGCCCAGGGTGCGATAACTGCCGAAGACGCGCTGCTTCATCCCCAGTTCGCGCATCTGCTTCAGAATTTCGGCTGCCTTCGCCTCGTCCGTCCACAGTACGATCGCGTCCGCGCGCGAGTCGCCGATAATGCGTAGTTCGCGACGGAAGTCGGTATCGCCAGGCAGGAATTTCTGTTCGATGACGACAGGATGGCCGAGGCGGCGGGCAGCATCGCGAAACTTCAGGACGCCGAAGCGGCCATAGCGGTTGTTTACGCGCAACAGCGCCACCCGCTTCAGTCCCAACTCCGTGAAGATGTGCCGCGCCAGGGTGTAGCACTGCACTCGATCATCCTGCAGGTCGGTGAAGTACCAGGGGATGTAGGTTTCCGGGATCGTCGGATCGGTCGACGCCGAGTTGACAACGGGGATCTCGGCCTTCAGGGCCACGCGGAGGATGATGTGGGTGCTCTCTGAATTGATACTGCCGAAGATCGCCCAATCCTTCTCGTCGTAGATCATCTTGACGGCTTCATCCGAAGTCGAGCCCCAGATCGCCGGGTCGGTAGGCCGTTCCGCGCCGTACTCGGCGCCGAACTGCCAGTTGTTATAGTCGTCGTGCACCATCAGCCGGAACGGCTTGCCGCCGTAGCCGCCCCTGCCGTTGGCCTCCTCGACCGCCAGTTGTGCGCCGTGCAGCATGCGCAACCCAAAGACCTGATCCGCCTGCTTTGCGATCGGCCCCAGGAACCCGATCCGCACTTCGCTGATGTCGGTTGGATCAGGGATGTCCCTCCCGGCACCGACATAAATGTTCGGATGGGTATAGTTCACGTCGTACGGCGGCGAAAACTTCGCATAGGGCCGCAGGTCTTCCGGCTCACGGGCATAGGGTTCTGCGACGCGATCCGGCGGCGCACCCGGCGGATGCTTCCCGCATTCACACCCCGGCCCGGCTGCTCCGGGTCCCCCGGATGATGGCCCGCTCTGCGCCGGCACCGTGACCGCCGCCAGCACCGCAAAAGCCACTGCAGAAGCAGCCCGCAATCCCGCCCCGCGCCTTCCCCGCTCCATCGCCGTTACTCCGGCTTCGCGGTGCGGAACATGGCAATGGCCTCGATTTCGACCAGCAGCTCAGGACGGCAGAGCTTCGCCTGAATGCCGGTGGACGCGGGCAGCGGATCGAGTCCCTGCTCCCGGAAGAACGTGGTGCGCTCCTCGTTGAACGCTGCGTAATCGCGATCGATATCGCGCAGATAGCAGCTGGTGCGCACGATGTCTTTCCAGGTAGCGCCTTCGCTGGCCAGCAGTCCGCTGATGTTGGCGAAGGTCCGGCGGCATTGCGCTCGCAGGTCGCCGATATGGACGCTGCGGCCCGCTTCATCGATGCTGGCGGTGCCGGAGATGAGCAGGATGGTGAGGCCGTTGAGGTCGATGCGCATGCCCCGCGAGAAGGAGCTGGGCTTTGCATAGGCATAAGCTTCGTTAAGAACACCATGGTTAGTAATAGCGCGCTTCTGTATAGGAGCATGAGCGATGTCTGCGATCAGTTCTGCAATCATAAGTAAGCCTCCCTAGGGTTGATAAATACCGTGACTTAATCCCTTGGCCGTAGCGACCCAGATGTCGGAACCAGCAAGAGCGACAGCAAGAATGTAGTTATGTGCGGGCGCAGTCGTGACCGGAATGACCGTAACTCGGCCCTGCGCGTCGCGAACCGTCATCTCCGGCTTGCCTGTATCGAGGTCGGGGCGATAGACGGCCCAGTTTATTCCGTCGTAGTAGGCCAGACCCTTGTCGGTGCAGAACCAGGCTCGGTTGCGGTCAACACCTTTGACGAAGTTAAGAAAGTTACTCGGCAGTCCGCTGTCTTTGGTCAGAAAGTTGCGCCAGTATCGCCCGTCGTAATGGCTGGCGCCGAAGTAAGTCGCAGCCCAGACCACCCCGTCAACGTAACTGACCGATGTAACAATCTCGTGGATCAGACCCTGATCCTTCAACAGCACAATCTCGTTTTCGCCGTCGGGGTCGTCATACTTATCCCACACGCGGGTTTTCTGGTTGTACTCGAGCAGGCCGCTGCCCCAGATCGCGTAATAAACCTTGTCGGCCGCCGCTGAAACACCGTAGGCCCAGATCTCCTCCATCGGGGTGTTGCGCTCGGTATACAGCGACCATTCGCCCGTACGGGTGTTCAGGCGGCAGGCTCCGGCCGCGGTCGCGATCCAGACGTTCTCGCCTTCGACCGAGACGCCGTAGACTACATCGCTGCTGAGGCCGGAATTCAACTGGGTATAGGTGTCAATGCGGCCGCCGGAGATGCGGCTGAGGCCACCCATGGTGCCCGCCCACACATCACCGGTTCGCGAATCGAGAGCCAGGGATAAGACGGCGCGATGCGCGAGACCATCCGCGGTGGTGAACGTCTTCCACTGGCCGTTCTCGTACTCGGCGAGACCATTCTCGGTGCCGGCCCAGACGCGCGGGCCATCGACAAGAACGGAGAAAACGTGGTCGTCGGGCAGGCCGTTGGCCGTGGTGAAGTTCTCAAACCGATAGCGCGGCAGCGCGGCAACGGATGGCGCAGATGCCGTTCCCCGGACAGCATGGGGCGCCTGTGTCGAGTGGGACGTTCTCTGTCCGGACAACGTACCGGCAAGAAGAAGCACCGCGATGCAGACTGACTTTGTCATCGCGTCCTCAGATACTCGATCAGGTCGTTCAGCTCATCCTTGGTCAGGTCGTTGGTACGGCCATGCTGATCGTGCGGGTTGTAAACCGTCCAGATCTCTTCGAGCGTCTCCGCCGAGCCATCATGCAGATAGGGCGCGGTGAGGGCGATATTCATCAACTGCGGGGTATCGAAGACGCTGCTGTTGTCCGTAGCCTTGCCGGTGCCCACGTCAAACGATTTTTGGCTCGTTCCCTTGGAACCGCTGTGACAGTACGCACAGCGGTTGTGATCCGGAATCGGCTGGCCCAGCTTGTCGACGGACCGGTTGAAGATCGCTCGTCCTCGCTCCTGCGCCGGAGACAGCTCTCCATTCGCGGCCAGCCAGCGGTTCGGTCGTAAGGGCAGGTGCCGGATATAGAGCACCAGATCGGTCAGAGTCCGATCGTCGAAGGTCTGCGACCTCCAGAAATACTTCTCCGTCCGCGGCCCGCACTCCACGGCAATGGATGGATTGCCGCCGTTCCACTTGAACGGCTCCGTTCCCCGCAAGTCCTCAAGCAGCCGATTGTCGACAATGTCTTTACCGAATCCATCCGGCTCCAGATCCCACTGCAGTCCATCGAAGGTGGAATCGATATGACAGCTGGAGCAGCCGAACTGCCCCTGAAATGCATACTTCGCGGTGTAGAACGTCTGCTCTCCGCGCCGCAGGGCTGAGACTTTGGCAGGTCCAGCCAGGCGAATCGTCTGCACCACTCGCGCCGCTCGAGTATCGATCACGCTGATGGTGTCGTCCAGCCGGTTAGCCACATAGAGGCGCGAGCCATCCCGCGACAGCACCAGGCCTCGCGGATTTTTCCCCACCGTGATCCGCGCCACAACGTAATGACCGCTCGCCGACAGGTCTTCTGCGAATGGCTCCGGATGGGCACGGATCCAGGCGATCAGGCGACGCGTGTCGACGACCGTCACACAATCGGCACCGGCATGGGTGACATAGATCCGCGACTTATCGAGCGCAATGGCTACGCCAAACGGCAGCGCGTAATAGCGATCCATTTCATCCAGCGGCACTTCGACCGTCCGGCCGACGTCCGGGCCAAAAACGGTCAGCGTGTTGCCCAGCACGCCGCCGTGTTCCACGTGGGCCATCGGGACTAGATTTTTGGGGTGTAGTTCGGCCACAACGCCGAGCCTCCCGTCGCGCGATACGGCGGCATGAAAGACGCCGGCGATGGACGGCAGAGGCAGACGCTCGATCACGCGTGCATGGGCAGGATCGATAACCGTGATTTCAGAGCGCGGCGGAGTACGGTGCGGCGTGGGGTTGGGATAGATATGAGTGGCGTAGAGTTTGCTTCCATCCGCGGCAAGGGTCAGATAACTCGCGCCGCGTCCGGCGGGTAGCGTAGCCTCTTCAGCACCGGTGGCTGCATTCAGTACGGCGACGTCATTGCCAATGCGATCGGCAATATAGACCAGCTTCCCCGCCCGATCTTCCACTACGCTGGACGGTTCGTAGCCGGTTTTCCAGGTGGCAACCGCTCGGTTGTTTTCTGTATCGATGACCGTAACGGTATCGTCCCAGGAATTGACGACGAACAGGCGCGCCCCGCCCGGTGAAAAGGAAAATCCGCGCGGCTCGCGGCCTACGGGAATGGTGCTCAGCACTCGGCCAGTCGCGGCGTTCAGTACGCGCACTTCCCCGGTGCCCTGGCAGAGCACATAGAGCCGGGTTCCATTCGGCGACAGCAGCAGCTCGAGCGGCGATGCGTACCGTTCCTCCGGGGGAGCCAAGGCGGCCGGCCAGGCCGCGAAGCCCGCTGCTGCCACACATGCCCCGAGCGCCCACACGCCGATGCTGGCAAGCCGGGAGCCGCGGGATTTCACTTCGGCTCCTCGATGGTGAGGACGCGGTCCGCCTGCTGGTTTTCGAGCGTCTGCTCACGGCCGCTCGGCCAGTGGACGACGACCTTGTCGATCTTCGCCACCGATCCGATCCCAAAATGTAACCGGCCGTCGTTTTGGGAGAGATAGCCGGAGCCGGCGACGCGCTCGGCCACCTGCTTATGTCCTGCGGCCCACACTTCAACGCGCGCGCCAATGCCGTCGCGATTGCTCTTGCTTCCCTTCAGCTGGATGGCGACCCAATGGCCTGTGCCGGTGGAGACGTTGTGGAAGAGTGTGCCGCGCGCGCCCAGATTGACGAGAAAGGCATCGACCTTGCCGTCATCGTCGTAGTCAGCGAAGCACGCACCGCGGGCGACGCTGCGGGTGTTTAGGATCGAGCCGGCCTGGAGCGATACATCTTCGAAGCGGCCCTGGCCCAGGCCACGAAAGACCGAATGCTCCTGCGGGATGAGGTGAATGAGGCCGCCGTGAAACACCATGATGTCGAGCAGACCATCGTTGTCGAAGTCGTAAACTCCGGTTCCCCAGCTCACATATTGGGCGTTGGCCTGCGACAGGCCGGAGTCGAGGCCGATGTCGTCGAAGCCGCCTTTGCCGTTGTTGCGCATCAGGCGGTTGTAGTGAGCGTCGCTGACCCACAGGTCGAGCAGGCCGCCGCCGGTGATGTCGGCGAAGACCGGACCCATCGATGATGTAGCTTCGCCATTCTGGCCGTAGGCCACCCCCAAATCCGCGGCAATCTCCTCGAAGGTTCCGTCGTGCTTGTTGCGGAAGAGAAAGTTTTCGGTTTTATCATTGGCCACATAGATGTCCGGCCATCCGTCGCCATCGTAATCAGCCGCGGTGACACCCATCGTTCGCCCGATGTAAGCACCAATCCTGGACTTATCGGTTACGTCAGTGAAAGTACCGTCGCAGTTATTGTGATAGAGCCGGTTGGTCTCGCCCTCATAGTCCAGTGGGCCAGGGTAGTTATCCGCAGCATAGTAATTGCGATACTTTGGATCGAACTTGACATAGCGCCCAACAAATAAGTCCACGCAACCATCGCGATCGTAGTCAAGCCACGTCGAGCTGATCGCCCAACCGTCCACCTGGAGGCCGGCCTTCGCCGTTACGTCGGTGAAGGTGCAATTGCCATTGTTGTGGTAGAGGATGGTCTTCCCGTAGCCGGTAACCAGCAGATCTTCGTAGCCGTCGTTGTCGTAATCTGCGGCCGTCACCGCAACGGCATACATATCTGGATTGAGCCCGGCCTTGTCGGTGACATCCGTGAAGGTGCCATCGCCATTGTTGCGATAGAGATGATTGTGCTGCGGCGGGTTCGGCTTGTCCTTGAGCGGATAAGGGTGCATGGAATCGTCGAGGGGACGTCCGTTGACGACATACAGATCAGGCAGGCCGTCGTTGTTGTAGTCGAACCAGATGCACCCGGCCCCCGTGCCCTCGAGCAGAGAGCCCAGCTGACGCGAGCCGAAGCTGTGGATGAAGTCGATACCGGACTTCGCCGTCGCGTCTTCGAAGCGAATCGCGGACTTCGCGGCCTGCGGCGTCTGGGACGCATGCGGCACGGCCTGTCCCATGGCAACGGGAGCGACAGCCAGCAGGAGCAGTGTACGCAGGTTCATATCAATGTCCTCCTGCCGAGGCTGTGGTCAGAGGCCCGGTCACATTGGCGGGAGTGGTCGAGCGCAGCAGAATTTGCGGCACCCGGTTCTCCGGGGCGCGCTCGGGCCCGGCATGGCAGCCCACGCAGATGCGCTGTTCGCCTTTGCGGATCCACATCCAGCCGTGCTGTTGGCGCAGCAGATTGCCCTGGGCGTCGAGCAGGATGAAGCGCAGCGGGCGATCGGCCGGAGCCTGCAGAAAGAAGGATCCATCCGTCTCGACGGGGGCTGTGCCGAGCGCAACCGGCTGGCCAGTATCACTTCGTGTTTCTACCCGTACCACGGCGGGGGTTGCAGTCAGGGCTCCTGCGCGGGACTGGCGCGCGTCGAGCGCCAGCAGATTGCCGGTCGTCCAGTCATGCAGCGCGGAGGGATGGCGGTTGGGAACCACACGCGGGACTGCCAGGACTGGCTCGACCAGATCGCGTCCGGCATCTCCGGCGAGGGGTGCCGTTGCGTCCGAGCCCCGTTTCCAGACACGGATCGAATAGTGTTTCTGACCCCGAACGCGCACCGACAAAAGCCATCGGCCGTCCGGCATCTCGGCAACATCACCGGCATAGTCGCCATACGGTGCCGCGACGGGCGCTTCATCGGCGAGCGCGGAGGTGAAACGAGCCAGACGGGGGCCATGGGTGAAGACAATGTCTCCGTTCAACAGTTGTCGGCCGTGCTCGCGCGCCGAGCCGCGATCGCAGCGGACCGACTCCACTCCGCTGCCATCCGCATAAACCAGATACATCTCAGGAACCTGCCCGAGGCCGAGGGGAAAACCCGATTCGAACAGAACACGACCGTCGCGGAGCACATCGTCGGGAATGTAGTTCCCCGGGCCGTAGCTGAGGCGCAGCGTGTCTTTACCGTCCAGCCCGGCGGTCTCAAGGACGAATCCGGATAAAGTCTTTCGCGCATAGACGATGCGGTCATCCGGCATCCACAAGGGGCGAATGAGATCCGCATCCGAGGACAGCACGCGCCGCAGGGCAGAACCGTCGATGCCAACCTGCCAAATCTGCCATGGATCTCCGGCTGTCTGCTTGCCGGCGACGAGAACGGTCTTTCCGTCGAAGGAAACGCTGGGATCGGCGCTCCAAGCCAATGTCGGCACCAGAGGCTCCGGCCGGCCACCACCGCGGAGCACCCTCACCTGCGCTCCCTGAGGAAAGCGCTCATCCCCCTGCAGAGCAGCACGAGACTCATAAACCGGTGCGGCGATGAAGAGCACCGTGCTCGCCTTCTGCGAATCGTCCTGCGACTGCCTCCTTGCCGACATCACTGATTGGCGCGGGAAGGCGAACAACACCATCAGCACAGGAGCCATGTAGAGGAAAATCGGGATGAGAAGCCGGCCCCTCATGCGACGGTCTCCAGAGCGGCACGGTGCCTCTCGCGCAGGGCGCACCAGGGAGCCAGTTCGGCCATCATGGTGTCAAATTCGGCGAAGGTGAGCGACTGTTCGCCATCGCTCCACGCCTGGTCAGGATGCGGATGCACTTCGACAATCAGGCCGTCTGCACCGGCGGCAACGGCGGCACGCGCCAGAGGAGGGACAAGCTCACCCCGGCCAGCCGCGTGGCTGGGATCGGCGATGACCGGCAAGCGGGCGATCTGCTGCATGACGACGATTGCGCCTATATCGAAAGTGTTGCGCAGCGCAGTATCGAAGGTGCGGATGCCACGCTCGCACAGCACGACATTGGGATTGCCGTGGCTGAGGAGGCACTGCGCCGAGCGCAGCAGGTCGACGATGGTGGCCACCATGCCGCGCTTGAGCAGGATGGGCTTTCCGGTATGCGCGGCAGCTTCGAGCAGAGCATAGTTCTCCATGCTCCGCGAGCCGATCTGCAGGATATCCGCGTATTCCGCGACCAGAGGCGCGTCGGCCGCGGCCATCACTTCCGTGACGACGGCCAGACCGGTGGCAGCGCGTGCGCGCGCCAGTAGACGCAGACCTTCGAGACCGAGGCCCTGAAATGCGTAAGGAGAGGTTCTGGGTTTGAAAGCCCCGCCGCGCAGCACCCTGGCTCCGGCTGCTGCGACTCGCTCCGCAGTTTCCATTAGCTGGCGTTCGGTCTCGACCGAACATGGACCAGCCATGGTTACAAATTCACCGCCGCCGATCGCGATCTCCCCGACGCGCACGACAGTCTTCTGTTCAGGCGCAGATTTCAGTACGTCGGGCGCGTCCGCGAACTGATCTTTCCAACTGCCGGCCACCTCCGCTCCACTTCTCCGGGGAACAGTAGAGGCTAATCCCGCCGAGGTTGCATCGCCTCCACCGAAAGATGGAAATCCCGCATGCCTTTGGTTTTCTGCAATATTGGAAGGCGCCTGCTCATTGAGGCGGGATTCTGGCTTCGTCTCGATTGCAGGATCACCCCGCATTTCCTTGCACCCCTTCTTCAGCCCCGCTTCTGCAACTCACCCGTCCCTGCATTTAGCGCATGTGCTCTGCCGTTGGTGTCGCAAAGCCACGTGACACTGGAGAGATGCCGTACGTTCGACCGAATTGCTATCGGAAATTTATCGGGGCATACGAGCGCTGGCTGTGAGCCTCGTCACAAATTCGGAGGAAGCGCCGGAAGAAATCGATCTTTGTTCTGGGATCAGTGCGGCCACCTGCAATCAGGCAGAAGCCGGCACTTCGAGTCATTGCGGCGAGGGGACGGCCAGCTGACTAGCCAGAGTGGCGTCTTCTTTTCGGTGCAGCGCGCTCGCTTTGGCAAACTCGGCCTGCGCCTCCCGCTTCTTCCCTTCCGCAAGATAGAGCCGCGCCAGACGCCAGTGGGCATCCACCATGTTAGGGTCGAGTTCGATGGCACGATGAAAATCCGTGGCCGCCTCTTCGTTCTTTCCCTCGCCGGCCAGTACGATGCCCAGGTCGACCCACGCCATACGCAGCGCGCCCGGAGCCTTTACGGCCCGCTCTAAATCCGCAGCTGCCTGCGCCTGCTGCTCCAGTTTTATCTCTGCGTCACCCAGGTAGGCTAGCGCCTGCGCCTGGTTCGGCACATTTTCTAATTCCAGCCGGAGCTCCGCGGCGGCCTCCTGATAGCGATGCTGCTTCCAGTAGAGATAGCCGAGGCCAAAGTGGACATTCGGCTCGGAAGGGGCCGCCTTTACCGCCGCCTGGAATTCTGCAATGGCGTCGGCGCTGCGATTCAGCCCGTCCATCGCCTCGCCAGCCAGCATGTGAGCCTGCGCGGAATCGGGATGGATCAGGACAATTTGTCGATACTCTTCCAGAGTGCAGTTGTACTGCTTCGCGGCCAGACAGGCCTGGGCCAGCACGCCGCGTATCTCGGGATTTTCCGGCGATTTGTCCACCGCGAAACGCAGATATGGAATAGCCTCGCCGAAGCGCCCGATACCGTAATAGCTCATACCCAGCAAAGCCCGCGGCTGCACCGAAGCCGGATCGGCTGCGGCTGCAGCTTTAAGCGGCTCCACAGCCTGCTCGAGTTGGCCCTGCCTAAACAGAGCCAGGCCCAGATTCAGTTGCAGGCCCTGAACGTGCGATCCGAGTTGCAGAGCTCGGCGGTAGGCCTTCACAGCCCCGGGATAATCGCGCTCCCGCGCCAGAGCCAGCCCGAGGTTCGCGCTGGCAGACGCGTCGCGCGGATTCCGCTCAAGAACCTGTTGCCAGGCCGCCGCCGCATGCTTCCAGTCTCCCTGCCGCGCGAAGGTTAGCGCCTGCTCGGAACTGATTGCCTGCGCGCTGAGAAGGCATGATGGCGCGCAGAGCAGAACTGATGCCAGCAGCACACCCCATTGTGAAACGCGGTAGATCGAGGCCTCAGTCACAGGATCAGCTTTCATTACAACATCCCGCAGAGTTCGCAATCCCGCCAAGGCAAAAAGAAAGCGCAGCGGAGCCTTCGCTCCACTGCGCGGGAGGCATACGCGAAACTCAGAAGAGGAACTTTCCTCCAAACTGCAGCACACGCGGATCATTGGCGCTGGTCACTTGGCCGAAGTTTCCATCGGTCTTCCCCAGGTCCAGTCCGTTGAACTGCGTGTGGTTGAAAGTGTTGTAGGATTCGACGCGCAACTCGAAGCGCGTATTCTGACTCTCGGTCAGCGCAAATGACTTGAACAGGCTCAGGTTCCAGTTGGCCAGCCCCGGCCCCAGCACAGCATTTCTGCCGGCGGACCCGAAGCCGTTGTTGCCACCGCCATTCCACGGAGCAATCGGAGCCACGAAGGCTGCTGTATTGAACCACGCTTTCTGCGTCTTCGGCCCACTCACCTTTCCCACCAGGTCTGGACGGTTGGTGGTGCCGCCGCCGAGGCCTAGCGTGTCCTCTCCGTTCCAGGTGACGTTCTGCGGCAGTCCGGTTTCAAAAGTGGTTGTGCCGGAGAAGACCCAGCCACCCAGCAGGCTCCGCTCTGCCAGGCTGCCGGCATGCTGGAAGAACGGAATGTTGTAGATGTAGTTTGCGTTGAAGATATGGCGCCGGTCGTACGAGCCCGGCCCGCGGTCGTACCTCAGGTTGAATGGATCGGAGATGGAATTCAGGTCATCCGTCTCCTCATCGATCTGGTGGGACCACGTGTAGGCGAATTGCGCCGTCAGCCCGTGCTTGTTCTCCATGCGCAGGCCCGTCTGCAGGCCGTTGTAGTTAAAGCTGCTGGCGTTCTCGTCGTCAGTGATACCCGCCCACCCCGGAAAGCTGCGGTAAAGATTGGAAACGGACGAATTCCCCGCAACCAGCTCGCGATCGGCCAGATCGTTCAGGGGCAGAGTGTTGATGGCGCGCTGATCATTCTGATCCCACGCCGCCGATCCCACATACTGCACCATCGCCATGATCGACGGAGCGATCTGGTGCTGGACACCCAGGCTGAATTGCGCAGTGCCCGGAGGCGGATAGTAGTAGTCGAGCGTGCCCAGGCTCGCTGGGAGTACCGGATTGGAAGCCACCGCCCCAGTCGTGACACTTGTGTGCGGATTGGTAAAATTCACGCCGTTGGCCGTCGGCTGGTACGCGTACGGAGGGTTGGTGTCGGTACCGTAGACATCGTTCCCCTGGACGCGTTCATAAAAGATGCCGGCGCCTCCGCGCAGCACCGTCTTGCCCGTGCCCAGCAGGTCGTAAGCGAAGCCCAGTCGAGGCTGCCAGCTGAAATAGTCGCTCTTGACGAGTCCGCGCGGAAAGCCGCTGACCCCAGGGCGCCCGATCCCATTCAGATAGAAAGGAACCGGAGCGTTGGTTGGATTGGAGAAGCCAGGACCGTTCGGGTTCAAAGTACCGGTGCTCGGATCAGGAACCTGGGCATCGGCCATGTTGAACAGCGAAGGCACGAAGTTCGCGGTGCGATTGAACTTCTCGTAGACGTGCGGCATCCCATCGTAGCGCAATCCCACATTCAGGGTTAACCGCGTCGTAACATGCCAGTTATCCATGCCGTAGAGCGAATACGTGTTGTTCAGCCAGTGGAACATGTCGATGATCTGCAGCTGCTTAAAGTTGTCGGCAAGGCCCAGCAGGAAGTTGACATAGGAATCGCCGGAGAAATCCGTACCGAAGGTATAGTCCCCCTGCGTATCCGCCTGCTGCTGCTGGTTCTTGTCGCTGCGCATATACGCAAATCCGAACTTCAGCTGGTGCTTGCCCTTCGTCCAGGAGACGTCGTCGCGCGGCTGCCAGTCGAGGAAGGCGTTCTTCCACGGCCAGTAGTTGATGGTCCAGTTGGTGCCCAGGGGCGCGCCCAGGTCGACTGAGGGCATGCGGTTTAATAAATTGTTGCCGGCGGGGAAGTATCCCGCCTGCGACCATCCCGACGGCTGAGCATAAATGCCGGCCGGCGTGATGCTGATGCTGTTCCCGTTAACATTTAGCGATGTCTCGTTTAGCAGCGTCGGTGAGATACTCTGCGTCAGCTTGATCACCGAGCCCCATGTTGGGTTGCCAAACACGTTGCCCGTTGTCGGATAGTTGTCGTTGCTCCACATGTCGGGGTAGATGGTTTGCGACATTTGATCGTGGATGAAGTGCCCCATCAGGTGCATCTTGTCCGTGATGTCATGATCGATGCGCACCACATCTTCGCGTACATAAGTGGGCTGCCGGGGCGAGGCCACATACTGCGGCGATCCGCTCGCGGACGTCGAGTTCGACGCCGGAATGGCTCCCGTCGTCATGAACAAAACCGCATTCGGGTCCAGCATGTTGGCAGGAATGACTCCGCCGGGAAACGAATTGCCGGGCGTCAGCCCATCTCCCTTTTCCGTTGCCGTGTATCCAGCATTATTGGGCAGAATTGGAACGCAGGGCGCCGTCTGGCCCGCGTTGCAGGCCCCTGTCGCCGGCGATTCGTTGAAGCCGGTCGGCACTGTATAGGTGAAGTTGGACGTGGACGAGGTCGGAATATCGCTCGCCGGCATGGTGTTGTTGGCGGTGGGAGTGGCTCCCGCAATATATTTACGCCATTCCTCGCTGTAGAAGAAGAAGGTTTTGCTCCTGCTCCTCGGATACAACCCCGGAATGACTACAGGTCCCCCAATATCTCCGCCAAAAATGTTCAGGCGCAGCTCCGGAGTGGGCGTATTCGACAGTTTCGAGAAATAGTTCGCTGCGTCGAAATCGTCATTGCGATCGAATTCCCACACGCCGCCATGCAGATTTTTCGTGCCCGACTTCAGCGCCATCACAATCGTGCCGCCCGAGGCGATTCCATAATCCGGCTGATAGTTGCTGTCCAAAGTCTGGAACTCCGCCAGCACATCAGGAGAAGGCATGACATCCGGTTTGCCTCCGCTGCCGCGATCGTAGACTTCCCCACCGTCGATCATCCAGTTGTTGTGGCCTGGGCGCGTGCCTTCGAAGCTGATGTCCTCATTGCTGGCCTGCGCCGAAACGCCGTTAAACGAGGGGATATTCGCCGAAACCCCCGCGCCTATAGCGGCGAGAGAAAACATATTGCGGCCATTAATACCGGTATCGGTGAGCTGCTGCCCCGTGATCAGGTTGCTGACTTCGTTTGTCTCCGTCTGCAAATGCAGTGCGTTGGCCTGCACCATCACTGTCGTGGTGCCTGCACCGACTGCGAGCCTCACATCCTCGCGCACCGTCGCCGCCACGTTCATCACGATGCCGGTTTTCTCGTAAGTCTCAAAACCTGAGGCCACGACCTTCAGGCTGTAGCTTCCGATATGCAGCGCCGGGAAGTCGTAGAGACCAGCACCGTTCGTGGTTCCGAGCCGAACTTCGCCGGTAAGAGAATTGCTAAGAGTGATTTGCGCATTCGGAACTACCGCACCACTTGGATCCGTCACCGCTCCGGACAGTTCCGCGTTCTCCTGTGCCGAGGCCGTGAATGCCGCGCACAGGGCGACGGCAGTCAGTATTAGTAGCCTCTTCCAACAAGTCACTGAACACACCTCCATCGTTCCTGTTGATTGCTGCGAGTCGCGAACACCAGGAAGCGCCGATCCCGGGATTGGCCCTTTAGTAAAGTGATTTATCTGGCGGCCATCTGCTCGCATCGGAACGCGTTCAGTGATTTAACACCTGGAAATGGGCGTGTCAAGGCACATTTTCCACAGAGGTTTATGTATGGGTAACGCCCAAAATACTACATATAACTGTAAAGTTAATCGGCAGATGATTTCATCCATGCACATATCATGGAGGTTGTTGCCTCCGAAAGCCGCGTTCAGGAGAGAGAGTAAAGGTATTCTCGCCTGCGCCCGGGCAGAATTACCGACCATCAGAACAGGGCTTCCCCGCCCTTTGAATCAAGGGGCGCAGCAGCCGCTAAAACATATGGCTGTGCTCGTCCCTGTCATGGAGCAGCGTCGCCTCCGGAGCCGGGCTCTGCTGCTGTTCTGCCTCGGCACGCACTTTGGCGACCGAAAGCCAGTTGTCCTTCTTCGGGTGTTCAAGGAAAAACGGCGGCAGGGGCATTTCCAGGTAGCGGCTGAGCGTCTCCGCGTAGCTTTCATACAGGCCGCGCATTTGCGCCAGGCGCGCGCTCGACTGCTGGTCGCGGCAGACGCGGACGCCCGCCTGGCAAAGCTGGTCGTAAATCATGCTGAACCGCTCGGGAGGCAGCCGATCCGTGGCATTTGTGATGGGCCGGAGAGACAAAATCTGCGACAGATCCACCAACGCATGCCGCGCCATTGCAAAGGTCAGCTGCGCCTGGCGGGCGCTCTGTTCCTGCACGCCCGCGATCAGCAAAGCGCAGGTGTCGAGAATCGCGGTGAGCGCACTCAGCCAGCTCTGGCTGGTGTGCTGCGAGCGGAAGAGACAGAGCAGTGGGTAAGAGATATGGCTCTCGAGCAGCTCGGCCGACCAGCGCTCCCATTCCTCCAGCAGAACCACCAGGGCAGCCGTGCCGCCCGAGAAGGAGTGGCGGTGAATCAGTTCGAAAGCAGTGGGCGGCGAACCGGCCCGGGCATCGAGCAAAGCGATGCTTACCTCGCGCCGCGAGAAAGCACCGTAGAGCACGGGAAAATAGCCGATGACCAGGGCTACAAATCCGAGGCCGATGCCGGACTCGGTGACCAGCAGGACACGAATCGCCTCGGTCCTCGGCACTACGTCCCCCAGTCCCAGGGTGAATATCGTCGTGCCGCTCACATAAAGGTCGGTCAGCAGCCGCCAGGCCGGTGGTCGCGGATCGAGGAACGGCGCAGGAAAAGCGAAGTAGATGAGCGCGAAGCCAAGAATAAGGCCCAGCGCCCACGTCGCAATCAGGACCACCAGGGATGATGGCCCATAGAAACTGAGCATGGTTTCGCGCTTGCGCGAATCATGTACGCGGCGGGCGATCCACCTCCATGGCGTCCACGTCAGCCGATAAAACAGTCGCGTAAGCCGGAACCGCCCGGTGGCGCGGCGAGGCAGGATCACCGTCTCGAAGGCGTCGAGCAGCACTGAAAACAGACATGCTATGCCGATAATGAGGCGCAGAGGGTGCATCATCGCCAGCAGAGCAGGAAACCCGGGGCTTCGTCAACGGGGGAGAGATCGCGAAATGGCGCGCTGTGTGGAGTGAGGCAGCGCGACGCATCACGGAAGCTCCCGCATCCTGCGGCGCATAACTCTGCTCACCATCCCCACGGGTGAGACCCACCAGTCTCACCCGTTGGCCGAAATTTACACTGTAACGACTCCAGCGAGAACTCAGGCAGCAGCGGCCTGAGCCCAGGGATCCATGACCACCTTGATGCACTGATCCTGCTTGTCGCGGAACATGCGGTAGGCCTCGGGCGCGCTGTCGAGGGAAACGCGGTGGCTGATAACGAAGGCGGGGTTGATGTCGCCGCGCTGCACGCGTTCGAGCAACGGCTGCATGTAGCGCATCATGTGGGTCTGACCGGTTTTCATGGTCAGGCCCTTGTTGACGAAGGCGCCGAGCGGAATCTTGTCGTCGAAGCTGCCATAGACACCCGGCACGGAGACGGTGCCGCCTTTTTTGCAGGCCTGAATGCACTGGCGCAGGACAAGCGGGCGATCCATGGAGACTTTCATGGCCTGCTTGACGCGGTCGTACATAAACATGGCTCCATGACCCCACGCCTCCATGCCGACGGCGTCCATGCACGAATCGGGGCCGATGTTGCCGGTCATCTCGCGCAGGGCGTCCATGACGTCGACTTCGTCGAAGTTGAGGGTCTCCGCGCCGCCGGCCTCGGCCATGGCGAGCCTTTCGGGGACGCGATCGATGGCGATGACGCGGCCTGCGCCGAGCATGAAAGCGCTGCGGATGGCGAACTGGCCGACCGGGCCGCATCCCCAGATGGCGACGGTATCGCCGGGACGGATGTTGCAGTTCTCAGCGCCCATGTAGCCGGTGGGAAAGATGTCGGTGAGGAAGACGACCTGCTCGTCGGCCAAGCCATCGGGGATCTTGAGCGGGCCAACGTCGGCGAAGGGCACGCGCACGTACTGCGCCTGGCCACCCGCATAGCCGCCCAGCATGTGGGTGTAGCCGAAGAGGCCGGAGGGCGAATAGCCCATCATCTTCTCGGCGACCCAGGCGTTGGGGTTGGAGTTGTCGCAAAGCGACCACAGCTGCTCTTCACAGGAGAAGCAGTGGCCGCAGGCGATGGTGAATGGAACGACAACGCGGTCGCCGACTTTGAGCTTGTCTTTATTCACGGCGGGACCGGTTTCAACGACTTCGCCCATGAATTCGTGACCCAGGATGTCTCCCTGCTCGAGGGTGGGGATGTAGCCGTCGTAGAGGTGCAGATCGGACCCGCAGATGCAGGTGCTGGTGACGCGGATGATGGCATCGCGGGGGTTGAGGATTTTCGGGTCGGGGACGTCGTGCACTTCAATCTTTTCCTTGCCCATCCAACACACAGCCTTCATGGAAAACTCCTTTGCAACGGTTTGGGTGACGGTGCAGGCAGGCGCGCTAAGCGATGCGCTTCTCCGGAATGAGCACGACTTCGTCGTGGGAGGATGGGGCCTGCGGCTCGGTGGCGTTCTGCGACTCGCGCAGAAGGCTGCGAGAGAGATGACCGGAGAGCCCGCGGGGCCCGTGCGACTGACCATGGACGGTGGGGATCTCGCCGGCTTCGAGCATGGCTTTGAAGCGGCGCAGATCTTCGCGCACGGTGAACTCGGGATGACGCCCGGTGAGCATGGCGAGGGCTCTGCCGGTCGCGCCCGCGGGAGGAACATATTGCACGGTGGCGGTCACGCTGATGCCGCGGCCAGCGGTTCGAGGGCGGAACTCAACCGATCCCTCAGTCTCAACCTCGGAGCCGGGCAGGGAGCGCCACGCGATTCGCTGGTTGGGCTGATCGTCGACGATTTCTGCCACCCAGCGCAGCTTTTTGCCGAGGGGACCTTGGGCGATCCACTCGGAGTGCTGAGAGTCGAGGACCTGCACGGAATCGATATGGTGGAGGAAGCGGGAAAGGCCGGCGAAGTCGCGCCAGAGGCTGTAGGCCTGCTCGGCGGAACAGTTGATGGCGAAGGTCGCTTTGGCCTGGTAACGGCGCGGGCTGGTGGCGCGCGATGAACGCTGGAGAGCCCAGACACCGGCGGCGGCAAGAGCCGCGCTGGTTTTGGTGCGGCGCATGAGCGCGTATCCGCCGAGCGCGCTGGCGGCAAGGATGAACGGCCAGCGGGACTGCGATGCCCGCTCGGAAAAATCAGAGAAGTTATTGGACCAATCCTGTCTCACGGAAGCGCTCCTTCAGTTGGGAAGAATTCGAGGAGTTGGCAAGAATTCGAGTTGGAAAGAATTCCGCATGCTTGCAGCCTCAGTAAGGTCTGCGGAAAACCATGGGCCGAGCGGCGGCGCCCGGAAAAATGCCGTTCAGTGGTACGAATGCCATTCGCGGGGTTGCCGTTGCCACCGTGAGGACGAATCGGTGACGACATTTGCGGCCACGGCGAGGCTTCCGGAATGCCTGGCGCGTTTCGTTCATGAGGTTTGGTTGTAGCGGCGCGCGGCGCGTGCGCCGAGGCGGGTGACGGGCATCGTTTCCAGACCGCGCACGTCGGCACCACGCTGCGGGCCCTGCCGAGTCTCGACCGGCGAGGGCAGCAAGCGGTTGACGGCGGACATGGTCCGCGCCACGACTTCGGGCGCGAGATGAGCGAGGCGCGCAGCGGCGATGGCCTGGGGGGTGATGGCGATTTCCGTTTCGCGGGACACGACGGCGCGCACAATTTTGCGCGCGGCGGCGGAGGCACTGATGGAGATGCCGGGAAGATTGGCGGAGAGGCTAAACCAGCGGTATTCGCGCGGGGCATCGCCGGAGAAGAGCGCGCTGAGGTGGGATCCGGTGCGCATCAGGCCTGGGCAGACGGTGAGCACGTGCACGCCTTTGGAGCGCAGTTCGGCATGCAGGCCTTCGGAGAAGCCGACGGCGGCGAATTTGCTGGCGGTGTAGGGCAGCAGGTGCGGCACCGCAATCTTGCCGCCGATGGAGGCGATGTTCACGATGGTGCCGCTGCGGCGAGCGAGCATGCCGGGCAAAGCCGCGAGGGTGGCGTGGACGCCGGTAAAGAAATTGGAGTCCATCACGTTGTGGAAGTCCTCGACGGATTGATTCTCAACGGGACCCACGGTGATGACGCCAGCGTTGTTGACCAGCACGTCGATGGCGCCGAAGTGCTCGGTGCTGCGGGCGATCAGGTATTCGGCCTCTTCGGGTTTGCGCAGATCGGCAGGGACGACGAGGACTTCAGCCGGATCCTGAAAGGATCGGGTTTCGAGGATGGAGGCGCGAGCGCGCTCCAGCTCCTGCTCGTCGCGCGCGGTGAGCAGCAGCCTGGCTCCGCGACGGCTGAACTCGCGGGCCAGAGCGAGGCCGAGGCCGCGGGAGGAGCCGGTGATGAGCACGACTTTCCCGCGCAGGCTGCGCGAAGCTTTGCTGCGGGTTGCCGACCAGAGGGCAGCGGCTCCGGCGCAGGCACATACGACTCCTGCTCCGGCCAGCGCGGCACCCGCTGTGAGAGCTACTTTTGCTGGTTTCATGAGCGATCTCCGCGAGGGACGTTGAGGGAGCAGGGACGCGCGGGGAATTGCCGACTCAGTGTTCCGACTCAGCCTGCAGATGCAGCGCGCGCACCGGACTCTCTCTCAAGGAGGATGCCCTAAAACATCCTCTGGTCGCCTTCCGGGACGGGGCCGTTGACCAGAAGTCCCAATTCGCCGGCGAGGCGTTCGAGAAAAGCGCGTGTGGCGGGCGAGACGGGAACCATGGGGAGCCGATAGAACTCGCCCAGGCGGCCCATCATGGCGAGGATGGCCTTGACCGGCCCGGGGCTGGTTTCGCGGAAGATGCCCTGCAGGAGGCGGAAATATTTGCGGTTGATGCGCCGCGCCGTGGGCCAGTCATTCGCGAGGGCCGCGCGTACCATTTCGGTCAGTTCACGGGGAACTAAATTGGACGCGACGGAGATGAGGCCGGCGCCGCCCACACCGAGCACGCCGAGGGCCATGGTGTCGTCGCCGGAGTAGACGCAGAAGCCGCGCGGCGCCTGGGTGATGAGCTCTGTGATCTGGACCAGGTTGCCGCTGGATTCCTTGACGCCTTCGATGTTGGGAGCGGCTTCGATGAGGCGCAGCACGGTTGCGGGCTCGAGATTGACGCCGGCGCGGCTGGGGATGTTGTAGAGCACCACCGGCAGCTTGACGGACTGGGCGACCGCTTTGAAGTGCTGGAACTGCCCTTCCTGCGTGGGCTTGTTGTACCAGGGATTGGCGGTGAGGATAGCGGTAACGCCGGGGATCTGCGCGGCTGCGCGGGCGCGGGCGATGGCCTGGCGCGTGGCGTTGTGCGAGCATCCCGCCCACACCGGCACATGGCGACCGGCGGCTTCGGTCACGATGCGGATCACCTGGATCCATTCTTTGTCGTCGAGGGTAGGTGTTTCGGCGGTGGTGCCGCAGGCGACCAGCCAGTCGATGCCACTCTCCACCTGCCAGCGCACCAGGTCGTAGAGCGCCCGGTCGTCCAGGCTTCCATCTGCACGAAAGGGCGTGACCAGCGCCGTTCCGCACCCTTGCAGGTCCATCACAAATCGAGTCTACACCGGCAGTCGCGGTGGATTGCGCCCGGCGCAGAAAGCGCAAACCACAGAGGACCCAGCGGTACCGGGAGGACGTGCGATCGACAAAAACAGTAACCACAGAGAACCCGGAGTAGGCGGAGGGGACGGCGAGCCGGAAACCACAGAGGACCCAGGGGCACCCCGAGGACGTGCGATCGAAAAAGACAGCAACCACAGAGAACACGGAGGAGCCGGATGGGACGGCGAGGCGGAAACCACAGAGGAACCCGGAGGACGCGCGATCGAAATATTACCAGCCGGGGAATTCCCTGTGCTCTCTGTGGTGAAGGAGTGAACTCGGAATTCCCTGTGCTCTGTGTGGTGCATGCGTGAACTGCGTTGCGGGTCGAAGCGATACACTACGCTCGCGATGAGAGCGGGCGTTCAGGAGCGTGCGCAGGATCGGGTTCAGGACCGTGTCCAGGACCTGGAGCATTTCGTTCTGCCTCGCAATTTTCGCGGCCGCCCGGCGTGGTTTGTGCAGCTGTGGTGGCTCGTCGAGGCGACGCTCTTTCGCCGGTCTCCGCAGGGGCTGTATGGATGGCGGCGCTTTCTGCTGCGGCTGTTTGGGGCGCAGATCGGGCGGGGAGTGATTATCCGGCCGACGGCGGAAGTGACGTATCCCTGGAAGCTGAAGATCGGCGATCACAGCTGGGTGGGCGATTACGCGACGCTCTATACGCTGGGTGAAATTGAGATCGGCGATAACGTCTGTGTGTCGCAGCACTGCTATCTGGCCGCGGCGACGCATGATTACACCAGACCGAGCTTCGACATGATGGAGAAGAAGATCACCATCGAGGCAGAGGCGTGGCTGGCAACGCGCGTCTTTGTGGCGCCGGGCGTGACGGTGGGACGGGGCGCGGTGGTGGGCGCGTGCAGCGTGGTGATGAAGGATGTACCGGCGATGACGATCTGCGCGGGTCATCCGGCGCAGGTGATTCGCCAAAGGACCACGCAGGATGCGGCGATGGCGGCAGGCGGACGGCCGGTTTTATAGCTGGGAGACGATGTCCTGGAAATCCCAGCAGCCGGAGCGGCCGACGATCCACTCCGCAGCGCGCACCGCCCCTTCGGCAAAGCCGCGGCGGGAGAAGGCCTCGTGCTTCAGTTCGATATGGTCGTTGGCAGACCGCGCCTCGAGCAGATGAATGCCGGGGACTTCGCCTTCGCGCTTCGATTCGATTTCGACAACTACGCCGGGCTGCGCTGCCTCGATAATCTGCTTGAGCGAAAGCGCCGTTCCGGAGGGAGCATCTTTCTTGCCGGTGTGGTGCGTCTCGGTGACGCGAAATTCATAATGCGGAGCGGCGGTGGCGAGCTCGCGCGCGACACGGAACAGCGCCTGCACACCGATGGAGAAGTTGGAACTGTAGAGCAGCGCGGCACCGCGACGGTGGCAGAGGTCGCGCATGTTGGAAAGATGGTGATACCAGCCGGTGGTGCCGACCACGACATGAGCTCCGTTGGCGAGGCAGGCACGGATATTCTGCACCGCGGACTCGGGCGTAGTGAAGTCGATGATGGCGTCGAAGCCGGCGAGGAAGGGGGCGGTGAGCGCAGCCGCGTTGCGATTTTCCTCTTCACCCACGACGCGCACGCCATGGCCGCGCTCATGCGCTACATCGGCAACGATGCTGCCGGTCTTACCGCGCCCGAGAACCAAAAAGAGCATGGTCTTTGTCTCCCGATTGCAGAAATCGTTCTAGCTTTGCGCTGCCTGGCGAAGGGCTTCGACGTCGAAAATGTCCGGATCGGGGTCGACGAAGAACTCGGCGTGCAGCGAGCGCACCGCCTCTTCGGCATCATCCTCTTCGATCATGAAGCTCATGTTGATCTCCGACGCGCCCTGAGAAATCATGCGCACGTTGACGTGGCGGATGGCCTGGAAGACACGGGCGGCGATACCGTTCTGGCCGCGGATGTTTTCGCCCACCATGCAGACCAGCGCCTTGCGGCCCTCATACTTCACATCGGCCAACTTGCTGAGATCGGCGGCCACGGCCGGCAGCTTGTCGTTGGAATCGAGGCTGAGTGAAACGCTGACCTCGGAGGTGGACACCATATCGACCGGGCACTGATGGCGGTCGAAGACCTCGAAGATGGCGCGCAGGTAGCCATGCGACATGAGCATGCGGCTGGCGACGACATCCATGATAGTTAGACGCTTCTTGACGGCAATCGACTTGAAGGGGCTGCGGCAGTGCGCGGCCAGCGCGGTGATGCGGGTGCCCCCGTTTTCGGGGTTCTTCGAATTCAGCACGAAGACGGGGATGTTTTTCTTCACCGCGGGCAGGATGGTGGCCGGGTGCAGGACCTTGGCGCCGAAGTAGGCAAGCTCGGCGGCTTCTTCGAAGCTGATGGTCCTGACGCGCAAAGCCTCGGGGCAGACGCGCGGATCGGCGGTCATGATGCCATTGACGTCGGTCCAGATCTCGATGGCGCCGGCGTCGATGCCTCCGCCGACCAGAGCGGCGGTGAAATCGGAGCCGCCGCGCCCGAGGGTGGTGGTGACTCCCTGCTCGGTGGCGCCGATGAAGCCACCCATGACGGGGACGCGGCCCTCACGGAGATGCGGCGTTACGTGCTCGCGCAGGCGCTGTTCGATCCCCGTATCCTGGGGGATGGCTTTGCCGTGCTGCGTGTCGGTCACGATGCACTTGCGCGCATCGACGTGAACGGCGTTGAGCCCGGCGCGGGCGAAGGCCTCGGCGATCATGCGGCTGGAAATCCGCTCGCCGTAGGAAACCACCATGTCGGAGATGCGCGGCGTCAGCTCGCCCACGGCGGCCAGTCCGCGCAGGATCTCGTCGAGGCCGTCGAAGTCGGCATCGATCCAGGCGTGGGTTGACTGGAGGGCGGCACCGTTCACGGAAGCATCGGGTGCACCGGCCAGCTGCGCCGCGGTATCGCGATGGCGGATGCGCAGCCGCTCGGTGATGGCCAGAGCGCTGGCGCGGTCGCCGCGTGACGCCGTGTTCGCGGCAGAGATGAGCAGATCGGTGACTTTGGCCATGGCGCTGACCACGACCACCGGCTGCAGGCCTTTGCTGACGCGCCCGGCGACGATCTGCGCGGTGCGCAGGATGGCCGCGGCGTCTTCGACGGAGGTGCCGCCGAACTTCATCACCACGAGCCGGTTCATGCGGGCACAGCCACCGGGTCGAGTTTGCCGAGGGAGACGAGCATTTCAGCGTTGAGCAGGGCTGCGCCGGCCGCTCCGCGAATCGTATTGTGCGAGAGCACCGTGAACTTCCAGTCGAGCAGGCTGCAGGGGCGCAGCCTTCCGACGGTGGCGGCCATACCCGCGCCGCGCATGCGGTCGAGGCGGGGCTGAGGGCGGTCGTCCGCAGATACATATTCGATGGGCTGCGCGGGAGCGGTGGGCAGATCCTTGCCGGCCAGGGGCGCGAACTCCGTCCAGGCGGCGATCAAATCTTCGCGGGAGGCTTTTTTGCCCAGCTTAATGCTGACGCTCTCGGTGTGACCATCTTCGACAGCAACGCGATTGCAGTGGGCGGTCATCTTCGCCGGCAGCGGCTCGACGGCACGGCCGCTGAGCCGGCCCAGCAGCTTGAGCGTTTCCTCCTGCATCTTTTCTTCTTCATTTTTGATGAAGGGGATGACGTTGCCCATGATGTCGAGCGAGGGCACGCCGGGATAGCCGGCTCCACTGACCGCCTGCATGGTGCTCACGAAGATCGCTTCGACGCCGAAACGCTCGACCAGCGGCTTGAGCGCCAGCACCAGACCGATGGCCGAACAGTTGGGATTGGTGACGATGTAGCCGCCGGACTGTTTGCGCCAGCTCTGGTTCTCGAGCAGCGGCAGGTGATCGGCGTTGACTTCAGGAATCACCAGGGGAACATCCTGCTGCATGCGGAAGGCACTGGAGTTGGAGATGACGGCGCAGCCGGCCGCGGCAAACTTCGGCTCCATGTCGCGGGCGATGTCGGCATCGAGGGCAGCGAAGATCACCCTGGGCGCGCCTTCGGGCGCCGGCGAAACCGGCATGGCCGCAATGCGCGCAGGCAGAGGCGTGTCGAGCTTCCAGCGCACCGCCTCGCCATAGGGCTTGCCGCTGGAGCGGTCGCTGGCCGCGAGCCAGGCCACTTCGAACCAGGGGTGATTCTCGAGGAGCTGAATAAAGCGCTGGCCGACCATCCCGGTCGCGCCAAGGATACCGATCTTCTGCCGCATGATTTCTGCCTTCGTGGGGTACACCGCAGGCACAGCACAGCGCACGGCCAGCCTGCTGGAACTTATGTCGTTAGTGTAAATGCTGGAGGGAGGAATCGGCTGCAGCCGAGGAGGGCTGCGGATCATCTGTGGTAACGGAAGGAGCTTGCCTGTGGGAGAGTATCAGGCGCTGTCGGTGATCCGGCCGGAGGCATTCGATGAGGCGACCGCGCAGACGCCGGGGTCGCTGCGCCTAGCGGCCATTACGCGCGGCCATGGAGTCGGCAGCGGGCTGTGGGGCGGTCTCTTTGTGGTTGAACCGGGAGCCCGCACAGGGATCCATCATCACGGCAAACAGGAAACAATCGTTTATTTGCTGGAAGGCGAGTCGCTGGTTCGCTGGGGAGAACGCGGCGAGTCGGAGGCGCTGGTACGCGCCGGGGACTTTTTGCATGTCCCGGCCTGGACGCCGCACATGGAGATCAATCCGTCAGCGGAGCGGGCTTTTCGCTGGGTGGTGGTGCGCAGCACGCCGGAGCCGATTGTGGTGAACCTGGCTGACGATTATTGGGGCTGACCAGTACCAGGGATTGGGGCTGACAGTACCAGGGATGACCCGCGCGACGGCGACGGGGACTGCTATTGGCGCTGGGTTCCGGAGTACGTGAAGTCCTGGGTCACGGTCTGCTTCGGGCTAATTGTAACGGTGGCGGATTTCTGCCCCAGTTGCTCCTGATCGGCCACGATCGTGTAGGTGCCGGGCGGCAGGCCGCGGATCACGAAGTGTCCGGACTGATCGGAAACCGAAAAGAACGGATTGGCCGCAACATTGATAAAGGCCTGCATCCAGGGATGGTTGTTGCAGCGCACCGGGATCATCAGCTCCGGCGTGTGGAAGGTGCGCTGGTCGCCTCCCTGCTGATTGGGGGCCTGCGAAATATCCACGGCCTGATTGCCGGCGACAGTGGGCATCATGTGCACGTTGTGCATGGTTGGATCGCTGTTGATGAAGCGCACCGGCTGCCCGGCAATCACTCCGACGACGTGCGGAACGTAGCGGCAACCCTTCTGATCGACGGTGACCGGCTGCGTGGGAGCGGCATAAACGCGATTGCCGAGACCGTCTTTCACATAGACGAAGACATTGGCCAGGTCGCCGTTGTTGACCACATAGCCTTCGGTGTAATTCGCGGGGCCCAGCGAGCAGGCGGGATCCTGGGACATGTCGATCTGGATGGGTTTCGGCGCGGTGCCGGAGAAGTGCACGGTTCCCTCGATGGTCCCGGCGGTGTTCCAGTCGATGGTGGTGTAGTTTGGCTGCGGCGCGGCTGACGACTCGTGCTTCTTACACCCGGCAGCCAACAGCACTACGCAGGCTGCCACTACTGCGATTCGCTCCAATGTCATCATTCGATACTTCTTCCTGGCCGCCGGGCGGTCTTCCCTTATCTGCTCTGCTCGAGGTTCTGGATCACAGCGTCAGCAAAGGCTCTGGTGCCCGCTGTTCCACCCACGTCGCGGGTGAGCGACTGCTTCGCTGTATAGGCCTTCTCGAGAGCGGCCTGGAGGCGGTCCGCAGCGTCGGGCTCGTCAATGTGCCGCAGCATGAGGATGGAGGACTGCAGCAGGGCGGTTGGATTCGCGATGTCCTTGCCGGCAATGTCGGGCGCTGAGCCGTGCACTGCTTCGAAGATGGCCGCTTCCGCGCCCAGGTTCGCGCCCGGCACCAGGCCAAGGCCGCCGACGAAGGCAGCGCAGAGGTCGCTGACGATGTCGCCGTAGAGGTTCTCCAGCAAAAGGGTGTCGTACTGATACGGATTCATGACCAGCTGCATGCAGGTGTTGTCGATGATGTGCTCGCCGTAGGTGATATCGGGATAATGCTTGCCCACTTCGCGCGCGCATTTAAGGAAGAGGCCATCGGACATCTTCATGATGTTGGCCTTGTGGATGGCATGGATCTGTTTGCGGCCGTGCTTGTGGGCGTATTCGAAGGCGAACTTCGCGATGCGGGTCGAGCCTTTTCGTGTGATCACCTTGAGGGATTCGACGACGCCGGGCACGACCTCGTGTTCGAGGCCGACATATTCGCCTTCAGTGTTTTCGCGGATGATGATGAGGTCCACATCCGGATAGCGGGTTTCGAGGCCAGGCAGGTTTTTGATGGGCCGGAAGTTGGCAAACAGTTCAAACTTCTGGCGCAGCGTGACGTTGATGGAGGCAAAGCCACCGCCCACCGGCGTGGTCACCGGGCCCTTCAGAGCCACCCGATTGCGCTCGATGGAGTGGTACAGCTCCTTCGGGATGTACTCGTTGTGCTTTTCAAACGCGCTGGCGCCGGCCGCGAAGCGCTCCCACGTAAACTGCACGCCGGTGGCTTCCAGAATCCGCACTACGGCATCGGTAACTTCGGGGCCGATTCCATCACCGGGAATCAGCGTAATCGTATGTGTGTTCGCCACGTTTCTCCTCTGTTGTGGGCCGGGTCGATCCACCGGCGGGACAGGCTGTTCAGGCTTGCTTCTTTTTGTGCTGCTTGTCGGCATGGCCGCTGAGCAGCTGTTCCAGCTCTTCCTTGAATTCCCGGACGTCCTTGAAGTCCCGGTAGACGCTTGCGAAGCGGATGTAAGCAACGGTATCGAGGGCCTTCAGGCGATCCATGATCAACTCGCCGATCTCGGCCGTGGTGCGTTCGCGCTCGGTGGATTCGGTGACGAAGGTTTCGGTTTCATCCACCAGCTGTTCCATTTTGGCCGCTGAAATGGGCCGTTTCTCGCAGGCATGTAACAGGCCGCTGAGCACCTTCTGGCGTTCGAACTTCTCCCGGCGGCCGTCCTTCTTCACCACCATGTAGGGGATTTCGTCGATGCGTTCGTAGGTGGTAAAGCGGCGGTTGCAGCGCTCGCATTCGCGGCGTCTGCGGATAGAATCGGCCTCTCGGCTTTCACGCGAGTCGATCACGCGGTCCTGCGCGAACCCGCAATAAGGGCATTTCATCTGGCTTTTTCAATCTTATCAGCGCATCGCGAGGCGGCTGTTGCTGTACCGGAGAGGAGGAAACCAGCCATTGTCAGAGGGACTGGAGGGCGCTAAGGTGGTTGGCGCAGCATCTTATCCCTCCATGACCGGTACGAATGCGCAACGCTCCCTCCTGAAAGGCGCACTGGCGGGCCTGATTGGCGGCCTGGCAGGATCGGGCGCCAAGATCATCGCCGAGAAGTTCCTTCCGCCTCGCGTGCAGGGCCAGACACCGCCCCCTGTGGTGCTGGCCGAGCAGGTTGCCGGACGCGAGCTGGCGGGCGGCGAGCGCCAGTTAGCCATGCAGGCAATTCACTGGGTTTTCGGAGGGCTGGCCGGAGCGGCCTATGGCGCGCTGGTGGAGTACGAGCCTTCGCTGGGAGCGTGGCGCGGCGCGGCCTTCGGCATCACGCTGAACCGCATCACCCATGAGTCCATCCTTCCGAAGATGGGACTGGCCGCTCCTACCGGCGAGCAGCCGGCGCAGGAGCGGATCAGCGAGTGGGTCACACACGCGGCCTACGGAGTGGCGACAGATCTGGTCAGAAGAAAAGTGCGGAAGGGCTTATAGCGTCGATCGGCGTGTTTGCGGTTAACAGCGCGCCTGCGGCTAACCTCTTTTACGCTAACCGCTTTTTAGCTGCCCCCTTCTTTAGCTGACCGGCCTTTAGATAACCGGCCCTACGCTAACCGCTCCTAAGGCTAACTGCCTCTTAGCGGCCGTTACGCCTCCTGGGTGGACGGCCCCCCGTGGTCTGCCAGTTCCTCACCCGCCTCTTCACTTTCGCGGGTGATCCCTTTCAGGGAAATGTGATCGAAGCGCGACCAGATCAGTCCAATCGGCACGGTGCCCAGGAAGGTGACCACCAGAAGCGTCGCGGAGCAGCCGGTGGCGGGCTCAGGAGCAACACCGAAGAAGGTCGACATGGCAGCGGCCACCAGCCCGATCTGCGTGAACCAGCCAATGATGGGAAGCTGAAATCCGCTGGCCACCATGCTGGAGGCCATCAGCAGCATGCATTCGGGCAGTGTGATGTGCCCGAGTTGAGGGCTGGCGACGAACGCCCGCATGGTCTCAAGGTATGCGAGCGCGATCAGCGCCCACATGGAGAGCGAAATGCCGAGGGTCACGGCGAAATCCGAGAGCGAACGCAGCGTGTCGAGGCCGGAACGAAAGGTGCGGATTTTGTCGCCCACGCTCTTACCGAGACGGGCCGAAGCGAGGCCGAATATCTTCTCAGCCCAGGAGGCGACGACTCCGCCGGCCAGGCGAACCGCCAGCAGGAAGAGGCCGCCGGCCACCGTGCTGGCAAGGGCCGTGTAGCTTGCCTTGCGGACGATTTCAGGATGCGGGATGGCTCCCGCGGGGGCAAGCAGAATGACGGAACAGAAAATGAGGGCCATGGAGCCGGCATCGAAGAGGCGCTCGACGACATAGACCGCGAACTGGGTGCTGAGGGGCAGCCCGGTCTTTTTCGCTACCAAATACGGCCGCACCGGATCGGCAACGCGGCCGATGAGGGCCACAGCGGTAAAGCCAATCACCTGGGTGCCGAGCAGTGAGAAGAGTGGAACCTTCTTCAGGTGGCGGATGAGGAGAGTCCAGCGGGCCGCGCGAAACACATAGCCGAGGTAGATACTGGCCAGCGCCAGAGCAATCCGGGACCACTCCGCTTGGCGCAGCTGCTCGACGAAAACTCCCCAGTTGAAGTGAATACGGCCGCGGCCAAACCAGATCAGAGCGGCCACCGCCACAAGGACAATGACCAGGACAATCCGGTTTCTGGATGATTTCAATCAAGACTCCATGCGAGAGAGATGCGGCCTGCGGTGCAGCTACTCCGCAGCGTGCTGGGCCAGCCTCGCGACCTGAGGCCGGGACCGCTGTTCGTTGGCGTGGCGGAGCGCGTAGCGGCGGTTGTACTCATGGATGACCCGGGCTACATAAGCACGCGTCTCGCGGTACGGCGGGATGCCGTGCCAGCGATCCACCGCGGCAGGTCCAGCGTTGTAGGCGGCCAGGGCCAGCGCCAGATTGTCGTGATATTTGATTAACAACGCGTTCAGATAGGCTGTTCCGCCAGCGACGTTCTGGCCAGGAGCAAAGCTGTCGGTCACGCCTAATTCCGTGGCGGTTCCAGGCATCAGTTGCATCAAGCCCTGGGCGCCTGCGTGGCTGACGGCATGGGCATGGCCGCCGCTCTCCTGGCGCACGACGCTGGCCAACAGGTCGGCATCGAGGTCCCAGGCGGCTCCGGCCTTCTTCAGAAGGGGGCGCAGCTCTGCATCGGTGAGCTTTTCGGGAACCGGGGCAGGGGCCGCAGCCGGGTTGGCCGCTTTAGGCGCCGCGGGAGGCGCGGGCAGAGTGACCTGCTCGTCGGAGAGGATATCCGCGGCGTCGACCTCAACGAAGCTGCCGTGATCCATGTAAAGCCGGACTTTGGCGCCGACGGTCTCGCGGTGATCGCAGATCAGGTCGAATCCGTTCCTGAGGGTGACGCGGTCAGCGGCATGCGCGAGGCCGCCAAGGCTGGCCACAGCCAGCAGCGCGCAGCCCAGATTCGCTGAAAAACGCGGCATTCCTACCTACTCTACCATTCTCAGACGCGGCGACCGGGGCCAGCGCTCAGCTTACGGCTAGGCGAATGGCCGCGCGGAGTGGTTCTTTCGGCCTTACGTCGGAGTGACTGCCGGATGAGCACCCGCCAGTACGCCTTCAATGACCTGCGCGACTCCGTCCAGGTCGTTGGCCAGCGCAATCTCCCATCTACGGGTACGTGCCACCGCGACCAGATCGGGGGCGCCATTAGTCATCACGACCGGCCGGCCGGCCGATTCCAGCATCTCCAGATCATTCCAGTTATCGCCAATGGCGAGAATCTCCTCGCGGCAGATTCCCTTCCGCTCGGCGTGGCGGCGCAGCGCCGATCCTTTCGAGCACCCCAGCGGCAGGATGTCGAGGATGGTCAGGTCACGCACGGGATACTCGGTTCGATGTAACTCAATCTGCGGGGACAGGTCACTGGCCGCCAGCCAGTCCTCGGCGTCGCGCATGGCCTCGACCGAACCGCAGACCATGCCCTGCACCGGAGCCTCGCCTGAGTCGAAGGCGCGCTCCAGCGGCTGGACTTCGCGGATCCAGGGGCGGTTGGCCTCGACCCACAGAGAGACTCGCCCATGCAAAGTTTCCAGTGATTCAACCACCAGCTCGCCCGGTCCCTCGCGATCGAAGGTAAAAACCGCGGTACCGCCGAACTGCCGTAAGGTCGGGCACAAAGCGCGCGCCGTCTCCACCGGAAGGAAAGATCGATCAATCGGGTTACCGCCCAACGTCCGGGTGATCGTCCCATTGGAGGTAATGAAGACGGTCGCCGGGCGCAGCCCCACCGGCTCAATCAGCGGCGTAGCGTAAGCCTGGCGCCGTCCCGTAGCAATAATGATTTCAATGCCAGCCTCTTCGGCCTCGCGCAGCGCACGGCAGTTGCGCGCGCTGATTGCCGTTCCGGCCGAGGGAAGCAGCGTGCCATCGATGTCGATGGCGATCATGCGAATCGGGGTGGGCATCTGTTTCCAGTTTATGGGACGCGGGGATCGGAGGGGCTCAGCGGCGCTCGCGGAAGAAGCTGCGCAGCAGCTCGCCGGATTCAGCCGCCAGGACGCCGCCGGTGATCAGCATCTGGTGATTGAGGCGGGGATGGTTGAGAACTTCGAGGACAGAGCCCGCGGCTCCGGCTTTGGGATCGGCAGCGCCGAAGATCAGCCGCCGCAAACGCGCGTGGATCATCGCTCCGGCGCACATGGCGCACGGCTCGAGGGTTACATACAATTCGCAGTCGACGAGGCGGTAATTGCCGATGGCCTGGGCGGCGGCTCGCATGGCCACCATTTCGGCATGGGCCGTGGGATCAACATCACGCAGCACCCGGTTTTGACCTCGGCCGACGATTGCGCCCCCCGCGACGGCTACAGCGCCAATGGGAACTTCTCCGGCTTCTGCAGCCGTACGCGCTTCCGCCAGCGCAGCCTGCATCAGGCTCTTATCTACTTCTGTCATGAACAGGCAGACGGAATCAGGACCGAGTCTCGCGCGGTGCTTCGACCCAGCGGCGGAAGACACCGATGATCTGCTCCAGTCTGCGGGGATCGCCGGCGCCCTCGAATCGCTGGCCGGTGATGGAACAGTCGATCCACTCTTCGCCGCTGGTTCCGAAGTTGAGGCGGTTTGGAGCGGCATTCTCCGCCGAGGTGCCTTCGAGGCTGATCGTGAGCCGCCATCCGCGCTGCCTCAGGCTCTCCAGGCGAATCCCCTGGTCGTGTTCCCACGCACCATCACACTGGCGCTGGTACCACTCTTCGAGCCATTCAAGATTATCCGGCATCAAGGCTCCACTGCAGCCGCTGGTTGCTGTTGCGTCATGCAGTGCAGAGCGCCCAGCCCCCAGATCAGATCGCCGCAGTAAATACCCACTACCTCGCGGGACGGAAACAACTCCGCGATGATGTTGAGAGCCCGGCGATCGGCGGTTTGATTAAAGGTTGGCACGAGCACCAGTTTATTGGCAATGTAAAAATTGGCATAGCTGGCCGGAAGCCTTTGGCCTTCAAAGACAACCGGTGCCGGCATCGGCATCTCTCTTATATTAAATGGCTTGCCTGAGATATCGCGGGCCGATCGCAACCGCTCGAGGTTCTCGGCCAGAGGCAGGTGATTTTCATCGTCCCGATTGGACTCAACAACCGTGAGGATGGTGCTGGGGGACACGAAACGGGTTATGTCGTCGACGTGGCCGTGGGTGTCATCGCCGGCGATGCCGCGGTTCATCCACAGGACCTGTTCGATGCCCAGGCAATCGCGGAAGGCGCTTTCCAGTTGTTCGCGGCTGACTCCGGGGTTCCGCTGCTGCACTTCGCTGAGCAGGCACTCCTCGGTGGTGATCAGCGTACCCGCCCCATTTACATCGATCGACCCACCTTCCAGAACGATCCGATGCTGCCCCTGTGGCGTATCAATAATCGGTGTCCACATCGGCAGGCGCAGGTCCTCAGCGACGCAGGCTGGAAGCCGGTCATCGTGATGCCAGTTCGGATACTTCGCCCACGCATTGAACTTCCAGTTGGTGATGGCGACAGACTCGGAGACGGCGGCTGCGGCGTCCGGGGCGTGAGCGTGAGCCGAACCGTGAGCGGCTTTCTGAATAAAAATCGGCCCGGAGTCCCGCGTCCACACCCGGTCCGTCTTCCAGTGGTGAAAGTGAACCCGCGCCAGATTTGCTCCTGCTCGTTTCAGGATTCCCCGCGCCCGTTTTTCAGCGGCCGCATCGTTCACCAGAATGTGCACGTCCTCGAACCGCGCCAGATGCCTGACAATCTCGGCATAGACCCACGGAATGGGCTGAAACTTGCCGGGCCAGTCTTCGGCGTTGTGCGGCCACGCCAGCCAGGTCGCCTGGTGCGGCTCCCACTCCGCGGGCATACGGTAGCCGAGTTCGCGGGGTGTGCCCGCGGGCTGGAGATTCGGCTCGCTCATTCGTTATCCAGGAAACGGTTGACGATGGGCGCATAGGCGTCGATCCGGCGGTCGCGCAAAAAGGGCCAGTTCCGCCGTGTGTCTTCCATCTTTGCCAGATCGATCTCGCCGATCAGAATGTCTTCGCGATCGTGGGGCGCCTGCGCGATCACCCGCCCAAAGGGATCGGCGAGAAATGACCCACCCCAGAACTCCAGGCCCGGCCCCTCGACGCGATTGCCGAGAATGTCGCCGTGTTCCACTCCCACGCGATTGACCGCTGCAACGTACACGCCGTTGGCGATGGCGTGCGACCGCTGGATGGTCTGCCAGGCGTCGTATTGCGCGGTACCAAACTCCTCCTTCTCGTGCGGATGCCAGCCGATGGCGGTCGGGTAAAAGAGGACATTGGCGCCCTTCATCGCTGTGATGCGTGCGCCTTCCGGATACCACTGGTCCCAGCACACCAAGGTGCCGATGCGTCCCGCTGAGGTGTCGAAGGCTCTGAATCCGAGGTCGCCCGGGGTGAAGTAAAACTTCTCATAGTAGAGCGGATCGTCGGGGATGTGCATCTTGCGGTACAGGCCCGCGACGTGTCCGTCCTTCTCCAGGATCGCGGCTGTGTTGTGATAGAGCCCCGCAGCGCGCCGCTCGAAGAGCGACGCCACCACGACTACTTTTTCCTCGCGCGCCACCGCTCCCAGCTTCTCCGTGCTCGGACCGGGGATGGTCTCGGCGAGATCGAAAAGGGCAATGTCCTCGCGCTGGCAAAAATACTGGGCGCGGAACAGCTCCGGCAGGCAGATCACTTCAGCTCCCTGCCGCGCTGCCTCGCATACCCGCTCCGCCGCCTTCTCCAGATTTGCGTCCGGATCCGGCCCGCAGCTCATCTGGATCAGTCCGACGCGAAATTTGTTCGGTGTCATCACAATTTGTTCCTGCTTCTGTTACTTGATTACGGCGAGCAAGCAAAAGGCGCAGGCCGTATGGCCCACGCCCCATTGTCAACCTCTCTGCTTATTCAAATATCAGAATCGCCGCCGCGATCGTCGTCGTCCAGAGGCCGCGCTTGTCGCCGATTGCCGACTGGGTTACGTTGGCGGTGCGCACTATCTTGTTCGAGATCCGGTAGATTTCCTTTTTCTCATCCCAACTCTTGTCCGGATCAAATTCCACATCCAGCGTGGTCGCGAGCATCTCTGCGGCCAACTCTTCCGCGTACTCGCCGGCCTGGTCCTCAGTCTCGCCGAAGCTGTGATGTTCGCTTAAGTAACCGTATGTGTTGCGATCGCTCGGGATGGCCACACCGATGCTCGACGCCACCAGGCGGTGCGGCTCGCGCGTAGAGTTCTCAGCCACCACCGCGAACACAACTTCGCCCGGGCTGAGGTACTTTAGCCCCTCTTTGCGGGTGATCAGTTTGGCCTGTGGAGGAAAAATTGACGAGACCCTCACCAGGTTCTGTGCCGCGATGCCGGCGTCACGCAGGGCCAGCTCAAACGAGGTCAGACGCTCCTTGTGTTTCCCGACGCCCTTGGTAAAAAAGAGCCTCTTCGGGACCATGCTTTTTCCCAATTCTCCACTCCTTCAATGATCTGCTGTGCAGGCGCAGTCTTCCGGTCCACGGCAGAAATTACAGTGCGCCCCGATGAACCCTATCACATTAGAGATGCTGGCGCAGAAGCTGCGATTGTGAATTTATTCCCTATTCATCATACGGTACAGCGACTTCCGGCAGAGGGCGGCTCAGGCTCACGTTTTCCGCCGGATTGCTTGGCAATTTCCAGAAATTCCCGCGCTGCCCGGGAAAGCTGCCGGTCTTTGCGAAAGATCAGCGCCAGATCACGCGCCAGACGCACGCCCTCGAGCGACAGAGTGCATAAAGTGCCGCTGCGCTCCTCCTCCGCAACGTTGGTACGCGGGAGGAATCCCAGTCCCAGTCCAACGCCAATGTAGCGCTTGAGCATCTCGCTCGATTCCACTTCCATCGCTACCCGCGGTGCAATCTCGTTGACGCGGAAGAGTTCGTCCAGCTGCTCGCGTCGCCGTCCGTGTGTGGGCAGCAGCAGCGGGTACTTCGTCGCCTCCTGCAGCCGCACCGTGCCCCGTCCGGCGAGCGGATGTCCCTTCGGAGCAATCAGGGCCAGTTCGTCGCGATGGATCGGCTCAACCGCCAGACGCGTGTCCCGCACCGGCAGCGAGACCACCCCGAAATCCACTTCCCGGTTGGCAACGATTTCGAGCGTCCGCAGACGCTCCGCCCGCACCGCGCTCAGAATCACTCGTGGATACTGCCGCCGAAATTGCGCGAAAACCTGTGGGAGCACGTACAGGTGGGTTGCTTCATTGGCGCTGATCGCCACCTCGCCCCGTGGAGCCCGCTCCTGCTCTGCGATCGCCAGCAAAATGTGCTTTTGCCTCTCTACGCAGTATTCGGCGAAAGGCTCAAAAAGCCTGCCTGCGGAGGTAAATGTGACCTTGCCCCCGTCACGCTCGAAGAGCCTCGCTCCCACTTCCTCTTCCAGTGAACGGATCTGCGCAGAGATCGCCGGCTGCGTGCGCAACAATTTTTGTGCGGCACGGGAGAAGCTCTTCAGCCGGCTGACTTCGAGAAACGTGCGCAGATTTTCAAAATCCATTGCTGAGTGACAGAATATGCGGCGCGCACACCCGCCACAAGCGTATTCCGTGCCGAGCGCTCACTCGGCAATATGCGCCGGGGCCCGTTCGGTGCGAGGAGGCCTGCGCATGATGAACGGCAGCGGGATCAGACACGCAATAATCAGGCTCAGTCCCCAGAACGCATTTTGGTAACTCAGCATCTGCGCCTGCCGATTGAGCATCTGCCATGCATTGCCCAGAGCGATCTGCCCGGCACTCTGGGCGCTCTGACCGAGGCGCATCAGGCTGTCGCGGGTCATGTCTAGAAAGCGCGAATATTGAATCCCGCCGTCCACCACATGCGCGCTCAGGCTCGAGATATGCGTCTGCTGGGTGCGCTGCAAAAACGTGGTCAGCATGGCCGTGCCCACGGAGCCGCCGATATTCCGCGCGAAATTCGAGAAACTTGATATCTGATTGTTTTTGGTGCGGGGCACACCCAGATAATTCAGCGTGCTGATGGGAATGAAGACGAACGACAGGCCCATCACCTGATAGGCGCGCCACAACGTAATCTGGCCGAACGACACGTTCAGATCCAGGCGCGTCAGATTGAACAGCCCAGCCGCCGTGATCGCATATCCGATAGCCACCAGCAGGCGGGGATCGAATTTATTGCTGCTGACGATCCGCCCCGCCAGCGGCATCGTGCACATCAGCACCAGCGCCCCCGGCGACAGAACCATGCCGGCCCGCTCCGCCGTGTATCCCAGCAGCACCTGAAGAAACTGCGGGATCAGCACCGTGGTCCCAAACAGAACCATGCCCAGCACAAATTGCAGAAACACCGCGGTGCCGAAATTCCGGTTCTTCAGCAGCCGGATGTCGACGATCGGATCCTCGTGCCGCCACTCCCACCACACAAACAGAACCAGCGTGACCGCCGCAATCAGCGCGAAGGCCACAATCTTCGAATCGCCGAACCAGTCTTTCTCCTGGCCTTTATCGAGCACGAACTCGAGGCAGCCGACGCCGATCGAGATCAACCCCAGTCCGGTGAAGTCCACCCGCCCCGTAGTCTTTCTCTGTTCCTTCAAATAGGGTGGATCCTCCACCATGCGCTGCGTCAGCAGCAGCGAGACAATTCCCACCGGCACATTGATGAAAAAGATCCAGTGCCAGTTGAAATTGTCGGTAATCCACCCGCCCAGCGTCGGCCCGATCGCCGGAGCAACAACCACCGCCATTCCATACAGCGCAAAGGCCTGCCCGCGCTTGCTTACGGGAAAGGTGTCCGCCAGAATCGCCTGCTCGCTGGGCGCCAACCCTCCGCCGCCCACTCCCTGCAGCACGCGAAAGAACACCAGCAGGGGCAGCGAAGGCGCAAACCCGCACAGCACCGAGCAGGCAGTAAAGAGCGCCACGCAGGTCATGTAGAAGCGCTTGCGGCCCATCCGCTCCATCAGCCAGCCCGAAATCGGAAGGATGACTGCGCTCGACACCAGATAACTGGTTAGCACCCATGTGGCTTCTTCCTGGCTTGCACCCAGCGACCCGGCCATATGCGGCAGCGCCACGTTGGCGATCGAGGTGTCCAGCACCTCCATGAACGTCGCCATGGTGACGGTCAGCGCCACCAGCCAGGGATTGTGGCTCGGCTTCCAGTTCGCCTGGTCGTAGTGCAGTTCCGCCAAAGTACCTTCCGTGCTGTTGAGTCATCCGGCCGCGATGTGACTACGCGCCGGGATCGTCACGCATTCCAGTGCGGCCGGGCGCTGCTCGTCGCGGGAAATGGATTCTCTAAATCGAATCGTCGAATGAAATCAGATTAGCAGCAGAGGTACACAGGGCCGACTGCTGCCGGTTCCATTCCGGCCCTCTGACCCACCGCCGCGGATCACGACTCAGTTTCACATCGGTTCACAGCGCCATGGTCGCGCGTGAATCCATGCTCCGGGGTGAATATGGATGTGCCGATCCCAGCCCGACTTCTCGCGAGCGATCCTACTGAGCGCCGTTCTTGAAGACTTCCTCGGCGTAGTAGTTGACCACACGCGCCTGGTCTCGCAGCATTTCGAGATAGGCGTTCTTCAGCAGCTGCTCACGGCTGTCCCGCAGCTGTCCCCGGATCGCCTGCTGCACGCGTGGATCGTTCAGCTCCCGCTGCCCCGCAGCCTCGCGATCAATGAGCTTGTAGATCGCGTAGCCGACCGGCTGCTTCGTATTGTTGCCCTGATAGACGGGAAGAATATCCGTGATCTGGCCAGGCTTCAGCTTCGAGATAGCCGCGTAAACCTGCGAATCGCTTTTCAGCTGCGATTCGGAAACGAATCCCATGTCGCCGCCGTTCCCCGCCGTATTCGGGCTTTCTGAGAAGTTCATCGCCAGCGCGCCGAAATCCTCCCCGCTCTCCAGCCGATTGTGCAGCATCTGAATCTTCCGCTTCGCATCGGCGTCATTCATCGCCTTGCTGTTCTGCAGATTGCCCACCTGCTGCGGCGGCATCGGCACCGAGGTCACGATGATCTGCGCCAGATGATACTGCGGCTCCATCAGGTTGAACTCTGCCTTGTGCTGGTTGTAGTAGTTGGTGATGTCCGCGTCGGTGATGTTAATCCGCGACGTGATCTCCTTGTTGAACAGCTTTTCCTCGGTCCGGTTGCGGCGGATTTCCCGCTTCAGATCGTCGAGCGTCAGATGCTGCGAGTCCAGGCGCTTCTGGAACTCTTCTTTGGTGAACGGCGCTTTGATTTCATTCAGGCGATCCGTCACTTCTTCGTCGGTCGCCACCAGGTTCTGCTTGGTCGCGCGCTGCATGACGATCTCCTCGTCAATCAGCTGGCGCAAAATGTTCAGCCGCATGATGTCGGACTGCACTGCCGAAGGCTGCTGATGCGATTCTCCAAGATTGTTCTGGTACAAAGTCTCGACTTCCGAGCGCAGGATGGGCTTGCCGTTGACCGTCGCGACCGTATTGGCATCGTGCGGATGCTCACAGCCAACGCACGCTACCAGCACCAGAGCCAGCCCTGCGAGCCTTAATTGATTGATGGAAAAGGCGGCGCGGCCGGCGCCGGCTGAATGCGATCGAAATGGCAAAAATTTTCTCCCTGCTGCGCGCCGCACTAGGCGCGGCAATCACGTTTCAGGATAATGCGGTGCCCGCACCCTGCATAGAGTTCTTTGGTGTCACCCTCACTGCCCAGGCTTCGCGGCCGAGCCCGGCGGCTGCGAAGATGGCGAAACGGAGCCGGACGGAGGGGTGACCCCCTCCGCACGCAGCGCCCGGTCGATCATGATCCAGAGCTGGTGTACCTCCAGTTGGCCCGCCCAGCGCTCCCCGTTGACAAAGAAAGTCGGCGTCGCATTGACGCCCAGCTTGTCTCCTTCCTTCATCTCCGCCTGTACCTTGCTCTCGTCCTGTTTCGCGAGGCAGGCACTGAGTTTGCCGGAGTCCACATGCTGCTGCTCGCCCTGCTGCCGCGCCAGTTTGTCCAGGTTAACCCCAGCCTTAGCCGGGTCGTTGTCCGGCCCGCTCACATCCTGCCCGTGCGTGTGCACATAGTCGACATAATCCCAGTACGCCGTCGGGTTCTGAGCCGCCAGGCAGTTGGCATCGACCGCGGCGTGCATCGCCCACGGATGCATCTCCACCAGCGGGTAATCGAGGTAGACGAACTTCACCAATCCTTTGTAACGGTCCGTCGTTTCCGGGAAAAACTCGGCATTCATCCGTGCGCAATAGGGGCACTCCAGATCGTCGAAATTCACGATGGTCACCTTTGCCCCGGCATCTCCACGCACCGGGCGCCCCTCGGTCGGCAGCGTCGCCGCCGGGTCGGGTCCGATATTCCATTTTGAGAGGCGCGCCAGCGTATTGCCGTCCTTCGACAGCAGGAAATCGACGGTCTGATTACGATCCGGATGATTGGGCAGGGCAAATGTAACCGCGATCGTGTCATAACCCGCCAGATCGCTCTTCTGCTTCGGCCCAATGCTCATCTGATATTCCGGGGGAACGCTCAGCTCCGCCCGGATCATCACTTCGATCTTGCGGTTGAGTGCCGGATTCGCCGGGGGATCAGCCGGGGCAGGAGTCTGGGCGAGCGAACTGGCTGCCAACGCGATCCAGGTACTGCCAGTGATTAAAAAACGTCTGAACAAGAAAATCCGCCTTTTCGGCCTGAAGCCGTTCCATCGCAAGGACTGCTAACCCTATTATCGCAGTTCGGCCGGGAGCGGCCCAGAACCCGTGCGGCCCTCAGAACAGCGAAATCCGGTGAGTCAGGTCGCCAACGTTGCCGAATCCCGCGAAGTTCAGGCTGTAGAAGTATTCCTTGTCGTCGCGGACCGATCCCAGAGAGAAACGCCGGTACTGAAAATCGAAGCCGCAGCAGTTCCAGTTATACGAACCCTGCACCGCCCCGTACTGCAGTTCCTGGTGGACCAGGTCGTACGCCATGTTCACGCCGCCGCTGGGTCCCAGCTTGTTGGCAGCACCATAGAGTGCCGCCAGGTGGATCTGATTGTAAGGATTCGGCGCATCAGACGATTGCGTCCTGCTGCTGGCCGTGGTCAGCGGTGTGTAGCCCAGCGGCACATTGACATACGAGTCCCCGAACTGGAGGCGATACAGCCCGTGCTGGTACCCCGCGAAGACATTGCTGGAGGTTATCTTTCCTTCTTTGACGTCGTAGTCCAGATCCCACTCCACGTCTGTCGCGTGCGTGGTCCGCATGCGCAAACGCGAGATGACGGGACTGGTATGACGCGGGCTGGTCAGGAAATCGACTCCCGTGAAATCCAGCGTCGTCTCCAGTGGGTTCGGCGTGCCTCGGGTGATCGCGCGATCGAAGTCCGGCTCGAAGTAGTATTTTTGCGCGACCCGCCACGCAATCCAGTCCGTGGTGCCCCCGCCGCACATCGAATCCGGTCCCAGCGCTTCGTCTCCTTTGCAGGGGTGCGGATGCAGATGCCGCAGAAATAACCTCTGGGTCAGCTCATACTGCAGCTCATTGGTATTGCTGGCCACGTCGGTCTCGTCGAAGCGGAGAATCTCCCGGAAGTCGTTGATGCCCGTCACGTAGCGATACTGGAGGTCCGGCTCGATCGTATGCCGCAAATCGCCCCCAAGCAGACGCATCAGCCATGGAGAGGAAAAGTCGCGCTCCAGCGCGGGTGGGCGCAGCTCAAATCCCCCCTCCGTGTCGGCGCGGGAGATTGCCTCTTTGCGCACCACCGGAATCTGCTCCAAACTTGTGGGCACCTGGCTCTTGCCATACCAGGTTTCGCGAAAAGCGGCAGTGGGCCGGAAGGTCCAGCCGGCGAAATGCAGGGGCATTTCAAGCCGCGGATAGAAGTCCAGGCGCGGCACCTCCGCCGAAGTGCGAAAGCTCGGGTAGTCATACCGCGAAAGCGCTGCCGCCGATCCGCTGAATCCCCAGGTCAGCGGCGAAGCGCTGTCTGTGCCTCCCAGCCGCCGATCGGCCGTCTCCACGTCGATCTGCGGCAGGTGCAGAATGCGAACTTCGTCGCCCACAATGTTGGCGTTCTGGAAGTTCTGATAGCGATTCATGCGCACGCTGGCCCACATGTCCCGATCTTCGTGAGTCACATAGGCCTGGGATTTGACCTCGGAATTGATGGCGATCGCATAGATCTCCTCGAAGGCCAGCCGGTAGACATAAGAACTCAAATATTCTGCGTCGATGATCGCGCGGGTGTGATCGGTCCAGTCATAGCGCCCGTCGCCCACCAGATCGACACCCCCCTGATTGACCCTGGTTCCGTTCGGTTCAAGCAATCCGTGGTCCAGAAGACTGTGAAAGTGAATGGTGGCGAAATCCTCGCCGAATCCCTTGTAGCGAAAAAGTCCGTTCGGAGCGAAGCCGCGCTTGGAGTAGTACTGCGTCGCCAGCGTGAGATCGGCGCTGCGGCCCAGCGTCAGGTAGAACCCCGTGCCCACCACCTGGCCATAGGTATTGTTGAACCCGTAGTAGGGCAGCAGAATGCCCGATTGCCGCTGCTCCGCCACCGGATGGCTGACATACGGCAGATAAAAGATCGGCATGTGAAAAAACTCAAAAAGGCCGTTGTTGGTCTTCGCCACGCCGTTGTTCAGCTCGATCGCGTGCGACAGGATCCTCCAGTCCGGCTTGGGCAAGCGGCAGGAGGTCATCGTGCCGTGGATCACCTTGTAGTGGCCGCGGCCCTCCTGCAGCACCTCTCTCCCGGTCAGCGCAAAGGGATTGGGCGCCGTGAAGATCATCCTGCCCCGCGCATTCCGCTCGGCGCCGATAGTTCCTTCCACATCGAAGAAATCGCCCGTCTCCTTCTGGGCGTTGATGGTGCCGTGGCTGGCGACAAAGTGCTCATCGTCGGGTCCGCCGTCGATCATCATGTGACCCTGCGCGACGATGTCTCCCGTTCCATCGTCGTAGGTGGCATGATCCGCGTGCACGATGTAGCGCCGATAGTAGAGAACGACATTGCCGTCCAGCGTGTAGAGATTGCCGGTCTTCGATTCCTGCCGGGTTTGCCGGTCGGCGACAATCCGCACCGGAACGCCCGCGGGCGGCTGCGGCACCACGTGCGCTTCAGGAAGTGAGCTCTGCTGGCTGGGATCGTCGGGCAGATCCGCCGCTCCGGCGACTGCCCCGGGCGGGGAGCCGGTGGGGGGAAACTGCGTGGTTACCGTCTGCGCCCCAAGCCGCGGATGACACAGCAGATACAGCGTGATACACCAAAACAAGCGGGTTCTCATGCGCGCGGCATCTCCAGCATAGCAAAGCGAGCTGGTGATGATGCGACGCGCACAGGCCTCGCCGCTCTGGTTAGAAAATTCGGTCGCCATCGCACTCCGGATCTTCGGTGCGGCTGGCGATTTTCTCGCGATCTCACGCTCATTGGAGGTTGGTCAGTGATCGGTAGATGCGTATCCGCCGCGTTCTCGCCGCATTTTTGGGCGAGCCTGCGGAAACAGTCTTCGCCGCCTTCTTTTCTCTTTTGGCTGTCGGCCTTAATACGGACTCAGACGGCCTTTTACCGGCATAGTTGCGCCGGTGCACTGCAGCCCATTTCGCGAGGATTGAATTGAGTACTTCCACACTGCCTTCCCATGCTGTATCGGCTCCGGCTCCTGAGCGTGCGCCGGATGTCGCTCCCACCTGGAAAAATGAGGTGAGCGAGCGGCTCCGTGCCCACCGCACCCGCCGACCTCGCATGGCCGAAAATCAGCCCGCCCTGCCCGGCATGGAACCTGCCCCTTCTTCGACCATTGCAGCGCGCGTAGCCGAGCGCTATTCCCGGGTGCCCTCCTATCGCGAAATGCTGGCCGCCCAGGCTGCTGCGAGAGCCGCAGCCGAAGCTGCCGCACTGGCCGCGGCCGAAGCTGTAGCCAAAGCCGCTGCTCAGGTCGCCGTCCAGGCAGTCGCCGAAGCCGCTGCCAGAGCCGCCCTCGAGTCACATAGCCGCGAGCTTCTCTGGGATGAGCGCTCTCCTTCCGAAGCCGAGAGCCCCGTAGCCTACCCCGCTCCGGCGCCGGAGTCACGGCCCTGGCAGCCGGAGCTCATCCGCTACTCGGTCAGCAGCGATTCTTTGCCCGCCCCGCGCTCGACGCCGGCAGAGGCACGCGTCCCCGTCCGCTCCAAAAACGACGCATTTTTGCCTGCGGGCGGCATCCTCGATCCGTTTCAGGAAGCGCTGGTCGAGCCCGCCAGCCCGCTTCCCGCGCGGGTCATCGAATTTCCGCGGGAACTGATCGCACCGCGCAAAGCACGCCCTCGCCTTGCGGAGGGTCCACTACGCGAAGAGTCAACCGCTTCGCAGGATCCCGCAGCCTCCAGTCAGCGTTCCGATCAGCTCGCATCCGCCTCCGACGGTCTGTTCAGCGGTTCATCCCTGCGCATCTTTGAAGCCGAGCCCGATACGGCAGAAGGTGCGGTCTCCGCAGCGCGCAGCGACGGGGAACGCTCCCCGCAATCTGTGCAAGAATGGCATTCTATCCAGCTGGACGCGGAGGGGCCCCTGCCACAGTCAAAGTCCGGTTCCAGCACTTCTGTTCGCGACGGCATTCACCTGCATGTCGCCTCTCTGGAGGGTCGCGCGATGGCCGGCGTCGTCGATGTGGCACTGACCTTGGCCGCCTTCCTCGTCTTCGTTCTGGTCTTTGCCGTGTGCACCACGCATTTTCCGGCGGGGCGGGTCGCTGCAGTCGGCGCTGCCATCACGCTGCTCGCGATGTGGATCCTGTATCAGTTCGTCTTCTTCGGGCTCTCTGACGCGACTCCGGGCATGCGCTACGCAAAAATTGCCCTGTGCACCTTCGACGACGAGAACCCCACCCGCAAGGCCATGCGTGGGCGCATCGGCGCGCAGATGCTTTCGGCACTTCCGCTCGGTCTTGGCTTCCTTTGGGCGCTGTTCGACGAGGATAGCCTCGGCTGGCACGACCGCATCACGCAGACCTATCAGCGCAGCTATCGCGATCTCTGATTCTTCGCGGAACTCTGGCTCTTCCTCGCACGCACCAGTTCTGCGCACGACCTTATCAGGGATCTGCAGCATGGTTGCCAACGCAACCTTCCCCGTAACCGGCACTCCCGCCTTGTAAGTAACTCTGCCGAATAACCTCAGTAATCATTGCAATCACGGTGCAGAGCCAACGGGGAACCGTCCCTCTGCCCAACATGTGCGCGCTTTCTGCAAACGTGGAGAGCCCATCGGCTCATCTCACCTAACGCGGGCAATTTGCGAACACCTGTTGCACGTTCGGCTCTCCATTTTTATTAAAATTGCATCAAAATTGCCGATGAATACGGTAGCTACAATGGCGACACCTGCAGCGACATATGGGCCTTACCATGGGCAGTTCGAGGGGCATGCCCGGGTCTTTATGTTTCTGGCCATGGTTGAAGCAGCTGGTCTGATTGTCTTTCCCTGGGTTTTCCGAATGGTCGCACATAGTCATCCACCGCCGAACGCCTCTGCCCGTGCGCTGCCCATGTCCCCCTTCTGGCTGGCTCTGATCGATCTGATTGGCATCGTGCTGGTCTACTCCTGGTATTCGCTGTACCGGCGTCTCAGCCTGAAAATTGCCGGCGGCGCCCCGGGTTTCGCTTTTCTCGACCGCGTTCGCCTCAGCGTTGTGCTGATGGCGCAGACAGCGGCCGCGCTGCTGATTCTGATCGCTCTTCGGGTCCGTTAGGCAGTAGCCAACGATCCCGGAATCTCCAAATCCTCCCCCGCCAAGACTCAAATCCTGCCGGCAAACTTCTGCATGCTGCAGCGGCCGCTGCAGCATGGGCCAGCGAAGCCTTATCTTAAGCGAGGCGAATCTGCTACTGAATCGGTCTCTCCTCTACTGGCCGGTAATCGAAATCCCAGCGCTGCAGCCTGGCTCCCGACTCAAAACGGTCGTTCCAGCGCAGCATGTACCCGTCCGCCTGGGAGGTGTCGGGATAATGCTCGCCGCCCGGGTAGGGATAGCTCGTCATGCCATGGAAAGGCATCTGGGCGACAGTGAAGGGGGACGCTTCCCAGAAGTCCATATCCTTCACAAAGCCATTCGCATAGAAAAAATAATCGCGCTGCCAGCCCGCAGGCAGCGGCGGGAGTGTGCTCGCGCTGAACTCCGCATCAACCTCCTCACCCGTCCCGAAGATCACATACTGGTTATCCACCCGCCGGAGCAGGGGCGTGACATCTCCGTAGCGCGTGTACTCACCGCGTGCCCACAGGAATGGCCCGGTCTGGCTGATGTGGCTGTAGTCGTAGGTCAAATCCCCGGGCGTGGCGCGCTCGATCTGCTTTGGGTAGCCGCGGAACGCCAGATGCGCCATCGCCAGCGGCACCTCAGTCTGACGGACACCTGCGGCTTCATCGGGGCCGTTCGCCACTCGCACCCGATCCCAGTAGATCTGCAGATTGGTGCTGATGCGGATGCGCCGCGCACCGAACGGGATTTTGCCGGTCAGATCCACCACGATCGTCCGCTGCAGGCCGGCTGGGAACCCCATGTCGTCAATGACCCGTTTCCAGCTTCCATTCGGCATCTCGACATCCACTCGCGGAGGAATCGGCTGCAATCCCGCCTGCCACGCTGCATACATGGAGCTGGCGCTGAAGTACTCGATGTATCCGTCCATTAACAGGCGCAGCGGATGCTCAGGACTCCAGGCTCCCAGATCGAGCGTCAGCGAGTGCATGTTGGCAAAGCCTGCATAGCTGAGGTTGGTGAAGTCGCGCACGTAGTGGTGGTCCTCGTCGGCCAGCACCCGCCGGACATCCCGCCCGTCGTTGTCCCAGGCACCGACAATAGGGTGTGGCGCGGCTGTGGCAACCGTCTTGCCCGAAGCAAAGGGCCGTTCGCTGAGGAAGCGCTCATCGGGATAGACCTCGCTCCCCGCAGGATGATCCACGGCAACCAGCCGCAGCTGATCGATGTAGTTGACCTCCTCCATCGGCTCGCCGAAGCGGAGGCTGAGCAGGCCGTTGCGCGGCTGCAGCTTATCGCCGTCCACCTTCACCCACTCGTCGGGATCATTCTCGTTGGTGGCCGTCGGTGAAACCCAGTGCCCCACCACGGCCGCTCCAATCACATCGGAGATGAACTGATACTGCTTGCCGTCCCAGGCAAACAGCGTTGGGCAGGAGCTGCCGCGGCGATCCAGTTCCTTCAGAGCCAGCTCTTTGTTGGCTGCGATATCGATCTCGTCCTGGGGCACCCCGGTGGGCCACAGCAGCCGAACCACATCCGCCTTCTCCGCCTGCCCCAGACCCGCCTCGATCTCTCCCGATCCCTGGCTCAGGTATCCCGATCCGCCCGCGACTTCAAATTTCTGCCAGTGGCCGCCGGCGGAGACATCCACCTTGGTCCCGATCGCCGTCTTGTTATCGGCGAGGCCGCTCAGCGCGATGCGCAGCGAGTGGTTCTTATTTCCGCCTATATTGCGGAGCACAACCGGTGGTCCGTTGAGCTGCGTGACGATCAGATCCGGCGCCCCGTCGCCGTCCACATCGGCAGCAATCACGGAGCGCGGCTGGCGCAGCTGAACCTTGTCCAGCCCCAGCGCCGCGGTGACATCCTCAAACCCCTTCGAGCCGCCATCGGCTCCGAGATTGCGAAAGACCCGCAGCTCAGCCCCGTGGGCGGTTTTCAGAATGGCAGCCAGATCGATCCAGCCGTCATTGTCGAAGTCAATCGGCGTCACCCCCCATGCTCCGGTCGCATCGCCAACCGGCAGCGACACGCGCTCAAATCGCTCGCCCTCGACGTTGCGCCACAGGCTCAGCCCGGGCGCGCCCGCGTGGGTCACAGCGACGTCCATCCAGCCATCTTTGTTGAAATCGAAGACCGCCAGTCCCTGGGACGGCGCGAAGCTCGCATCGGTGTAAAGCGGCATCGGCTTGAACGCGCCCTCGCGCTGGTTCAGGTAAACCGTGGGAGCACCGGCCGATCCCGTTACCACCAGATCCACGGCGCGGTCGTTGTTGATGTCCGACAGCATCGCCTGCACGGTGCTTCCCTGCCCTGCCAGGCCCGTCGGTTCGGTCCAGTCGGTGAAAGTCGAATTGCCGTTGTTGCGCCACATCACGTTCGGTCCCGGCTTTCCTTCAGCCGCCGCCCCGGTCACAAACAGATCCACGTCGCCATCGTGGTCGAAATCGACAAAGGTCAGGTCGGCGGGGTGGTTCAGCTGCTCGATGCCAACCTTCTCCGTGACATCCGCAAATTTTCCGCCGCCAAGATTGCGGAAGAGGATGATGCGATCGCTGAGAGCCACGGCCAAATCCGGCAAGCCGTCATTGTCGAAATCGCCAACCGCGCACGCCACACCCTCGCCGCTCGCATCCAGACCTGTCGGACTCGCCGGAATGGGCTCGAAGGATCCATTCTTCAGGTTTCGCCAGGCATCAATTGCCTGCGGACCATGGCCCATCACCACCAGGTCCTGCGAGCCCGCGCCTTCGATGTCCAGAATGCACGCCCCTCCGCCCAGTTCTGCTCCGGCGCCGCTCTGCCGGCCCGCTCCCATTTCGTAATGCGAGGGAACAAAGCGCATCACACGCTGTTCTTCGAAATGCACCGGGATCATGGGAGCCGCGGGCCGCGGCGGTGCCGCCATATCTTCCATGGAGGAGTAGTGTCCGCGTTCTCCATAGCCAACACTCAGCGGTGCGGAGATTTTTGTCTGCGTATAGTGCTGAAAAATCTTGAGGTGCTGGTGCGCCTCGTCCGCTTTTCCGGCGCGCTGCAGAGCCCGCGCCAGCCCAAACTCCGCGGAAGCATGCAGCGGCTTCAGCTTCAGGGCGTCCTCGAACGCAGAGATGGCCGCGTCGAAATTACCGAGACTCAGGTTGAGCGAGCCGACAAAGTAGTGCGCGTCCGCGTCATTGGGATCGATGGTCAGGACGTGCTGCATGTCCTCGAGCGCCTGCTTCTGGTCGGCGGAGTCCATCTCCGCCAGCGCCAGGTTATACCACCCGCGCGGATTGTCAGGCGCCATCTTGGTCGCCTGCTGCAGCTGCTGCTCCGCCTCTGGCAGCTTCTGCATATACAACAGCGCAATGCCGCGATTGAGGATAGGAATGGCCGAATCAGGATCGGCAGTGTGCGCCTCCTCCAGCTTCGCGGCGGCCTTTTCGGTGAGCTGTTGATTCATCAGCGCAACACCGACGTCGTTCAGCCGAGCGGCTTCGACCGCGTCGTGCTTCTGATCGGCAGAGCGGGCGCTGAGCGTGGTGAGCGCGGCCATCGCCCCAAGGACTGGAAGAAGAAGAAGAAGAAATCTGGGCTGTAAGGGAGCTCTGTGGCGTGGCATCATCCGCCGTTCATTATAGAGACTGCGCAGCAGCCCCGGCTCTCCCCGCAGCCCCGCCCTGGTATCCTGTGCCGAAAGTTCCTGACAGAAGAACGAATGTCATTCAGAGCGAACGGGACCCAAACGTAGTTCAGTATGGAGGTGGTGAGCGAAGAATCCGCGGCTGCTCCTGGCTCCCAATAAAACACAAACTTCCGGGAACGCCACACTCGCTACCAGACCCAGCATGCGTCAGGACTTTGCGCAGCCCAGACCAGATTGGAGCAGGCCGCTCAGCCCCCGATGTGCACCATGCTTCTCGACGGCTTCAGGAACCCCGGCTCCCCAATGTGGTGACGCGCTTCCTTCTGATCGATGGTCCGGCGAATGAAATCCGCCATATCGTCGTCGCTGCCGCCGCGCCGCATCACCCCGTACAGGTCGTGATCCGACTGCGAAAACAGGCAGGTGCGAATCTTGCCGTCCGAGGTCAGCCGCACCCGGCTGCAGTGCCCGCAGAAAGCCTGCGTCACCGGCGCGATCACGCCGATCTCGCCCAGCCCATCGTCAAAGCTGTAGCGAATCGCCGTCTCGCTTGCCGCATTGGGCGGCAACTGCACCACCGGGCGGAAGGTCTGGAGCGCTTCGACAATCTCCTTCAGCGGAACCACCGACTCCGGCGTCCACACTCGGTCTTCTTCCAGCGGCATGAACTCGATGAACCGGACGATCACGCCCTCATCTCGCGAGAAACGCGCGAACGCCGCAATCTGGTCTTCGTTGAACCCGCGCAACAGGACGCAATTCACTTTTACCGGGGCCAGTCCCGCCCGGATCGCCGCCCTGACTCCGCGCAGCACCCGTTCATAGCTGCCCGGCACCCGCGTAATGCGCGCAAATATGTCCGCGTCCACGGCGTCCATGCTGACGGTGATGCGGGTGAGTCCCGCATCGCGCAGCGGCTCGGCAAGTTCCTCCAGCAGATGTCCATTGGTAGTCAGAGCCAGATCCAGCGGCTCGCCGTCGAGCGTCCGCAGGCGGCTCAGTTCACATACCAGATCCGTAAGACCGCGCCGCAGCAGAGGCTCGCCGCCAGTCAGGCGAATCTTCTCAATGCCCAGAGAAACAAAAACCCGCGCGATGCGCAGGTAGTCCTCAATCGGCAGCTCAGAAAACTGGGCGCCGTCATTACCAGTCCGGCAGTAGACACACTTGTAATTACACCGGTCCGTGATGGAGACGCGCAGGTCAGTGATCGCCCGCCCAAATTTGTCCTTAAGACGCTGGTTCACGCCTTCAGGGCGAGCGACCTTCGTACTGGGGATAGCGACGGTCGCCATGGGTCACTACTCTATTGGATGCGGCCCGCCCGCGCCAGCTTCACGCTACTTTCGAGCTCGCTACCTCGCCCTCGCGCACCCGTATCGGGTGCTTCCACGCATAAAAACGTCGATAACATTGCAGACAGCGGTATGCGCGCATGCCCATCAGGCGAAATGGAAGGTCGCGCAAACGAGAATGCGACCGCCGAATCGCATCCACGTCGAAGCAGCCCGGACACCGTAACATTTTCCTGTCCATACCAGTCTCTTCCCGATTCCTCGATTCCTGCCGACCTGAATATTCATCGCTGCGGCAGGAGCATTTTGCCTTCAGTCGTGAAGCCAATACACAGGACGTCACCCGCGGGGAAGGGAGACCAGACCTCTAAAACGCCACATACGAACGGGAGATCACCCGTGCGTTTGCAAAACACGAATAGTACAGGGCCTCTTCACTTCCAGGGCAGAATCAAAGGAGATCGACGCAGTGCCGCTCCGAACCGCTTGTTCAACTGTAGTATCCGGGACTCGCTGATTCGGAGAAAAATTGATCTAACTATCTCACGCCACTTCGGCATGCGCAAGTGTCTGCGCTTACATGCCGTCGTAATTCGGTCCACCACCGCCTTCCGGAGGAACCCACGTGATGATCTGATAGGGATCCATGATGTCGCAGGTCTTGCAGTGCACGCAGTTCGTGAAGTTGATCTTCAGTTCCCTGCCCTGACTTGCTGAGCCTCCTTGCGCTTCGACCATCTCGTAGACGGCCGCCGGACAGAAATACTGGCAGGGGTTGCCGTACTCCCGCGTGCACCGCCCGGCGCAGATATTCAGGTCCTCGATCACCAGATGCGTCGGCTGATCTTCATCGTGGCGCGTGCCGGAATGAAAAACGTCGGTGAGCCGATCGAAGGTGAGCTTCCCATCGCCGCGGGCATTGCCGGTCATCTGCTCCCGATTCAGATCGACAGGGCCAGTCGCATCCACCTGGTGCATCCGCGTATAGCCTGCCTGGTTTTTGGCATCCGGCCCCAGGATTCCCCCGCGCATCAGCTGCTGAACTCCAGCGCTGACCACCCCTTCCAACAGCCCGTGCTCAAATCCCTGATGAAAGTTGCGCACCGGCCACAGCTCCTGCCGGATCCAGCTTCGATCGACGGCCGCCTTGTACTCGCTCAGGGCGTCGCTCGATCTGTCTCCGGAAACCATGGCATCGAAGGCAGCCTCGGCGGCCAGCATGCCGCTCTTGATGGCGAGGTGAATCCCTTTCAATCGCTGCGAGTTGAGGAAGCTGGCCGAGTCTCCCAGCATCATCCATCCGTTCCCGTAGATCCGCGGCATGGTGAGCCACCCGCCGTAAGGCAGGCTCTTTGCGCCATAGCGGACCATCTTGCCACCCTCGAGGATCCGCCGCGCGAAGCGATGCTCCTTGAAGCTCTGGAATACGTGATGCGGATCAGTCCGGGGATCCTGGTAATCGAGTCCAGTCACGTACCCGACCGAAACCAGCGTGTCCGAAATCCCATAGACCCATGCCCCGCCATATTCCCGGGTGGTCAGCGGGTAGCCCAGCGTGTACATCACCTCCCCCTTCGCGACTCGTCCCGCCGGTATCTCCCACAGCTCCTTGATTCCCACGCCGTAGGTTTGCGCATGCTCGGGATCTTCGAGGCCGAGGCGGGTAATGAGCTGCTTCGCGCAATTCCCGCGCGTCCCCTCGGCCAGGATGGTGATTTTGGATCGCAGCTCGTAGCCCGGCTCAAAGTTGCCCTTCGGCTGGCCGTCCTTGTCTAGGCCTTTATCATCGGTGAGGACGCCGGTCACCCGCGCGCTTTCGACGTCGCTGCCATCGCCCTCGAAGAGCAATTCGGAGCCGGCAAAGCCGGTAAAGATGGTGATGCCGGTCTCTTCGACCTTCTGCCCCATCCACTTCACAAACTTGCTGAGCGAGATGACGTAGTTGCCGTGGTCCCGCAGCGGAGGCGGCACGACGGGGAATTTGTGCTGGCCTTTGCTGGTCAGATACCAGACCGACTCTTTGGTGACCTCGGCATCGAGCGGAGCCTCCTTCTCGAAGCCAGGCAGAAGCTCGCGCATGGCGCGGGGATCGAGCAGCGCCCCGGAGAGACAGTGCTGGCCCACCTCCCGGGACTTCTCCAGCACGTAAATATTCTCTTTGGAAAGCGGCTCGTCTACACCGGCGTTGTGCGCGTCGATCAACTGCGCCAGCCGCAGTGCGCAGGCCATTCCAGCAGGACCGCCGCCGATGATGACGACATCGGCTTCCATCTGCGGCCGCTCAATACCCTCGATGGGCTTTCGAAAATGAATCATAGGGCCTCGCCGGGACTAGCCGTCCAGGCGTACGCACTTCGCGCAGGGCCGGACCTTTATTTCTATTGGAGAGAATGGCTTCCGCGCAAATTTGCCTCGCGCCCATCGGACAGCCAGGCAGGAACCATGCTTGCCGACCGGCTCTTGGCTAACCGGTTTTTAGCTGCTGTCCTTAGCTGCCTTTCACTTTCTTAATCTCTTCGGTCAGGGCTGGGACCACTTGGAACAAATCGCCCACCACGCCCACGTCGGCGATCTCGAAGATGGGGGCTTCCGGATCTTTGTTAATCGCCACAATCGTGCGTGAGCCCTTCATGCCCACGATGTGCTGAATGGCTCCGCTGACCCCCAGCGCGACGTATAGCTTCGGCGCTACGGTCTGCCCCGACGACCCAATCTGCCGCTCCAGCGGCAACCAGCCGTTGTCGCAGATGGGGCGCGATGCAGCCACCTCCCCGCCCAGCGCAGCAGCCAGGTTTTCCGCCAGCGGCATGTTCTTCTGCTCCTTAATGCCACGCCCGACGGCGACGATGACCTCCGCTTGCGAAAGGTCAACGGTCTGCTTTGCTTCCTGGAATACCTCGTGGGGGGTCACCCGCGGCACCCCAGCAACCACACCCGCTGCGACCGTTTCCACCGGAGCCGATCCGGATGCGGCCTGATCCCCGCGAAACGCCCCAATCTGGATGGTCGCCATCCATGGCGCATCGCCGCCGAAGGAAACATCCGCGGCGAATTTTCCCTGGAACATTTGCCGGGTGAACAGCAGGGTTCCGTTTTCGTATTTGTACCCCGTGGCATCGGAAATGAGAGTCCGATCCAGTGCCAGAGCCAGCCGCGGCGCAAAGTCGCGGACCTGGTAGGTATGCGGAAACAAAACCAGCTTCGGCTGCTTTTCCGCGATGAACTGCCTGAGCGCATGAACGTACGCATCTGACGTGTACGCCGCCAGGGCGCCGGCTTCCAGTGCATAGACCTTCGTAACCGCCTTCGCTGCCAGTTCCTGCGCCAGAGCGGCAACGTCGCTCCCCGGCAGCACAACCTCGACGGCCCAGCCGGTCTGCTTCGCAATGGCCTGCGCCGCCGCGATGGTTTCAAAGGAAACGCGATTCAGTTTTCCGTCTCTCTGCTCTGCGACTACAAGAATGCTGTCCGCCATACACACGTCAGGGGAGCCGCAGCTCCCCTTTCATCCTTCCCAGGTTTCCCGGCGACGAGTCTCGAAGCTTGCAGCCGCCGCCCACCACTGAACCTAATCGCTAGACGCTAACCGCTGACTTTTCAGTACTCGTGCAGGCGTCCGCGCCGCAGCCAGGTCCCATAGGTGCCGAAGGCAACGGCACCGATGCCGGCCAGCACGTTGTAGTAGAACATCGGATGCACCCAGCCGGGCGAATAGGTCAGATCCTGTCCCGTCCACAGCAGCAGCAGCACCGCGAAAAACGCGCACTGTCCCGCGATCACCTGGAACATCAGGCCCCGCCGGCGGCGTTTATCCAGCAGTTCTACCTGAGCCGGGGTCAAGTTCCGTTCATCCGGCGGGATGGTCATATTGGGCATCGTCAGTCCTTCTCCTTGCGCAATTCGATGGCTCCCATTTTAGACTACGCGGGCTTCGTTTTTCAGGTACTCGACGACCTGCTTTGCAGCTTCTGCCGCCGGAGCCTGGATTTTTCGCGTCTGCTTCTGGCTGCCTGGAACATACAGGCGCTCAATCCGCTGCATAGTTTTGCTCAGCCGCCCCTCGACCTCCGCCCATGCGACCTTGCGCAGTGGCTTGGTCTTCGCCTGCTTGATGCCGATCAGCGTGGCATAGCGCAGCTTGTTGATGCCGCTCTGAATCGTCAGCACCGCCGGCATCGGCATCTCGATGTGCTGGTAGTGTCCGGCCTCCAGTTCGCGCTTCAGCTTCAGCCCGCCATCCGCCTTCTCAATGCCGATAATAATCGTCGCGTGCGGAATCCCAAGGATCTCCGCCAGCAGCACGCCGGTTTGCGCCGCGCCGAAGTCATCGGACTGCAGCCCCGTCACGATCAGGTCGAAGTTTTCCCCCTCGATCGCGGCGGCAATTGCCCGGGCCGTGTTGGCCGCATCCATCTGGGCGAAGCGGTCATCCTCCAGGTGAATCGCCCGATCCGCGCCCTTGGCCAGAGCTTCCCGCAGCACCTGCTGCGAACGCGCCGGACCGGCCGTGATCGCCACGACTTCTCCGCCGTGCTTCTCTTTTTGCCGCAAAGCCTCTTCGAGCGCATAGGCATCCGGCTCATTGGTCTCCCAGGAAACGTCGCCCCGGATCCATGTGCCCTTCTCGTTCAGCCGCAGCGGGGCGTCTTTCTGGGGAACCTGTTTGATGCAGACAAGAATCTTCATCGCCACGGCAAAGTATAGCGAACCGATGCCCTGCGGCGAAAACCGGGCCGAGAGCGCCTCTCCCGGCACCACATCTTATATCCTTGAACTATCCCTATTTTCTGAGAGCAGAATGATTTCCGTCAGCAACGTCACGATGCGCTACGGCGCAAAAATCCTCTTCGAGGACGTCACCACGACCTTTACCCCTGGCCGCCGCTACGGCCTGACCGGGCCCAACGGCGCCGGCAAATCGACGTTCATGAAAATCCTCTCGGGGGACCTCGATCCCCAGAAGGGCACCGTCGTCCGCCCCAAAAAGCTTTCCGTCCTCCGTCAGGATCAGTTCGCCTTTGACGCCTTCCGTGTGATCGACACCGTCATCATGGGCAACAAGCCGCTGTGGACCGCCCTCGAGGAGCGCGACAAAATCTACGAAAAAGCCGAGCTGACGGACGACGACGGCATGCGCCTGGCCGAGCTCGAAGGCGTGGTCGGCGAAGAAGACGGCTACACCGCCGAGTCCGATGCCGCTGTTCTGCTTCAGGGCCTCGATATCCCCGACGAGCTGCACGAGCGCAAAATGGGCGAGTTGCAGGGCGGGCAGAAGGTTCGCGTGCTGCTGGCCCAGGCTCTCTTCGGCAAGCCCCAGGCTCTGCTGCTCGACGAGCCCACCAACTACCTCGATCTCGATTCGATCCACTGGCTGCAGGATTTCCTCTCCCGCTTTGAGGGGACGCTGATCACCATCTCCCACGATCGGCACTTCCTGAACAGCGTCTGCACCCACATCGCCGACATCGATTACCAGACCATCATCACCTACACCGGCGGCTACGACGACATGGTGCTGGCCAAGACGCAGATCCGTTCCCGTCTCGAATCCGAAAACGCGCAGCGCGAGAAAAAGATCGCTCAGCTGAACGAGTTCATCGCCCGCTTCTCCGCCGGCACGCGCTCCTCGCAGGTCACCAGCCGCAAAAAGGAAGTAGAGCGCCTGCAGACCACCGACCTCGCGCGCTCGAACATCCAGCGCCCCTATATCCGCTTCGACCAGAACCGGCCCTCCGGCAAATACGTCCTCGAGGTCGAAGGTCTGCGCAAGACCTACGACTCGCTCACGGTTATCGATGCCTTTAGCGCCGGCATCATGCGTGGCGAAAAGATTGGCCTCATGGGACGCAACGGCCAGGGCAAGACCACGATGCTTAAGTCGCTGCTGGCCAACGTGCCCGATCAGGCAGAGAAAGGCTTCTCCCTCGACGCCGGCAATGTGAAGTGGGGCCATGAGGTCCAGATTGGGTACTTCCCCCAGGACCACACCGGCGTCATCGAGCCAGGCACGACGGTGCTCGACTGGCTGCGCCAGTTCGACTCGAAAGCCACGACTGAAGATATTCGCGGCATCCTCGGCCAGATGCTCTTCCGTGGCGAAGAGGGCCTCAAACCAACCGCAGCGCTCTCCGGAGGCGAAACCGCGCGGCTCATTTTCTGCAAGCTCATGCTGCTCAAACCCAACTTGCTCATTCTGGACGAGCCGACCAATCACCTCGACCTCGAGTCCATTAACGCGCTCAACATAGCGTTGCAGAAGTACGAAGGAACGGTCCTGCTGGTCACCCACGACCACGACCTGATCGATGAAGTGGCGACGCGCATCTGGCATTTCGACCACGGCACGATCGAGGACTTCAAGGGACCTTACGAGGAGTATCAGCAGGCAGCCGCCACGGCCAGGTAGTTCATTCTGCGAACCGTTCCGGCGGTCTGCCGGAATGAACGAAGCTTCATTTCCCCTTCAACAAGCGCTTGCATCTTAATGCGAGGAGCAAGCGCTTGAACACTCGTCCCTGGTTTGCCGCGGTCGCTCTGTCATTCCTCATTGCGATCACCGCCTGCGGAGGAACAGGCATCAACGGTACCTCGTCCACATCCGGATCGCCGACTGTTACCTCGGTCGCTGTATCGTGCACGCCCGCGACCATAGCTCCTGGGGCGACCTCCCAATGCACGGCAACAGTTCAGGGCACGGGCAGTTACAGTTCAGCCGTTGCCTGGTCTGCCAGCGCGGGCACAATCGGTACCACAGGACTGTTCACCGCGCCCGCCGTAGCCGGCACCGTGACCGCTTCTGCCACCAGCACCCAGAATTCCTCGAAATCCGGATCGACTTCGATTGCCGTTCAGTTACGCATTCCGTCCAGCAAGCACGTGGTCATGGTGATGGAAGAGAACCAGAGTTATTCCACCGTGGTAGGCAATACGACCGACTGGCCTGCACTGAACAGCCTGATCACCAGTGGCGCTTTGCCGACCAGCTACTACGCCGATGCGCACCCTTCCATCGGCAACTATTTCATGCTGACCACCGGACAGTTGCTGACCACCAACGACAAGTCCACCAGGATCTGGAGCACGGATAACATCGCGAGGCATATGGTCTCCGCCGGCGTCACGTTCCGGGTATACGCAGAAGGCATCACGCAGGGATACCTCGGCGGCAATACCGGTGTTTATTTAATTCGTCACAATCCATTTGCGATGCTCTCCGACGTCGCCGACAGCCAGCAGATGGCGAAAGCAGTGATCTGGCCGTTCACGCAGTTCGCTTCCGATCTGGCCAACGGAACGCTTCCGGAGTTTTCCTACATCATCCCGGACATTGACGACGATGCGCACACTGGCACGCCGCATCAGGCCGACACATGGCTCGAAAGCAACGTTGTCAGTCCGCTGTCGAATAATGCTGCATTTCAGCCGGGCGGCGATGGGGTGCTGATCGTAGACTTCGATGAAGCTGCAACCAGCGACACCAGCCACGGCGGCGGACATGTCGCTCCGGTTCTTTGGGGCCCGATCGTGCAGGCCGGCTATCAACAATCATCTGCCACGGTCTATCAGCACGAAAGTATGCTGCGGACGGTCATGGAGATGCTCCGCCTGCCTGGTCCGCCGGGCGCTGCGGCGAATGCGCCGGATATGTCCGAGTTCTTCACGCAGAAGTAGAGACCAGGCAGCGAAAATAAAAGTCCAAAGCGGCGCGTGGATGATCGGGAATGGTTCCCGGTCGGCTATCCCCGAGTCGGGCTGCCCGTTGACAGACCTTGAAATGAAGAGGCCCGAAACCGGTTTCAGGCTTCGGGCCTCTTTGCCACCGCTTCCCGGCTTACTTCAGAGCCAGAAGCACCTGCTGCGGCTTCTCCAGCTGGGCCTCGCGCAGACTGGCTCTCTTCTCCCGTTTGGACCTGGGCAGATCCACGCTGACCGTGCAGTCTCCGCAGAGCACCTGACTCAGGAAGTACTGCTCACCGTACTTGTGAAAAATCAGCTTGTGATCGGTCGAGGTGGCGTAATTGTGATTCCCCATGTCAAGGGTCGCGATACTCGGGTTGTCCCTGCTGCGGACCAGGATCGACGACGAGCCGAGCTGTGTGATGGTGTAGGTGCCGGCCGGCAAAGTCTTCTCGCCGACGTTGAAACTAAACGGAACCGTCGCCTGAATTCCGCCAACTTGTGCCGACGCGTGGCCAGCCATCACGAGGTTGGCCAGGGCAAGAACTGCGACTGCAAGCATCTTTTTCATGACCATTTCTCTCTTTCGAGGCGCTGTTAGAGCGCGTTTGAGGACTCCTCCCACAGAAGTCCGAGCCAGTTCGAAGGCTGACAGAGTCGGAACGGTTGAGCTTTCCTGCCTGCCAGTACGCCTGGGAAAGCGTAGAGCGGGTGCATTGCTGGGCCGAGACGCAGAGCCTGCAAACCGGCGGTGAAACGGGCAAGATTCGCAAATTGTGCGAGTTCGGGGACCGTTTGTTTCTCGGTTCCTGTCGCCACCGATTCAACATCCCTGTACTCTGTTACGCGGACCGGAAGGGACGATCGTGACAACTTGTCGCAGATTTTTTTGGGGAGCCAATCGACGGTCTTGTGCACAGCAGACGATTCGGCTAAAAGTTTGTTGAAAAGCGCGTCGAAGCACCGAGCGAGGCGCAAGAGGATGACCCTGCGCAGGAGTTTGGGCCGTCTCCCAACCACAGACCCGTTTTCAACAAACTGCTTATGGAAGCCGGGGCAGAAATCTCCTTCTGCAGCGGCGGATTATCCCTTTTAACTAATCCCGTTGGTGCGCCCGGAACTACAAGATATATGTGATCTGTAGCATGAGCGAATAGACGGTACGGCGAAACATATCGGCGTGGACAGATATGCTGCCTGAAATGAATGTTATAGATCCACGGCGGCCCCTGGTCTGTGCAACAGACCCGCAGTGGAAGTCGGGCTCACACTCTCCACCAAAACCACGCCACGGTTCATAGACCAGTCCCGCCTGTGTCCACTCGCCGATGATTCGGAGGGCCTGGCGCCTGTTCGGCTCTGCCGGAATCTCGGAAGGATGTCACTCTGAAGCGCGCTTTTCCGCATTTACTGACAGGGACAGAACCAGGAAGGGATATCTGCGTTCGCCGAATCAGCTGTTCCCCGGATTAGTTCGAAAAAAGAGTGATCGTCTGGATAGCAGTTGAGGTAGGCTCATTGTCACTCTCGAACTAGCGGCTCTCTTATTCATGGGATTTCAGAACCCCACCGGGCAAACGAAGCTCCCTTCGATGCTGGCATGTATGCAACGCTTCTTGATGAAGGGCACTTATGGCGAACTCGCCGGAACAGGTCGAGCAGATCTTCGAGGAGGCAGCGAGTCTCGCCCTCAGCGAACGCGATGCCTTCCTGCGCGAGGCCTGTCGTGGTGATGCTCCCCTTCGAGAGCAGGTTGAGAAACTCCTGAGCGATCACGAACGCGCTGGCAGCTTTCTCCAGCACCCTCTTTTCCGTTCATCCGCACTGCGAGCGGCATTTCAGCATGCTGCTGACGAAGGTCCCTCCTCGGCTCCAACGGCACGGCTGGAATACCCCCCGCGGTTCGTAGTGGGGGATACTCTGGCCGACCGGTTCGTTGTGCTCCGGTTCATCGACAAGGGAGGCATGGGAGAGGTCTATGAAGTCGAAGATCTGCAGCTGAAGGGCGTGCACCTTGCCCTAAAAGTCGTCCTGCCGCAATTTGCGGAGGATCCAGTCATGCAGGAGAGACTGAAGCGGGAGGTCCTGCTGGCGCGAGAGGTGGTGCATCCTAACCTCTGCCCGATTTACGACATCTTTCATGTCGAGCGGCCCGAAGGGCCACTCACGTTTCTGACCATGCGGTTGCTGGGCGGGGAGATTCTTGCTGCCCGGCTGCGCCGCGAGGGTCCCCGGCCGCTGCCGGAGGCCACGGCCATCGTGATGCAGGTAGCTTCGGGAATCGCCGCAGCGCATGAAGCCGGGATCCTGCATCGCGATATCAAGGCGTCCAATATTATGCTGAGCGGCTCGGGCGAGCAGGTGTTTGCCTGCGTCACCGATTTCGGTCTGGCACGGCCAGCCCGCGAGGACGCAACTGCGTTGACCGGAGTGGGACTGGCCGGGACGCCCAGCTACATGGCTCCCGAACTCTTTTATGGAGAGCCAGCGTCGAAAGCAAGCGACATCTATGCATTCGGAGTTGTGGTTTATCAGTTGTTAACCGGTCATCTGCCGCGGCGCAATTTCGATGAACATGGCTGGACGTGCGACACAGCCGACATCGCGATCCCTCCGCAGTGGCAGGCGCTGATCGCAGGGTGTCTCAGGTTGAATCCTCGCGACCGACTTGCAACTTTGCCTGATGCAATTCAGATTCTTTCCGGAAGGGATATGCTCCGCCCGCCGCATCAGTTATCCCGCAGACGGCTGATTGTGATGGGAACAGCGACCGGCATGGCCGCCGCCTTCGCCATCTGGCAACGGCAGACCATCGAATTTCTGCTCGAGCCTCTGCCCAAGAAACGCTTCGTGGCGTTGATGGCCTGGCCAGTCGGCGACGATCCGGCGGTCGTGTCCACCATTCTCGATTCCATCGGTAACCGTCTCGTACGCGCCGAAGCGTATGTGAAGGATCTGCTCATCATCTCCTTCAACGACATGGCCGAACAAGCAGCCCCGTCCGATTCGCCGACTGCCGCCCTCAAGGCGCTCGGAGCCAATCTGGTGCTTGCAGCTTCGCTTCATTCAGCTCAGTCGGAACTTTCCCTGGCCCTGCGCGTGGTCGATGCGGAGACGCAGCGGGTACTGCGCAAAGCTGGCCTGAGCTGTGCGCAGAACGAGCTGTCCAAACTGACGATCGACGGGGCCAAGGCCGCCGCTCTCCTGCTCGGCCTGCCTTCTCGCGAGCAGCCTCTCAGCGATCAGGAAGAACTGAGCCGTGTTTCTCCGAAGGTCCTTCGCAGTTTCAGCGACGCTGAGCAACTGGCTCATCAGCCCAACGACACGGGTTTGACCCCCGCGGTTCTCAAGTATCAGGAGGCACTCGCGGAGGATCCGCATTTTGCCTTCGGATACGCAAAGCTGGCGATCGACTATATCCATCTCTATCTTTCCGGCGCGGACAGCGCGGGGCTGGACCTGGCTGCCAGAAACGCCTCCCTGGCGCTTCGCTACAATCCGGAATCGGCGACCGGCCTCTTCAGCCAGGCCCTGGTCCAGATGTACTCGGGAAAGACGGAGGCGGCCCTCGACTCCTTCGCCCGCTCATTGCGCGCGGATCCTGGGAATCCGGAAACCCTGCTCTATAAAGCTCAGGCATTTCGTGACCTGAGCCATTGGCAACAGGCGGAGCAAACCTATCGCGACATCCTCAAGGAGAGGCCGAACTACTGGCCTGCGTGGGATGAGCTGGGATGGATCCGGTCCAGACAGGCAAGATATAAGGACGCCGAGGCTGCCTACAAACTTGCGTCCAGTGTGGCGCCCAACGTGGCGCTTCCCGTAGCCAACCTCGCCACCATGTATCTGGAACAGGGCAAGCGGGACGAAGCAATGGCGGCCTGCGATCGCAGCCTGAAGATTGCTCCGAATGAAGGTGCGTATCTCCTGCTTGGAGATATGGCATTTACTGACGGCAAATACACCGCGGCTCTGGATAACTATCGGCGAGCCTCGACACTCATGCCCGGCGACCACCTGGTATGGCGCAACATTGGCGACTGCTATGCCATGTTGGGCGATCAGGCCATGGTGAAAAAGAACTATGCGCGCGCCGCCGGCCTGGTCGCCGACTTCGTGGCCGCGAATCCCAGAGCTGGAACACGCTGGGCAACGCTCGCCTTTTATGACGCCAAGCTGGGTAACAGAGATCTCGCTGAAGCGGACATAGCACGCGCAAAGGCGCTGGGCGTGAATGACGTCGACTCTCGATTCATGTTCGTCCAGGCCCTGGTCCTGCTGGGCAAAAAGGAAGAAGCCCTCCAGTTGCTCCTCGCCTGCATCGACAGTGGCCTCGCGCCCATTAACGTCGATCTGGCTCTCGATCTCGCCAGCCTGCGCAAAGACCCTCGTTACCTCTCCCATATCGCTAAGCTGCGGTCCCCCAAAACTTCCTCGCCCTCGTAAGAGGCCACGAACCGTTTCGGAAGAAAGGATGAGTCCCATGAACTCTGGAATCAGCGACAACAAAGGGACGGCGAGCCGGCCTGGCGGCGGGGGGTCTAAGGGGGCCTACGCCGGATTTCTGATAGCGGGATTCCTGATGGGAGCGGCACTGGATGTAAAGTATCGCCCCAATCATATTGTTTTCGAGGTCCAGCCCGATACCAAGGTAAATGTTATTCCATCTGAAGGCGATGTTATCGAGTGGAAATCATCGAACCCCCGGTCGGGTCCACCCAGCATTCGCTTCTTCTCCAGCAAAGTTCCGTGTTCCGAGGCGAATGGCAGTAGCCAGTGCACCTATACACCGCTGCCTGTGCCCCAGGTCTATCTCTACGACTGCGCTCTCGATAAGTCTCCGAACAATTGCTACGACCCTGGAGTTGGTCCCTCCAGCAATTCCGGCGGAGGTCACTCGAAGTTCGTTCTCATTATTCAGTGGATCGAAAACTTCGTCGAGGTTGTGGGGGTGGACCTGGAGCGATTGTTGGGCTTCAGGCCCAAACCAACCATGCACGCCTGGCTGCAGGGAGTTGCGGGACCAATCGCCGCACCGGCAGCCGGCGCTGGGACCACCAATCCCCCTCCGCGCCATATCAACGTTGCCGTTGACTGCGACAAGAATGGAAACGCCGCTGTCTTTCCGGATGGCAATCCCGCCGATGCGAATCACGCCATTGAGGCATCCGTGGGAGATAACATTACCTGGCAGCCCTACACCAGCTATTCCATCAGCGATCTCTCGGTTTGCAGTCCCATGCCGCTCGATGGCACCGGCAACCGAACCTGCGCTCTCAAAAGCGGATCCGGCGACGTTTCATACACGGTCAGGACAAGTGGCTGCTCAAACGCGAACAGCGTTACCGAACATATCAAGCTTCCATGAGCGAAGAGCAGCGCAGCAAGGAACGGGTGACAGTGGCCTCCGCCGTTTACAGCCGGCAGGATTCGCATTACTGCGCGGAATTCTCTGTTGATTGCGACGCCGGACTGATCTCCCTGAACAGCCACAGACGGGCCATGGCCCAGTCGCGTTTGGCGGTACGCGGCGAGATCGCGAGCACGCTGCCGATCTCCTCGAAGGAGAGCCCGCCGATGTAATGCAGCTCGACAACCTTAGCCTGCCGGGCATTAACGGCTTCCAGCCGTCGGAGCGCATCATCGAGAGCGATGAGTTCCGGCGATCGTGCTGAAGGTACACCCAGTGCCTCGTCCCACTCCACCTGCTGCATGTTGCCGCCTCGCACCTCCGCCAGATGGGCCCGCGCGTGATCGACCAGGATGCGGCGCATCGCCGTTGCCGCAATCTGGATGAAATGCGCTCGGCTCTCCCAGTCAATTGAGGCGTCAGCCAGGCGAATATAAGCTTCATTGATAAGCGCGGTTGGCTGCAGAGTGTGATTCGCCCTCTCCCGCCGCATGTAAGAACGAGCGAGACGATGTAACTCGGCATATACCACCCTGAATAACTTCTCCCGGGCCGGCGCATCGCCGCGACGAAGCGCGTGCAGCAGGGCCGTTACTTCATCTGTTGAATCCACGAGGGCCTCCGACAGCCGCACTCCTCAACAGGTTCAGCCCCTGGGCAGCCGGATCGTTGCGCACCAGCATATATTCGCTGGCAGCCTGTGTACAACAGAGACGCTTCCCTTACCCGAGCCTAACCACTCCTGCGATCAGGAGCAGCCCTGCACCTATCGCTACCCACCCAACCGCTCTTGAAACAGCCTGCCCGGCGGGTGCGAGACGTTCGGCAGTGATCGCAACTGTGACCGCAGCCATCGCGCGCAGATCCATCACTCCAACCACCAGCAGGATCGCGGTGAGGTTGGCGCAACTGAGCCCACAATGAAGTCCCAGACCCACCCCTTGTCTCCACGCCGCGGCGGACCGTGCCGGCAGCACGCAGTCGTTTCCGGGAGCCACGCGGCAGCCGACAAGATGGCGTGTCTTCCATGCTGTGAACTGCGATACCCCGGCTAAAAGCACGATCACTCCTGCCGCAAGGGGAACGGCGCGCGCCAGTGCGGGCCACTCCATTTCGGCAGTTGCGATGGCCGTGCCTGCAGGGAAAACCGCTACCCCGAACAAAGTCCATACGAAGAAATAGCCGAGGCCGATCACCATGACGATACCGCCCCGGCTGGCCCTGCATGTCTCCTCAATGCATCGGTAGTAGCGCCATAACGTAGGCGTCAACGAAGGCAGCATCATCGCAGCCATCATTACCACCCACATCGCGACGAATGACGCAGTGGCACCCGCCCAGGTTTGCCTGGGCATCCGCATCCAGGCCATCGACATCGTCCATCCGCCTGGCATCGGCATCTCGCCCATTGCCGACATCGAATTGCACCAGAGCACCGTCACCGTTGCGCTGGCGAAGAAGAGCAGCGCCAGGACGCCGAAGAAGGCTTGCCGGGAAACCTGCCGGCCAGCAGTGCGAACACGCCTGCGTCCTGCCACGCCAGTCTCAAAATGGCCCGGGAGAATAGTTATGTCAGTCGTCATGGCTCTCTCCGTTTTCGGCGCCGCCCTATGCGCTTGACTTCAGCATGGGCGGCGCCGATGCGTTAACTTCAGGCAGATGTTTGGCGCCGACGATAATCAGGTCATCGGGATACCTGACCCGAGGCGAGACTGAGTGATGGGGCGCCCAGGTCTTGCTCAGGCCTTCTGCTCTTCCTCACGCCTGCGCTCCGCGGCGCCCGCCGGGTCGGTGATGATATCGACCCACTTTGCGTTGGGCGTAGCTTCCGCGCCGTAGTTATCGTGCCAGTTCCACCACTTATACGGTGCGGTCTGCGGGTAACCTTCGGGCGAGTCTTCCCATGTCTCCTGGCGGCCGAGCGGCGTGATATCGAGATAACTCCAGATGCTCCCCATCGCTTCGTCGCCACGGTTATTGATGAAGTAGGTGCGGAAGATCTTGTCGCCCTCGCGGAAGAACACGTTGTGGCCGTGCCACTGATCGACGCCGAAGTCGACGTCGAAGCTGTCGGTGATGGTGTACCAGGGCATCGACCAGCCCATGCGCGCCTTCAGACGGGCAATGTCGGCCTGCGGCGCGCGCGAAGCATACACCAGCGTAGTGTCGCGGGCATTCAGATGGGCCAGATGGCCGACCTGGTCCGCGCCCAGAGAGCACCCGCGGCAGGCATGATCGGGCCAGCCAAACACGCCAGGCTCGAAGAAGGCGCGATAGACAATCAGTTGTTTGCGCCCTTCGAACAGATCGAGCAGATGTACCCGGCCCGTAGGACCGTCAAACTCGTAGTTCTTCTCCACTGCCGTCCATGGCATCCGCCGGCGCTCGGCGGCCAGCGCGTCTCGAGAACGGGTGAAGGCCTTCTCTTTTGCCAGCAACTTCTGCCGCGCAGCATCCCATTCCTGTTGCGGCACGATGGGCGGTGTCTTCATAGTGGTGTGCTCTTTTCCCTGTTCCCTGTCTCTCCCCTTGCCCGTTTCCATCTGCGTTGTCATCGCCTCTTCTACCTCCGTCTGATTTTGGCCTTTGATTTTGTCCCGGATCACGGGGCCTCCGCCGGCCATGTAGAAATAGTGATACAGGCGGCGAACGAGGTGGGAGTGACAAGTGTGACGGGATTCGGATGGACTCGCTGATTACAGCCGCAGCTCGCGCCCTCGCCGCCGGCGATCCTCTCGCCGCGCTGAAGCGAGTCGCGCTGCGCGACGACGCACCCGCGCTTGCTCTGCGCGGCATTGCCATGGCGCAGCTCGGAGAGTTTGCGCGTGCAAAGGATCTGCTGCGGAGAGCGACTCGCGCCTTCAGTCCGAAGGAATCTGCGGCACGAGCGCGATGCATCGTCGCCCAGGCTGAGGTCGCGCTTGCCTCGCGGGATCTGGGCTGGCCTGCGAAGGCTCTCGAATCCGCGCGAGTGACGCTCGAACGGCACGGAGATCAGCTGAACGCCGCGCATGCGCGCTACCTCGCAATCCGGCGTCTCCTCCTGATCGGCAACCTGGACGAGGCGGAGAACAGGCTTGCCGACTTCGACCCTTCGCCTTTCCCTGCCGCACTGAGGACCATCCACGAGCTCGCGATTGCAGGAATTGCTATGCGCCGCTTACGGACCGAAGCGGCCCGCGCCGCGATCGCTCGGGCCCAACGCTCGGCGCGAGAGGCGGGGATTCCCGCATTAACCGCCGAAGTGGACAGCGCATCCCAGGTCCTGCACATGCCGGCGGCACGCCTGATTGCACGCGGTGAGGAGCGTCCGCTTTTGCTGGAGGAAGTAGAAGCATTGTTCTCGTCCGGAACCCTGGTCGTGGATGCCTGCCGGAATGTTGTGCGCGATGCGCGGCTGGTGGTTCCCCTTGTAACCCGGCCGGTGTTGCTGGCGCTCGCCCGCGCGCTGGGCGAGGCATGGCCCGGCGACGCTCCGCGAGACCTGCTCCTTGCCCGTGCCTTCGGCGCCAGATTTGTCGACGAGTCGCATCGTATGCGGCTGCGCGTCGAAATCGGACGGCTGCGCAGAATGCTGCGGCCGCTGGCCGAGGTGAGTGCGACGAAACGCGGGTTTGTACTCGTGCCTCGGCACGCACGCGAGGTGGCTGTGCTGGCACGGCCCGTCGAAGATGAGAATGGAGCACTGCTCGCCTTCCTGGCCGATGGTGAGTGCTGGTCGAGTTCAGCCCTGGCACTGGCGCTTGGATCCAGCCAGCGTACCGTGCAGCGCGCGCTCGAATCGCTGGCAGCCGCAGGCAAAGTGCAGTCCTGGGGCCGCGGGCGCGCTCGCCGCTGGATCACTCCACCGTTGCCTGGATTCACGACAACTTTGTTACTCCCTTCTCCCCTGCCCATTGATTAAGGTGAATACATGAAACGATCATCAGCCGAAATCGTTCGCGAGTATGGTCCCTTTCCCGGTGCCGACCGCGTAGACGGAGTTACCTGGGACGGCGAACACGTATGGTTCGCGTCGGGCGACAAACTGCACGCCTTTGATCCTGCGAGTGGACAGGCTGTTCGCGCGCTCTCGGTTCCCGCGCACGCCGGAACCGCGTTCGATGGCAGACACCTGTTCCAGATCGCCGAAGACCGCATTCAGAAGATCGATCCGGAAACGGGTCGCGTGCTCGCCACCATCCCAGCGCCCGGCGCCGGCCGCGACTCGGGACTCGCGTGGGCCGAAGGATCACTCTGGGTGGGACAGTATCGGGATCGGAAGATTCATCAGGTTGATCCCGGCACCGGCGCCATCCTTCGCACCATCGAGTCCAACCGCTTCGTCACCGGCGTCACCTGGATCGATGGCGAACTCTGGCACGCGACTTCGGAGGGCGATGAAAGTGAATTACGCCACATCGATGCCCGCACCGGAGAGGTTTTCGAGTCTCTCGAGATGCCGCGCGGCGCCAACGTTTCCGGACTCGAGTCCGATGGCCGTGATCGATTCTTCTGCGGAGGCCAAAAGAGCGGAAAGGTGAGAGTTGTCCGCCGTCCGAAACATGACTAAGTCGCAGAGCTGAGCTATCTTCGCGGGACCGAAGTTACAGTTCAGCTATTCGGCTCGCTGGCGGTCTCTTCGAGGCGCGCGGCCTGCGTCAGCAGATAATTCTTTTCCGGAAGGCTCGTTGTTCGGGCCGCGGCCATCCGATAGTGCTGCACGGCCTTCCTGAAATCTCCCATCATCTCGAAAAAATGCCCGCGCACGGCATCGAGCCGATAATGGCCGCGCATGCGTTCATCGCCGTCAAGCAGCCGGAGACGCTCCAGCCCGCGCGCCGGTCCATGCACCATAGCGGCGGCGATCGAGTGATTCAGCGTAACCATGGGGCTGGGCGCGACGCGCTGCAACAGCTCGTACAACGCCAGAATCTGCGGCCAGTCAGTATCTGCGGCCTGCACCGCCTCGTCATGAACCGCCGCGATCGCCGCCTGCAGTTGGTAAAGCCCTACAGTTCCCTTTGACAGAGCGAGCGTCAGCAGAGCCGTGCCTTCGGCAATCTCATCCCGGTCCCAGAGACTGCGGTCCTGCTTGTCCAGCGGAATGAGTTCGCCTTCCAGCCCGGTACGCGCCCTTCGCCTGGCATCGGTCAGCAGCATCAGCGCCAGAAGGCCGGCAACCTCCGTGTCCTCCGGCAGCAGAGCCCGCGCGCCGCGGGTCAGCCGTATCGCCTCGCGTGCCAGATCCAGCCGCTGCAACTGCGCACCTATGCTGCTTGCGTATCCTTCGCTGAAGATCAGATACAGCACGTGAAGAACAGCCGGCAGCCGCTCGCCGCGTTCCTGCGGGTTCGGCGCGCGAAAAGGAACGCCGGACGTCCGGATGCTCTGTTTGGCACGGCTGATGCGCTGCGCCATGGTTGCTTCCGGAACCAGAAATGCATTGGCGATCTCGACCGTGGTCAGTCCGCCCACCGCTCGCAGCGTCAGCGCAATTGCCGAAGATGGGCTCAGCGCCGGATGGCAGCACATGAAAAGCAGAATCAGCGTGTCCTCGGGATCCATGTCCGCCTCGATCTCTTCCACCGGCTCGATGGCCGGTTCCTCCTCGGGCGTCGCCGCGCTCTCGCGTTCGCGGCGCGCTATTTCGCTGCGCATCATGTCCGTCATCCGCCTGGAGGCCACTCGGATCAGCCATCCACGCCGATTCTCCGGAATGCCCTCCTTCGGCCATTGCCGGAAGGCCGCGAGCAGCGCCTCCTGCACCGCGTCTTCAGCCGAAGAAAAGTCCCGAAAACGGCGAGCAATCGCGCCGAGCACCTGGGGCGCCAGTTCCCGCAGCAGGTGCTCGATCGGAAGCTCCGCAGCTGGACCGCTCATGCTTTCTCCCGGTTAGAATTTACAGGCCTAAATCGCTGTGGCTGCTCAGCACCTGCCGCACTTCGACAGGCATGTTCTCCGTTTTCTCTTCCGGGCCGGGCGCCTGCGAAAGCCGCGCCGCAATCGCATAAGCCTGTTCAGGACTTTCCACATCGACAATCCAGTATCCGGCAAGGAACTCCTTGGATTCCGGAAACACTCCGTCGGTGATGGGCTCCCCTTTGCTGCCGGCACGCACCAGCTTGGCTTCGTTGGGCCAGCCCAGCCCCTCGGAGGCAACAAATACCCCAGAGTCTTTCAGTTCTTTGCTGAAGGAGCGCATGAAGGCGACATTAGCCTGCAGATCCTCCTTCGACCACCGGGCATATCCCTCGAAATCCGACTTCTTCCCGTTCATCATCAGAATGTATTTCATCTTCTTCGGCTCCTTTTCGCTGGACTTTTCAGGTTCAACGGCACCGCGCCTTCGCGCCTCGGCTCCCGGCTTCAGTTCGTCGCCGCGGGGCGCTCCGCAAACTGCCGCACCTCGATGGGCATATTGGTCGGAATGCCACCGGGCCCCGGCGCCGCCGAAATCCTGCCTGCAATGGCGAAAGCGCGCTCCGGCGTCGCTACATCGACGATCCAGTAGCCAAGCAGGAACTCCTTCGATTCGGGGAAAATGCCATCCGTTACCGGCACGCCGTTCTTCTCGCCGCGCACCATTTTGGCTTCCTTCGGTTCGGTCAGCCCCTGCGTAGCGACGAACTCGCCGCTGTCCACCAGCTCCTTCGCGATTCCGCCCAGAGTCTGCATGTGCGCGTCCCGGTCGCTCTGCGACCATTGGTGGTAGCCGGAAACACCGGTTTTCGTGCTGGACATCAGAAGTATGTATTTCATGCCTTCGCTCCTTTGCTGATTGACTCACGCCGTTTGCGGTTCATTCAACCCTCGCGGGGTTGAAACGTATTGAGCTTCGCAGCTCCTGATCGCGCCTTCCTCCTGCGCTTTCATCCGGTAGTCGGAGCTGGCCCATGATTCTCGACATGCCTCGTGAAAAAATTTCTACCGCGAATTTGAGAGTCTCTTGTCGAAATTGCGTTCCCCGGTTCGACATAGGAGTGGAGGTTGGCCATGATGACCGAGGAGATGGTGGTGGATGTCAGCCAGGACTGGATGCAGGCCTGTTCCGTTCAGGAGCGGTTTATGCGGGGGCGGGTCCGTGGTTGTGGCCGCCTGGACTACGGCGCAAGCTGCCGGCAAATGCGTGCCCTCGGCGGCGACTGCTACGACTTCTCGTGCCAGGCGGACGGCCGGCTCACGATGCTGGTGGGGGACGCCTCCGGCAAGGGTGTGGCAGCCGCCCTGATGATGGCCAGCATACAGTCCTCGCTGCGGACTGCGGCTCTCTTCATCGGAGATGACGTTGCCGGACTGCTGCGGGTCGTCAATGCTCAGGCCTGCCTCTCATCGCTGGCCGGGCGCTACGCAACGCTCTTCTACGGCGTGCTCGATCATGACTCCCGCACGCTCCGGTACGTGAACGCGGGTCACAATCCGCCGGTCGTTCTTCGCCGCGATGGTTCCATCGATTGGCTGGAACCAACCGGGGCGCCGGTGGGACTGCTCCCCGACGCGGTCTGGCAGGAGCGGATTGTCCGGCTGCAACCCGGCGATCGCCTTCTCGCTTACACCGACGGAGTCGTTGAGGCGTCCAGCCCTTCCGGCGAGGAGTGGGGGGTCAAGGGCCTTCTCCAGTCGGCTAATGGCCTTGAGACAGAATCCGCAGACGAACTCATTTGCAGCATCCTCGGAGCTATGGATGATTTTTCGGGAGGTGTCCAGACCGACGACGCTACCGTGGCGGCTCTGTGCGTCCTCTGACCATCGCAGTGAACGAATAGTTCCGAGTTATCGCAGCCAGATCTCGGTCCAGCCCGCTGCACCGAAGTCGAAGCCGCAAACTGGAAGCATAAAGAAAAGCAACCGACATAAGATTATCTTCCGCTGGTCGCCTTTTGACTCAGAAAATGGATACGCCACAGCACCGGCTCATCGCCGCCCGTGAAACGAAGGCTGGCAAACTCTGCCTGCTGCCGCCACGTGGCGCTTACCGTTTTGCCACTCTTTAAAACAACCTGCGCCGTGGCTCGTGCATAAGTACCAGGCACATGAAACCACAACGTGTAGGGCTGGCCCGGGATGGTCGTCGATTCGCCATCCAGCTCCTTCGTTGACTCATTCCATTCCTGACGCACGATGGAGTATGAGCCGGAGATGTGGCGCGAATTGCCAATGAGCTGCGGGTGGGAACTCAAAGGATGAATAAGCAGCACGCGCGAATCGTGCGGCTCAATCGTGAGTTTCAGCTCATGGCTGAAGAGCCCGATCGGCCGCTGCTTCCAGAAGTCGAAGACGACATACTGTTGATCCGGCGGCAGCCCCAGCTGATGGAACGAGAGCGTGCGTTCAGTGGTCTCGTCGCGCCAGTTCGTCTCCGCGGCTACGTCATAGATTCCAGCCGCGGAATTGACCTTCAGGTCGAGCACCTCAGGAAAGTGCGGAACACGAATTAAACCAGGTACGGGCGTGAATGAATTCTTCTCCGTCCCGCGACTGTAGAGGTCGATGGGCAGAATCGGCAGTGTCGGCATCGTGGCCTCGAGGAGCTTCACACGATCCGGCGGCAGATCCGGCATCACGCTTGCCAATGTATAGACCACCCCGCTCAGTGCGGTATAGGTCACGAGCGTTCGCGCTTCGGCCAGCGTTGTCCCGAACCCCTCTGAGTAGTTGTCGCGCGAGCTTACCGTCCCTACAACGATGGAATTGCGCTTGGCTGCCCCCTGCTCCGCTGTCTCGCTCTTCCCCAGAGAAAGACCTTCGCCGGGCATCACATAAGTCACCATGTGATTCAGAAAGAGATTCCCGGTAAGTGAGCTGAACAGCGGATACATGCCCTGCCAGTTGTCGTAGACATCCTGACCATTGAAGTAAGAGTCGACGTAGCCGATAGCATTGAGCGGCGACCCCGCTGGACATTCTTCGATGAAGCGCTCCGGACCAATCGTCTGTCGAATGACACTGAACCTTTTCCGAAAGACCTCCACGGGATCAGCCGTGGGCGAATATAGCCGGCTCGTATCCACCGCCGGTGCATAGGCAGGCAAAGCCAGTTCGCCGTCAAACTTGTAATAGTCGAAGCCGAAGTTGTCGAGCGTCGTGAACAGATGCCGCACGAACTCGAGGACCTGCGGATTACTCGAATCCAGCGCGGGCGTGTCGTAGTCGCGCACCACCTTGCCTTGCTTGTCGTACAGATACCAGTCAGGATGATCCTTTAACCCCGGAGCATACGAGTTGGGTACCAGCCACACACCAGCCTTCAGCCCCATGGCATGAATCGACTGGGTCAGCCACTCGGGCCCATGCGGAAAGCGCGTGGTGCTCCAGTTATCTATCCACGCATGTCCCGCCAAATCTGAATGGCTGAAATCCGGCGGCCGATCGTAGCCGTCATCGAGGACGACATATTCTAACCCATAGGGCTTCAGATTTTTTGCGAGCCAGTCGGCGTTGCGGATCATGTCCTGCTCAGTCACGGCCTCGTAATAACTGGGCCAGCTGGACCACGCGATCGGCGCCGAGGGAAAATGCGTGTCGTCGTAGCGCTGGTAAAACGGCACTCGCAGCACTTTCGTAAAGTAGTCCGGCGTTACTTGGATCGAGGCATAGCCCTGCACAGGGATAGTTAGAGCGTAGCCATCCTTCATATCTGCACTGGCCTGCAGGACCGCATTCTCTCCGAAATCGATGGCGGTATCGCTTTCCCGATCGAACAGGCTGTGCATGCCTGCGCCGGATACGTGGCCGAGGCCCATATGCATGACTTCCGGGTTGAGCCGCGGCAGGTACGACGGGTTGCTGGTGACCGCGCCGCCGTAGGTGGTGCGCGCCTCCCAGGTTCCCTCCCATTTCACCGGCTCCCCCTCAGGATCGAGCAGGATGGCAATAGTGCGATCACCTGAGGTAGGGGCCGATCCGGTCAGCACTCCATGAAAGTCGGTCGTTGAGATCGTGACCTTTCCCGAGAACGCGTCGATGAGCCAGACAGTTTTGGGGTCAGTGCTCTCAATCACCAGCTGATGGTCGCCGCTGACGTGTGCGGACAGGTGACTGAGTTTTTGCAGGCCCGAGGGAGTTTCCTCATTGAAAGAGATATCGCGAGCCACCGCTCCAAGCTTCTCGGAGGAAATCGTCACTGTGCCCCGCTGCTGAGAGAACTCAATCGCCCACCTGTTCTGCTGCAACGAAACAGCGGCGGGTGCAGGCTCCTGCCCTCGCAAGGGGAGCGCACACAGCAGTGCAAAGACGCACGCCCGAAACCATCCTGCAGCTTCCACTTGTCGCATACTCCCTCGAGACAGACGTTCACGTGCCGCGAGATGCTGCCCGGTTTTCAGTGCGCAGCCGGCGCCCTGAGGATATCAGCTCACCTGAAGCGTCCAGCCCCAGGCGTGCTGCGTCGGGCGGCGCGAGGGATCGGCCATAGCCTCGGGAAGGCGAATCGTGAGTCCGCCGGCGGCGTCCCATTTCCAGGACAGTTTCTCCGCATAACCGAACATAGCGATTTTGCTTCCCGGCTTTGGCCTGACGGTAGTGAGGTGCAGCTCGTTGCCTGGCCAGTCCATCGCAAAGCAGTAGACCGTGTGATTGTCCTTGGAGCGTGTATACCGGATCGAATCCCCTTCACGCCACAGGCTCCCGTCGCGCGCGCGAGTCGCATACACTCCGCCTCCGGCCGTCCTCATCCATACCCCAACCTCTTTGACCTGCTCAATCGCGGTCGGATGAAAGCGTCCGGTGGCATCCGGTCCGATGCCCACCTGGAAGCTGCCTCCTTTCGCCGCAGTATCGACGATGTTGTGCACGATCCACTTGGCGCCTTTGTAATGCGCGGCGACCGGATCAAAGGAGAATCCGTCAGCCAGCGGATAAATGACCATCCACGGCATGCCGGTGTTGGCTTTGTCTCCTGGTACGTAGCCTTCCGGCGTGTAGTAATCGCCGTAGTTACCTATGCCGCGCGCGCGCAGCATCACGTTGGGCTGCAGTTCGCGGATGCGAAACAGCGTCTGGCGCAGCTGCGGCCACACTTTGGGTCCCAGCCACTGATCGAGCGAGAGCATATCGATCCGGCCATAGTTGGTCAGCAGCTCTTCAAGCTGCGCACGATGACGTGCCATCATGCGATTAACCTGCTCAGGCGTGGGATCGGGCGCCATCCACAGCAGTTTGCCCAGCTTCTGACGCGATTCTTCCCACTCCACATCGAGTTCACGTGCCGAGGGCACCTGCGCCGGATGATCCGCATAGGGACGGAAGTCGGCGTCGTACCAGTCGGGATGGGAGAAATAGAGAGCGATTCGCAGGCCGCGCTTATGCCCTGCCTCGCACAGTTCTCTGACCACGTCTCTGCGGAACGGAGTCTCCATGATCGAATACCGCAGATCGCAATCCTCGATCACCGGGCTGCCCGGCCCATCCCAGCGAATGCGATTCCGCACGCGAGTCTTCGTATCGAACATGCTGAAGCCTTCGTGATGCTTGGTGGTGAAGGCGAACATGCGCATGCCATTATCGGCGAACAGAGAGGTCCATTCGTCGGCATGGAATCCGGTCGGGTTCCAGTCCTTGTACATCAGGTTGTAGCGGGCGCGCGCCGGGTAATCCAGATCGAGAAACGGCCATGACTCGTGGCGGAATCCGGCGTCGGCGTACAGGCCCCAGTGGATACGCACGCCGTATTTCATATCCCAAAAGGCTTCATAAGCCTCGGGCGACGCCCACTGATAGCCAGCAACCGGCTTCTCTTCGATGTATTCGCGCACCCTGCGATGATGCGAGTCCTGGCCCGGCAGGCGATGAATTGCCGGAGGCTCTGCGCTGGCATTGCTCAATGAATTCTGACCCGCGTCCTGCGCGTCGGCCCAGGCCATATGCGGTGAGAGGAAACGCGAGCCGAGGGTAAGTGCCGCGCCGGAGAGAAAGCGTCGCCGTTCGAAGGTCATGGGTGAAGTGCTCGGGGAGCAGATGCCAATGCAGGAACCAGGAAGTGCCGCCCCAGCGCAGCGACCTGCCAGGGCGCCTTACATATGTTCATCATTGACATGCCAAACAACCTAATCATTTATCCGGAGTCAGGTCAAATCGACGAGGTCGTTTGCGATGAGTTCGAGGCAAAGAAAGCGAACGGCTTATGATGGTTCAATCAACACCACGAAGAGCTGCCCCTCGTTCCCCGGAGTTTCGATATGAGACACGCGTTTCTCCTCTGCCATCTGTCTCTGCTGCTCGCCGTTGTTCTGCCCACCGGTCTGCTGGCACGCGATAGCGGTAGGCCATTCAGCCTGACGCTGCGCAGGCAGGTACAGCCCTTCCCGGCCGCCGATACGTGGACCGAGGCACGCTTCCAGCAGGACTTCTCCACCGCGAAATCGGCCATCATCATTACCGACATGTGGGACAAGCACTGGTGCCATGGCGCAACGGTGCGGGTAGGTGAGATTGCGCAGCGGATGGAGCCTCTGCTCAATGAGGCGCGGGCGGCAGGCGTTCTGATCATCCATGCCCCGTCCGACACCATGAGCTATTACGCCGATGCCCCGGGCAGAAAGCTGGCTGAAGACGCACCGCACGCCGCTCCTCCCCCGGAGCTCGATCTGAAGAATCCCCCTCTGCCCATCGATGACAGCGATGGCGGCTGCGATTCGCCGGATGACAAGGAACACAAGGCGTGGAGCCGCGAAACCCCGCTGCTCACCATTGCGCCGGGCGACGTGATCTCCGACAGCGGGAAGGAAATCTATAACGTGCTGCACGAGCGCGGCATCAATACGGTTTTCTTCATGGGCGTGCATGCCAACATGTGCATTCTCAATCGTACCTTCGGCATTCGCCAGCTCACCCGCTGGGGATTGCGCTGCATTCTGGTACGCGACCTCACCGATGCTATGTATGACTCCCGCTCGCGCCCGTTTGTCTCCCATGCCGCCGGCACCGAACTGGTGATCGACTACATCGAGCAACACTATGCGCCTACAACGACCAGCACCGAGATGATGCAGGCCCTCTCCAGCCAGCGTGCCGCGGCACAGGCTTCCGGAGACCAGCATTAGACTGCTCTCCTATGCGGACGTTGAAGAGTGGGCTTGGCCGTCGTGTCGGCCGGCACGTTCCGGCGCAGTGGGTCCTGCGCCTGTCCGGTTCCGCTGGTTGTGAGGACCGCCAGTTCCCTGTGGAATTGCGCGGAACGAAACCGGTTCTGCGGTTTCTCGCGGGGCACATGGATTCCCTCTTTACTTCCCCGGCAACCGCGCAGGAGTGGAGAGCCCAAAAGGTGAAATGATGTCGGATGGCTCCGGGCCGGAGCAAAATTCGGCTTGAAAACTATCGAGCCGACAGAATCCAGGAGGAAAAGCGGATGGGTGAGTGGACGCGCAGAGGATTTGTGGGATCGCTTTCGGGAGCAGCAGCGGCAACAGTGTTGGCGGGTCAGGCCGCTGCTGCGATGGCTCCCGCGGAAAGACGCACGGGGAGCGTACCGATCAAGATCACTGACCTCAAATGCGCCGTCATTGGCCGCAATCCCACGGTTCGCATCGTCACCGATCAGGGAATCTCCGGCTACGGCCAGGCGGAGTCGGCAAAGCCGTATCTCAAGCCGATGGTCCTCTTCTACAAGCAATACCTTATCGGCGAAGACCCTACAAATGTCGGCCGGATTATGCTGAAGATTCGCCGCATGGGTGCGTTCAAGCCGTGGGGCGCCGCCGTCAGCGCCATTGAGATTGCCCTCTGGGACATCGCCGGCCAGGCGGCAGGACTGCCCATCCACCAGCTCCTGGGCGGAAAGATCCGCGACCGCGTCCGCCCCTACGGAAACTCCGAAAATAATGGGCAGGCGGAGCTCCACACGCTCCAGGATTACGCCGAATTGGCAGCAAAGATGAAGGAAGCGAAAGAGGGCTACACACTGTTCAAGATGCCCGTCGGCTTCCACAATGCGGCCATGATGACGGCTCTTCCGAACTCCTGGTATGGAAGGGAATGGAAAGCAGGGCCGCCGTATATGGATCGCGGCCTGATGACCGAACGCGGCATCGATAATGTCGTCGCCTGCGTCGAGGCCGCGAAAAAGGCCCTTGGCGATGACGTGGGCCTGGCGCTGGACTGCGGCCCTGGCTGGGTGGTCAAAGATGCCATCCGTTTTGCACGCGCACTGGAGCCGCTGCACATTACCTGGCTCGAAGATCTGATCACCGGCGACTACACGCCCTATCCAAACGCTCAGGTGTTCAAGCAGGTAACCGACAGCACCTCGACGCCGATTCACACCGGCGAGGAGATCTATCTGCGCGAGAACTTCAAAGACCTGATCGAGATGCAGGCAGTCAACGTCATCGGGCCCGATCCGGAAGATGTCGGCGGAATCGCCGAGCTGAAGTGGATTGCCGAATACGCCAACCTGCACGGCATTCTGGTGGCTCCGCATGGAATCTTCGACGGGCTCTTCGGGGTCGCTGCACAGGTGCATCTGGGGGCCGTCTGCCCACAAAACTATATTGCCTTCGAATACGCGAAGGGCGAGCCGGAGTGGTGGAACGACATCGTCGACGGTCTGCCCGATCCGATCGTGAAGAACGGCTTCATCGATGTCTGGGACAAGCCAGGTCTCGGCGTCACCTTTAACGTCCGGGCCGCCAAAGCGCACCTTTCAGAGGAAGATCGCGACTTCTTCGACTGAGCAGCAAAACGCCGTGAAAACGAGTCGATCAGTCAGCTTTACCTCGGCGCACATCCGAGCGGTCGCTGAGATCATAGTGAGAGGCATGATCCCATTGCGATCCTGCCTCTTAGCTACCTTTGGTGCGCCGACCGGGTGAATAGGTCTGTGAAGTGGTTCCCCGCGTGAGCCGGATTGCGGTGGAAGACCCGGCCTTTCAGGCCGGGGGAACAAATACATCGAATACGACGCCCGGAAAGATTCTGGATCATTCGGTCATAGCACTAGTCCCGGCAATCCCGTCCGCTTCCCTCAGAATTGGATGCTCAGAGCGAACTGCCCAAAGCGGCGCTCGTCGTGGTTGCCGCCCGTAGCTAGCGAGCCGAGGCCTCCCTTTTCCTCCACCACCTGCAGTGGGTCCGAAGGACCGAAGTAGGCCAGAGTTGTCGTGTTCACGAAGTAGTCGTGGTGATTGAGAAAATCGAAGCCCTCCGCACGGAACTGCAATCCCACTCGCTCCGTGATCGGAAACGACTTCGTAATAGCAGCATCCGCGTCCCACGCGCCGGGACCCCGGAACGCATTCCGGCGCGTCATCCCTCCAGGATACGGTCCGAAGTCCGAAATACCCAGAGTCGGGTTCAGCGGAGCATAGCTTGCCGGCGCTGGTACGGTCAGCGATACAAAATTGTTTGGTCCGGTCGCCACTGCTTTCCCAACCTTGTAATGTGTGATCGGCGTAGCTGGCGTCAGGCGCGGAACCGTGTAGTAGTTGAGCTCGTTGTCATAGTCATAGATGGAAAACGGAATGCCATTGCGGGCGGTGAAGATACCCGAAATGTTCCAGCCCCCTGCGGCCTCCCGCAGCACCTTCGGACCATTCGATTTGAACCAGGGAAGCTCCCAGATCGGCGACACGGCCACACGCTGACGCACATCAAAGTCGGAACTGCCCCAGTCCAGCCCCGGGTTCAGCAGGTCGGTGTAACCGAGCGAGCCGATGTAGCCGGAGCCGCCCTGCAGGCTGTCGCCGAATGTGGAGCTGAGATCGTCGAGCGAGTGAGCCCAGGTATAGTTCGCCACCAGGGTTACTCCGCTGTTCTTCAGGTTCTGCGACTGCAGTCGCAGGTTGAGCGCCTCATAGGCGCTCGAGCCCATGCTGCCGCGCCGATTGATGTTGGAGAACTGATTGTTCGGCCGGTTGAAGCAGGGCGATGTGCAGCCCGGATAAGCCGGGAACGTCAGCGGATCGCCCAGGTACACCTGTCCTGCGCCCAGCAGGTTGATGTTCTCTACGTCGTACAGATGCGTTCCTTTCGCGCCGCTGTAGCTGATCTCGCCCACCGTCATGCCGCCCAGCTGGCGCTGAACAGCGAGGCTCCAGAACTGGGTTTGCGCCACCTGAATATTGGGATCGGGCATGCGCAGCTCCGCCGGAGGCAGATAGCTGGCTGGACCAGGCTGTCCCAGCGTGCCCAGATCGTTGTTGGTCACCACCGAAGCGCAGCTTGCATCCTCGCCCGGGCACTGCAGATTGATGACCTCGCTCCACGGCGGATTGAAACTGGCGTTGAAGGTTACGTTGCCAAAGTTCCGCTCATAGCTGATCCCATAGCCGCCCCGGACGCTGGTGCTGCCGTTGCCGAACATGTCCCACGCAAATCCGACACGCGGCCCAACCGAACCCCAGCGCGGATTCCAGAAACCGTGTGCCGGGCTTTTGTCGGCGATGTCCATCTGGCCATTGCGCACCTGTTCTTCAAGACTGGCGCCTGAGCCGTAATAGAAGTTGGCGTCCAGGTTGGGATTGCTGTTGTGCTGCACGCCGTAGTGTTCGTAGCGAACGCCATAGTTGAGCGTCAGGTTCCGCATCAGCCGGTAGCTGTCCTGCGCATAGAACGCCCAGTCTTTATAGCGATAGCTCCGCGCGTAGCTCGGTGCGCCCAGCGGCGGCGTAACCGTGCAATCAGGCGATCCGATCACATCACCCGGTGTCGAAGGCGAACCCGCATTCAGCGACTGCCAGTAGGCAGGCGTGGCCACGCACGGGAATTGGCCACCGGGGTCCACCCGCGCCTGGAAGCTGATCAGCGGGCTGCCGTTCGGGTTCCCGGCGGTATTGGTCAGGTCATTCATGCTGTCCTGCCCTGTCCCGCCCAGTTCCTCGACGGCCTGCGCATAGGCGCCGTAGGCGACATTCAGCTGGATATAGGTCAGCCCTCCGCCAAAACGCAGCGCATGATTGCCTTTCGTCCACGAGAGGTCATCTTCCACCTGGACCGTGTTTTGCGGTCCGCCGTAGGGCAGGCCACCCGCACCGGGTTCGGAGTAGTTCTCGAGTCCGGGCATTGCAATTTCCAGACCCGTTGCCGGATCCGTCGGCGACACAAACATCAGATTCGGCACGTAGGTCTGCGCCGCATCGAAGTTGTTGGCATCGTTAAATCGAGTGAAGCTCAGTTTCAGACTGTCGTACAACGAGCTGCTGAACGTATGGCTGAGCGAGTACAGATAGCTCTGATTCACATCCTGCGTGCCGATGTCGTACTGCGGATACGGACTATAGAAAGCCGATCCGACGAACTGATTCAGGTTCTCCCTGGCGCCACGGAAAAACATCGAGGTATTCGGCGTCGGATTGAAATCCAGCCGCCCCGCCAGCCGGTAGGTGTTCTGCGGCACATCGCCTCCGGCGTCGAAGGGAGCCGTGTAGTTGATTTTGTCCAGAACCGGCGTCGACGCCGGAACCACCGTCGTGCCGTTGATCGGGCCGACGGTGATACCGTTCTGCGCCGTTGCCAGTTGGCCCGCTGTAGTCGGGTTTCCCGACGCCTTGTACGCATTGGTGGCGTAGGTGTTGAAGTAGGCCTGTGTATTCGCCGGCAGCATGGCGATAAAGGCGGGATCGAAAATCTCCTGCGTCTCTACCGCGGCGCTGCGCACGCGCGTCCACTCCGTGCTCTCAAAGAGGAATAACTTGTTCTTCATCAGCGGACCGCCCGCCGCGTATCCAAACTGATTGCGGGTGTAGATCCCCTTCGGCAATCCGGCCGCGTCATTGGCATAAGTATTCGCTGTGTACGCCGACAGCCGGTTGAATTCCCACGCCGAACCATGAATCTGATTGGTGCCCGATTTCGTCGTCACGTTGACGACGCCACCCGAGGCCCGTCCGTACTCCGCTGTGAAGTTGTTGGTAATGACGCTGTACTCCTGAACGGAGTCGACCGGTGTCTGCTCTCCGATACCCGCGTTGAAGACCCCGACGTTCTCCACGCCGTCCAGCAGAATCTCTGTGCCCGACTCACGCTGCCCGTTGATCGAAACGCCTACGCCGCGCGATGTCAGGTTCTGGCCGCTGTTCGAACTGTTGGTCGAGTTATCGCCGCCACTCACGTTGCCGGAAAGGTTCACGAAGTCATACGCATTGCGCGTCAGGCTCGGCAGTTCCCTCAACTGCTGCGTATCCACCACCTGCGACATTTCCTGCGTGTCGGTATTCACCACCGTTCCGCCCGCGCCCACCACCTGAACCTCGGTCACCGTGGCGTTGACCGAGAGCTTCGCGTCCAGCGTAGTGTGCCCTCCCACCGTTACTTCTGCCGTCGCCGAAAAGGGCCGGAAAGTGCTGGAATTGATTTCAACCCTGTAGGTCGCAGGTTCCAGGCCGGCGAACAGATACGCGCCCGTTGCCGTTGTCTGCACCTGCCGCGTCGCGCCGGTTGCTGCGTTGATCACACGCACCGTTGCATCGGCTACTACCGCTCCCGTCTGATCGGTCACCGTTCCTGCCAATTGCCCGGTCTCCACCTGGGCTCGCAGCGGCAGCGCGATCATGGCGGCCATCAGCCCAAACAGAATCGCGACGAAACCTAAAGTGCGCCGGATGGATTCAGCGCGAAGCCCTGGAGTGACGTGCAAAGAACCGGCAGCCTGGCTGCTCCATCCTCGAAAGTCGGGTAAGCGGGACATAGGTCAGTTCCTTTCCGTGCTGGTGAAGACCACCGCATAGAAGCACTGACGCCCATGCCTCATCGCATGCGGTCAAACCCAGCCTTTGGTGGATGACCTTCCTTATGGCAATCTCGCCGCCTCCTTTAGCCCCTTCGCGTGATTTGTATTGATACAAGTGGAATCCTGGACGCGATCGCAGTTAATCGTTTCATTCGCCTGCATTTCGTTCACGGTACTGACGTAATGGGCAGCCTTCGCGTACTCCCCACGCGCACCTGAAGCGAATCGATGAGGGCATCTGCAATCTTCCGTTTTCCGTAGCAACGCAATGGAACGCTTATGAGAAATCAGAGTTGGAACAATTAGGATGTCGTTCGATCACGAAGCGAGCAGGTCGCTGACTCTCGGCCCCGTAGGCTCAGGCAATTCACTTTTCCGCCGAGAGGAGAAGAAATGGAGGTCGCCGACGGTGAATTTCAAGATCCGGATGCCTGCTCGATACTTCTGCAACCGGTGCCGGCTCCCTTAATTCCAGAAGCCGGAATCCAGCTTCAAGAAGCCCGTTGACATAGGTTTCAACCGTCCGATGGTATTTGATAACGCCTTCCACGAACCACCGGGTGCTGCGCGGGCCCTCCGCACGATATTCATCGATAGGCCAAAACAAGCGATCTCCGGCATCATTGCGAACCCATTTCTGCGCGGCCAGAGCCGTGCACATCGGATGCTCGACCGAGAAGACAAAGCAGCCGCCCTTTCTTACCACACGGCTAATACGGTCTATCAGTGTCCGGTAGTCGCTCACATAATGAATCGCCAGAGAAGAAACAGCGAGATCGAACGCGCTGTCTTCCAGATCAAGATCCTCGAAGCTCATCCGGCAATACCGGATTTGCGGATCGTCTGTAAGTTCCCGAGCTTTTGTCAGCATCTTTTCCGAGCAGTCGATTCCCAGAACAAAGGCCGCCCCCGCCCCGCGTGCCTTGCGGGCAAAGTTGCCGAAGCCGCAGCCCAGATCAACGACCTGCAACCCTGCCAGCGAATCGGGCAACATGGACCACAGCGCCGGCTGTTCGAGGACCTCGTTCAGCCCCGACCCCGAGGCCCGCAGCTCTTCGTACCCGGCGAAGAACGCAGGGTTGTCATAGATGTTCTGTGGAGAGTCCATGAGCATGACCCGAACTGCCAGGTGTAGCCGCCAGTCTGAAACACACGGGACGGCGACAGGAGTATCGATTGTATCGGGAATGTTCTGACTATGTTCGAGTCGCTGAAGGGCCAGCACGTTGACCGCGGCGCCCCTTGCCATCTCAGCCACGGCCCATCTCCTGGTCGCGGCCGGCGACTTTGGATCGCACCAGTTCAGACATGCAGGGCCTTTGGCTCGTACGACCCCGGCACGGTTCTGAATCCGACGCAGATGCGGTTCCATCCGTTGATCACAACAATGGCCATCGTAAGGTTCACTAGTTCCAGCTCGGAAAAACGCTGGCGAGTCTGCTCGTAAACCTCATCGGGCGCCCGTGTCTCGCCGATCAGAGTGACGGCTTCTGTCCACGCCAGCGCCGCGCGTTCACGGTCGGTGAAGAAGGGAGTCTCCTGCCAGGCGCTCAGCGCATAGAGGCGCTGCTCGGTTTCGCCATCCGCGCGTGCCTCTTTCGTGTGCATGTCGATACAGAACCCGCAGCCGTTGATCTGCGATGCGCGGAGTTTGACCAGATGGAGCAGATCCGGCTCCAGACCCGAATTCCTGACATAGGTTTCCAGCCCTGCCATGGCGCGGTAAGCCTGGGGCGCAGCCTTGTGAATATCCAGCCGTGATTGCATTCCTGTTTCCCTCCTCACACACTCACGTTAGTCAATTCGCGGCTCCGTTGGCGGGCCATAATTGAAATAACGACTGGACCACTATGGCCAGGACAGAGACATTCCAGGATCTTCCCCTGCGACCACGGACAGGCGGCATAGAGATGGGGCGCTGGCTGCGTGATGAGCTGCGTCACGCCATTCTCAACGGCCGCCTGAAGCGCGGCGCGCGCATGCCCTCCACACGCTCGCTGGCGCTACAGCATCAATGCGCGCGCGGAACCATGGTCATGGCTTACGAGCATCTTCACGACGAAGGCTATCTGGAAACGCGCAAGGGTGCGGGAACCTTTGTCGCCGCAGCGCTCCCCGAAGACCTGACCCCGAAAAAGCGCGCAAGTGCGCCTGATAGCAAGCCGGTGTCCACCGCCAGACTATCGAAATGGGGTTCGAAGATCGCACCGCAGGTTTCAATCCTTCCCGCTTCGCGCTCCGTCGGCAAGGCTTTTCGCGGCTACGAGCCGGCCATCGATCTGTTCCCCATCAACCTGTGGGCGCGCCTCACCGCGCGGGTTGCGCGCAGGGCGCCGCGCTCGTTGTACGGGCAGGGCGACGCCCGCGGACATGCCCCCTTACGCAAGGCCATTGCGGAATATGTGGGCAGCGCCCGTGGCGTGAGCTGCACATCCAACCAGGTCGTCATCACAACCGGGGCGCAGCAGGCGTTTGATCTCTGCGCGCGCCTTCTGTTCGATCCGCAAGATGCCGTCTGCATGGAAGACCCTGGATACCCGGGTGCCACGTCAGCTTTCAAAGCGGCCGGCGCTCGCATCATCGACATTCCGGTTGACGGCGAGGGACTGCGTGTCGATCGGTTGATGGCGCACTCGGAGCGTATCAGAGCGGCTTACGCCACTCCTTCGAATCAGTTCCCTCTGGGCGTCACCATGTCCCTCAGCCGCAGATTGCAGCTGTTGCGCTGGGCCCATCAGCGCGGTGTCTGGATTATCGAAGACGAGTTCGATGCCGAATATCGCTACTTCGGACGACCCGTGCCCGCGCTGAAAAGCCTCGACGACTATGGCTCTGTCATCTACATCGGCACCTTTACCAAGATGATGTTCACGTCCCTGCGCCTGGGATTCGTCATCCTTCCTGAGCCTCTCGTCGATGCGTTTGCTGCCGCTCGATACGTAACGGACCGGCATTCGCCAACCCTGGAGCAGGCTGTCCTGGCCGAATTCATCCTCGAAGGACATTTTGGTCATCACATTCGGCACATGCGCCAGGTGTACCTGGAACGATGTGAAGTACTGGTTGACGCGGCAAAACGCAAACTCTCCGCCAAGCTGGACGTCCCCATGGCCGCATCCGGCATGCGAACCATCGGCTGGCTAAAGACGGGCGAAAAGGACTCACTTGTTGCCGCTCGCGCTCGCGCGGCCGGACTGGAAGTGACAGCTGTGTCGCAATTCACGCGGCGCAACGCACAGCCGAATGGCCTCGTGCTGGGATTCGCAGGATCACCGCCGAATGAACTGCGTCGAGGCATTGATGTCCTCGCATCAATTTTGTGACGACAACATCAACCCGGCGCACCCTCGGGTAAGTTGCCGATGCACGCGTTTGAATATTCCCAGCCGCACTCTGATATACAGGCGTGTGTATGCACTCGCTTCGTCCAGAGTTCCGATGGATGTATTTCCTCCTCTTGCTGTGCCTCACGCTGCACAGTTATGGGGCCGATACCGTTCGGGTCCGCCCGGGAAGCGCTCCCGAACAGCGAACCCTCGATCCTTCTTTGTTCCATGGCAAAGCAGCAGGCTGGACAGTAGCAGTCGACCTGACGGGGCACACTCTCGCCCCGGGCAAAACGCTGCTGACATTGGCTACGGCCGATCAAAAAACCTGGCTCTCCGTTGCCGTCACTCAGGAGAACTCGCTCGTGGCGTTTTCTCTTCTCACCGACTACAGGGATCAGCCGCTGATCGTCGCCGTGCCGGTCGCGATGCTGGAGAAGCAGCCGGAGCAGAAACTGCTCCTGCGCTATCGCGGCAATGCGCTGGACCTCTTCCTTGACGGAGTTTTGGTGGATCAGGAGTGGCCGCTCGGAAATGTGGTCACCAGCAACCAGCCTCAGCTCGCACTCGAATCGAATCATCCTTCGCTGACCATCTGGGACCATCCTCTTGCGGACCAGCAGATCGCAGTGCAGAACGGTGGTCCGGCGGAGGTCGCCGCGCGCGCCGACCTGATCCTCGGTCCGCAGCCGCAATACGTTCAATACAGCCGGCCCCGCGGATACAACACCAACGCCGGCGATGCCATGCCCTACTACCATGATGGCGTCTTTCACCTCTACTTCCTGCTCGACCGGCGCCAGCACCACAGCAAGTGGGGCCTCGGAGCGCACCAATGGGCGCACATCAGCTCGCCCGATCTGATTCACTGGACGCATTACCCCATCGCCCTGGGAATCGATCACGACTGGGAGGGTTCCATCTGCACGGGCTCCGTCTTTTTCAATGGCGGGAGGTACTACGCGTTTTATGCCACTCGCCTGCGCGATCGAAGCGAGCACCTCGCGATGGCCGAAGGCCCTGACGCGGTTCACTTCAGCAAGATCATCCCCTCCCCATTCGCCGAACCTCAGCCGCCCTATGTGCACGGACCCAACCGCGACCCCTTTGTTTTCGAGGCAAACGGCAAATTCCACATGATCGCGACAGCGGCTGTGCCCGGTCCGGACGGCAGGACTCAGGGCGCGCTCGAGCACCTTACCTCGAGCGATCTTGTTCACTGGACAGTCCAGCCTCAACCCTTTCTGCTCTCCGGCACCACCGAGCAGCCGGAGTGTTCCGACCTCTTTCAGTGGGGAGATCGCTATTACCTGCTCTACAGTCTTTCCGGCGTCACGCATTACAAGATGTCCAAATCGCCGCTGGGGCCGTGGACCGAACCGGAGAACGATATCCTCGATGGACCGGAAGCCATCGTGATGAAGGCTGCTCCCTTTCGCAACAACCGCTTCCTGTCAGTCGGCTTCGTGGAACACGACAACCGCTACGGCGGCGACCTGGTCTTCCGCGAACTGGTGCAGGAACAGGACGGGTCGCTGGGCAGTAAGTTTCCGAAAGAAATGATGCGGCCTATCATCTCCGCCGCTCGCGTCGAGGATATACGGGCCTCTGCGGGACAATCTGCAGCGCCGCCGATAGACATATCCGGTGACGTGCAGATGAACGCGACCGTCAACGCCACTCCCGGCAGCCGCTTCGCCATTGCAATGCATACTTCGTCTGCCGATTCCAGGCCGGAGAGTCTGATCTTCGACAGCGAAGCGCGCACCGTCGCCTGGATGTCGCCGGATGGAACGCCCGAGCGCGCCCAGCTCCACGATGTTTCTGATTTCCCCGGCCCGATCGCTCTGGCGCTGGTGATCCATGGCACGATTGCGGATCTGCAGCTCAACGGACATCGCACCCTCGTGCACCGTCTCGCGGCAGCCCCCGCATCGCTGTCCCTCGATGCCGAACGAGGCGAGGTTTCCATAACTCAAATTACGAAGGCTAAGATTCGCTGACCTGCTCCCGCTGGCGAAAGGCGTTCTTCAATGGGATGAACCGGAATGACAGCCGCATGACCCGCGCAGGATGAATTCCGTCGCCAGAACAATCCTGCGCGCAGGCTGTGTGCGATTGTTCTCGATCCGGTCGAAGAGGATTTTGGCCGCACGATGTCCGAGTTCGCTGATAGGCTGGCGCACCACCGTGATCCCCGGCGGAATAATCTCGGCAAGATCGAAGTCGTCGAAAGAGATAAAAGCAATGTCCTTCGGAATGCGTTTTTTTAAGGCTCGCAGGCCGCGCAGAACGCGGATGGTACACACCCAGTTGAGACTAAAAATGGCGTCGATGGTCCCCTGCGTTTTCAGAACGCCGCCAAGAAGCGCGGGCGTCAGTTCATTCTCATGCCCTACCAGCAGTTCCACCGCTTCCACCTCGAAGCTCCGCAGCGCCGCACGATAGCCGGCGACTCGTTCCGCGCAGGTATAGAGAGACGGACGCGCCCCCACGGCCAGGATGCGCCGATAGCCGTGCTCGAGCAGGTGCATAGTTGCATCCTGCGCAGACCTGCGATTTGTAATCGTGATGGTATCGACATCCGCACCGCGCACCGGCTCGTCGAACACCACAATCGGCACCTGATTGGCCAGCGTCACCTTAAGACTGCTTTTTCCCGCGTTGGCCGCGATCAGGATCATGCCGTCGATCTGGCGGCGGGCCATGGCCTGCAGCTCTGACTGCTCCAGATCCACATCACCGCCGGAGCTGGCAAGGATCACGACATAGCCATGCGCCCGGGCCACGTCCTGCACCGACTGGATCGCAGTGGCGGTGAAGGGATCGGCGATGTTGGGCGCGATCATGGCGATGGCCGCCGAACGTCTTGATTTTAGCCCCCGCGCCAGTTCGTTAGGCTGGTATCCGAGCCGCTCCATGGTTTCGCGGACACGAGCGGCGGTCTCCGGCCGGAGCTCAGGAGAATCGTTGAGCGCGCGTGACGCGGTCTTCAGGGAGACACCGGCCTCCCTGGCCACATCCGCCAGGGTAACGGCATCGCGATTGATTTTGATCACCTGGTGTTCCCTACCCTTGCTCTCCGGACGCAGCATTGGCCCGAGACTTCTCAAGCCAGCGATTCGAGCGTTCGTCCCCGTGTTTCCGGATAGAACAGAAGAATTACAAGAAACTGCGCCACCATGACCAGTGCTAAACCAACAAACACCCGCTGGCCCCAGCGGCTGGTCATAGCCGGAAAGATTCCTACCACGAATGCATTCGTTACCCAATGGACGGTGCTTCCCAGGCTTTGGCCGCGGGCGCGCACCGGCAGAGGAAAGATTTCGCTGAGATAAACCCAGATCACCGATCCCTGTGAGAATCCAAAGCACGCATCGTAAGCCGCGATCACAACCACAACCGTTGCGGCCGGCCAGTTGTAATGCCGGATCAGCGGAAGGAGAAGCAGGCAAAATCCCATGCCGGCGGCTCCGGACAGCAACAGCGGCCGGCGTCCGACGCTGTCCATCACCAGAACGGCCAGCACGGTAACCACCAGTCCCAGCACGGCCAGAGCCAGCGCATCCGCACGACCGTTCAGACGGCCAGCGCCCAAATCATGAAAGACATCGAGGATGTAATACAGCAAAGCGTTGACGCCGGTGAGCTGGTTGAACGCGGCGATGCTGATTCCCAGAAATATCGGACGCAGGTATTGGCGGGAGAAGAGCGACGCTGGTTGAGCAGCCGCACCTGCCTGATCCAGCGGCTTCGCAAGCGCATCGGCTTCCTGTTGCGCAAAGCCGAGGTCCGCCATGGCGGAACGAGTTTCCTTAAACTGCGCGCGGGATGCCAGCCATCGCGGACTGACGGCAGATCGCAGCACGCACAGCGCGCCCATCAGGGCAGGCACAACCGCGCAACCCAGCATAAAACGCCACGAACCGCCGCCGTATCCGAACCGCGAAAAGACGTATCCCACGAGGAACGCCGCGACCACACCAATACTGACGCTGAGCTGAAACAAGCCCACAATGCGCCCGCGCAGCCGGGAAGGCGCGATCTCCGCGAGATACATGGGAGCCGTCACCGAGATCAGGCCGATCGCAAGACCGCAGCAGAATCTCAAGGCGACGAATGGCCAGAGTGCCTGGGCTGCCGCCGCCCCAACCAGCGCGACACCATAGAGGAATGTGGCTACGGATAAAGTAGCCCGCCTGCCCAGAGCGTCGGCGAGAAATCCGGCAGCGATCGACCCCGGAATCGTTCCAAAGAGGGCCGCGGAAACCGCCATGCCCAGGCCGGCCGGCGACAGTGCAAACGCAGTTCTGATATTCGGCGCCGCACCCGCCATCGCGCCGATATCGTAGCCAAACAGCAGACCGCAAAAAGAACCGGCCAGAACCGAAAAGATCAGTCGCTGCTTCATGGTCTGGCTGGAGCCCACCGGCCTGCAGACTGCAATTGGTACTCCGTTCCGCGTGGTGACCTTGCTTTTCCAGAGTATCCACGATTATCCGGCAATCCACAACGATTTGCAGCGGCCACCGGCAACCATGAAAACCCGCCGGCGAGAGACTACCACGATCCCTCGCCGGCCAATCACCCTCAGAACAAAATCTTCAGCGAGAGCTGAATCTGCCGAGGGCTGTTGACGGTGGAGTTGCCGATCGTTCCATATCCGCTGCATGCTCCGGCCTGGCTGCGCGGAATACCAGCGACGCACTGGACGGGAGAATTTGGATTACTGGTGTTCGGACCGTTGAAGATCGGCGTATTGGTCAGGTTGAAAGCTTCCGCGCGGAACTGTGCGCGCGCTCTCTCCGTGACGGTGAACTGCTTTTGCAGAGCCAGCTGTGTCTGCTCCGCCCAGGGATTGCGCACCAGTGTGCTCAGCGGCCCAGCGGTCACTGCCGTGTATTCAGGAAAGCCACCGAAGCAACCGGGGTTGGAGTTATTGAGATAGTTGCCGTAGCTCTTATGCTGCGGACGGATGTTATAAGATCCGCAGGTATAGAGATAGCCGTTCGGGTAACCAACCGGCGTACCGCTCTGGTCGTTTACGATCCAGTCCGCCTGCCAGTTGTTCAGCAAAGCGCCCGTAATTCCGTGAGCACTGCTGGCAACCATACCGCCCGCGCCGATCGGCAGCTTATAGATACCGGCAAAGCTGAACAGGAAGGGCCGATCGCTGGAATCGATTCCGTAGTAGGGCCCGTTATCGAGCAGGTAGCCATCGTTCAGCAGACCCGTAGCGCTGATCAGCCTCGACCAGGTAAAAGCGGTCGTGAAACTGAGGCCATTGCTGAGCAGCCCCGTGCCCGTGAAACGCTTCTCCGCCTTGGCAATCAGCGAAGAATAATTGCTGTATCCCCACGGTGTATTCCATTCCCATACTTCCGGGCCGTACTGGCTGTCATATTGCGGGTAAGGCACCATCATCTCCTTTACAGAGACGGTAGGATGCGATCCGAGGTACGCCGTCGCCGGAATCATCGGATTGCCATAGAACGGATTGGGAATCAACTGATCGAGATACGCGTGATCGTTGTGACCCTGGTTGAACTGAGCCGTGGCCAGGTGATCGCGCTGGCTGCCCGCGCGCAGATCCGCCGTGTGAGCGCCTACGTATTCCACATCCCAGATGATGCCGCCGTGCGCCTCACCCTGGAATCCGAACGAGAATTGCTGGGTGTACGGGATCTTGCGGTACCAGCTGTCTTCCCAGATTCCGTCGCCGTCGCCCGATGCCAGGCCCAGCGAGTCACCCGGAGGCGTCGTGTAACCGTTCGGGAAAGGCGTGCCGTTGAGGAAATCGGTGTTGGGAGTAAGACCGTCGTCGAATGAAGTAACGTAGCTGGTCGTCGTATCCCACGTCGACGTCCCGCCCAGTTCGAAGCCGAGCGCCCGGAACAGGCCCCATCCGCCGCGCATCACGAGGTTATGTCCGAGAGCGAAGGACGCGCCAAACTTCGGCAGCATGATGCCCCAGGTGTTTTGATAAGGAGAGCGATTCTTCTGGAACTCCAGCCCGGCAATGATCGGACTGGCAAAGCTTGCGCCATTGGGCAGCGCGACCGCCGGCAAAGTACCGCTGATGGGATTGGTGCAGGTGAGGCACATACCGGCCTGCAGACGACCCCAGCGATCCATCGGAGAGGTTTCGTTCTCGTAGCGGAGGCCGATGTTCAGAGCCAGCCGCGGATTGACCTTCCAGTCGTCCTGGATGAAAGCTGCGTAGTCCTTGTAGGACTCGTACGTCGGATCGTTGTACTCGACTCCGCCCGACGCAGGATAGCCCAGCAAAATATCAGCGATCGTGGAGCCGTCGTTGTTATGCTGTCTCGGGTTCTGCTCCGTGAACGCCGGCCCGAAGGCAAAGGTCCCGTTGGCATTGCGAACCCCGTTGGCCACATCGTGATACCAGGAGAACTCCACGCCGTAGTGCAGGGTGGTCGGCCCAATCACATGGGTCATCGAAGGCGCTGCATCGTAGGTCTCGAAGATTGATGGGCTGACAATGTTGCCCACAAAATTCGGCAAGGCAACGTCCCCACTGTTATCGCCTGAAGATTGGATCTCCGGCAGGTAGCGCTTGTTGGTCGTGGGCAGCTGCGGCATGTTCAGGCCGACACTGTTAGCGGTGGCGTCGCTCACGCCCGCGGATTCCGCGCCGTCGAAGCTCATGTTGTACGCCCGGTTATAAGACAGCCGCACGTCCAGGAACAGATTGGGCCGGAAGGTATGCGTTCCATCCAGCACCTGGGTGAGCGACGACTGATAGTAGTTGTAATTGTTATTGTTGCCTGCATTCGTTCCCGCCGCGCCGGGAAAGCCGGACTGATTCAGAAACTCCGTGCCGTCCCAGTAAGCAAACATCCCGTAAACGCGTGTCTTGTCGCCGAAGTTGTGATCGATGCGAGCGATGGGCTGGTCATAATCGTTCCGCCCCGGTGCGTTAACAACATAGTTATTGGTATAGCCGGGCCGATTCGCCATCGGCAGCAGCTTCAGCAGGTTCACGCCAACCGCGCTGATACGGCCCGCCGGAATAACATTGCCGGCAAACTGCTGGCGGGTGTAGTCCTGGCACGGATTCTGCCCCGGAACCGCGCAGGTCGTGGTGGTCGGATCGTAGATGTTAGTCTTGCCCGTACCCTGCAGATACGCGTTGAGATTCACGCTGCCATCGCTGCCTGGCAGCAGGTCGGGAGTGATCGTGGTCGTGGTTACGCTGTTCGGGACCGCTTCACGCCAGCCCTCATAACTGAAGAAGAAGAAAGTGTTCTTGCCCAGCAATGGAACCGGGCCGCCCAGCGTTCCGCCGAACTGATGCTGGTTGTGGAAGGGGCGCGGATCGCCTGCCTGGTTCAGCGCATAAGTATTCGCGTCAAGATCTGAGTTGCGCCAGAACTCATACAGCGTTCCGTGGAACTGCGAGGTGCCGCTCTTGAGGATCGTGTTAACCGTCCCACCATTCGTGCGCCCGTACTGCGCATCATAGGTGTTGGTCATCACCTTGAACTCTTCCACCGCATCCACGCTCGGCGAGATATTCCACGTGCCCGAGCCTCCGCCATTCTGCTGCGACACGGGCGCGCCATTCAGCGAGAACTGGTTGTAATTTCCCCAGTTGCCGTTGATGGAATAGCCGTTGCTCTCGTTCAGTTCGCTCGCCGCGTTGCCAGGATTCGGTGCCTTCACCCCAGGCGAGAGCGAGACCAGCGAATAGACCTGTCTCCCATTCAGCGGCAGGTCCTGTACCTGTTCAGGATCGATCACACTGCCGCCGGATGCGTCAGTCGTATCAAGCTGCGCGGCTTCAGCCGAGACGTTCACCGTCTCCGTTGCCGAGCCGACTTCGAGGGTGAAGGGCAGGTTCACCTTGCCCGTCACATCGACGATAATCCCCGGCTGCTCGACTTTCTTGAATCCCGGCGCGGTAACTGAAACCGTATACACGCCCGGCTGGACCAGCGGAATGGTGAAGTCACCGTCTGCGCCGGTTCTGGCGTTGTAGGACTGCTGCGGTCCCGAAGCTACCACCAGAGCATGGGGAACAACGGCGCCTGCGGAGTCGGTGACCAGACCGGTAATGGTTCCGCGAAACTCCTGCGCGCAGGCCGGCAATACCAGGCTGCAGAGAGCTGCGAAGCATGTCAGAAGAAGTCGCAGGCTAACGCGACGGGATAGCCCAAAGATGGGGTGGGTAGTAGAGCGTTTCACTGTGTCTCCTCACGATGTGCGGTTGCCGCTCATCCCCACGCCGCGATGAGTGTCCATGAGTAGCCGGGGGAGCGGATTGAGTTTCGTACTAAGGAAATGACAGCGATGTCATTTCAGAGACGGCCCGACTCTACGCCCGCGATGACATCGTTGTCAATGGCCATCTGCGCGTCGTATACTTGCCCGGGTTTCCTTCGATACCTGAGCCCAACCATTGCTCGATACCAATCCCCATCTAACCGCGTAGCGAGGGGCGTTTCCCGCCGGCGCTGTCACCGTTTTCACTGGAGCGAATTTGATCAGGAACAACTTAGTCTGCCTTGCCCTGCTTCTCGCAGCGTCTCTCCCGGTCCGGGCTGAACGCCACCTTACCGACTACGTCAATCCATTCCTTGGAACCGCGCCGCTCACCAATCCGGCTGACATTGGATTCAATCCGCCATGGCGCGTCTGGGCGGGACTGGTCTTTCCCGGCGCGTCGGTGCCGAACGCCATGGTGCAGCTGAGCCCCATCACCAAATTCGGAAGCGGGGCCGGGTACGAATACGAAAACAACGTCATCTACGCCTTCGCCCACACCAACAAAGGCCACTGGAATCTCTGCAACATCCCCGTTCTTCCCGTCAGCGGAGCCATTAATCCGGACGATTTCGGCTCGTCCTTCAGCCATGCTCGCGAATCCGCCCACCCCGGCTACTATCAGGTCTATCTCGAGCGCTACGGCATCAATGCGGAACTAACCTCAACGCTGCGCACCGGCTATCACCGCTACACGTACACCGACAATTCCCAGCAGAAGAAGCTCATCGTCAACCTCGCGGTCTCCAATGAGCGCATCCGCGACTGGCATATCGAGCAGGAAAACGATCATGCCTTCAGCGGTTATCAGACGGCCTCAGAAAAAGTCTTCTTCTACGCAGTCTCTAATTACGGCATCACGAAGATCGAGCAGCTGCAGGCCGCTCATTCCAAACTGCCGATCGTCGACTTTGTTCAGGGGACCGCACCTCTCGAAATCCGCATCGGCCTCTCCTTCGTCAGCACCGCCAACGCCAAACAAAACCTCGAGCAGGAACTGGCTTCTAAGACCTTCGACACCGTCCGGCAGGAGGCTTCCGCCCAATGGGAGACGCTGCTCTCCAGGATCAAGGTTTCCGGCGGTACCGAACGCGAGAAGATGCTCTTCTACTCCTGCCTCTATCGCTCGTTTCTCTGGCCGGCGCTGCGCAGCGACGTCAACGGCGAATACACCGACGTGACCGGAGCCGTGGTCCACGCCGACTTCGAGTACTACACCCTGCCCTCGCTCTGGGACGACTACCGCAACAAGCTTGTTCTGCTCGGCATACTCTCTCCGCAGGTGACCGTCGATGTCATCCGCTCCCTGATCGATCGCGGCGAGAAAACCGGATTCATCCCGACGTTTTTCCATGGCGATCACGCCGCCGCTTTTATCGCCGGCTCGTATCTGCGCGGCTTGCGCGGATTCGATGTTCGCGAGGCATACCGCCTGCTCCTGCGCAACGCCACCGTCGAAGGAGGAACCCGCCCTTACATCGACGAATACATGAAGAAGGGATATATCTCCACGCCCGATATTCCCAACCCGGTAGTCGAAACCAAAGCCAAAGCAGGCGTAACCAAGACCCTTGAATATGCCTACGACGATTATTCCGTCGCGCTGCTGGCAAAGGAGCTCAACGACCAGCCGAACTATGCCATGCTGATGGCGCGGTCGAAGAATTACAAAAACGTCTTCGACCCTTCCACTGGCCTGATGCGCGGCCGCCTCGCCAATGGCGACTGGGTAAAGAATTTCAATCCCGAGTATCCCTACTACGAATACATGTATCGCGAAGCCAACGCATGGCAATCCTCGTTCTTCGCGCCGCACGATACCGCCGGCCTGATCGCTCTCTATAAGAGCCCCGAAGACTTCGAGAAGCAGCTCGACCGGCTGTTTACGATTCCCTGGAATCACAGCTATATTGCAGAAAATATCAACAGCTTCATGGGTCAATACACCCAGTCCAATCAGCCGGATCACGGCTTCGCCTACCTTTATTACTTCGTTGGCAAGCAGGAAAAATCCCAGAAAATCCTCAACGAGATCATGAGGCGCTTCTACGGCATGGGCGATCTGGGCCTGGCCCTCTGCGGCATGGACGACGCCGGCGAAATGTCTTCCTGGTACGCCTTCAACGCCATCGGCCTCTACACCTACTCGCCCGCCGACCCGGAATACATCGTGACCGTCCCCCTCTTCAATAAGGTCACAATCCAGCCTCCGAATAGTGCTCGGCTGAAAATCATTCGCAAAGGATCAGGACTAAAGATCACCCGCATAGCGTTCAACGGGCAGACAGTGAACGGATATTTCTTCCCGCACAGCGATTTTGCCCACGGCGGAGATCTGGCCATTACAGCAAAATAAGTTCACTTCTTTTTGGCGCTCTCCTGCTCTGCTGACCGGATGAATGGGTCCGCTTCACGAAATGGTCCCGCGTTAGCGGGACTGCGCTGGAACTGGTCTCATAAACCATCTGCGCCTGGTCAAGCCTCGTGTGAGACCCGCCATCGAAGCGGGCTCATGCTGTTCGCCGAAGCCTCTGCGCTATTCATGAGATCAGTTCTGCAAGCCCGGCCTTCAGGCCGGGGAAACAAAACATCAAGATTCGAGGCCTTCAGGCCCGGAAGGGTCCTGCCCAGGTCAATTCCGCTCAACCGATCTGCGCCTCGACAATCCTTAACCGCTCGAATGCGACCCTGTTCCGCAGTTCAGGTTCGGACAGGCAACTGTCCGAATCTGAACATCCAGACCAATCTCCGGCCGCTCCTCAGCGGCTTCTCCACCGGCTCACACTGATTCCGCGTCACTTGCTTCATATCGGAATTGGCAGCCCAATTGCTGTTACGCCCGGTAACAATTAGGCGAACCCCGAAACGCCCCCGCCGCCCCCGCAGTACCTAAGGAGAAACCGATGATCGCATCTCTGGTCCAGGACGTCCGCTTCGCGCTACGGCAGCTGAAAAAGACACCTGGATTTACAACCACTGCGATTCTCACCCTCGCCCTCGGCATCGGAGCCAACGCCGCCATCTTCACGCTGGTCAACGCGGTGCTCTTACGCAACCTGCCGGTTGCCGATCCCGGGAGCCTGGTCCGCCTCGGCGATGACGACAATTGCTGCGTCAACAGCGGCGGCTATCCCGACAACGGCGCCTACTCCCTCTTCTCCACCGACAGCTGGCAACAGCTGCGCAAAAAGCTGCCCGAGTTTGAAGAACTCGCCGCCGTGGAATCCGGCTTTACGTATCGCCCTGTAACGGCGCGCCGCGACGGCACACAGGAGGCTGCCCGTTCCTCGATGGGCGAATTCGTCTCCGGCAACTACTTCCGCACCTTCGGCCTCCGCCCCGCCGCAGGCCGCCTGTTCGTCGACTCCGACGACCAGTCCGGCGCCCCGATGGTTGCCGTGATAAGTTACGAAAACTGGCAGGACAATTACGCCGCCGATCCCAAAGTCGTAGGCAGCACGTTCTGGATCAACACCAAACCCGTCATGATCGCCGGCGTCGCCCCCCAGGGCTTCTTCGGCGACCGCTTGTCGAGCACGCCTCCCGACTACTACCTGCCCATACAGTCGATGGGCGTGCTGATGAATGTTGACTATGTGCCTGATCCCAACACCCACTGGCTTTACATCATCGGCCGCGTTAAGCCCGGAATCGCGCTTGCCCCGCTGCAAACGAAGATCAGCGGCGTCTTTCGTCAGATCATCGCCCAGGACCCCACTTATTCCGGCGAAGAGGGTCGTAAAGCGCTTGCCCGAGCCCACATCGTGCTCAGCCCGGCCGGCGCCGGCATCCAGAGCCTGCAGGATCGCTACAAGTCCAACCTCCATACCCTCATGTGGGCCTCCGGGCTCGTTCTCCTCATCGCCTGCGCTAACATCGCTAATCTCCTGCTCGTCCGCGGCATGGGCCGCAAAGCCGAGATGTCCCTGCGTACCGCTCTGGGCGCGGAGCGTTCCCGCATCATCCGCCAGCTCCTCACCGAAAGCATCCTGCTCTCTTGTCTCAGCGGCGTCGCCGGCCTCATCGTGGCTTACGTCGGAACCCATGCGCTGCTCGCCATGGCCTTCCCAGGAGAACAGAACGTCCCCATCCATGCGCTTCCGTCGCCGATGGTGCTCGCCTTCGCCTGCACGCTCTGTCTGATCACGGGCGTCCTCTTTGGCGTCGCGCCCGCATGGATCGCCGCGCAGACCCAGCCTGCCGATGCGCTTCGCACCGGCGCCCGTACCACGGCCACCAAAGCATCCCTCATGCAGCGCTCGCTGGTCGTCCTCCAGGCCGCTCTCTCCCTCGTGCTCCTCGTCGGCGCAGGCCTCTTCGCGCAAAGCCTCAGCAAGCTGCAGAACTCCGATCTCAAACTCGATTCTAGGAATCGCTACATCGTCCACATCAATCCCCAGGCCGCCGGCTATCTGCCCTCCCAGCTGGCGCCGCTCTATCGCGCCTTTACGGATCGCTTCCACGCCATCCCCGGTGTCGTTCACGTCGCGCTCGCCACCTACACGCCGATGGAAGACGACAACTGGGGCAACGGCATGAAAGTGGAAGGCCGCCAGGATCACTCCCAGCAAGCTTCCTGGGTGCGGGCCAGCGCCGAGTACTTCGACGCCGTCGGCACCCGCGTGCTGCTGGGCCGCGCCTTCACCGAAGGCGATACCGCGACCTCTCCCACCGTAGCCATAGTCAACAAAACCTTCGTCAGGGACTTCTTCCCGCCAGGAACCAATCCCATCGGCAAACGCATGGGCTACGGAGGTCCCAAATCGCCACTCGAGTTTCAGATCGTCGGCGTCGTCGACGATACCGTCTACCAGTCCGTGCAGTGGAAAGACCACCGCATGTACTTCACCCCCATGCTGCAGCGGCCGCCCAGCGACAAGGGCCCGCTGGAAACGGATATCTCACTCTATGCGGGCGCCATCGTGATCCAGACGGCGCACCCCATGCCGGACATGGAATCCATTGCCCGCCGTACCCTCGCCGGCATCAACCCCAATCTTGCTGTGGTGAAGTTTCAAACCTTCGATCAGCAGATCGCCGATCAGTTCACTGAAGACCGGATGATTGCCCGGCTGACCGCACTCTTTGCCGGCCTCGCGCTTCTGCTCGCCACCATCGGCCTCTACGGCGTCACCGCCTACACCGTCGCCACTCAGACCAGCGAGATCGGCATCCGCATGGCCCTCGGTGCTGAACGTCTCGGCGTCATTGGCATGGTCATGCGCGGAGCCATGCTGCAAACCGGACTGGGTCTCGCTATCGGCATTCCCACCGTGCTGCTGTGCGCGCGATTCGTTGAATCGCAGCTCTACGACGTAAAGGGCGTGAATGTCTCCCTGCTGCTCATCGCCATTGGAGCGCTCGCGCTGGCGGCATCGATCGCAGGATTGATTCCGGCGCGCCGCGCCGCTTCCATCGACCCGGCTCAGGCGCTCAGGAGCGAGTAGTCCTCTTCCACCCCCGCCTCAAAGGGCGATCCGGTTTCGGCCACTGGCAGCCTCCATTGCAGCAGTTATTGCTCCGGCATTATTTGTGCTTGTGGCGCTTGCTCTTCCGGACTATGCTGGGGCGCATTCTCTGTGACCACGGACGCGATGTTGCCGGATCCAAGCAGGAATCCCGGGTGCGTGTCCCAGCAATCGAGTTTGAGAGGCACAGAAGCTGTCAGTACCGGTTCTCCCCCGTGGGCCGCTTCCCAGGTTGGCCACGCGCCAGGTAATGAATTCCCGCGGGAAACACATTGCTCCCGTTCCCGTTCTCCCGCGCACGTGAGGATGTGCATCATGGCAAGGATCGGCGTCTTCTGCTTTGCCGGGGCGGGACATCTGTATCCTATGACCGCGCTGGCGCGGCGCATGCAAAGGCGCGGACATGAGCTGGTCTTCTTCGGAATCGCCGACACCGAGGAGAAGATCCGCGCCGCTGGTCTGGAGTTCGTCCAGATTGGCGCCAGCGATCACCCCCTGGGCTCGTTGGCCGCCGAGGACCGCAAGCTGGCCGAACTGCGCGGGCTGAAGACCTTCGCCTATACCGTGGAACGCGTAAAGAACACAGCCAGGATGGTGATGCGCGACGGTCCCCGGGCGTGCCGCGAGGCCGAGGTCGAAGCGTTGCTCGTGGATGAAGCCGATATGGGAGGCAATGTAGCGGAGCATCTGAGGGTGCCCTATATTTCGGTAGCTCTGTTCCCTCCCCTGATTGCCGATGATCGGATCCCGCCATTTTGTTTTGCCTGGCCGGCGGGACAGAATGCTGTGAGCCGGTTTCGCAATCGCATAGGCATGCGGTTGCTCTCGCGAATAGCGGCTCCAATCCTGCGCCTCGTGAACGCGCAGCGCCGAACGTGGGGCTTGCACACGCTGGAGCGGGCGACAGATTTGTTATCGCCGCTGGCACAGATAGCCCAGCTGCCGCGAGCGCTGGAGTTCGACGTGCCCGGGTTGCCAACAATATTGCATTACACCGGTCCATTCGTGGATCGCGGCGCACGGGCGGCGGTGGACTTCCCATGGAAGCGACTGGACGGAAGACCGCTCGTCTATGCGTCGCTGGGAACCCTGCAGAACGGATCGCAGGAGAACTTCAGAATATTGGCGGAAGGCTGTGCAGGACTGGAGGCGCAGCTTGTGATTTCCCTCGGCGGCGGCCTCGATCCGGAACAAGTGGGACGGCTTCGCGGCGATCCGGTAATCGTGCGCTATGCGCCGCAACTGGATTTGTTGCAGCGTGCGGCTGCGGTAATCACCCACGCGGGGCTAAATACGACGCTGGAGTCTCTCGCAGAAGGATTGCCGCTGGTATGCATTCCGCTGGGAAACGATCAGCCGGGCGTGGCTGCCCGCGTGGTTGCGAAGGGCGCAGGCGTAGCGATTCCGCGGCGAAAATTGACGGCTGCGCGAGTGCGAGCCGCAGCGCGAACCGTGCTCGAGGACCGGAGGTATCGGACAGCGGCCCAGCGGCTGCAAACGGCAATGGCCACAGTAGATGGCCCGGAGCTGGCAGCCGACATTATCGAGAACGCACTCAGGATCGAAACGCCGATCCACGTCCGCAAACATGCGGCGGGATAATGCGCCAGGGTGCCCCATATCTGCCCGCCGTTGGCAGATGTGGGATCCCACTCATCTTTCCCCAAAACAGTTTGGTGGCAAGCGAAGTATCAGCCTTGAAACTTTCATTTCCAAACTCTGTACTGTCATCCTGACGACCCGCAAAGCGGGGCGGAAGGATCCGCGGTTGCCCCTGGGTAGCTCTCCGCATTCTTATGTGCCCGGAGGGCGCAAAGCGCCATCCTCAACTGCGGTTGCTCTCCTCCGTTGATCAGGTACGAATTTTCGGGACACCGTTCTACTCGCTACGCAGCGAGTCAATCGGGTTCACGTTCGCCGCGCGCATCGATGGAATAAGACTGGCCACCACAGTGACGGCTGCGAGCAGCAGAGCGGCGCCGGCCACAGTAGCCGGATCGCGCGGCTTCAGTCCGAAGAGCAACGCGCCGGCAGCACTGGCCGCAGCGAGGGATAGGCCTGTGCCCAGCACCAATCCGACCGCCAGCAGTGTCGCGGCCTTGCTGAGCATCATGGCCGTGATGTTGCCGCGTTGCGCGCCCAATGCCATGCGAATGCCAATCTCCGTTGTCCGTTCTGCCACCGTGTACGACATCACGCCGTAGAGGCCGGTCATCGCCAGAATCGCCGCGAGCGCGCCGAAGAATCCTGAAAGCGTAGCCAGAAGCCGCTCCGCCATCAGGGATTGCTGGATCTGGTCTTCCAGCCCCTCGAACTGGAAGCTGATTCCCGAGCTCACCTCGTGTAAGGTGCGGCGTATCGCCTCCTCCTCTGCGTCCATTGGGAGCCTCGATCGCACCAGCATACCCATGCCGCTGTCGGTGTTGTTGTCCTGCGCAAGCGCGACATAGGCGATCGGTTCACCAGAACTCCGTATGGTGTGATATTTGGTGTCCTTCACCAGGCCAATGATCTCGTTCAGCTGCTGCGGGGTCGTCGGAGTCGCCTCCCGCCAGAAGCGCGCTCCAATCGGATCTGCACCCAACCCCAGCTTCCTCGCAAATGCCTCGTTCACTATTGCTACACGCGGCGAATTGCCGGTGTCGTGGTCGTTGAAATCCCGCCCCCCAACCATCGGGATGCGCAGAGTGTCGAAATAACCCGGGCTCACGCTGCTGAAATTGGAATCCTCTCGCCGAGTTGAAGCACGTCCGTCGATCCACACTGCGTTGCTCCAGCCGCTGCCGCTCAGCGGCACGATGTTAGTATTGGCTGCCGCATCCACACCGGGAATGGAGCGTATGCGATCGAGCAACTCGCGCTGGAACACAGCGCGTCGATCGGGGGAAATTTGTAAACGGCTGAAATCCAGTGCCGTGACCAGCACCCCTTTGGCCTGAAATCCTGGATCGATGGTCGCCAGATTCCGCAGGCTCTCCGTGAAGAGCAGCGCGCAGAACAGCAACACCATTGAAAGCGCAACCTGAGAGACCACCAGAGCGCCTCGAAATCCCAGCCGTCCCCGGCTTGCCGTCATGCCGCGCCCGCCGGTCTTCATCGCCGCTCCCGGAGGCGTGCGCGAGGCGCGCAGTGCCGCAGCCAGCCCAAAGAGCAGACACGTCAGAAACGAGACCCCCAGCAGAAAGGCAAAGAGGCGCCAGTCCAGCTTGAAGTCGAGAGAAATGTCCAGATACCTCAGCAGCCCCCGGCTCAATGCCTGAGCCAGCGCTGCGCCCGCCAGCGTTCCCGCCATCGCCAGCAGCAGGCTCTCTCCCAGCACCAGTCGGATCAGCCGCCAGCGCCCCGCACCGATGGCCAGCCGCACCGCCATGTCCCGTTCGCGCGCGGTCGTCCGCGCCAGCATCAGGCTGGCAAGGTTGGCGCAGGTGATCAGCAGCACCAGGCCGGCGATCCCCAGCAGAAATCGCAGCGGATCGGAATACGTATCGCGCAGCATGGATACGCCTGCCGCGGAAGGTTCGACGGTCAGTTTCAGCGCGAGATAATCCTTCACGCTTTCCCGCGGATAATCAGACCGCAGCGTCGATGCGAAGATGCCCGACGAAATGGCCCCGAGGTGTGCGGCCGCTCGCTGAACAGACCACCCAGGATCGAGCCTGCCGATCACTGAAAGCCACCACTGGGTGCTCGCGTCCAGACGGTCAGTCGTTTCGAGATAGGCCTGCGCGCAGATGGGCACAGCCACATCGAAGTTGCTGCCAACGGCCACCCCGAAGAAGTTCGCCGGCGTAATGCCGATCACCTCGACAGGCTTGTCATTGAGTTTTAGCGTTTGCCCCAGTGCCGGCCGTCCGCCGAACTCCTGTTGCCAAAAGCCATAGCTGATCACCGCGCCCGGCAGTCCGCAGCCTCGATGGTCGTCCGCGGCCGTGAAGAGCCGGCCACGGATGGGCCGGACACCGAGCACGCTGAAGAAATCGCCGCTCACGTAGAGCCCGCTCACGAACAGCGCATCGCCGCCCGAATTGCGGGCGAAGCCTGTGTCCCGCCACGCAGCAATTCCCGAGAACCCCGGGCGATCGTCGCGCAGCTTCTCCCAGATTGGATTTGTGACCACGGGATAGCCGCTATTGGTGGCTCCGCGCGTCTTGCTCCCTTCGACCAGACGCACCTGTGCCAGTTCTCCCGGATTCTTCACCGGCAGCGACCGCAGCAACACCGCATCCAGAAGCTCGAAGATGGCCGTGTTGGCGCCGATGCCCAACGCCAGCGTGGCAACCACCACAAGAGAAAAACCCGGGCTTTTCGCAAAGATGCGCAGGGCGCTTCGAAAGTCGTGCCAGAGGCTCTCGAGCCCCAGTGCGCGATCTTCCGCCGAGACACGCTCTCGCATCACTGTAGGGTTGCCGAAGCGCCGGCGGGCATCGCGCTCGGCTTCTTCACGGCTCATGCCGCGCGCCACGTTGTCGTCGATGCACATCGCCATGTGCTCCCGCAGCTCCGCCTCGATCTCCCGATCCATGCGCGTGCGTCTTCCCAGCGATAGAATCCTTCGTAACAGAGCCATCGTTCACCTCATGCAAACCGCAAAACTGCTTCAACGCCCTTCACAACCTGCGCCCAGTTCTTTTCGCGGTTAGCCAGCTGCTCCCGCCCCACGCGCGTCAGTGCGTACCACTTGGCCTTGCGCCCATACTCCGTAATCGCCCAGCTGGCGCGCACCCAGCCGTTTTGCTCCATCCTGTGCAGCGCTGGGTAGAGCGATCCTTCTTCCACGATGAGCAGCTCGTCACTGACGCGGCGGATGTGCATCACCATCCCGTAGCCGTGCATTTCGCCCAGCTGCGACAGTGTTTTGAGGATCAGGAGGTCGAGTGCGCCCTGCAGGTCATTCTTTGCCATAGACTCTTACCCTAGATAACAAGGGTAGACAGAGCGTATCGCCGCCATACCTTGATGTCAAGGGGAAGCGAGATCAATTTCGCCAATAACTCTGTGCGATGATTCTGCTACTTCGACGGGCGCCTGCCGGCTCTGCCCTGTTCCAGCTCCAGCAGACAAGCTTTCGTCTCAAGCCCGCCGGCGAATCCTGTAAGCTGACCGGTCGAGCCGACAACCCGGTGGCAGGGCACAATGATCGAGATTGGGTTTCGTCCGTTGGCTGCACCCACGGCTCTCGCCGCCTGTGCGTTCCCCAGGCCACGAGCAAGTTCGCCATAACTTCTCGTTTCGCCGAACGGAATCCTCAGCAGTGCCTCCCACACGCTTCTCTGGAATTGCGTTCCCCGCATATCAAGCGGGACGGAGAAGCTGCTGCGCTTTCCCGCGAAATATTCGTCGAGCTGTCGCGCCGTTTTGACAAGGATCGGATGCTCCTTCTCCTCCCGCAAATCACCTAAACGCACGCGCTTCGGATCGTCGTTCTCCCAAAGGATGGCCACCAGCCCCTTGTCGCTTGCGATCAACTTCAGTTCGCCGACCGGCGACTCGATCACCCTGTATGCGAGCTTCATCGAAACATCTCCTGTTTAGCAGTACTGCGTGAGGTGCGCTCTTGCGCGCCGGCAGCCCAAAGATGCTGGGCCGCATAAGCGCGCCACGGCCGCCAGGCTTCCGCATGTTGCAACAGAACTTTCGGGTTCATGCCCCCTCCGTTAATAGCGGCGGCCCCGCGCAGCAGCCCGAGATCCGTAGCAGGAAATGCATCCGGCTCACGAACCGCGCGCAGCGCAATGTACTGTGCCGTCCACTCGCCGATGCCGCGAATCTCTCTGAGTCGCGCCACCGTTTCCTCAACTCCGGAGAGCGGTTGAAACAGATTCGGATGAGGCGCCGCTGCCTCCGCCAATGCCTTCAGAGCCGTCAGTCGCGCCGCGGGCATCCCCAGACCGATGGAGGCAACAGAAGCCAGCCGCCTGGCGCTGGGGAAACCGTGGGTCAGCGCGTCGTGATTTCGAAACGGCCTGGGTACGCGGCGGCCGTATAGTTCGACCAGCCGCCCTGCCAGCTGACGCGCCGCCCCTACGCTGATCTGCTGTCCAAGCACCGCGCGCACAGCAATCTCAAACCCATCCCATCCTCCCGGAGCGCGCAGCCCCGGACGTTCGCGGACGAGCGCGGCGAGAACTGGATCCGCAGAGAGATGCCGATCGATGGTCTCAATGTCCGCGTTCAGATCGAACAGCCGCCGAATCCGCGCGACGATCACTGGCAGCGCTCTCAGCTTCGGAAACAGGATGTGCACCTCGAGGCTTTGTGCTTTGGCAAAATGGGTTACTGCAATGCTCCCCATCGCGCCATCGATCTCGATACTCCTCAGATAGCGTCCATGCTCCACAATCTCCACGCCCGGAATCGCGCGCGCTTCAAGAAACGCGAGCATATTTTCCCAGTCGTAGGGAGGGCGATAGCTAAGGCGGAGCACCACATCTCTGTCCTGCACTCCAGCGCCGCTCCTCCTGCGCAGGGCTCGCGGGGGCCGCTGGAACAAATGTAGAAATGTCTCATCGAACCGTCGCAGACTGCCAAATCCGGCCGCCTCGGCGATCGCAGCCATGGGCATGTTGGTGTCATGGATCAACTGCTTTGCAAACAGCACTCGCCGAGTCTGCGCAACCGAAACAGGAGAGGCCCCAAGATGCTGGAGGAAGAGACGGCGCAGGTGACGCCCGCCCACGCCGGTTCGTGCCGCCAGTTTCTCAACGCTGTTTCCGCGCCCATCGAGAGCGCCTTCGGCAATGAGCGCAAGGGCGCGGGAGACGGTGTTGGAAGTGCCTCGCCACGAGGCCACGTCAGGAGCAATTTCCGGACGGCAACGCAGGCATGGTCGAAATCCTGCCTCCTGCGCCGCCGCAGCAGAACGATAGAAACGGCAGTGCTCGAGTTTGGGAGTGCGCGCCGGGCACACGGGACGGCAATACACGCCGGTGGAACAGACGCCGACAAAGATCAGCCCGTCAAAGCGCGCGTCGCGGCTCTCGAGCGCGCGGTAGCAAACGTCCGGAGCAGGCAGTTCCATCTACCCATTCTCCCATCCTCTGCAGAAAGAACTGGCGGTTTTCGGACCTGGACATTTTCCTGCAGCGTGCGTTGGCCGCAAAGCGGCACGCAGCCTGCGGCACCGTCTGTCTCTTCACGTGGAATCGCGTTCATCCGCTCCGCATGCGGATCGCCGTAACCGCCGCTCAGCGCTCCGTGTAGCGATAGACGCCCGAGCCCAGCTCCACCTTATAGGTTCCGCCCCCTGCAATCACCTTTCCGTCCTCCATCAGCGACCGTCCCGCTCGTACCGGCAGCTGCAGCATCGCCCTGGCTCCCGCCGGAATCTCCACCGAGATGCTCACCGACGAACCGCCATGCTCCCATCGCACCGAGATCGGCCCCAGCACGGAGTCATATTTTGCCGATACGCCGGGAACCCCATCCAGAATGGCTGGAGCAATCCGAATCTGCTGACCGGAAGGCCGGACAAGGTCGATGTCGATGCCCGCCAGCCCGCGATAGAACCACTCCTCGGCATGGCCCAGCATCAGGTGGTCCTGTGACTCGGCAGGATTGCCGTCCCACGCTTCCGTAAGCGTCGTTGCTCCCCTGGCCAGCTGACTGCCGTAGCTCGGCGCATCAGTGCGGAGCAGCATGTCGAGCAACACGTCTGAACGGTCTCCATCGGTCAGAGCCCGCACCACATAGTGGAATCCCACGTCGCCGGCGGTGACATGGTTGTTGTGTTCCCGGATATCCGCGACCAGATTCGCAAGCACCGCCTCTCGCCGGTCCTCCGAGACCATGCCGAGCGCCAGCGGCATCGCATCTGCGGTCTGGCTGTCTCGGTCATACTGGTTCGTCTCCGGGTGAAAATAGCGGCCGTTGAACGCAGTTCGCACCTCCTGCGCCTTCGACAGATACTCGTGGCTGTCCTCGTCTCGGCCCAGCACCTGCGCAATGCTCACGAGTGTTGTCAGATCCTGGTAATAGATGGCCGTTGCTGTGATCCCCTTTGAAGTCAGCTGCGATTCGCCGGGATCGCCAGGCCCAATGTCAAACCAGTCCCCCAGTCCGTAGGAGATGATCCCGTCGCGCGCCTTCGTCGCGAGGTAGTCCACATATCGCTGCATCTGCGCATAATGATCTGAAAGGACCCTTCGATCCCCATAGGTCTGATAAGCGGCCCACGGGCTCAGCACGATCGCGCTCCCCCACTCCGGAGAGTCTCGGAAATCGGTGCTGACTCCATTCCGATCGACAAACGCCACGTACTCGGGCGCGATCGCGGGAACCAGCCCATCCGGCAACTGCGAATCGGCCATATCGCCGGCCATCTTCTCGTAAAGCTGCACGACGTCGTAATTCATCATCACGCTGGTCGCAGCCAGATGGGTCTGCTCCAGCCACCCGAGCTTCTCGCGTGTCGGGCAGTCGGTAAGCACACTCATCATGTTGCTTAAAATGGCCATGTCAATCAGCCCATGGATCCGAGACAAAAGCCGCTCGCTGGTGGCGAACGTCCCGTCCTGTGCCGCGGCCGCATGCAGAAAATCTCCCTCCAGCCGCACAATCACCGGAGGTCGGGCTCTCTCCGCGCCGGTTGCTTCAACCTGCACATACCGAAAGCCGTAATAGGCAAACGCAGGGTGCCAGCGCTCCACGCCGTGGCCGCTCAGCGTATAAGTAAACAGCGTGGCATCGTCAGGCCCGCCTCCACCGCTCGCCTGAGTTACGAGTCCGTTGCCATCCAGCAACTCTCCCGGCAGCATCCGAATCCGATCGCCGGCATGCCCCCGCACCGCAATCACGGGCCAGCCCGCAAAGTTCTGCCCAAGGTCATACACCGTCACGCCCGCTCGAGGATGCGTAATGCGAACCGGATCAAACCTCCGCGCGACTTCAATCGGAGGTGTCCTCTGGGCGCGCAGTTCCCCGCCCGGATCAGCCTCACCGTCAGGCCCACGCACCTCAAGCGCATTCGTCCAGCCTTGATCGTCGAACCCGGGTCGGTCCCACCCTGCCGGCTCTTTGCGCGCATCGTAGTCCTCCCCGCCATAAATCGACGAGAAGACGACAGGGCCTGAAATCGTCCTCCATTCACGATTGCTGACGATCGTTGCCTGGGTGCCGTCTGCATACTGCACAACCATCTGCAGAATCATCTTCGGCTGGCCGAAGGAGCCGATGAATTTCGTATAGCGCCCGCGGACGCCGGGGACGTTATACATTCCATTTCCGAGCAGGACACCGAATGCATTGCGCCCCGCGTGCAGCAGAGCCGTGACGTCCCGCGTGTTGTACAGAACCGCCTTCCGATATTGCGTCCAGCCCGGATTGAGGACACTGGTGGTAACTGAGGCGCCGTTCAGCCGCAGCTCATATTGCCCCAGACCGGAAACATAGACAATCGCCTGGCGCACAGGTTTCGCGATAGCGAAGTCATACCGAAAGATGGGAAGCGCCGCGGCGCGCTCCGTCATCGCTCCCTCATGTTCCCGCGCCTGCGGTGCCAGCGGCCCGTCAGCCTCTGCGGCGATCCACGTCGTCTTCCAGTCCGCGGCGTGCAGCAGGCCAGTAATCCAGAACGTCGGCGCACTCCATGCAGACGGCTTCCCATCCTGATCCCAGACACGAACCTTCCAGAAATATCGCGTATGCGACTGGAGCTCAGCTCCCGCGAAAGAAATGCCCGTGTAAACGGGGTTCATTTGGCGTCCGGAATCCCAGACGTCCCCCTCATCGCGCGCCAGAATTTGTGCCGAAGATGCGACCAGTATTTGGAAGGCAGTTTGCGTCAGACTATGAGAAGCCGGATCGACAGCCGCCAACATCCAGCTAAGCCGTGGATGCGAGGCATCCACCCCCAGAGGTTCAACCGCATATTCGGCACGCAGTTGCTGCGGTACGATGGCGGCGGCAGAAGTTTGCTCTCCAATCGCAACTCGACAAACTGCGAAACAAACCGCGAACAATATCAGCAGATATCTCAAGATGTAGATCCTTTTTGATCCCTGTCCGGCGATCTCCTGTCTGTTATTCCAACAGCTGCCGGATATAAGCCTCGTCCTGCGCACTCGCTAAGTCCGTCGTATCTCCCAATACATACCGATATTCGAACCGCGGCCCCTCGGGGACCAGGCGCCGCATCCAGTTCGTCGGATCGGTCCACATTACCTGCCGCGGCGCAATGGCCTTCACCAAATCATTCAAATCCCAGCTCAGCACAAAGCCGGGAATCACGGCGTCCCATAAGTCCGCCGTCATGGTGTTATTCAGCGCTGCGCGCAGGCTGTAAGGCGTTCTGTCGATCCAGATTTTCTGAATGCGCGCATCCGTGGCCGTCGCCAGCAGCAGCCAGATGCCGTCCACACCCCGCGCCGCAGCCCGAATCGCATGCGCATCAACGTCCGCTCGCGCGCTCAGCAGATCCACACCTCGCAGGATGTCGTACGCCCGCAGCGCCGGCAGGTTATGGCCAATCATGTTTGCCTGCAGATTCGCCGTCCAGTCACCTGTAAACGGCCCCGCCTGGTCCTTCAGCAGCGACGTGCGTGGCTGCATGAAGAGCACGACCCTTCCCTGCTTCGCCATCTCCGCGGCCAACGCGCTGGTCGACATCATGCCCCACTGGTCTGGCCCATTCACCATCAGCACCGCCGGCTTACGTCCGGCGCCCGGCGGCAGATACAGCGTCGCGTTCAGCCAGATCCCCGGCTCGCTCAGGAACTGTATGTGCTGCTGTTCGAAATCCGCTCCATTCGTTTGCTCCAGAAACTTTACTTCCGGCGCCGCGCCGTCACTGGGAATCTTCAGCGCCCGCAACTCCGCCTTCAGCTCCGGCAGCGAGCCCTCATGCTCCTGCGCGCGCAAGTCCGCCGCCAGAATCTGATACAGCTTGCGGCTTCCCGGCTCATCCTCCACGTTGCCCGTCCGCGTCACCCGCAGTTCGCTGTTGCTGTACATCTTCACCGGCTGCTCATGTGCATCGCCCTGGCCGCTCTTCAGCCAGCGAATCATCCACGCATACACCGCTTCCCTGCTCACCAGCGGCATCCCGTGCGATCCCGGCCCAACCAGGAAACTGACCTTGTCCTCTGCCCCGTACAGCCTGTACCACTGCCGCGCCTCCTCATACACTTCGCGCACGCCTTCCTTGCTGAAGTGATACTCATCGTGCTCGGTAGCCTCAATCAGCCACGGTGTCGGCGCCGACAACTCCACAAAATCCGCCGTATCGAGCCCGCTCGCCAGCAGGTGCGGAAAAACCATCTCCGCATCCGGCCCGAAGGTCGAATACAGCAGCCGAAACGAGCTGGGGTAGCACGCCGCCGCCACGGCCTTCAGCCTGGGATCGAGCCCACCCGCAAAGGTCGTCAGCGCCCCCCCTCCTGAGCACCCTGCAGCCCCGATGCGCGAGCCATCCACATCCCGCCGGCTTACCAGATAATCAATCGCCCGCTTCGCATCCCAAATGAAGTACCGGGACAGCCCCTCTCCCAGTAACTCCGTCTGCGCAGCCATCTGAATGTGCTCCGGCACTGACCATCCGGCCAGCGGAGCGGCCATTTGCGCGCTGTAAGTCTGTTCTCGCTCGCCCTGCCCCAGCGGATCGAAACATAGGACCACGAAGCCCTTCAGCGCCAGATTTGCCGCCATCCTCTGGTTCTCGGGCTTTCCCTCCTGCGTATGTCCCGACTGCATGAGCACTGCCGGATAGCGCCCAGGTTGGTTCGGCCTGTACACATTGGCCGTGACATAGAAACCAGGCAGGCTCTCGAAGATAACTTTCTCGATGGTGTAACCATCGCTGTGCAGCTGACCTGTAACTCGAGCCTTCAGCGGCCCGCTGTAGTTAGGCATTCCCCCGATATCTTCGAGCAGCTTCTCCCGCACCGTCCGCTTTCTCGCGTCAGCCTGCTCCACGGTGTGGATCGTCGCAATGGCCGCTACACGCCCATCCAGTTCCTGCTGGGCAATCCCATTCATCCAAGGCAGCAAAAAATCCTCGGGCGCACTCTGCGCGGGCAGCAAAGTTACCCCAGAATACCAGCAACACACTCCCAGAACGGCTACAGCCACCCAACGATCCAGGCGCTTCACATCATGTCCTCCTAAAGCTAAATCACCCGCAGCAAGCCCCACGCCCCGGCCACCAGCGCCACGACCAGCAGCCACCCAAAGAGCAGCCCCTTCAGATCAACCCGATATGCCGTCAGCAAACTCGTTCCACATGCCCCGCCCCGCAGGTTGAGTAAATTTACCAGCAGCAGTTGCTCTCCCCTTTCCGCAGTTTTCCGGCTGGCGTCCTTTTTGGCCGCTTGCGCCTCAGCCGCACGTTCCTCTTCTCCCGCCGAAGGAATATCCGCCGGCGTTTGCAAACGGCGGAAGAAAACAGCCAAAGCCCCCTCCGGCTCAGGCGGCGTCAGCAGACTCCCCACGATCAGCGCCAACACCCCGGCCAGAAATGCAGCGAGAAAAATCCCCGGACTCCAGTAGTCAAACCTCTGGTTCTCGATATGACACAGCAGAAAATTCGTTCCCAGCGACGCAAACAGGCTCATCACCGCCCCCCACCGGTTCGCCCGCCGCCAGATAATTCCGCCCACTATGCAGATTCCCATGAAGGTCGCCATGCTCTCCGTCAGCAGAAACGAATAGAGCACTCGCTTCACCAGAAAAAGTCCATAGAAAACGCCAGCCAGCGTGATCATCAGTCCGCTCGCTCGGCCCACCCACAGATAGTGCCGGTCCGGCCTTCCCGGCATAAACTGCCTGCGATAAAAACCCTGCGTAAACAGTGCGCCCGAATCGACCAGAAACGCAGCGCACGTCGACATCGTGGCCGCCAGCACGCAGGCGATCAGCAGTCCCCGCACTCCCGAGAAAAGCACGTGGCCGCAGATAAACCCGAAAGCATCTTCCGGATCGGCCAGCGTAGTCCTGCCGAAAACTCCCTGCGCCACCATCACTGTCGCCATCAGCCCCAGCACCGCCCAGCCCACCGTGCACACCCGCTTGATGAAGTTGCCGTAGAAGAACCCTACCCGGCACGCATGCTCGGTTTTCCCCGTCGCCACCGCCGCCGGAATATGGGGCTGCGCCATAATCCCGATCAGGCCATTCACCGTCAGCACCACAATCGCGCCAATCCCGATGCCGTGCGGTGTCGCCATCGACACTCGCGCCGGCATAAGGTGGTGGCGCATGCCCGCCGCTCCGCCCACCGCGCCCCACCCCAGCGGGATCAGCAGAAACGACAGCACAATGATGAGGAATCCCTGCAGCACATCCGTCCACGCCGACGCAACCAGCCCGCCGAGAAAGCTGTAGGCGATAAAGGTAACCGTCATTGCGACAATGATGTGGTTCACGCCCAGCGTGCCCCCTGCCGTCTGGTTGATCACCTTGCCCGCGCCCTTCAGCATTCCCGCGGTATTGATCACCAGAAAGGAGACGGCGAAAATGGTGTAGATCCCGCCCATCCATTCGCCGTAGCGATCCTCCAGTGCCTCCGCGGTCGTAGTTCGCCGGAAGCGCCGCACCACCGGCGCCAGGATCCAGAAGAATGGCGTAGCGAATAAGTTCTTCCACTGGTACCAAATTCCCGAGACGCCGATGCTGTAAACCGCGCCGATTAGGCTCACCGGCATCTCGGCGTGCGTGCCGGTGCTGAATACCTGGCCCATCATGACGACCTTACCGAAGCGCCGGCCGCCCAGAAAATATTCGCTCGTGCTCCTTACCCGCAGCATCGCAACCACGCCAATGCCGGCGACCACCGCAAAGTAGAGTGCCAGCACAACCCAGTCCGCCCGGGTAATCAGCATGGCCGTCCCTTAGAGAAGACGAACCCCGCTGCCATCGCTGCACCCGCCTCGGTCATCGATCCGTACTCTGCAGCCGGCCCCCTCCGCACGGCCCTCACGCTCTTTCGCCCATCGCTTTTCGCGGATTCGCATCCGTCATCAGCCGCGCATCCGCTGCAGAGAAGCCCAGCCTCTGTGTGAGGTTCTCGAAACTCTTCGTCATGGTCACCGTCGACCCCACCAGATGCGAGCCGTCGGGCGAGCGCGCAACCAGATCGTCGCCTATCTCCAGATCCCACCGCCCAAACCGGTATCTGCCGGGACCCAGATCGGCAGCAACGATGGCGTCCGTCACCACGACCGCCTTTTCCAGTCCCGCCAGCTCCAGATAATTCTTCAGCGCGAAGAAAGGAATATGTGCTCCGTCCACAATGAAGCACAGCCACAGTTGCTTTCTCAGGCTGAGCGCCCGCTGCACGATGTTATCGTGCCGCGCCATCACCGCCGGACAGCCGTTTCCCAGATGCGTAAACATCGTCAACCCCGCGTCGATGGCACCCTGCAGCTGATCCAGCGAAGCATCGGTATGTCCCGCTGCGACTACGATTCCCCGCTTCGCCAGCGCCCGCGTCACTTTGGCCCGCGCATCGTGTTCCGGCGCCAGCGTCACCAGCTTCACCCAACCGTCACCAGCCTCGAGTAGTCTCTGCATCGCATCCCAGTCCGCCGGCACAATCGCGTCCGCCGGGTGCGCTCCGCGATAGCCGTCCACCGGGCTGATGAACGGCCCCTCTACGTGAATGCCGCGAATCATCCGTCGCATCTCGGGCCGTTCCCCCAGCAATCCAGCCAGGCGTCGCAGCCGCTGCTCCATCACGGCGAGCGAGTCGCTGATTACCGTCGCAAGAATGCCATCCACTCCCTGCGACTCGAGCCGCGAACATACGCCTTCCACCGCGGCGCCGCTCAGGCCATCACTGTTGAAGTCAACGCCGGCATATCCGTTTACCTGCAGATCAAAGAATTCCATCAGAATTTTTCCCGGATCACAAAAGGTCATGCTGCCTGCCGTCGCGCCCGTTACCGCGCCAGCCCGAAGCAGACGATATTCGAGCCCACCGCGATGGCCACCATCTGTTCTCCATCCACGGCAAACGTTACCGGCGAGGTTTTGAAGGTTGCGTTCAGCGGAATGTGCCACAGCGCCTTTCCATTCCGATCATCCACTGCGACAAATTGCCCACCCGGGTCTCCGTAGAACAGCAGCCCACCCGCGGTCGCCAGCACCCCGGCGATACGCTTCCCTTCCGTAGGTCCATACTCCGGAATCTCCCACGCGATCTCCCCAGTATCAATATTGATGGCGCGCAGGTACCGCTTCCCCGGATCGCGCGCCGCCTTCTGCGCCTTCTCCGTCGCCGAAAGCTTCTCATCGCACTTCTCCAGCGCCATCACATAGTAAAGCCGCGTCGCGGGATCGTACGCTGTGCCATTCCAGTTCGTCGCCGCCTCCGGACAGGTCTCGTTCGTCTCCGGCATGCGCACCGGGCGCCCCGCCGCATCGATGCTGCTTGCCCAGGTGACACGCCGGATAAAAGGACGGCTCATCATCAGCTGGCCGCTGCTGCGATCGAACACGTAAAAGAAACCGTTTCGGTCCGCGTGCAGCAGCAGCTTCCGCTCCCGCCCTTTGTAATCGGTGTCCACCAGCACATTGGGCACTGTCGAATCCCAGTCGTGCGTATCGTGCGGCGTGAACTGATAGGTCCACTTCATCGCGCCCGTTGTCGGATCAAGCGCCAGCACCGAATCCGTGTAGAGATTGTCGCCGCCGCGCTCGCGATCGTCCGAATCCGGAAACGGATTCCCTGTTCCCCAATACAGTGTGTCCGTCTCCGCATCGTACGAGCCCGTCAGCCATGTTGCACCCCCGCCGTACTTCACCGCCGTCCCCTTCCAGGTCTCAATGCCCGGCTCTCCGCTTGCAGGCACCGTCCATCGCCGCCAAACTCGCTCGCCGCTCGCCGCCTTGTAGGCCGCCACAAAGCCGCGAATGCCCCAGTCTCCGCCGGAGACGCCTGCGATCACCATATCCTTCACGACCAGTGGCGCCACGGTCCCGCCATAGTGCTGCGCCTCATCCGGCATCGTCACATCCCACACCAGCTGGCCAGTAATCCGGTTCAGCGCGATCAGGTGAGCATTGTCCGTCACCATAAAGATTCTGTCGCCCAATATCGCTACGCCCCGATTCGTGCCCAGCGACGGATCGGACACCAAGTCAGGAGTGCGCGGCCGCGTGTAGTGCCAGATCTGCTGCCCCGTGCGCGCATCCAGTGCAAACACCTGGTTTGGCCCCGTGACGTACATGATGCCGTCCACCACCACCGGCACCGTCTCCAGCCCGAAGTAGCGCATATTTTCGCGGAAGTAAGGTGTGTCCGGCAGAAACTGCTGCCACAGCGGGATGGAAAAGGTCCACGTCACCCGCAGCCGCCCCACGGTGCCGGCATTGATTTCCTTCAGGTCGCTGTAGCGGTTGCCGCTCAGCTGACCGTTGTACGTCGGCCAGTCTCCCCGGCCAGCATGCAGTATCTTCGCAAACTCGTCATCACCGCTCCCTGTACCAGGATCGCCGCGGGCGCCCTCTGGAATGCCGCTTAACCCGCTCAGATACGCCACCACATTCTCGAGCTCATCCCGACTCCCGCTGAACGCCGGCATCAGCGGCTGGTCCGCCTGATCGACGCTCGCGATCGCATCCGTTGCAAGCGAATGAAATCCCCCATGCAGGTCCTGAAGTTCCAGAACAAAATTCGTCCGGTTGCGTGCAAAGCCGCGCAGCGTCTGCCCATTCTTCAGACGCACCGACGCCAGCTCGTAGCCCGGCGTCATCTGCGCCCCCGGCTTCAACAGCGCCTCCCGAATCGCGTCAACGGTGTTCTGCTTCCCCGTCTCGGAAAGATCCGGGCCCACCGCCTGTCCTCTTCCGAAAACCATGTGGCAGCTCGCGCATCCGCCCGCGCCGAAGAAATACTTTTGCCCCGCGGCGCGATCCCCCGCCACTGCGGTCTGCGCAGCCGACGCGTTCAGCGAAACAACCAGGCCTGCCAGCGCATCCAGCTGGTCGTCCGGCAAATCGAAGGCCGGCATCCCCGCCCCGGGTATACCGTTGCGAATAAGCTGATGCAGAGCGGCGACCGGCTGGCCGCGCAGACCGGCGTTTTGGCTCAGCCCCGGCGCCTGCTGCGATCCTCGGGCGTCTGCTCCGTGACATCCAGAGCAAAGCTTCTGATAAATTTGCCGCGCGTCGGGCTGCGTGGAACTCTGTCCCTCCGCAGGTTCCTGCGCCGCAAGCCCGGCAGTGCTCATCATCAGGAGCACTGGCAAAACTGCGCAGCTCACACCAGGCAATCTTCCCCGGCCCGCGCTTGTCACTGGAGAAACCCCGCGAGGAACTCAAAGGTCCCCTGCCCATGAACCGTGTGCCCTCCGTCGAAGTACTCAATCGCCGCGCGCTCGCCAATTCCCATCTGGCTATAGAACCGCTTTACCGCTGCGAACTCAAAGGCCACATGCTCGTCCGTGCTCGTCCCATCACTATGCCCACGCTCCACCATGAACGGCCGCGGCGCCATCAGCTTCGCCAGCTCCGCGTAATCAGCCACATTGGCAAAGTTGAATTCATACAGATCGTAGCTGTCATCGAACATGAAGCTCGACTCGTTCGCAATGCCGGTCATACTCCAAACAATATCGTTGAAGTCGCCCGAACAGATACACAGCGCATACCGGTCCAGCAGCGGCCCCGCGCGAATGGCCGTCTTGCCTCCGTACGACATCCCGTAAATGCCGATCCGTTTCTCATCGACAAACGGCAGCGTCGCCAGCCAATCGAGCGTCTGCTCGTGTTGCCCCAGGATGAACGAATAAAGCGACAACTTCAGCGGATGCCCCATGCGCCAGGCCAACCGGAAATAGTCGCGCCCCACAAATGGATTCTGCGGCGCGTACACCACAAATCCGCGCTCCGCGAGGCTCGCACCATAGTGGTGGTAGAACCAGCTGTCGATCTTCGGATCGGCCACCTCCTGCGCCCGCCCTTCAAAGCCGTGCTGGCACACCACCACCGCCCGTCGTTCCCCCGCCGCAATATCCCTCGGCACCAGCAGAATCCCATAGGCGAAGACCTCCGGCCACACATCCAGCATCACTTCATATCCGGCAAAGTGTGCTGCATCGTAGATCAGCCTGGTGCGCGCATTCGCGGGCAGCCGCGGCTCCTCGATCCGCCCAATCACCTCGTCCCACAGATATTCTCGCTGCGGTTTGGTCGACTCTCTCCATCGTTCCGCCGACGACGGATCCGCCGTCGACCAGAACTCTCTCCGCCGCTCCGGCGATTCTTGCCCCAGGCCGTAGCTATAGCCCAGCATCTGCTCGATCTGCTCTCGCATACGCGCCTGCGAGTCTACCTGTGCACGCATCCCGCGCGGACCGGTACTCGGCGGCTTCAGCGGCTGCTCGATCTTCAGCGCATCGAGCAGCGCCCGCAGCGCCTCATCCGATCCCGGCAGTCCCTTTCCATCGCCATCTACCACCAGGCGGAAATTCTTCTCCGCGCCAAGCCTCGCATAAATCGCCCGCGCCCTCTCCGCCTCGCGCTGCACCGAATCGAGCGGCGGAGAGACCAGCCTTCCATTCGGACACGCCACGTCCCGCCGCTCCCCCACCGCCTTCGGAGGCCCCGCCACCTCGGGCCCGCCGCAGGCTTCCACAATCAGCACTCGCGGCGCCACCAGCGCTGCAATCTCCGCGTCTCCAAACTCCCGCGTCAGCCCCCACACGTCGCGGTAAATAGGCTCCTTCCACACGTTCTCGCGTTCCTCGAAATACCCACTCACCACTGCTCCATCGATCCGCGCATCGAGCGCCGCCGCATAGAACCCAATCAACCCGCCTTCCCCGTAGCCCATCACCCCAATCGGCACTCGCGGCCCGGGCGCGTTCGCGAACCAGTCCACGGCCGCCATCACTTTGGCTACCTCGTAGCCAATGATGTGGCGCCCCAGCTCGAAGCTCATGCGGTACACCCATTCGCGATGCGGCTCGTTCGTCATTGCGATCTTTGGATTGCCGGAGAACGCATCATCGCGATTGATCAACACCGGGATGAGCACTTCGCAGCCTTGCTCCGCCAACCGCCGCGCAAACTGCGCAGTTGCGGGTACTCCCGCCGCCAGCCCCGCCAGCATCTCCGGCGTCCAGTCCGCATCCGGCAGCGCCACCACGTGCGCCCGCGCCGCCCTTTCAGGCTTCAGCAGCAGCCCTTCCGCTTCGAGTCCGCAAAGCCCCTCATCGACGGCGTCGAAGACTCTCCATCGCACCCGGAAAACTGTGTAGCTGTCACCCTCGGCCAGTTCGCCCGGACCCTCGGCATCACTTACCAGTTCAGGCGCGCGCGCCGCCGACCGCACATCCACCGCTCCGATCATCCGGCGGAATCTATCGCGATGTCCGGCGACGGACGCTTCATACGCCTCCGGCGATCCATAATCCAGCTGCCACAGCCGCTCTCGCTCCCTGGGTGTCTCCGCGATCCGCCGTGCGAGGAAGCGCTGCATCCCCGCTTCCATCTCCATCGCGAAATCGCCGGTCGCAGTGAATGGAGAAGTCCCCGGCAGCGCCGCCCCCATCTGCGGCCCAGCCCGGCCCTCGCCCTCAGCTCCCGCAATTCGCTGCCCGAGCCACGCCGAAAGCAGCGACTTGCCCGACATCCCGAGAAACTCCCGACGGATCATGCCTCGTCAGCCTCGACCCAGAAACGCCCGCGCATTTTCCTCGAGCAGCGCCGCTTCCTCATCATGCGGCAGCCCCGCGGAACGGACTTTCAGCAGCGCCGACTCGAAGTAGAAGAACGGATGGTGCGACCCGAACACCACGCGCTCCGGCGCCGTCGCTTTCCGCAGGCGGACCAGCCCACCAATCCCCTCATTCATGGCGATGTCGAAATACACATTGCGCGCCTTCCGCAGCGGGTCAATCTCCGTTCTCCTCTCGTCCGTCCAGTACCCGGCATTGAGCATCATCAGCTTCAGCCGTGGGTATTTTGCGATACTCTCCGCCAGCGGTGCCGGATCCGTGGGCGGCACCACCATCAGCGGAAACTGCGTCCGAATGTCCTCCATCGAAAGCGCAATCTGCACCGCCATCCCAGTCCGCTCCGCCAGCGAAAGCAGCTGCGCGAACCCCGCACTCCCGACGGAATAGCCATGATAGTTCGGATACACGCGAATCCCTGGCATCCCATACTCTTCATGGCAACGCCGCAAATCCTCTTCCCAATCCGGCATATTCGGATTCACGCAGCCAAACGGAACCAGAAAATTCTCCCCATATCTCCGGCACCCGTCCGCCAGCCGCGCATTCACCCCGCTCACATCCCGGCACAGCAGCGCCTCGAAGCTGCCCGCCCAGGCCTCAGTCACGCCCCTCTCCTGCAGCCGCTTCGCCAGTTCTGCGGGATCATCCGCCGCCAGCCGCCGGAAAGGCCACTGGAACAGGTGAACGTTGGTGTCGATCATGCCCTGATCCCTTTCGCCTTCAGCATCGGCGCCAGCAGCCGCCGCAGGTTTCCGCCCAGGATCATCTCCTTCTCGTTATCGGAAATATCCGCACCCACCACCTTGGCCATCTGCGATGCGAACGTGCGTCCACCCGCATCGCTGCCGAACACCACGCGCTCCGCTCCCAGTTCGCGCACCGCCATCTCGGTAAATCCTGACGTTGGATCCGACCCCGCAACCTCCGCCCAGATATTCTTGGTGTCGCGTATCGCCCGAATCCCCACTTCCCAGGTGCCGCCCGTGTGCCCGCAAATGAATTTGGCGTCCGGGTGCCGCTTCGCCAGCTCCACCAGGTCGAAGGGAATCGACTCCCCCGGCTCGTTGCCACCCGTCTTGTACCACGTGTGCTGCAGGATCGGAACATTCATCGCGATCGCCCGCTCTACGAGCGGATCGAGCGCCGGCGAATTGCACCTCACATCCGATTCGAGCTCACCTACGCTCACCATCGGGCCATCCCGTACACAGCGGTCGAACTCTTCGAGGCAAAACACGACGTCGTCGGGGCTCACATAGAGCGCGCCCAGCGCCCGGTCCGGATAGTGCTTCACCGCCCGCATCACCCGATCATTCTCCAGACGCACCTCGTCCCGCGTCGGATGCGTCTCGTGATCCTCGAATCCTTGTGACACAATCACCCGCTCGATCCCCAGCCGGTCCATGTGTTCTATCAGAACTCCCAGCTTCTCCTCCGGCGTATCGCCCGGCAGAGGCCCCAGATGGCAGTGCACATCCCACGCCCGGAATGAAGTTGCCGCCCGTGCCTCCTGTGCTTCGCCGGCCGGAATCCGTGTTGCCACCAACCCCGCGGCCAGCCCCTTCACCACGCTTCTTCGGGTCACAACCATTTTCAGTACCCCATCGGGTCGCACGGTCCACAGGAGAACGGCACCAGGCGCAGTTCATGGCATTTCGTGCACGACCCATGGACGCATCCTTCCCCTGCGCAAACGCATCGCGCCTGGCTTCTCGCGGGCCGCCTCATCTGCCCTTCGAACAATCCCGGCAATTGTCTACTCAAAGTCCGATCGGAAGATCCCGAGCTGCTGTGCGCCTCAAGCCCGTCTCTCCCGCCAACGCTCGCGCGAAACCCGCCGCCGCAGCGAGGCTCCCTCTTCTGACCGGAGCCATAGCGCCACAGGCGAGACCTGTTTTCAGTGCCGGTCCTCGGCATCGCCCCGCTCGCGCGTTTTGAATTCCTTCACCAGCTCGACAAACGCCGTCACCACCGCCTCGAAAATCTGCTCGCCCTTGGCTCGCGTTGCGAGTGTGGCATCACCCGCAATCCCCGTTTTGCTGAAGCGCGACCAGCGATCCATCAGCAGCACCGGCGACGAGCTCAGCAGGTCCATCCAGATGAATCGCGACGATGGCATCCCCATCTCCTTGGTCGCCTTGTCCATCTGCACCCGCTCCGCGTCCAGATACAAATACACCGACGTTTCCAGTTCGCATGCGTGCGCCATCCCGCCCGGGCTCTCCGACTCGCGCACGCGCGCGATGGTTTCCTTCGCCAGGCTCGGCCATATGAATGCCCCGCACAGCGCCTCCGTCTCCAGCACCGTGCGCCGCGCCACCAGATCCAGGATCGGCATATTCGATCCGTGCCCGTCCGCCAGCAGAATCCGCCGGAAGCCGTGCCGTGCCACACTTCGCGTGATATCCAGAACAAAGTTCAGCATGTGCTCCATGCCGATATCGATCGTTCCTGGAAAATCCATGTGATGTGTCTCGAATCCGTAGGAAACGGGCGGCAGCAGCACCATCTCTCCGTCCAGGCGCCGCGCCGCCTCTTCGCAGATCGACGAAATCAGAAAGTTATCCACGTCCAGCGGCAGGTGCGGCCCATGATCCTCTACCGATCCCACCGGCAGCACCACCACCGGCTGCCGCCGAACCAGCTCCGGAATCTCCTGCCATGTGTAGTGCTGATAGAGGTATTTCGTTCGCCCCGCCATTTCAGGCTCTCCTCGAGCGAATTTCTTTTCGACTTGCGCTGCGGCCTCAAACCGCCGCTTCTCTTATGCCTCGCCGTAGGCGGCTCGCACCAGCGACTTCAGCGTTCTCAGTTCCCGCTCCGCTGCCATCATCACCTGCTCATCCTGCTCTCGCCCCAGCGCAATCCCCTGGTCATCGGAAACCCCCGGGATTTGAAATTCCATATGCAGCGAGATCGGCCCATGGAATCCGCCCGCCGCAGCCATCCTGAAAAGCTCCGCGTGTTTACACATGCCCTGCCCCAGGGGACAATTGAATGGCTCCCAGCCTTTCTCTGTCTGCTTCCAGTAAAAATCCTTCACCGCCATCATCTTCATCCGCGCCATCGCCAGGCACGCGCCAATCTTCCAGCCCGCTACGCCGCCCTCCATCGTCGCGTTATCGAGGTCATAGTAAAAACCCGCATCCCGCGCATTCAGCGCATCGATCACCGGCGCGAAGTCCCACAGCTGCCCGCCTATGTAGCCCGCGTGATTGTGAAATCCCAACTGCACTCCATAGCGGCTCGTCAGCTTCACCAGGCTGCGAAACTGCTCAGCCGCCTCGTCCCGCTCCCGCCGCACGTCAACGAATTTGTAGTAGTAGTACCCCGGCTTCAGAAAAGGAATTGAGAGCTTCGCCGCCGTGCTCACAATCGGCTCCGCGGTCGGATGATCGCCGCTCAGCAGCTCGGTCGTGATCATCGGCACTTCCAGCCCCGCGGCGCGAATCGCCCCCACCGCCTTCGGCAGATCCTCCGCGGCCCGCGCTGGCATCACGTGCCCCTTTGTACGAACCGTCAGATCCACACCCCCAAACCCCGCCGCTTTCACCCGCCGCGCCAGTTCCGTCCAGCTTAGTTGCGGCACGGGTTTCGAAAACAGGCACAGCGTCCCCCGGAACCCTCCCTGGCTTTCCGCACTCGCCCCTGCAGCATCTCGAGGCAAGACCGCCGCCACCGCCGCGGCAGAAGACAGCTCAATAAATTCACGCCTCGAAACCATCGTTGCCATATCCCCTTTCTGCTGCTTCCGCACCCGCACTACACCGCGCCAATGCCCGGCCCATCCAGATGCGAAGTATCCATGGTCCCGTCAGTAATGTGAAACACCCCCGGAAAACGCTGTTCCCAACCCTCATTTGCTGCCGGAACAAACTGCCGCGCATTCGCCTCAATTGCCTTCACCCCCGGTACATGCGCCGCCAGGCTGGCCGACTGAATCAGCGACGCGCCCGGGCAGGTCAGATCCTGCACGCACAGAAACATCCTGTTCCGCTCCATTACCGGCGCCAGAATCATCATGTTGCTCTGCCCCTTGCACGCCTTCAGCGCCGCACCCGTGTACCCCATCTCCCGCGACAGCATCAGCGCGTGCAGATCGATCAGCGACTCGTCGATCACTACCGGCTTGATCTTCGCCGCCTCGAACATCACGTTCTGCCGATGGCTGTCCAGATCCCTCGCCGTCGGCTGCTCCACATACTGGATCCGCGCGAATCCCTCCGTCGACTTCTCCTCGACGATCTTCAGAAATTCGATCAGGTACTGCACATTTGGGCAGCGCTCGTTGAAGTCCAGCGAATAAACCCAGTCTTTGACCCCACGCCGCCGCTCCGCCTCCGTCGCCACCCGGTCCACGCTCAGCACCCGCTCAGAATCCCACTTCAGGTCATCGCCGTCCAACTTGATCTTGAAGTGCGTCAGCCCGTTGTAATCGATCCATTCCGGCAGCGTCTCCGGCAAGCCGTCATTCACCCGCTGCCGAATATCGGAAGCGACCAGCGGGTCGATCGCCGAAACCAGGTGATAGATCGGCATGCGTGCCTGCGGCTCTCTGTGCACATAGTCTTCCGGATAACTTCCCTTGTATTCCGGACCGAGATAGTACGACAGATCCCGGTTCATATACTTCGGCCCGTAAGTGTAGTAACAGTTCAGCCCGTGCAGCTTGCCGTAAGCGTCGTGTATCGCAGCATCGAAAGCGCTCGCCGTCACCAGCGTACACAGCTTAGGTATGGGCTCGGGCAACTTTGCATCTTTTGTGACCTCATCGGCGGCCTTGAGATACTCCGGCTCAAGCTCCCAGTTCATCTCGATGGGATGTCCGTAGGTCCGATAATCCCCGGTCAGCTTCGCGATCCGCTGCGCCAGGCTCTTCATCGCCGCCAGCGTCGTGTCATAGGAGAGCGCCCTCGACGGAAAAGACCAGGCGTTCGCCAGCGGCATCTGCCCGAAGCCCTTCGCTGTTTTGCCGCTCACTGACCGCACCACGCAGTTCACGTTCAGCAGCGTGATCCTGTCGCTGACGATGCCGCCAAATTTGATCGGAACGCGGTACTTATAGTCCCGGAATTCGATGCTCACATTTTCGATGCGGGCATCCTTGCTGCTGGCCGCGCTCACCCTCAGGATCGCCGGACCCGACGCCGCTGTTGCGATCATCGCCCTCATAAATGTTCGCCGCTCAACTTTGCCCACGCTTCACTCTCCGGGCCGCCGCATTTCGCATTCCAGCTCTCCCCGCCATGTCGGCCCAGCTTCAGGGATGCCCGCGAACCATCTCAAGGGCCACCAGCTTCGGTGCTGCAATGTCAACTGCGCCCCGCGGTTACTGCTGCCGCGTCAGGCTATCCAGATGCGTCAGCACTCCCTGGCGGAAATCGGCCTCGCCTCGATCGCTGAATGGCGAAGTCGCCGGCTCATAGCCACCGTGATGCACAGCGTCCGCGGTCGGCAAATAACCCAGCCAGCCGTTCAAAATCCCGAAGTAGAAAGTATAGGGAAAGCGCGACTGAGCGCGCACATCGGTGGCTATCTTGGAGAACAGCTCCACCGGCGCCCCCCACAGCACCGCTTCATGATTGATTTCGAGAAATGGCACGGGAACGCGCACCAGCGTCGCTCCCTCCGGCGTGCGCCGCATATACTTCTCCAGAGCTGCCGGCCACGTCAGCCCACTGCGCAGCGGCGTTTCCATCACCGCCTCGCTTTGTCCCAGCGTTACATCGCTGGTCATCGCGGTGATGCCCCGGTTCGCTTCGAGAATGCGATCGCCCAGCAGCACCCGGAATTGATCCAGGTGTCCCGACTCCGGATCCGGATATACGCTGTAAATGGGCGCAAGGTTTCCTTCCGCCCCGTTAATGAATAACACCGGAGCACCTAACTTACTCTCTACATATTGGCTGACGACTCCCGGTACGTCGCCGGTTATCTTTAGATTTTGCGGTCCCAAGTCCGTTCCGTGAATCGGATAGTTCGCCAGCAGTGCAATCAGCTTCCCGTCCAGCCCCTCCAGACGGATCAGTCCGATCTGCCGGTCCGTCGGTCCATCCGGATTGAGCCCGAGCGTCACCTTGCCGTCCTCATCCATTGCCCGCCGGTCAATGTTCGCCGTTGAAAATCCAATGCCAAACCCCAGCCGCGCCGGCTCCAGCCTCTGCCGCGCCATGCGCAGCCCCTCAATCAGCTTCGCCTCGGCATACTCGGAGTACTGCGGATTGGATTCTCCCTGCGATGCCTGCTTGTATCTTTCCGGCAAATAGATGGCCGCAGCTCCGGGCGGTCCAATCTCCGGCGCCGAGTGTGTGTGCGTCACTGCCCACCATATGTCCTCCGGAGCAATGCCTAACTGCTGCTGAATATCCTGCTTCACCTTGTCCACATAGGCGGGCGACATCATGCAGGTATCGGTCGAGATAAAGTACACCGTGGTCTTCCCGTCATCGATCACCGCAATCTTGTGATAGAGGTGGTCGCGTACCCCGTCCGACTGCCTGGCCCCATAACCCGACAGCCACTGGGGCGTGTCGGGAGTAATATCGACCTCGGCGGCCGCGGCCTTCAGATTGCCGGCGAATGCCGTGCCGGCAAACCAAAGACAAACCAGCGGCAGGAATGACATTTTCTTCAGCATCGCATTCAGCTTCCTGGGTTGCTCATTCGGTTCGCGATTCCTCGATCCAGGCTCGTCTTGCTCACAGGGATCGAAATGTTGTGGCCGATGTGGAATCCCCTGTCACCATCATGATGTTGTTCACGCCCTGCACTCACGTTGCCGGCCCAACGTCTTCTAATCAACGACAGTGGAATGGTCGATGAGAAAGTGGCATCCTCTCAGAACATCGCTGAAAGAGTCAATCGAAATAGTGAAGTTTTGCTGGGATAGGCGTCTTACATCGACGACGGATGAAATCACAATGCCCGCTTCAGCACCCCGGGCCTGATCCTCGCGTTGCGCCCGAAGTTTCATCATGAAAGGACAAGCCGTCCATGGGGCCGGACCGCTCCATATCAACTCTCGATTTCTTCGCGAGCCATTCGCAGCCGTCATCTCCCGGCGCTCTCACCACCACGCACCTCCACTAAAGTCGCGGTAAGGTCAGGCCGCCATCCACCACCACCACCAGGCCCGGCGCATACGGCAGGTCGCCCCTCGCCAACACCGCCACCGCCGCACCTACATCCTCCGGCGTTCCCCAGCGTCTTTCGAGCAGCGCGTCGCCCTCCATCATCGCATCGTACTTAGCCTTCGCGCCTCGCGTCATATCGGTCTCAATAACTCCCGGCCGCACCTCGTAGACACCAATGCCATACTCAGTAAGTCGTGCCGCCCACAACTTGGTTGCCATGGCCACACCGGCCTTGCTGATGCAGTAATCTCCACGGTTCACACTCGCCACCGTAGCCGAGACCGAACTGACATTGATGATTGCCCGGCGCTCCTGCCTGTGCTGCTGCTGACGAATCATCCAGTTCGCCACCGCCTGGGTCAGGAAGTAGGGTCCCTTCAGATTTGTAGCCACCAGTTCGTCAAAACTCGCTTCAGTAGCCTCAAGGACATCCGCCCGCGGATTCGGCGCGATGCCGGCATTGTTCACCAGCACATCCAGCCTGCCAAACTCCGCTTCAATCTCCTTCAGCAGCCGTTGCCGCTCGTTCCGTTCCGCGACGTCCGCCCTCGAGTATCGCGCCTGCTGATCCCGGTTCCCCTGCTGATCCCGCACCTCTGCCAGCGCCTGCTCCACCTCATCCGCGCTGCGTCGGCCTGTCATCACCAGACTGAATCCATCAGCTGCGAGTCGCCGCGCGATACCCAGCCCGATCCCTCGTGTCCCGCCGGTAACTAAGGCTACTCTGTTTGTGGTCATAAGTCAGCGCAGTCTCTCTCCGGACTTAGAAGAAAGTGTAGTAGCGGTTCTCCGCCAGTCGCGCAATCAACAGCCCCAGTTCCAGCATGTGATAGTCACCCCACATGCTCGACTCGCCAGACGGTGTCGTGTTTCTCTCTGCCCCGCAGTCCCATCCGTTCGGCCGATGGTAAATGCTGTGCAGCAAGATCCCCTCATGCTGCGGGTCCGTGGACAAATAGGGTTCCGTGAGCAACGTCCGTGCCACTGTCAGCCCCGAATCTACATAGCCGCGGCCCGCTTCTCCCTTCGCGCACCCCAGCCGGATGAGCCCCTGCGCCGCAATCGCACTCGCCGACGCATCGACCGGCTCAAATGCATTGAATGGATCGGCTCGCTCCCCCTTCCAGTCGCCCAGCCGCTCCAGCCCTGGCGCTCCCGTGTCCCAGTAACAAACTCCGTCCAGTGCGCTCGCCCAGCCCACGTAGAAATCGCAGGTGGCAGTCGCAGCTCGTTCCAGAAACTCGAGCGCTTCTGCTCGCGTGATCCCGCTGCTCTTCGCCACATCCCCATCCGTGAGCGATTGTATAAACTCCAGCTGCTCTGCAAATCCCAACATAGCCCACGCCAACCCGCGGGTCCACGTCGTGAACGGCGAATATCCCTGCTGCGACGACGGGCAACGAAACGATCCGCTGGCTGGGTTGAAGATAGCCTCATGCGCCGTGCGCCCACGCAGCTCCGGCAGGTCATAAGCATCCCTGCCTTCACCGTAGTAGATGTTGTACCGCGCCGATGTTCGCGCATGCTGCAACAGGCGGTCCAGCAGGCTGATACGCCGATCCTGCTCGCCCAGCAGCGCGTGCCCCAGCCGGTGCGCCACACCGCACACGCGCAGAGTACGCATCGTGTCGATGAACAGCGAATGCGCTCCATTGAACGAGTAGACATATCCGCTGTCTTCGCTTAGCTGTGTCCACCGTGCCGCCTGCACCGCGCCGCTGGTCTTCAGAGCCAGCTCATAGAAGCGCAGTTCCCATTCGCTGGCTTCGATTACTCCTTCCCGAGCCAACCTTCTAAGTTGCCCATAAGTCGAAATGGTATTGAATCCGTGGTCGTGCACCCCCGTATGGGTGAGGTGCTCAGCCATACCCGCCACGGTGTGGCCGCGGCCAATCTTCAGCAATCCTGCTTCGCCGGTCTGCTCAAACGCGAGGATCGCGTTTCCATACTGAAATCCCTGCGTCCACTGCGTCCAGTTGCGTCCCGTATACAGGCCGCTCGCCGTCACCACTGGCGTGCCCCTCGCCGCATCCCATCGCCGGCACAGCCGGAGGGTCTTCTCCGCTGCAAGGGCAAACAGCCGCTGCACCGCAGGCATCAGTTCAGCGGCCGCAAGCTTCCGCTCGATTTCCATTCTCCGCTTCCCCTGTGTCTAAACCAGAGATGTGAAGCGCTCGACCATCTGTTCCAGCACCGCATCCCCCGGCGTATCCCAGATCGTCTGGTTAAAGATCTCCACTTCTATCGACCCATGGTATCCGGCCCGGTCAACCGCCTCGCGCAGGCCGCGATTATCCGCAACCCCGTCTCCCATCATCCCACGGCCCATCAGAACATCCGGCAGCGGAACCAGCCAGTCGCAAACATGCAAACCATAAATACGCCCGCGGGCCCTCTCGATCTGCTCGTATACGTACGGATCCCACCAGATATGAAACGTATCGAGGATCACCCCCACCGCATCCGCATCGTACCCGCGCGCCAGCGCCAGCGCCTGATCGATCGTGTTCAGCACCGACCGCTCCCCGGCGTACATCGGATGCAGCGGTTCCAGCCCCAGCCGTACGCTGCGTTCACGCGCATACGGGACCAGCGCCGCAAGCCCATCCTCCACCATCGTCCTTGCATCGGCTATCGGAACCTCACGGCATGCACCCACCACCAGCACCAACGAGTCTGCATCCAATTCCGCGCATTCATCCACGGCGCGCCGGCTCTCCTCCATGCGCTTGCTCCGTTCCTTCGCCGTCGCTGCCGGCCACATGCCGCCGCGGCACACGCTTGAAACATGCAGCCCTGCATCGCGCGTCATCTGTACGCAGACGTTCAGCCCGGCTTCTTTGATCTTGTGGCGCCACAGCGCGATCGAAGGAATCCCGTGACGTACGCAGCCTTCAATGGCCTGCTGCACGCTCCAGTGCTCCGTGGTCGCCTGGTTCAGACTGAGCCGCCGAATCTCCGCCATGCCCGTGCTCAGTTCGGCTGCCGTTCCAGCTTGCTGTCGATCGGAGGCACATCCAGCCAGCGCCGCTCCGCCCACGACTTCATTCCCAGTTCCGCCAGCTGCACCCCGCGCGCGCCGTCCACAAATGTGTGCGGAAAGGGTGCATCGACTCCCACGTGCCGCAGAAACATCTCCCACTGGATCTTGAATGCGTTTTCGAATTCCGTATTGTCCGGAACCTCCTGCCATTGCTCCCGAAAACGATGCTGGTTCGGCAAATCCGGATTCCACGTGGGACGCGGAGTATTCGTCCGATGTTGCGTTCTGCACTCGCGTAGTCCCGCAATCGCGCTGCCCTCCACTCCGTCTACCTGCAGAGTGAAAAGCTCGTCGCGATACACCCGTGTCGTCCACGATGAATTGATCTGCGCAATGATGCCGCCCTCCAGCTCAAAACAGCCATAAGCCGCATCGTCCGCCGTGCACTGATACCGGCGTCCCTGCTCATCGACGCGCTCCGGAATATGTGTCGCGCCGATGGAGCACACCGCCTTTACCGGCGCAATGGTGTGGTCCAGCACGTAGCGCCAGTGGCAGAACATATCCAGGATGATTCCCCCATCATCCTCTTTTCTGTAGTTCCACGAAGGTCTCTGTGCCGGCTGCCAGTCGCCCTCGAATACCCAGTAGCCAAACTCCCCCCGCACCGAAAGAATTCTCCCGAAGAATCCCGACTCCACCACACGCCGCAGTTTGCGAATCCCCGGCAGAAATAATTTGTCCTGCACCACACCGTGCTTCACGCCTGCCGCCGCCGCGCCCTCGGCCAGTTTCATCGCAGAGTCGAAGGTTGACGCGAGCGGCTTCTCGCAATACACGTGCTTGCCCGCGTTAATCGCCATCATGACCTGCTGCTCGCGCATCCCGGTCAGGCCTGCGTCAAAATAGATCTCATCGTCGCGGTTCGCGAGGCAGCGCTCCAGATCGGTGCTCCACCGGCTAAGCCCCTGCTCCGCGGCGATCGCTTTCACCTTGCTCTCGTTTCTCCCTACCAGAATTGGATCCGGCATCAGGACCGTCCGGTCCGCCAGCGCAACGCCGCCCTGCCGCCGAATCGCGAGGATCGAGCGCACCAAATGCTGGTTGAGCCCCATGCGCCCGGTCACGCCGTTCATGATGATCCCGATCCGTCTCTCCGTCATAGCTCTCCTGAATCGTACTCGCCATGTCTCCCCCCGCAGCTCGCGCCGTCCTGCTAAACAATCGTCAGGACTGAAGCGCCTGCTTCGGCCGCGAGACGGCATAAATCAATGCCGATCCCAGCAGCGCCGCGCACGTCATCGCCGTCCAGGACTGATCATAACTATGCAGTGCGTCGAAGATCCGCCCCGCCACCCACGGCCCCGCCCATTGTCCAATCGAATACGCCATGATGATCAGCGCCAGAATCTTTCCCAGCGAAGCCACTCCGAAGCATTCCGCGGTTACCAGCGGAATCAGCATGTAATCCGCTCCCATCGCAAAGCCGAAAATCACGGCGAACGAAAACGTCGCCAGCGGATGCTGCGCGAAATACAACAGCGGAATCGCGGCGCCCAACAGGCAATAGAAACAAGCCATCGTGTTCTTCTTCCTGACGCGATCCGCAATGTACCCCACAATCACGCGCCCGCCCAGGCTCGCCAGCAGCAGCGCCGACAGAAAACGGCTCGCCTCGGTCCGGCTGTAACCGCGGCCCTCCAGAAAAAAAATGAAATGCTGGATCACCGCATTCATCGCGCCGATCACCAGCGCCGACCCCAGCGTGATCAGCCAGAAATTTCTGCCCGCCACCGCCGCCCGCACGGCATGGAGCGGCCCGCTGCCCTGGGTCCCCGCGCCATCCTCCGAGGGTGTCGCCGCGCCATCCGGACAGAGCCCCTTATCCGCCGGCACGGACCGCGTTACCCAAATCCCAACCGGAAACAGCACCGCCAGAATCGCCGTGCCCACTATCTCCAGAGCGTGCCGCCATCCAAAACTTCGCAGCAGCCAGTTGATCGCTACCGGCGCCACCGCTCCCCCCAACCCCAGCCCGAGATAGGCGTATCCCATCGCCCGGCCCCGCCGAATACGAAACCAATGCGCAATCAGCACCTGATTTGCAATCGGTCCGGCCAGCACGTAGCCGATCACCTCAAGCACGCACAGCAGCTCGTACTGCCAGAAGTGGCTGATGCTCCCCATCGCGATCAGCGGAAATCCAATGAACGCCACTCCGGTCAAAATGACCCATCGCGCGCCAATCCGGTCAATCAGCACGCCGGCGAGCAGTCCGAAAGGTAGTCCGACCGCCAGGAACCCGAGCAGAAACCCCTGCGTCACCTGCGCCCGTGTAAATCCCAGCGCAGCGACAAAAGCCGGATAGAACACCGGGAAGCCGTAGAAGATTATTCCTACCGCAAAAAAAAGGTTGACGAACGCCGCAGCGACGATCCACCAGCCATAGAAGATGCGCGGCGTGCGGTTCACCGACATCGTTCCTTTCGTCACGCTATCGTCCGGCTCCGCCGTCTCGCATTCATGGTCTGACATTCATGGTCTGGCGCTCATCTCCTCGCTCCGGCTCCGTCGCTTCCTGCCAGCCAGCCGTCACGAACTTGCCATAACAACTCTCCGGCCTCTTTCGAGAGAACGGCTCAGGGCTTTCTAAGTTGGAAACGCAACTTACGACGCAATCAGAAGCCCGCGCAGTGTAGCCAGCAGTCTTCATCACTGTCAAGAACTGCGCCCATCGCGAAGCTCCACTCTGCCTCCATCGCCTCATCGCCGCAAATCGCGGCTTCCCACCGATACTTGACACAACTCCGGCTGCGCAACAACAATCGGGCATGCCGCGTGCGGCCCTCACCAGCAAACTTCTCTCCCTCGGACTCGCGCTCGTTCTCTGCCCATTCCCTTCCCCCATCGCGCGTGCCCAGGAGAAACATTCTGCCCATCCCGATCCGATGGCGCAGCCCGCCGTCGAACGCGGCAGAACGCTATTCGAGGGATCGTGCGCTATGTGTCATGGCTCCGAAGCCAAAGGAGGAACCGGCCCGAGCCTCATCGACTCATCCCTCGTTCGTCACGATGAGAATGCGAATCTCATCGGCGAGGTGGTCACCACGGGCCGGGTGCAAAAGGGTATGCCTGCGTTTCCCAGCCTTTCTCCAGCACAGATCTCCGATATAGCCGCATTTCTCCACGCATCCATCGAAGTCGCGGACAATATCGGCGCTGGTGGCCCCAAAGAAGGCTATTCGCTCGCGCGGCTCCTCACCGGCGATGCGAATGCCGGCAAGACTTACTTCAACGGCCAGGGCGGCTGCTCGGCGTGCCATTCCCCCACCGGCGATCTCAAAGGCATAGCAAAGAGATACTCGCCCACCGAACTCGAGGGCCAGATGCTTCTCCCCTCCACGGACAATCGCACCGCAACGGTCACTCTCCCTTCAGGGGAGACCTTTAACGGCAAGCTCCTCCATCAGGACGCTTTTTATGTCTCTATTACTGCCTCCGACGGCACTTATCATTCCTGGCCACTCACTACAGGAGTCACCGTTAAGGTGGATGACCCTCTCCATGCCCATCGCGAGCTACTGGAGCGCTATACAGATAAGGATATTCATGACCTATTCGCCTATCTCGAGACGCTGCAGTAGTCATCTCGCTTTAATCTTTCTTCTCTTTGCTCTGTCGAGCCCCGCTCAGGACATCGGGACGCGCTCTGCAACTCCTGTATCCGCTTCCTGGACCACTTACAACGGCGACTATTCCGGCCGGCGCTACAGCTCTCTCAATCAAATCAACAAAGATAACGTTAAGTCTCTGACATTGGCATGGGCCTTTCCTACGCGCGGGAACGCCATCAAATCAACACCGCTGGTGGTCGACGGAATCCTTTACTTCACAGCTCCCGACCATGTCTGGGCCGTCGACCCGCAGACCGGCGACGAAATATGGAGCTACAATCGGCCCTCCCATGGCGACCATCTCGGCCAGCGTGGGGTGGCCTTTTATAACAACCGTGTTTATTTCGGAACTCCTGACGCCCATCTCATCTGCCTCGATGCGCGGAATGGCAAAGAGATATGGAACGTCGAGATCGCTGACGTTAAGTTCGGTTACTACATCAGCACGGCTCCCCTGATCATCCACGGCCACGTGCTGGTCGGAACTTCCGGCGATCAGAGCGATAGCGAGCACTTCATCGAAGCCCGCGATTGGGAAACCGGAGCGCGCCTCTGGCATACCAGCAGCGTGCCACGGCCTGGCTCGCCCGACGCCGCTACCTGGCCCGGCGCGAAATCTATGACTCATGGCGGCGGATCCATGTGGCTGAGCGGCACCTACGATCCGAGCCTGAACCTCGTCTACTGGGGCACCGGCAATCCGCATCCCGTGCTCGACGGCCGCATTCGTGCCGGCGCCAATCTCTATACAGCCTGCATCCTCGCCATCAATCCCGACACCGGCGCTATCGCGTGGTACTTCCAGGCCTCACCTCACGACACGCACGACTGGGATGCAGTCGAAACTCCCGTCCTCTTCGACGCCGGCTTCCATGGAAAGCCCCGCCACCTGCTCGCCCAGGCCAGCCGCAACGGATTCTTCTTCGTCCTCGACCGCCAGACTGGCGAATGCCTCCTCACCAGTCAATATGTTCCGGGTAACTGGACGCTGGGCGTCGACAAAAAGGGCAGCCCCATTCCCAATCCGGCTAAGGAACCACAGCCTGACGGTGTCCTCGTTAATACTCCGACCGATGGCGCCACTAACTGGATGCCGCCCAGTTTCGATCCCGAAACCGGACTCTTCTATGTCACCGCACAGTATGGCTATAGCTACTGGTATCTCGTCCTCGATAAGAATGGTGACCCGGTGGATCACGAGGCGGGCGGCGCTGTCGGCGACATTACTAAGTCTGCCCTGCTTGCTCTTGATTACCGCACCGGTCAGCCTCGCTGGCAGCACGATGCCGGCGATGGCGCCGACTGGTCCGGAGTCCTCACCACTGCCGGTCACGTTCTCTTCACCGGTGACGCTTCCGGCAATGTCATCGCGCTCGACCCCGCCAACGGCTCAGTCCTCTGGCATACCCGCGCCGGCGGTAATGTAAACAACGGGCCCATGACTTATATGATGAACGGCCGCCAGTATGTTGTTACCGGTGTCGCTGACACCCTCTTTGCCTGGGCTCTGCCTGACAACCGCTGACTTATCGCGCAGCCTTGCAGGGTATATGATTTCTCGCGGCCTTACACCGCGCAGTAAGTTAGCCAAGCTCAAAGCCGGCAATCGCAAAGATCTCGGCATGGTTAGGAATCGATCCGCCGCGCGCTCCCCGTGCCAGCGTCATGCGCGTAAGCCGCCGCACCGGCGCGAATCCGAACTCTTTCGCGATCTCCACCGCCGCGTCGTTCTCAGGAAACAGATCCCAGAACACGCTCGCTCCGCTATGCCCAGCCAGAAACCACTGCAGCAGCCGGCGCGCGGCATCAGGCGACCTCGCGACGCATGGCCCAAAATACGCGGCTGTGTATCCTGGGCGGCCCATGGCATATCCTTCGCCGGTCAGGCTTGCGGATTCCTCCAGCGCGAGGCGCCGCAGCAAGGCCGCCCGGTCGGCGCCAAACCGCGTGCGATCGTACCCGTCATCCGGAAAGCAACCCAATTTCTCCCCGGCCGTCACGACACCCGGCAGCCGCTCCCACCGCTCGATCGCGCACTCCTCGTTGAATCCAAACTTCCGATAAACGTGAGCTCCGCTTTCAGTCGCATCCAGCTTCACCACCGCGACACCGCGCTCATCCACAAACCTCAGCGCACGCTCCATCAGCAACTCAGCAAAACCACGTCGCCGATACTCGGGATCGGTCAATACCATTCCAATCCACGCCAGCTCGCGTCCGTAACGCACTACCGTCGTCGTCGATCGAACCTTGCCATCGAACTCCAGAGCCAGGCATCCTTCCGGCTCCAGCGCGAGCAACCGCTCCCAGTCATCCTTCGTCTGGTTCCAGCCTGCCGCGCGCGTCAGCGCCAGGGCCCTCTCCACATCACCACGCCGCAGAGTCCGAATTGGTCCGTCCACCACCGGCAATCACCTCTCTGGCCGCCTGTCCTCTGGGGCCGCATTGCGCCCGCGCATTGACGATCTTTTAGAGTCGGACGATGAATGATCACACAACGGACTCGATTCTGCACGGCAGAACGTATGTCCTCCCCAGCCAATCGCGCGATACTGCGCTCGCTCACGGGAATTTTGCCAATGACTCTGGCTCTCTGTTGACAGATGCTCCCAGGCACTGCGCCACTGACTAATTCCCGCCGTCCCCGTGCCTTTCCGCGCATCGGCTGAGGTCGATCTCGATAGTCAGGATCTCTGCGTCGCCCGCATGGCCGAACCCCGCGCTGCTGAACTGAACATCGCTCGAATCGCCCGCTGGTGCCGTGATCACTGGGCCGGCATCTCCGTTGCAGTCAACCCCGCACTACGAAGCACGAAATCCTGGCCCTGCAACCCGGGCTTTTAACTCCCCGAATCAGCTCCCCGCTGATCCGCGCATTTCATCTCCCAACCTGAATCCTCAGGCTTGCCGTCCTTGCTTGTCGAAGCCTCGCCCATTAGTTCGTGGACAACGGATCAAGCGCGTTTTCAAGTCCAGGCCTGGCTGCCCACTCAATTTCCCAACAAGGTTTCAGCCTAAATTCAACAGACTCCCTCGATGTAGAGACGGTAATTAGAGAGGTGGGGAGGTCTCATCACCGTGAAAAATCTGCAATCAGCCCCATCCGTTAGTGTTCTCACCGAGGATGATCTGCGCGAGATTCAACATGTCAGGAAGTATGGTGCACCCGATGTTTACATCAACGCCGATGAGGCGGGGTGGCATCCGTGGGTCAACGGCCTCATGATCAAACCCTATCGGTACGAAACGATGAACGGCACTTCGGTCTTCGTGCTATGGGCTCCCAAAGCCACAGTTCTGGGAAAACATCGCCATCGCGGCGTAGTCACCGGTGTCACCGTCCAGGGTGAGTGGAGCTACTTTGAGTATGATTGGGTCGCGCATAAGGGCGACTATATCGTCGAGAATCCCGGAACCATTCATACGCTGCGCATGGGTGAGGACGCGCAGGTCGTTTACACCGTTAACGGCTCGATCGAATTCTTCAACGACGACGATTCGTTGCGGAACATCATGGATGTATTCAGCTTCATCGACCTGTATGTGAAGCACTGCGAACGGACCGGGCAGGAAGTGGACAAGCGGCTGTTCTATTGAAAATAGTCACGCGTTGTGAGCCGTCAATTACAAGCCGGGGCGCTCCTCCCGGCACGGGCGGAAAGAGCAGCACGAAATGCCGGAGAACGTGGCTGCGGTCGCGCCAGCTGGCTCCCGGCAGTCCCGGACAACACCGCCGGCGCTGCCTCGTGGTTTGCGCAGTCGCCGGTCCGGAATCGCCGCCGATAAGTAGCGGGCGTCATCCCCGTCACCTTTCGGAAAACCACACCAAAGTAGCTTTGGTCGCAATAGCCAACGTCCCGGCTGATGCTCGCAATCGGCTCATCGGTTCGCAGCAGCATGGCCTGAGCTCGATCAATGCGGTAGCGGTTGAGATATTCCATAAATGTCAGGCCAGTCACGCGCTTGAACGAACTCATAAAGTACGATTCGCTCATCCCACAGAGCTTCGCGGCAATGCAGACGTTGAGCGCCCCGCCGCAGTTCTCGTTCAGATGCCGAAACAGCGGGACAAGCCGGTCCAGCGCAGATTGCTCCCTCTCGAGGATCTCTCCGGTGTCCGGACACGAGGCGTAATAGTTGACCAGCAGAACCAGCAGCATTTTGAGATACGTCCCCAGCGCGAGCCGGCCCCGCGAAGAAAGGGCTGGCAGCTCGGATCGGATCCTCAGCATCATGTTCAGCACCCGCCGAGGAACCCCGCTGCGGGCAGGAATAACGTGCGGAAACTTCGAATCCTGCAGAAGAAACGGAGTCAGATACTCCGCGCTGTCGCTGCCTCCGTCGCAACGGATGAGATCCGGCTCAAAGAAAAGAGCGGCGACCGTCGCCTCCGGCGAGAGGTAGTCGATGGTGTGGTACAAAGAGCCGCTCAGGACCACCAAATCTCCCTCGCTGAAGGGCAGGATCCGCTCCTGGATGCGGCACTCTGCCGACCCTGAGCACAGGTACAGGACCTCGCAATAGCCATGGCGGTTCATGCGAACGTGGTGCCGCCTGTCCCCCTTCATGAAAAACATGTCGAGCGGGCACGAGACGTCGAACGGCCAGCGATGCGTTCCTTCCGCACTGATTTGCGGCTCAACCAGGCTGAATTGATCCTTTGAGGAATGGTCGGGCAGACCAAGGCTTCGCAGCGCCGCAGCCGGGCTGCGAAAGAGGCGCTCGCAGTCGCGGGTCTTCAAAACCGCGGAGACCCCGAATTGCGCCTTCGAAGTCGCTTTCGCGCGATTCATCGACACACTCCGAAAGACGGATGGTGGCTGCCATTGTACGAAGATGGTTCCCCCGGTACAAGCCAGGCCTGTGGATCAGGCCAACTGGCCGCCGTCGACAAACAGAAGAGCGCCACTTACATATGCAGCGTCTTCCGACGCCAGGAACAGCGCTGCACCGGCCACATCTTCCGGAGTTCCAAGACGGCCGAGAGGGATGATTCCGTTCTCCGACGTGTATTTGGCCTGAAAGAATGGATCCTGCAGAATTGGTTCCGAAAGGCGCGTCCGGATGATGCCCGGCCCCACCGCGTTGGAGTTGATGCCGTATTTCCCAAATTCCCGCGCCAGCGTCTTGGCGAGAAGAAACACGCCTGATTTCGAGACGTTGTAGTGCGCTAGCTGCGCTTCTCCATCCCAGCTGTTGGTGGACGACATAAAGACCAGCTTGCCTCTCCTTCTTTCCACCATGTGCGGCACCACTGCCTTCGAGACCAGATACGGTCCGCGCAGGTTCGTGTCGAGCGTCTTGTCCCAGGTTGCTTCGTCCAGCTCCAGAAAGGGCACCATATGGGCGATCCCGGCAATTTGCATCACGATGTCGATGCGTCCGTGCCACCCGATTACCTGCTGGATGGCTGCGTCGACCTGATCGGATTTGCGAACGTCGCAGCAAAGAGCCTGGCTCGCGCTGCCCTCGCCCCGCATGGCCTGCACCGTGCTCTCCATCCCATCCTGGTCGATATCGAGAACCACAACGCTTGCTCCCTCCCGTCCCAGGCGCTGGGCGATGGCTTTCCCGATTCCGTGCGCAGCGCCAGTCACCACCGCGACCTGGTCCTTAAAGCGCATCAGATTGTTCGCCTTGCAGTCGCACATGCATCGACCCCTTTTCTGCTGAAGCCTAACTGCTGCCGCCTTGCTCGATCTATAAAAGAACCTGCCGGGTTTTGTTGGCCTGGAACTGCTCTCATAAATCGACCGTGTCCCGTGGAACCCCGAATGGAACCTGGCATCGAACCGGGCCTCGCTATAGCCATCACGTCACGGTGGAGCTTTAGGCATCGGCGTTTGGTCACTCCATCAGTCAGTCGCCAATCGGAGCGGTTTCCCGGATCTCATCCATGCAAATGGAGTGCGACAATTTGCGTGTTGCTGGTGCCGCCGCGGACAAAGTCACTGCTCAGCAGAACTTCGAGATTGCGCAGCTTGCCGGATTGATCAGTGGCTGCGCGGATCACGGGCTGCCATAGCTTGTCGTTGGTGAAGAAATTCAGAGCGCCGTAGGTCGTGCCCATGGTCGTGCCTTCGATCAGCAGTACCCGCCCCTCGCCCTGCAGGTTATCCGTGAGCGCCACCAGCGTATACGCCTTGGTAGGGATCGGCCGGCCATAGATATATTCCTTCTGCTCGCCCGGTCGGGGAGCGCGATTGCTGACGTAATACACATCGTGCACGTAATCCCAATGAACATAGAAGTCCAGGGCCGGCTGGTAGAGAGTGACCCAGGGATTGAAGGTACTGGAGCCAATCAGAATCAAATTGTTGTTGTGAGTATTGGCCACCACCATGTCGCGTGCATAGCAAACTTCGATCCAGTCGTTCCATGCCGGCTCGCCCATCCATTCAGGAACGCGTACCAGATCGGAGACCATGCGCAGATCGGCCATCGGCGTCACCGATCGCACGCTCAGCGCCACGTCGTTATGAGCCGGTGGCCGGCTGACCGTTACCTGGTTCTGGTAGTTCTGATTGGTGTAATTGTCCAGCGAAACGCTGCGCTGCTCCCACGCAGTATACATATCAAGGCCAGCGTCACCGGGCACGATGAACGTTCTGCGTCCGGGGGTGAACAGGGCGCGCCAGAGGCTCGGGGGACCGAACGATTGCAGCTCCTGCTGCGCTGCTGGCTGCCGCTGCAAACCGAAGTGCTGATAAACCAGCAGGGGCAGCGCGATCGCCAGCAATGCGCAGGCCGCCACAGCCAGACGCGCCTCTCGCGGCCAGCGCGTCTGGGCAGGGCGCTCAACTTTCGTTGCGCTTGCGTCCGGCTCCGCCTGAGCTTTGGGAACAGGCGCGAGGTCACAGGAGCCGGAGTCCGTCCCATCGGCCTCCGCCGTCCTGAAGGTGGCCACATAGCTGCCTTTGGGCACAGCCATCCTTAAAGGATTGCTCTTGCCTTCGTCGCGATAGTAAAGATCGAGCCGCTCACGCAGATGCCGGGCGGTCACGCGCACAATCGTATCTTCGGTTGAGTTGTAGGCAGCGGGCCGCTGGAAGACGCGGATGCCAATTTGCTGTTCCGTCAGCGCCTCGGACCTGCCCTCGATGGAGCACTTTCCAATGTACTCAAGCAGAAGGCGCAGCCGCACTGCTCTCGAGAACGTTCGGCTGCCGAGTATGCGCTCTACTTCCGCGCGGCGCGAATCAGGTGACACGGTCTCGGGGGTTTCCGCGGGTGCTTGTAAGCTCGAAGACATGGATTCAGATCGTCGTTCTCCGGCATAGCCGGAAGACTGGGGCCTTCGACGAAGATCGCCCCATCAGCCAGCGTGCCTGCACCGCCGCGGCATTCCCAACTGGATCGCCTGCGCGGACTTCCGGAAACGTGAAATTGTGTGCAGTCTCCGGACAAAGCTGAGGAGAACTCGGAGACTCAACGGACTAATTTTACACATTTCCGTTTCCGCGCCGCGTTTTAACCCCTCCATCGCAATTTTCTCCCGTGTCAGTGCTCTCCTCCGCGAAGAACCCAACAATCCTTCATTTCACGCAGGAGAATCGGTAGTTTCTCCCGTGAATTCTCCTCCCCCGCTTTCCAGCCAGACCGCGTTTCCAGTGAATTCTCCTTTCGCGGGACGTGGATCGCTGTTTAGGGTTGGCACCGGTAAAATTCGGCGGCACAGGGTCCGCTAAACAGGACAGTGGCTTCGGCGGAGAAAAGCCATGTCGCGATACACCTTTCCGGAGGATGACGATGACGAACATGCGAGAGCAGACGAGCGGCCCGGCCCACTATCGGATTCGGAAAAGCAGTCCGTTGCACATATTGCTGAGAACCCTGGTCTGGGCCTGCCTCCTTCCGTTCCTGCCCCACGCGCTCATGGCGCAGACATCGACGGGTGAGATCTCCATTACTGTCACCGACACGACATCGGCAATTGTGCCAGGAGCCCGCGTCTCGATCACAGGCGCGAACACCAACAATCTGGTTCGGGCACTACAGACGAATGGGCAAGGACTGGCCCAGGCCCCTCTTCTGCCGCCGGGGAACTATGATGTCAGCGTGTCGGCCGCCGGATTCAGAAAAACCACCCGAACCGGGGTTCTCGTTAACGTTGGCCAGACGGCAGATGTCAGCTTTCAACTGCAGCCCGGCGCCGCGCAGGAGACCGTCACCGTGACCGGCGGCGCTCCGTTGATTGAGGATAAGACTTCCAATCTGAACGAGGTTATCGAGTCGCACCAGATGCTTGCGCTTCCCCTCAATGGAAGAAGTTATCTGAGTGTCGCCAATCTGACCGCGGGCGCGGTTCCCACGGTTGGTTCCAAAGATTCCTCGTTCAATGCCTACGGCAACTCGGGTTTGCAGAATGCCTTTTTGCTGGATGGTGCCCGGAACGTCAATTATATTCGCGGCCTCGACAACTACCAGCGCGATATGGTCCGGCCCCCGCTCGATGCCATCGCGGAGTTTTCTGTCGACACCAGTAACTACTCGTCTGAATACGGCAATTCTGCCGGCGCGGTAGTCAACGCCATCACCAAAAGCGGCACGAATCAGATCCACGGATCGGCCTATGAGTTTCTGCAGAACTACGACATGAACGCCGCAAACTTCTTTGCCCTCGCAGGGCACAAGCCGCTGGAGGTTCAGAATCAATATGGCGGTTCCCTGGGAGGCCCGATTCGGAAGGACCACGCATGGATATTCGGCGCGTACGAAAGGTTCGACAACCACGTCGACCAGGTTAATCAGTCCGTGGTTCCCACCCTGGCCAACCGGCAGGGCATTTTCGGGTCAACGTCTGTCTATGATCCATTCAACGCCACGCAGGTGGGTGGGCAAACGGTGCGCCAGCAGTTCCCCGACAATACCATTCCCGCGGGTGATATTAGTCCCCTCACGTCGAAGATACTGAACGCTTATCCCCAACCCAATGTTCCCGGATCCGACAACTTATACGTGTATAACTCGCCGCAGATCAGTTCGACGAACAATGGCGTTGTACGCGGCGATCTTCAGCTCTCGCCCAGGGATTCTATGTTTCTGCGCGGCTCAGTTGACTGGCAATCGTTGCTCGGAGCAGCAGCCCTGCCCCTGCCCACCAATACTCCCGTTCTTCGCACCATACACAACAACGGTATCGGCTATGGGTACACGCGCACCTTCAGCGACACGCTCGTGAATGAGGCGCGGTTCGCCTATACGGGGATCAACCTTTCATCCAATGCGACCCAGCCGCTGGACGCCATCATCCCAGGCGCGGTCACCTCCTACATCAACAGCAGTACCCCGCAGTTTGGCATTAGCGGATACGCGACCGTAGGGGCGCAGGCCGGCTGCTGCACCAATTCACCCCTCCATAAGACCAGCGGCGTCTGGGATATTTCCGACAACATCTCAAAGGTGCTGGGGAGACATACGCTGAAGTTCGGAGGCGAACTTCTGCTGATACGGACGACGACGGAGGCCGCGTCCAGTTCACGCGGCTCATTCGGATTCTCGGGCGTCTTCACTCAGGATGTTCAAAGTCGAGCCGGCACGGGAAGCCCCGTGGCAGACTTTCTGCTCGGTACCGCTAACTCGGTGACATTGGGCAGCAACCTCAATGCAACGGAACGGCAATGGTATGCCGCTGGATATCTGCAGGACGACTGGACCTTTACCAAATCGCTCACGCTGAACCTGGGCGTGCGCTACGAACGGATGGCGCCGCCCACCGAGGTGAACAACCGCCTGGCGAATCTGATCGTCACCCCCGGCGACCCAAATTTCGGTCAATACGTGCTGGCCGGGGACCATCGCTATCCGCAGTCTTTGATTCAGCAGAGCGTTCTCGATTTCAGCCCGCGGGCAGGCTTTGCATGGCGCTTGCCGCGCGTCCCGGATATGGTCCTGCGCGGATCGTTCGGGATCTTCTATGCGCAGGACATGGGCATCGGGATCGGGAACAGTCTTGCTGCCAACCCTCCATTTAGTAACTACGGAGGCCTTTCCATCGCGAGCGATCAGGTGAACCCATCGTCAGGTTTCCTTGTCGTCCCAGGAGCCACCATCGCCGCTCCCCCTCCGGTCACTGCGAGCACTTTTCAGTGGGATCCGACCTTGACCACCACTCTCCAGGTATGGGCCGGCCAAATGACCACGCCTTATGTTGAGGAGTGGAACCTCACAGTGGAAAAGCAGCTTCCCTGGAAGACGGCCTGGCAAATCAGCTATGTCGGAAATGCCGGAATCCACCTCTGGGCTACGAAGCAGGCTAACCAGCCACTCACGAATGGACCCGGATCTCCGAACACGCGGAGACCGCTGTCGCAATACGCCTCAGGATCCCTCGTCGAGACCTCCCCGTGGGGCACCAGCAGCTATCAGGGCCTGTCCACGAAGCTCGAAAAGCACTGGAGCAACGGCGTTTCGTTTCTGGCAGCATTTGCCCATGGACGCGCCATCGACTTCCAGGACGCCTCGGCGCTCGGACTGTGCCTCGGCGGCACCGGGTGCGGCGGAGGGGATAACCCACAGAACGCCTACAATCTCGCTCCGCAGCGCGGGCCCTCGGACAACGATGTCGCGAATCGCTTCAGCCTCGGCGGCGAATGGGCTCTCCCCTTTGGGCGCGGCAAAGCATACCTGGATAAGGGCTGGTCGTCAGCAGCCGCTGGAGGATGGGCTCTGACCGGCGTCTACCAGGTCCAGACCGGACTGCCCTTTACTCCTACTCTTTCTACCGACAATGCCAATGCGGGAAATACATCGTGGCCCAACCGCGTCTGCAATGGCAATATCTCGAACCCGACGATCAACGCCTGGTTCAATACCGGCTGCTTTGTCACGCCGCCGGAGTATCAGTTTGGTGATACCGGTCGCAATGTTCTGTGGGGTCCCGGCACCGACAATCTCGATCTGAGCGCGCACCGGGAATTTCATCCGACCGAAAGAACCGACCTCGAATTCCGTCTGGAGACGTTCAATACATTGAACCATCCACAGTTCGCGCAACCGGGGTCGGTGGTGGGCACGCCGACCTTTGGCGCTGTGACGTCGACGACGCAGAATGCCCGGATTCTCCAGTTAGGCCTGCGTGCCACGTTTTGAGTCCTGCATAACGCGCAAACATGTGGCACAGCGCAAAAGGGCGCGACACGATCAACTACGAGTCCAGGGAGAGGCTTGATGCCATTCGATCGAAGAGATTTTGTGAAGTCACTGGTTGCATCGGTAGCTGCTCCGGCGGTGGCGTCGACGCTGCCCGGGGCCCAGCAGCACAGACCGGCTACGGCGCATGCGCCGCGCAGGCAGAAGAAGCCGAATGTGGTGCTGATGATCTGCGACGATCTCGGCTACGGCGATCCACATTGCTACGGGTCGAACCTTCCCACGCCCAACCTGGACGAAATGGCCGAGCACGGATTGCGCTTCACGCATTACAACTCAGCCCACCCTATCTGCTCGGCGTCGCGCGCGGCCCTGCTGACCGGCCGCTATGGGCTGCGCATGAATACCAGGGGTGCCTTCGGGCCGGAATCAGGGACGGGCACCTCGCTGGACGAGACCCTGGTCTCGAATCTGTTCCACAAGGGCGGCTACAAAACGAAGGCCATCGGCAAGTGGCACCTGGGCAACAGCGGCCCTTACCTGCCCACGGCACGCGGCTTCGATTCGTTCTTCGGCGTGCCCTATAGCATCGATATGGACCCTCTGCCCCTGCTGCGTGATGAGACTGTCCTCGAAGCCAATACCGACCGCACCACGCTGACGCCGCGCTATACCGACGAAGCGGTGAAGTACATTGAGGAGAGTACCGGCGATCCGTTCTTCCTCTACCTGGCGTTCTCCTATCCGCACGATCCGCCGATGGGTTCGCCGCGCTTCCGCGACAAAACGGGCTTTGGCAATCAGGGCGACTGCATCGCAGAAATCGACTGGAGCGTCGGCGAGGTGCTGCAGGCGCTCGATCGCAAAGGGCTCACCTCCGACACCCTGGTCATCTTCACCAGCGATCATGGCCCCTGGTACCAGGGCAGCCCGGGACTGTTGCGCGGGCGCAAAGCCTCTTCCTTCGAAGGTGGATTCCGCGTGCCCTTCCTGGCAAAGTGGCCCGGCACTCTGGAGGAGGGCAAAGTGCGCGAGGAGTGGGTCTCCTCGCTCTATGTGCTGCCCACGCTGGCGGCTGTTTGCGGCCTGCCACTGCCGGAGAAGCCGCTCGACGGCGTCAATATGGAAAGCGTGCTCTTCGGCCATGGAACCATGCCGGAACGCAAGCCCCTGCTCTATTTCTGCGCGATGGGGAATGGTGGACGCGACGTGCACTGCATCCGCAGGGATCAGTGGAAGCTGCGCGTGGCCCAGGCTATCGAAGGCGAAATCTACATCAACGACCGCACCACCGGAGCCCGCTCCAGCTCATGGCTCCATGTGCCCGAGCTCTACAACGTCTCACTCGATATGGCCGAAAGCTACGACGTCGCGCACCTGCATCCTGAAATCGTCCACGAACTCATGGCAAGCCTTGAAGAGCAGATGCCGAGCTTCCCTCCCGACGTGGTGGCCGAGTACGCAGCGCTGAAGCAGCGCAAAGGCGACTGGAGCACGCCCACCGCCGCTTCGCCACGGCCCGCTGATTACAGAAACCCGCCCAGTTCCTACGCGCCGCCCTGGCGGCAACCGCATTAGAACTGGTCTCATAAACCCCTGGGCTCAATGGAACTCGTAGGAGACCCGCCATCGAAGCGGGGCTCACGCAGTTCGCCGAAGCCGCTGCACTATTGATGAGACCAGTTCCAGTGTTCTGTCCGGATGATTGGTCCCGCGTGAGCGGGGCTGCGGTAGAAGCCCCGGCCTTTCAGGCCGGGGAACAGGGAAGCATGAGGTCGGGGCCTTCAGGCCCGGAAATCTACGGAATCATCGGCTACGTCCTGTTCCGCTGACCGGTTGATTCGGTTCTTTACACGCAGTGGTCCCGCGTGAGCGGGACGGCAGTAGAAGCCCCGGTTTCCCCGGTCCGTCGCCGCACGCAAACGGTTTTCCCTTGACAGCTTAGGAAAGCAGCGCTACTCTCCTAATCACCTTAGGAGGACCTATGCCGGATCAGGCTCAGTTGCTGCCGGGCACGCTCGATTTGCTCATCCTGAGAGCCGTGTCCCTGGGCCCTCTCCACGGCTACGGAATCCTGCTGCGCATCGCGCAGATCTCAGGACAGGCGCTGCTGGTTGAGCAGGGAGCACTGTATCCCGGGCTCTTTCGTCTGGTCCGGCAGGGGCTGCTCAAAACCAGATGGGGCACGTCGGAGAATAACCGCAGGGCGAAGTTTTACGAGCTGACCGCGACCGGCCGTAAGCGGCTGCGCGAGGAGACGGACAACTGGAATCGGCTGGCCGCAGCCATTGGTGCCGCGCTGGCGGCCCAGGCGGAGGAGATATGAAGCTGCTTGCGTGGTTTCGCTCCGTGAGTTCGAAATTCTTCCATCCCGCAGAGAGTGCCGAGGAGCTGGACGAGGAGCTCAGCGAGCACATCGCGCTGCGCGCGGACGATCTGGAGCGGTCCGGGCTGACTCGGTCCGAGGCTGAGCGCCAGGCGCGGATCGAGTTCGGCAGCGCCGTGAAGTTCCGGGAGCAGAGCCACGAAGCGCGCGGCGGCAACCTGCTTGAAACCCTGCTGCTGGATTTGCGCTTCAGCCTGCGAGTGCTGCGCAAATCGCCTGGCTTCGTGGTGGCGGCGGTGGTCACTTTGGCGTTGGCCGTAGGCGCAAATGCCGTGGTCTTCGGCATCGTGAATGCACTGTTGCTGCGGCCGCTGCCCGTGCCCAATGCGCAGGGCCTCTGGGCGGTCGAGCACTTTGACTCCTACCCGAATTATGTGGATCTGCGCGACCGCAGCCGTAGCTTCGCAGGCCTCGCTGCTTGGAAGATGGTGTTCACTGCCATGGACACCGGACATGATGCGGAGGGCGTGACCGGCTATGCAGCGAGCGGCAACTATTTCGATGTGCTCGGGCTGCAGCCGACGGTGGGGCGCTTCTTCCACAGCTCCGACGAGCGCGGCCCCAACAGCGCCCCCGATGTCGTGCTGACCTGGGCTTACTGGCACAGCCGTTTCCACGAGGATCCGGCAGTAGTGGGACGCACGGTGCGGCTGGGCAAAGAGCCATTCACCATCATCGGAGTCGCGCCGAAGGGTTTCGGCGGAACCCTGTTGTTTGGGTCGCCGCAGTTCTTCATGCCCATCGTGAACCAAGAGCAGGTCGACGGGCAGGATCTGCTGCATGCTCGCGCGAATGTGCAGGGGATCTTCGAGATGCTCGGCCGTCTCAAACCTGGAGTGACACCGGCGCAGGGCGCGGCCGATCTGAACGGGATCGCCGCGTCGCTCGAGAAGACCTATCCAAAGGAGGTGCCGCATCGCGACTACTCGCTGGCGCACCCGGGGCTCTATGTTTTTGGCGGACCGGCCAGGGCCTTCCTGGCAGGATTGATGCTGCTTGCCGCCCTGATCCTGCTGGCCGCGTGCGCGAACCTCGGGAGCCTGTTTGCGGCGCGGGCCGCGGATCGCTCGCGCGAAGTGGCACTGCGGCTGGCGCTCGGCTCGAGCCGAAAGCGCATCGCGCGACAGTTGCTGACGGAAGCGGCCCTGGTTTCGCTGGCCGGAGGGGCGGTAGGTCTCGCGACCAGCGTCGTGCTGCTGCGGCGGTTGAGCGTCTGGCAGCCGTTCCCGTCCGCACCGATTCAGATTCCGGTGACGCCGGATGCCAGCCTTTATATCGTTGCGCTTGTGCTGGCGCTGGTCAGTGCCTTGCTTTTTGGCCTCGTGCCCGTGCGGCAGGTCATCCGGGCCAATCCCTGGGAGGTGGTCAAGGCCGGTCCGAGTGGCAGGACTGGGCGACGAGTATCCCTGCGCGACGTATTGCTCACCCTGCAGATTTCCATCTGCGCCGTACTCGTGACCTCCTCGCTTGTAGCTGTGCGCGGATTGGTGCGGACGCTGCATGGCCACTTTGGCTTTGAGCCCCGCAACGCCATGATCGTCGATGCCAACCTCGCATCCTCTGGCTACACGGGCGACCGGGCGCTGGCGATGGAAAGGCGCATGATCGAGGCAATGCAGGCGATCCCCGGTGTGCAGGCAGCGGGATTGGCCACGAGCTACCCGCCGCTGATCTATGCAGCCGCCGCGCAAACGCATGTCTTCCGCACGGATGCTCGCGACTTCCGCACTGAGAACGCCGCAGCGGCCCCCTACCGATACGACATCTCTCCGGGGTACATCCGCGCCGCAGAAACCGCACTGCTGGCGGGCCGCGATCTGACCTGGCACGACGATGCCGCCGCGCCGCGCGTGGCGTTGGTGAATCAGCAACTGGCGCGAAAACTCTTTGGTACGGAAGCAGGCGCGGTAGGCCGGTCCCTGAAGTTGCAGGATGGCACCAGCGTCGAGATCGCAGGCGTGGTCGAGGATGGCAAGTACTTCAGCATGACCGAAGATCAGGAAGCGGCCATGTTTTTGCCCTATCTCCAGTCACCGCCGCGCGCCACCGACCTCGTGGTGCGCTCCAGTCGCGATCCGCAGCAACTGGTCCTGGCGATTCGCAGCCGCCTGCGGCAACTGGATGCAGGCCTGCCCGCCGACGTCGACACGTGGAACCATTATCTCGGCGTAGCGCTCTTTCCGGCGCGTGTGGCAACCGTGGCCCTGGGAATCATGGGGCTGATGGGAGCAATGCTGTCGATCACCGGCATCTTTGGCATGGCCGCCTGGTCGGTGAGCCGGAGATTGAAGGAGCTCGGAATTCGCATCGCTCTGGGAGCACAGCGGCGCGAAGTGCTGCAGGCGGCGCTCGGAGGCGCAATACGGCTTCTCGCTTTGGGCTCGGCGGCAGGGCTGGTGCTGGGGGTCCTCGCCAGCCGCGTGCTGGCTTCGATCGTCTATGGAGCCACTCCGCGCGATCCGTTGGTGCTTGCCGGCGTCGTGGTCGCGATGGCTCTGCTGGGGCTGGCGGCAACGTGGATCCCCGCGCAGCGAGCGCTCTCCCTCGATCCGCTGGTGCTGCTGCACGAGGACTAACTGCGCATGGGATTGGCCCGTTATCGCGAGTGGTCTGCCTCGTACCCCTGCCGGACCCAGTCAGTCGCGAAATTTTGTGCGATATGTAAGACGCGCACATGGGTGAATCCCATCTGGTGCAGGAGATTCCAGGCTGGCGCAATGTTCGGGCAGTGTTCCCATGGGCAGCATCCACAGTAGAGAACGATGGCGCGGCTTCGCGGCAGAGGAGCAACGCGCGCGCACAGCGCCTCGATGCCCTCCGGTTTGAAGGCAGGACCTGCGTAGATTGCCCCCGGGATATGGTTCTGATCAAAAAGCAGGCGCGAGCCAACCTGCAGGATCAGATAAGCATGTGGACTGGCCTCGAGTTCATGATGGAGCGCGTCGGGCTGGATCAGCACGTCACTGGGGATGGCAGCCGCCGACTGCGCCGGTACTGCTACCGGGCAAAAGCCCGCTAAGAGAATCGTCAGAAACGCCATTCGGGCAGGCCATCGCAAACGCCAGGGGCAGAGATGAATCCCGGATTCCATTCTGGAAGAATATCGCGCCCCCCTGTTGTCAGTCGTAATTGGCTCCATCTTGACAAGCAGGATACGATGTCTTATTAAGATGTCTATATATGGCGCTGATCGATTCCCTGCAGGGCGCTCTTGAACTGCTCGTCCTCACCCTTCTTTCGCGGCGTCCGCGGCTGCACGGGCACCCCATTATGACTGCCATCGCCGAGAACTCCGACGAGGTGTTGAAGGCGGAGGAGGGCTCTCTCTATCCCGCGTTGCACCGGATGGAAGAAGCTGGCTGGATTCGGGCGGAGTGGGTGAAGAGGGAGATGGGCCGGCGCAGCCGTGTCTACGAGCTGACAAAGGCAGGAAAACAGCAGCTGGCGACGAAAGAGCGGCGATGGCAGATGGTGACGGCAGCGGTGAACAGGGTCTTAAGGACGGCGTGATATGTCGCTATGGTCGAGAATTGCCAACGTCTTTCGCGGTGACCGGCTAAACCGCGAGATCGAAGAAGAGTATGCCTCGCACCTCGAAGAGGCAATTCTGGCCGGCAGAGATCCGACAGAGGCGCGGCAGGCGCTGGGGAATGCGCTGCACCGGCGTGAGGAAAGTCACGATATTCGCGTGCTGGCATGGCTCGATACCCTGCGCGCAGATGTGGTCTTCGGCTGGCGGCAGCTCAGGCGAAATCGCGTGACCTCCGCAGCGGCTATTCTGTCTCTCTCGCTCTCGATCGGCGCGTGCACTTCCGCCTTTCGTCTCATTGATGCTCTGCTTTGGCGTCCGCTGCCCATCGCGCATCCGGACAGACTCTACGTGCTTTCACGCCGCGGAATGGGCTTCGATAACAGGCCGGGCGAGTGGGATTCCTGGGCCTATCCCGATTTCCAGTTGATGCGCGCCGCCGCTAAGGGCCAGGCGGATCTGATCGCCGTCTCCTGGGCCGTTCGTTCCGACGTGACCTGGAAGACAGATCAGGAGATGGAAAAGGCCGTCGTGCAGCACGTCTCAGGATCGATGTTCCCCACCTTCGGAATCCGGCCCGCAGTGGGCCGATTGTTCACCGAAAACGACGACCGCGTCCCGGGAGCCTCTCCGTATGCCGTGCTCTCCTGGGACTACTGGAGCAGGCGCTTCGGGCGCGACCCGGCCGTGATTGGACGCACTCTCCACTATGGCGACAGCGTGTTCGAAATTGTTGGCGTCAGCGAGAAAAAGTTCACCGGGACGGAACCCGGTACCGTGATCGACATTTTTATTCCGACCATGATGCATCCCGGCGTTTTGCGACAGGACATGACCTGGATCCGAACGCTCGCGGTCGTGGCCCCGGGAGTAAGTGTTGAGCCGCTGCGCGCAAAGCTGGCCGCCATCAATTATGCATTCGAGAAGAGACGCCTCAGTGGCGAGACTGGGCTGAGCCAGGAAACCCTGCGCAATGTTCTCGCCAACCAGGTGCGCATGGAACCGGCACCCACCGGCACGTCGGGGATGCAGAAGGAGTACAGCCGCGCCCTCGCGGCCATAGCGATCCTGGTGGTGATGGTTCTGCTGATCGCCTGTTTCAACGTGGCGAATCTGATGACGGCGCAGTCAGCCAGCCGCTCGCGCGAGATGGCTCTGCGCGTTTCCATTGGCGCGGGACGCTTCCGCCTTATGCGCCTTGTCTTAGCCGAAAGCACTCTGTTGGCCCTCTTCTCGGCATTGGGAGGAGCGCTCTTCAGCTGGTGGTCTGCGCCAATGGTGGTTCGCATGATCAATCCCGCGGACAATCCCGCGCGCCTGATTCTGCCCGCCGACTGGCGAGTGTTGGCCTTCGGCGCGGTCCTGATCGTATCCGTCGTGCTGTTCTTCGGGCTGCTGCCGGCGCTGCGCGCCTCTTCGGTCGAACCGATCGGCGCGCTGAAAGGCGAGCAGGTCCCCGCGCGTTCTACCCTGATGAACAGCATGATCGCTGCACAGGTCGCATTTTGCTTCCTCGTGCTCTTTGTTGCCGGCTTGTTTGTCGCTACCTTCGAGCGGCTCTCCAACAAACCCACTGGCTTCTCTGCAGACAGGCTGCTGCTGCTCGAAACCACCAGCCATCCGCCTCAGGCGGTGGGTTATTGGGATCAGGTTGAGAACCAATTGCGCGCCATGCCCGGTGTAGAGCGCGTGTCGCAGGCATCGTGGCCGCTGTTAAAAGGCTTCGGCTGGAACGATTCCATTTCCGTCAACAATGGTCCGCCCAGCGTCGATCTGGCTTATTTCCTCAACGTTTCGCCGGGTTTCTTTGCGACGATGCGGATTCCCATGCTCGCTGGCAGAGACTTCCGCGCCAGCGATACCTATCCGCAGGCTGCGATCGTCAACCAGATGTTTGCCCGGAAGTTTCTCCATGACGATAACCCAGTGGGAAGGTCATTCAATAAGTCTTCCGATGACGGATCTTATGAGCGGATGCAGGTGATCGGCGTGGTGGCGGACGCTTACTACAGCGATATTCGGACCATGTTGCCGGTGGTGTTTGTTCCTTTCCACCATCCTCTGAACCAGGGCACGCTGAAGCCCATCAGCGACGCGACTTTCATCGTCCGCACAATTCAGCGTAACCCGCTGGTCGCGGCTTCGCAGCTTCGTCAGGAGGTCGGACGCGTCCGGCCGGAGTTCCGGGTAACCGATGTGCACACGCAGAAGGAACTAATCGAGGCACAGACCATTCGGGAACGCATGCTGGCCACCCTGGCGGTCTTTTTCGGTGTCCTCGCCATCCTGCTGGCGGGGATCGGCCTCTATGGTGTGCTGTTCTATTCGGTGATTCAGAGGCGGCGCGAAATCGGCATCCGCATCGCCCTGGGGGCACGGGCTGCGCAGGTGGTGCGGCCTGTGGTGGCGGGCATATCGATTGCAACTGCTCTCGGCGCAGCGGCGGGGCTGGCGCTCGGGCTGCTCTCGACACACTATCTGGAGTCGCTGCTCTATCAGGTGAAGGGCTCGGATCCAATCCAGCTGGCCAGCCCCTGCCTGATCATCCTCGTGGCCGCCATTGTCGCGGCGGCGCCGGCAATTGTGCGTGCCTTGTACATCAATCCCGTTGAGCTTCTTCGCGCGGAATAGCGAATGCACGTGTCCTGGCATACTTCTTCGCAGCGTTGCCCTCCTTGAGTCGCACCTCCGAGCCCAGGCGTGTTCAAAAGCTGGACAACAAAAAATCTCGTGCGGCAAACAGCACCTTCTCCCGCATCGCGGGCTCCGGCAGCAGGCGAGCGATTTCTGTAGCTCCCACCATTGTCGAAAAAATCGCGAAGAAGGCGCGCTCTTTATCCGCAGTTCGCCGGCCCGGCATATAAGCCACCATTCGATCCTTGTAGTTCACCAGCTCCGGCAGAATTCGCCTCCTCATCTTCTGCTCGACTCGCGTCAGTTCGGGGGCCAGCGCCGGCAGCGGGCAGCCCCGCTCGGGGTGATCGCAATACTCCAGACTCAGATAGGCCTTCACAATCGCCTTCCACCCGTCCTCGGAGTCCGACCGCTCCGCCGCGCGGATCAGAGTGTCGCCGATCTCGCCAAAGGCCTCGCTGAGAGACTCCAGCAGCAGTTCGTCCTTGCTCTCGAAGTGTTTGTAGAAGCCCCCATGCGTCAGCCCTGTGTCACGCATAACCGCTGCCACAGCTGCGCCGTTTAACCCCTCGGCGCGCACGCGTCGTGAGGCGTCTTTCACGATCTTCTGATGAACTTCCGCTTTGTGTTCGGGCCGGTAACGCATCGTTCCTCACAGGATGCTCGACATCATCCCAGGATGCAACCAGCGTCTTCCCAAAAACTCCGAATCCATAGGATTATGTGAATCATCCTATGCGCATCCCCAACCGGAGGTAGATATGTCAACGCAGCTCATCTTCCAAACTCAGCTTGTCCTCGGCTATGTCGCGTGTCTGCTCGTCTGCGGCACCTGGATCATCCCCAGGCTCAGCACGATGGACCGATTCAGCGCTCAGCGCGTCATTGCCACGATTCACAGCTTCCGCTTCTTCGGGCTGGTCTTTATCGTGCCCGGCGTGGTCGGACCCGGTCTGCCGGCCGCATTCGCCGGATTCGCCGCCTATGGAGACTTCGTCACCGGCCTGCTGGCTATCCTGGCCCTTCTCACGGCGAGAATTCGTCCGCTCTTCTGGCTCTTCGTCGTTGCCTTCAATGTGGCAGGCGCCACCGATATTCTCGTCGATTACTACCACGCCGTCCGCCTCGGGCTTCCCAATGTTGCAGGCCAGCTCGGCGCCACATACGTGATCCCCATCATCTACGTGCCCGTGCTCATGATCACGCACGCTGTCGCTCTTTACTGGCTGATCCGCCCGCAGCCCAGCACCAGCCACGCGGTCGCCGCAAACGCGCTCGCATAGTCGATCAGAACAACCGGTTGGGCGCGACGATACTACGTAATCATCGCCGCGCCACGGCCCTGTCACACCTGCGCCCGGAAAATAAAAACCGGGAAATTGACTCTCCGTTCAACACCCTGTAACCGGATATGCACATCGGCGAAGTATTTCGGAATAGTCGGGTGTTTCGGATCTCAGCAAAGCGTTTGTCGGAGTCTCCGGAACTGGTCTCATAAACCCCCTGGGCTCAGTGGAACCTCGTATGAGACCCGCCATCGAAGCGGGGACTCATGCAGTTCACCGAAGCTGCTGCACTATTTATGAGACCAGTTCCAGGATCGGTTTTCCCCAGGATACCGCTCTGTCCGCCAATCCCTGTACGCGCAGAGATACCGGCCCGGTATGGAGAGGTTAATGATGCAAAAGCATTTTGCTGCTCTGCTGTCTGTGCTGCTCGTGGGTGGCCAGATGGCCGCACCGGCCATGGCCGATGCCCAGGCTGATTACCCCCGCACCGCAACTCCCATCAAGCACGTCGTGGTGATCTTTGGAGAGAATATCTCCTTCGACCACTACTGGGGCACTTATCCCAACGCTCTCAACCCGTCCGGGGAACCCCGCTTCACGGCGGCTCCGGGAACTCCCGGCGTGAATGGCCTTACAGCCGCTCTCCTCACCAGAAATCCCAATCTTCTGAACGCCGCCAACACCACCGGGGCTTCGAATCCCTTCCGCCTCGACCGCTCGCAGGCGGCCACCGCCGATCAGGATCACAACTATACTCCCGAGCAGGAAGCCTTCCATGCCGGCCTGATGGATGCCTTCCCCGAATACACGGGCACGCCGGGCCCTCCTCCCACCGGAGACCAAACCACCGCGCTGGTCATGGGCTATTACGACGGCAACACCGTCACCGCGCTGTGGAACTACGCACAGCACTACGCCATCAACGACAACTCTTATGGAACCACCTTCGGCCCCTCGACGCCCGGCGCGCTTAACCTCGTCTCCGGCCAGACCAACGGCGTCTCCGATCAGATCAACGCCAGCAGCAAAGTCGTGAGCGACGGCAATGGCGGCCTGACCGACAACAGCGACGCCGACCCCATTGGCGATGTCTGCTCCACCACCACAGGTGCGCAGATTCACATGAACGGCCAGAACATCGGCGATCTGCTGAATGCTGCCGGCATCACCTGGGGCTGGTTCGAGGGCGGCTTCGACCTCGCTAAGAAGAATTCCAACGGAACCAGTGGCTGCTCGCGGTCCACCACCTCTGCGATCACCGGCGTGACGGAGACCGACTATATCCCCCACCATGAACCGTTCCAGTACTACGACTCAACCGCGAACCTGAAGCATGTTCGGCCGTCCTCTGTGCGGATGATCGGGCGCGACGATGGCGCGGTGCACCATCAGTACGATATCGATGACTTCTACGCCGCGGTGAAGGCCGGCAATCTGCCTGCGGTCAGCTTCCTCAAAGCGCCCGGCTATCAGGATGCCCATGCCGGTTATTCCGATCCCCTGGATGAGCAGGCCTTCGTGGTTGGCGTGATCAATCTCCTCATGACCACCCAGGACTGGTCTTCCACCGCAGTGTTCATCAACTATGACGATTCCGACGGCTGGTACGATCATCAGCTCGGACAAATCGTGAACCCCTCCACCACCGCCGACGACATGCTCACCGCCGACGGCCAGTGCGGCAACGGCACCGACTCCGCGCTGCCCGGTCCCAGCGGCGCGCAGCATGCACAGGGCCGCTGCGGCTATGGCCCGCGCCTTCCACTGATGCTCATCTCTCCCTGGGCAAAGGCGAACTACGTCGACCACACCATGACCGACCAGACGTCGATTATCCGCTTCGTCGAAGACAACTGGCTCAAAGGTCAGCGTATCGGCGACGGCTCTTTCGACTCGATCGCCGGCTCGGTGAACAGCATGTTCGACTTCGACCGCATGACCACGCGTGCACCCTACCTGCTCAATCCCTCCACCGGCGAGCCGCTCGGTGGATTCCGCGGCTGGTAATTCCTCTGCCCGGCTTCCCGCAGACTCAGGGAAGCCGGGCATTTCTCTTTTGCACCACCAGGTAACATACGTAAAGAATGTCGGCTCCTCTTCGATCCTCCCGTCGCGCGTTTCTGCGCAACACAACCCTCGCCCTCGCCGCTTCCCGGTTTCCGCTGCACGCGGCAGCAGACGCGGCCTCCCTCGATCCCTCTACCCTCACGCCTTATGTCGATCCGTTGCCGCTGCCTCCGCTGGCCAAAGCAACCGGATCGAAGCCGAGTCCGCACGATCCTTCTGCGCTCCTGCCGTATTACCAGATCCCCATGCGCGAGCGGTTGGTGAAGGTCCACCGCGATTTGCCTCCCACGCGCATGTGGTGCTTCGGCGATAGCTTTCCCGGTCCCACCATCGAGACACAAAGCGGCCACGCGGTCATGGTCGAGTGGCAGAACCAGTTGCCCGCGCATCATTTTCTGCCCATCGACCATAGCCTCGAAGGCGCGGGAATGGGCATGCCCGAGGTGCGCGCGGTCGTGCACCTGCACGGTGGACGCACCCCGTCCGAGAGCGACGGATATCCCGACAACTGGACCACGCCCGGACAGAAGCAGGTGTGCCACTACCCTGTGGGGCAGCCCGCGGCGCTGCTCTTCTACCACGACCACGCCATGGGCATTAACCGCCTCAACATCTATGCCGGCCTGCAGGGATTCTTCATCGTGCGCGACCCGCGTGAAGACGCGCTCCACCTCCCTTCCGGAGCCTATGAGATTCCGCTGATGATCAGCGATCGCCTGCTCACGCGCGATGGTCAGCTCCTCTACCCCGTCTCTCCGGATCCCCTGCATCCGTGGGTGCCCGAAGTTTTCGGTGATGCCATCCTCGCCAACGGCAAGCTGCTGCCGTTCCACGAAGCCGAGCCGCGCAAATATCGGCTCCGCCTGATGAACGGCTCTAACGGCCGCTTTTATCGCTTTGCCTTCTCGAACCGCGCCCCCTTTCAGGTGATCGCCAACGATCAGGGTCTCCTGTCTGCCCCGGTCACGGTGCGCCGGCTTCCCTTGGCTCCGGCGGAACGCGCGGACATCGTCGTCGATTTCTCGTCCTTCGCCGGTTCGAAGATCGAGCTCATCAGCGACTCGTTCCCCATCCTGCAATTTCGTATCGCTGCAAAAGGCTCTCCCGACAACAGCCAGGTTCCCCCCGTCCTCCTCGAATCCGATTCCCGGCCTGCTGAATCCACCGCGATACGCACGCGGCGTCTGACCCTCGATGAAAAATTGGACAAGGTGCAGCAATCCATGGGCATGCTGCTCAACAACACTCCCTGGAAGGCGCCGGTGACCGAGAATCCGGTTCTCAATACCACCGAGATTTGGGAGCTGGTCAATCTCACAGAAGATTCGCACCCCATTCACCTGCACCTGGTGCGCTTCCAGATCCTCGACCGCCGCCCCCTCGACACCTTCGACTACATGGCGAAGCAGACGCTGCGCTTTACCGGTCCGGCCCAGCCGCCCGAACCGCTTGAATCCGGCTGGAAGGACACCGCTCGCGCCGATCCCGGCATGATCACGCGCATCCTCGTGCCCTTTGAAGGCTACGCCGGACGCTACGTGTGGCACTGTCACATCCTCGAGCACGAGGACAACGAGATGATGCGCCCCTACGAGATCCTTCCGCCGCCGGCTCGTTGACCCTGCTGGCCGCAGGACCTGCCGAGTTGCCCTACCCACGTTCACTCCCCTGGCGCTGGACCTAGAGAATCGATGCGCGCCCTGCCTGCGTCCCGCTGATCGCTCCCGCCCATCCTGTTGCTTGCCCAGTGGTAAGTGTGTCATCCTCCTGTTGGAAGCCAAAACGTCTTAGGCCGTGGAGCCAAAGTCCATGAAGCCGGCGGGGCACAAGCTGTTCGAATCCGAAAAGCACAGCTGGGAGAAAACGGCGGCCATCATAGCCCAGTTCTCTGAGCTCCATGCAGAGGATCTCGCATGAAAGCGCTCAACCGGCTCTTCCAGCGCTTTCGCAACCTGGCAACCGCCCGTCGCGGTGACCAGCGGCTCCGCGAAGAGCTGGAATCGCACCTGGCCATGCAAGCCGAGGAGAACCTCCGCGCCGGCATGCCGGCCGAAGAAGCTCGCCGCCAGGCGCGGCTGAAGCTCGGGGCCGTGGAAGCATTGCGAGAGCGGTACCACGCCGAAGAGGGATTGCCGGTCATCGAAAATCTTGTTCTGGATCTGCGCTATGCCCTGAGGATGCTCTGGAAGTCCCCGGGGTTCACTGCGGTCATCGTCCTTACGCTGGGCCTCGGCATTGGCGCCAATACCGCCGTCTTCAGCATCGTCGATGCGGCGCTCCTGCGGCCCCTGCCTTACAAAAATGCCGATCGCCTCGTCATGATCGCTGAGCAGCTGCCGAAAGAGCCCGTCCCGGTTTTTGATACCTACCGCGAGTTTCAGGAGTGGAATCGTGACAGCAGAAGCTTTCTTAAACTCAGCGCTGCAACCTGGGCGGGGCGGATTCAGACCGTCCTCTCGTGGCATGGCGCGAAGCAGGAGATCCTCGCCGTACCGGTGAGCGTTGACTTCTTCTCCATGCTCGGAGTCCCAGCCGCTCAGGGACGCACATTTGCAGCCGCAGATCTCAACACGCCCTGCTCCGTGGTTCTCGCCAGCTCCTTCTGGACCGAACACCTCGGCAGTGCCCCCGGCTGGATCGGGAAGAGCCTCACCCTGGACAGTCGCGACTGCACCATCGTTGGTGTCATGCCCAGGGACTTCTCCTTCTATCCCAAACAGACGGAGCTCTGGACGCTGATCACGCCCGGCAGCCAATTCGCGCAGAAGCCCTGGGATATGCCGGTGCTCGCCTTCGGCCTTCTCCGGCCCGGGGTGAGTCGCCCTGCCGCTCAGGCTGAACTTGCCGGCATACAAAGTCGAATCATCTCCGAGAATCCGAGCCTTGCGGCAATGAACTTTGCGCCCGTTCTCGAAGACCTGCAATCGGAATTCACCTGGCTCACCGGACGCAATCTTCGTCGCGGCCTGCTCATCCTCTTTGCCGTAGTCGGCTTAGTTCTGCTCATCGCGTGCGTGAATGTAGCAAATCTCCTGCGCGGGCGCGCCACCATCCGCCAGAAGGAATTTGGTGTCCGCGCCGCGCTCGGCGCCGGGCGCGCGCGTCTCATCCGCCAGCTCCTCACCGAGAGCGCAGTGCTCTCCCTCCTCGGAGCCGCTCTCGGTATCCTTCTTGCTCTCCTCTGCGTCCGCTACATCACCGCGAAAGAGGCCATGCAGCTTCCGCCGGGTAATCCGATCTCTGTGAACTGGCAGGTTCTGGCCTTCACTCTGATTCTGGCAATCCTGACCGGAGCCCTCTTTGGCGTCGTGCCGGCCTGGCAGGCATCGCGGCTCGATTTGAACGAAGTGCTCAGGCAGTCGGCCCAGACCGCGTCGCGCTCTGCCCTGAGCCACCGTACCAGCCGTAATCTTGTCGTTATTGAAGTGGCTCTCTCATTAATCGTGCTGGTGTCAGCCGGCTTGCTGATTCAGAGTCTTATCCGCCTCGCGCACGCTCCTCTCGGGTACCAGAGCGACCACCTGCTCGTCGCGGATCTTCGTCTCCCCTCCTCCTCCTATCCCAAACCTGAGGACTGGATGAAGTTCTGGGATCATCTCGAATCGAATCTCGCCTCACTTCCCGGAGTGCAGGGGATCGCTGTCGCGCCTTCCTTGTCCTTCGACCGAGGCACGAGCCCGGTCACCATTGAAAGCGGTGCCTCCCCATCGCACATCGTCTCCGCTTCGGACCCTGAGCCTGTAAGCGAAACGTATTTCCACGTTGCAGGAATCCCGCTCCTGGCCGGCAGAGAGTTCTCTGATCTGGATCGAGCAGACTCGCCCCAGGTCGCCATCGTCAATCAGGCCTTCGCCAAAGAATATTTCCCCCACGGGAACGCACTTGGGCAGAGAATCAAGCCAGCCGAGCCCGGCTCCAGACAACCCTGGCTGACGATTGTGGGCATCGCAGGAAACACCTCGCGTCCCACTCTCTTTATGAGCTATTCCCGCAAGCCGGGGGTCTACAGGCCGTTGCGCCAGGCCCCGGAGGGTTCCCTGTCCATCTTTATCCGAACCAGGGCCAACCCGCGCGCGGTCCAGCCTGAAATTGGGCGCGCCGTGGTCGCGGTCGACAACAACTTGCCCCGCCCAACGGTTCAAACCGTCGACGAATCCCTCGCCTGGTTCACCTCCGAGCCGCGATTTCGTGCCGAGTTGTTCAGCCTCTTCTCTGCTCTTGCACTGCTCTTGGCTGCGGTCGGAATCTATGGAGTGCTCTCACAGCGCGTTGCGCTGCGAACCCAGGAGATCGGGATACGCGTTGCGCTGGGTGCGCGGCGTGAGGACGTCCTCAGGCTGATCATCGGTGAAGGACTGCGCATCATGCTCATCGGCATCGCGATTGGCATTGCCGGTTCGCTGCTTCTCGCGCGCTTTCTTTCGAGCATGCTCTATGGCGTCACGTCCGCCGATCCTCTCACCGTCGCGATGGTTTCTGCTCTGCTAATGTTCGTGGCCTTGCTCGCATGTTACCTCCCTGCCCGGCGCGCCATGAGGCTCGATCCGCTGATCGCATTGCGCTGCGAGTAACCTCTGGTCCTCTGGCCGGATGAATGAGTTCCTTTAGCGAGTGATTCCGCTAAGCGGGATTGCGGTGGAAGCCCCGGCCTTCAGGCCGGGGGAACGAAGCATCGAGTTCCGAGTCCTTCAGGCCCGGAAAGCGTCGATTGCCCAATCCTCCGCGCCTCCTTCGTCAGGGCTGCCTCGGGCGCGCCGCTCCGCTCTTCTCTCCATCCACCGACGGAAACACATGCTCCATCAGCTCCCGCCGCAACGTGATGCGCAGATCGGTCCCCGGCTCAGGCTCGGTATTCGACTGCGGGTGCAGTTCCTTCGACGCCGGCGGCCCTCCCGCATCCGTCGTGTTCACCGCCAGAATGCTGGCTACGTGCCGCGCAGGATCGATCAGCATCTCCGAAGAAAAACCGCCCTGGTCGCCGTCGTGATAAATGTAACGGTGTCCGTCCACTTTCAGCACGAAAAAGCCCAGGCCCATCATCGGGCTTCCCTCCGTGTACGGAGTCGCAGGCTGCCCCGGCTCCGTCACCGGCAGCACCCCAGTCCACGCCTCCTCCAGCGACTTCCGCGCCAGAACGAAGTCGTAGACCGCATTCCCAGCTTCGCCCAGCAGAAACCGCAGATACTTCGCCATGTCCGTCACCGGAGCCTTGAGCCCGCTGTTCGAAGTCGTAATCCCGGTATCGAAGTTAAAAGGCTGCTCCGTCAGATTCCCGCCCTCCCGCACATAGCTCGCCGACACATGCGGCTCGAGAAAGTACGGCGAACGATCGAAATAGCTCTCCGTCATTCCCAGCGGCTTCAGGATGTTCTTGTCGAGGTACACTTCGAAATCATCGCCGGACAGCCGCTGAATGATCTGCCCCAGAAAAACGTAGCCCAGATTCGAATAGCTCCACCGGCTGCCCGGACGAAACGCAACATGCGTATAGGGCAGCATTGCCGCCACCTGCGCCCACTCCGTCGGCTCAAACGGCTGCCAGTCGCAGTTCCGCGCATCGTCGCAGTCCCACGGCCACGTCGGATTCCGCAGCCCCGCCGAGTGCGTCAGCAGATCGCGAATCGTTATTGCATCCACCGGCCCGAATTCGTCATGCATCTGTCGCAGCTCCGGCACATAACGAACCGCCGCATCATCCAGCGACAGCTTGCCTCGATCCCGCAGTTGCAGAATGGCGATCGCCGTCATCGTCTTGGTGATCGATGCCCAGTTGTACGAAGTTGCACCGTCAATCGCCGTGCCCTTCCGCGCCTCGCCATAGAAGAACTGCGTCGCCGGCTGCTGCCCGCGAACGATGGCCACCCCTCCGCCCACTACGCCGTGCTGCGCCAGCACCGCGCGAAAGCGTTGCTGAAAAACCTCGTCTTGTCCGAAAGCATGCGTCGCAGATGGCAGCAGCACGAGCAGAAGCGCCGCCAGAGCAGGGTAAACCCGGTTCAGCATGGGCCCATCATAATATCCCGATTCCCTGCATATCCCCATTCCCTGCATATCCCAATTCTCTGGGTCTCGCTGCTCTCGGCCATGCGCAGCTACAGCGCGTGCTTTCCCGGATCGGCCCCCCTCCGCATCGCTCAGTTACAGCTCTGGCGAAATTCCCGCGAGCCGCATCGTGCGATATGGCCGCGCCAGCGCAAACAGGCACAGTGTCCCGATCAAAGGCATAATCGCGGCCAGGATAAACACCGGCGTATACGAGATTCGGTCCACCAGAAATCCCGTAAGCAGCGGGAACAACAAACCGCTGAAGCCGCTGCTTACTCCTGTCAGCCCCGTCACTCGCCCCACCACATGCTCCGGGCACAGATCGGTAATCGCTCCGTACATATTCGCCGAAAGAAAATTGTGTCCGAAAATCGCCACGCTGATCACCAGCAGCGACAGCGCATCGCTCCTCAGGAAAGGCACAGCGAAGCTGGCCAGGCAAAGCGCGCTGCTCCCGTACATGCTGATGCGCCTCACCGACACCGTCTCCATGTTGCGCTTCTGCAGATGCCCCGCAAACCAGCCGCCACTCACTCCGCCCGCGCTGCCCAGGAAGAATGGAATCCACGAAAGCGCCCCGATCTGCATCATCGACATGTGTTCGGCGCTGTACAAATAACTCGGCAGCCAGTACCAGTAAAACTGAATCACCGGCCCCACAAAAAACCGGCACAGCATCAGCGCCAGCGGTGCCCGCTGCCCCAGCAGTTCCCGCAGCGGCGTCTGCCGGGCCGCCGTCTCCGAACGCGCTCGCAGCCTCGGACGATAAGCCCACCACCACAGCACCGCCCACACCGCACCCAGCGAAGCTGGAACGAAAAAGGCTGTTCGAAACCCGTAACCATGTGCGAGATACACAATCAGCGGCGGAGCCACAATCGCTCCCACTACGCTCCCGCTGTTAAAAATGCCGATGGCCAGCGTGCGTTCCACTACCGGAAACGACTCGAGCACCGCCCGCATCCCGCCCGAGTAATTGCCGCACTCGCTCGTCCCCATCCAGAAGCGCGACACGCCCAGCTGCACGCCCGATCCGGCAAATGCCTGCGAACCGGTCGCCGCCGACCACCACACCACCGCTGCGCACATCCCCAGCCGGCAGCCGAAGCGGTCCATCACCCACCCCATCGGCAATTCGCCGCTCATCATGCCGAACTGAAACGCCGCTACGATGCGCCCGTAGGCTTCATTGGAAAGATGAAACGCAGCTTTGATCAGCGGCGCGAGAACCGACACCGTCTGCCGGTCGATGAAGTTGATCACAGTGATCGAGAAGAGCAGACCAAGGATCATCCAGCGCCAGGAAGACACCTGCGTGCCCTGGGCAGGAGCCGTGTCCTGTGAGATTGCCTTCAACCGCAAGGTCTCCTTCCCGTATCTGCCCTCAGCTCCTCGTCCTCACATCTGCAATCTGAATGAGTAACGGCGCAGGCTACACACCCGCGCCCACAGCCTCCGGCAACTCCGCCCATCCGTACTTCTCATACCACGGGCTCGCCCGCTCCAGAATTCGGTTTACGCTCTCGATATTTTCTTTTCCCCTGGTCTCCAGCCACCGCCGCAGGGCATCGGCGCCTTCCCGCACGAAGACCCCAACTCCGTCCGCCCACGTCGCCCGCCCACACAACACCCCGTGAAAATGAACTCCGCTTTCCAGCGCCAGCTCCAGTGACTCCAGAAACGCAGCATTTGTAACACCCGCTGAGAGGTATACAAAGGGCTTGGTCGCCGCCTCTGCCGCAGCCCGAAAATGCTCCCGCGCTTCCGCCGCCGAATACGCCTCCTCGCCCCCGAAAGCCCGCGTGCCCCTCACATACTGCATCTGCACCGGAATCTCCACCTTCAGCACATCCGCGCCGTAGCGGTCTTTGCTGAACTCCTCCATCGAATACGTCACGATCTCCGGCTTGCGTCGCGCATAAGCGAGACTCGTCTCCCCGTCGCCGTGCACGTCGTATCCCAGGAACTCCAGAAACAGCGGCATCTCCAGCGCGCGGCACTCCGCCCCAATGCGCTCTACCCACGCCTTCTTCTGTTCGTTTACCCACTCCTGCTCAAATGGCGAGTAGTACAGCAGGATCTTCACCGCCGCCGCGCCTGCCTCCTTCACCCGTAGCACCGACCACCCTTCAGTAACGCTGGGTAAGAATGTCGGTGCCGTCGCGTCGTACCCCGACTTCTCATACGCCAGCAGCGCGCCCCGGCCGTTGCGATAGGGCATCGCCGGCAATCCATACTCGACATCCAGCAAAATCGCCGACGCGTGCTGTGTCAGGCTCGCCGTCACCAGTTTCTTGAACTCCGTCACCACCGCATCCGCCGGCTCCGCCCCGCCCGCCTCTTTCGCCAGCATCTTCTTCAGCAGCCCGCGCTGATCCAGTGCGGCTGCAGCAATCACACCCCTGTCGTTGGCGACCGCCTTCAAACCCGCAAGCTTCCCCGCGCTCAGTGTCATCCTTCGACCTTCGCCTCCTGCCTTCTCCGCGCCGGCGTGGCAGTACCGAACGCATTCTGTGCCGGCTTCCCTTCCAGAACCCGCGCGACATCCTCGCAGATCGCCCGGGTCACCCGTTCCTGCGCCTCTCGCGTAAATGCGCCCAGATGCGGCAGCAGAATCACATTCGGCAGCGACTCCAGTTCGCCCTTCTGCGGTGGCTCCGTCGCCCGCACATCCAGCGCCGCCCCCGCCAATCTCTTCTCCCTGAGCGCCGCAACCAGATCCGCCTCGCACACCACCTGGCCGCGCGATGTATTGATGAAGTACGCCGTCGGCTTCATCCGCCGAAATCGCGCCGCATTGAAAAGCTGATTCGTCGCCGGCGCAGCCGGCAGATGGCACGACACCACATCGGCGCGCTCCAGCAGTTCGTCCAGAGGCATTAATGCCGCATTCAGCTCGCACAGCAGCACGTTGTCCTGATTGAGATACGGATCGCAGGCCACAATCTTCATGCCCAGCGCCCGCGCCCGCGTTGCCGTCAGATAGCCGATCTTGCCCGCGCCCACAATGCCCAGCGTCTTTCCGTAGAGCTCGCTCCCCACGTAGCGCTGCCGGTCCCAGTTGCCCCTCCGCGTGTCGTCATGCGCTGCCGGAATCATGCGCGCCAGCGAAATCATCAGCCCGATCGCGAGCTCCGCCACGCTGATCGCATTCTGATCCGGCGTATAGCTCATCACAATCCCCGCCCGCTCCGCCGCATCCGCGTCCACGTTGTCCAGCCCCACGCCCGCTCGTCCCACCACCAGCAGTTCCGGCGCTGCCTCCAGCAACTCCGCCGTCACCCTGGTCTGATTGCGCACCATCAGTGCTCGAAATTCGCCGATGCGACGCCGCAGCGCTGTCGGATCCTTCCACAAATCCGCTTCCGTCGCGACATCGAAGCGAGCCGCCAGCGCGTCCACTGCCGCGCCTCGTATATTTTCCGAAATCAGGATGTCGCGCATGCTTGCTGGCTCGCCTCGGGCTCTAAAAATGGAATCTTGAATTTCGCACACCACTGCTGCATCTCTTTCAGCGTCTCCGGCGCGACCGCAATTCCCTGCTCCGCATTGATCACCGCCTGACGCGCCGATCGCTCGCCCGGCACCAGGATCTCTTCCGTACCCGGTCGCCTGCGGCAGGCCTTAATTTCGTCGATCGTCGCATCGATCCGCCGCAGATATTCCCCGTAATCGAGAAACGCTTCGATGCTCATCAGGCAGAAAAAATGCCCCACATCCTGCTTGCGATCCATGTCCTTGTACATGGAACCGATGTTGTTACCAATCGCCGCTCTCGACAGCACGCTGCTGAACAGCTCCACCATCAGTGCCAGCGCATATCCCTTGTGCCCGGCCATGGTCAGCACCGTTCCCAGCAGAGCCTCATCGGCGCTGGTCGTCGGCTCGCCGTTGCGATCGAGCGCCCAGCCCAGCGGAATCGCCGCATTCTTCTTCTGCGCAGCAATAATATTGCCGCGCGCAATCGTCGAAGTGGCCAGATCGATCTTGACCGTAAACCCCTTGCCCGTCGGAAAAGAAGCTGCAATCGGATTGGTCCCGAAGAACGCCTCGCACCCGCCCTCCGGCGACATCGCCGGTTCGCAATTAGTCATCGCCAGCAGCACACATTTCTGCGCTGCAGCCAAATTGCAGTACCACGACAGCGCCCCGAAATGCTGCGAGTTCCGAATCGTCGCCCCCGCAATACCATTTCGCGTGGCCAGCGGCAGCAGCCAGTCCAGCGCCTTGCGCGCCTGCACTTGGCCCAGCCCATTGCCAGCATCAAAGGTCAGCACGCTGCCCACCTGGCGATCCACCGTCAACTCCGCATCCGGCACAATCAGCCCGGCCTCGATCCGCTTCAGATAGATATTCAGCCGCGACACTCCATGCGTCGCAACCCCATGCAAATCGGCATCCACCAGCGCCGCGGCAAACACCGCCGCACCCTCCTCGGGAACGCCGGCCGCATTTGCCAGCCGCGCTGTTACCTTTTCCAGCTGCTCTCTTGAATACCTGTTCATCACTGCGATCGAAACTGTAGCCTCTCATGAATACGGCCAAAACAGCTGCTTTTGAAACGGGAACGCCGCACCGGATGCGAACGTCCCATTCCCTCTTATGCGCTGCGATACAGTTTGGTCATCACGAATTCCCGATGCCCCAGCGCTTCCGCAGCCGTGAGCCGCCCATTTGCTGTGCGTATAACCATGTCGATGAGCGCATCCCCGGCCTGATCCAGCGTCATCTCTCCCTGCAAAATCGCCGACACATCCACATCGATGTGCTCGCCCATGGTCTTCACCGTCTTCGGATTCCCCGACAGCTTGATTACCGGCTCAATCGGATTGCCGATCACGTTGCCCTGACCCGTAGGGAACAGGTGCACCACCGCTCCCGATGCCGCCCACAGCGTCACCGCCTCCGCCGCCGCGCTCGATGTATCCATGAACCACAGCCCCGCCTTTGACGGGGCCTCCGCTGGTTCGAGACACCCGACAAACTTCGTCTTCTTCCCCAGCTTCTCCACGTTGCCCAGTGCCTTTTCTTCGATCGTCGTCAGGCCGCCGGCGATATTGCCCTTGGTCGGCTGCGACTCCGATAGATCGTTGGTCTTTTGATCGAACACCAGCTTCGTGTAGTCCTCAAAGGCCGCCATGAACTGCTTCCGCACCGCGTCGTTCGCAGCTTTCGCGGCCACAATATGCTCGGCCCCGGTCAGCTCGCTGGTCTCGCCGAACGATGCTGTGCCGCCCGCTGCGCAGTGCTTGTCAATCACGTTGCCCACCGTCGGGCAGCTCGCCAATCCCGTCGTCGTATCGGACTCGCCACACTTCACGCTGATATACAGCTCGCTGAAATCGCACTCAGTGCGGTTCAGCTCCGAAGCCCACTGCACATATTCTTTGGCCTTGTACGAAGCATCGGCGATGGTACGAATGTCCCCCTTGCCTTCGATCGAAAATCCCGTCACCGGCTTGCCGGTCTTCGCAACGCCGTCCACGATGCGCTTCGTCCATCCATCTTCGATCCCCACCACCACCACCGCCGCCACGTTAGGGTTGCTCCCCGTGCCGATCATGGTGCGGAAATGCAATTCGAGGTCGGCGCCAAACTGCAGCCGTCCGTAGGCGTGCGGCAACGCCAGTGTGCCCTTGATATTGTTGGCCACCGCTTCACACACCGCGTTCGAAATATCATCGACCGGCAAAATCACCACGTGGTTGCGCACTCCCACCCGGCCATTCTCTCTGCGATACGCGTTGATCTTCTTCAGCGCCATACGCTATGCCCACCTCTTCGTCTTCAAATTGTGCGTGTGCACATGCTGTCCGGCCCCGATCGCCCGCACCACTCTGCCGATCTCGCTCCCATACTTGATCACCGTCTCCTCCGGTGACAGGTCCTTCAGCGCCAGCTTGTGCCCCAGCGGGATGTCCTCGGTCGCCTTTGCATGCAGCGGCTTGTTCGTCGAGAGATCGCGCCCGTTGCACTCCGTTCCGGCGGCAATATCCACCACCGCCACGCCGACCGTGTCCGCCGTGTCATGCACTAAAAAGTGAATCATCGTCTGCATTCCCTTTCCGGCGCGCCTTCACACGCCGCCAATCGAAATGTGCAACCGTCTCCGCGCACCATTTGATTTGTAACAATCCGTTGTCCGTTCAGACGCAGTTCCTACGGAGTGTCCGCTGGCCGAATAATTCCGCAGGCTCGTCAGCCCACCCACTTCGGCACAAACTTGCCGTTCGCTGCCTGTTCTTCGATATTGCGAATGGCTGAAGCCACATGACGCCGCGCCAGCGTTTCGGCCTTCTCGCTCTGGTTCCGCTCGATCGCATCCACAATGGCCGTATGCTCTTCGTGAATAATCTGCGGCGACCGCGAAGCCCGCACCATCATGCCCAGCACCCGATAAGTCTCCGCCAGCCGCAGCAAAATGCTGTTGCGCGATAGCTCCGTAATATGGAAATGAAAGCTCCGGTCCAGCGATGCCATCTCGTCGGTCTTGCCTTTCTTCGACAGCTTCAGGATGTTATCGGCCATCGAACGCAGCTCCGCAATGTCCGCGCGCCCCGCATGCCCGCAGGCCAGCCGCGCCGCCAGCCCTTCCAGCACTTCGCGCAGCTGATACGCCTCGCTGATCCGCGCCACGTCCAGCTTCCCCACAAAAACGCCCAGGCGATCCACCGAGTCCACCAGGCCCAGCCACTGCAGTTCGATCAGCGACTCCCGCACCGTCCCCTGCGCCACGCCCAGTTCCTTCGCCAGGCTCTGCTGGCTCAGCCGCTGCCCAGCCTTGCTCTCTCCGGATAAAATGCGGCGCTGAATTTCTTCGCGTACGTGATGTCGTGCCACTCGCTCCAGCATCACTTTCCCCTTTCCTCGCAGCCGCAGTCTTTCCTCAATTGCGCCACGCCTCCCGCGCCTTGCGATCCGTTCTCAAAGTAACGTATCGCAATTGATCACGCCCCGAACAAAAAATCCCTCCGGAGCATCCGAAGCCTACCCGTGCCACTCCAGCCGCAGCAGCCGCGCCAGCCGGCGGAACGTCTCCGCATGGCTGCCGAACGCCAGCAGTACGTGGTGCGGCATCCCAGCATGCAGCAGTCCGTCGAATCGCGTACGAACATCGCCGCCCTCGACCACAACGCGAACGCTGTTCCCCGTCAGCTTGCGCGGCGGCTCCGCCGTCCTTCCCTCAAAGGCGGTCAGATGATAGCGCTCGTCGCAACGCCATAAACGCATCACCGTCACCGCCCCTTCGTTGCGAATAGCGGCGTCCACCACCAGCGGCTTAACAATATTGAAGTGATTCGTCAGCGCCGGCCCGCATTCGGAACCGACGGCGTTACACATGGTCAGCGGAGCCATGCCCGGATGCCAGAAAAAGATACTGTCTCTGTCATGATCCAGCCAGTCCGTCAGAAAGCTCGCCCCCAGCCCGAGATCGAAATTCATCAGCAGGCTGATCGCCCCATCCACATCGCCCTCGATGGCAACCGCGCGCTCCTCCGCGGTCAACCGCGCCACCGCGAGATACGGCCACTGCCCCAGCATGTTGGGCAACTCCGGCCAGCACTGCAGCGCCAGCGCCGTCAGGCTCTCTTCCTCCATCAGGTCCTGCATGGCCAGATAGCAGCGCGAGTTCATCTCCAGTGCGGCCTCGTCCACATCCACCAGGCGCAGCCCCATCTCTTGCACGCGCCGCACATCGGCGGCCGCCCGCTCCCCCGCAATCGCGTGCACGCGCTCGATGAACTGCGGCAGGCTCAGCGGATTCAGCTGCACACCCAGCGTCCGCCGCAGCAGAAATGGATCCGCGGCCAGATCGATGAACCCCGGTGCATGCGTGCCCACCACACCGACCTTCGCCTTCCGCAGCCGGCTGAACGCGGTGCCCAGCGCGATGGCGCGCTTCAAATCGCCGATCACCTCAGCGTCGCCGGGATCCCCATACACAAATTCGAAGGGATGTCCCGCCTGGCGCAGCGATGAACCCCACAAATGCTGCCCCACCAGCGAGCACGAACTCACCTTGCCGTCTCCTGGCCGCTCCGGCGTCGCCCACAGGATCACCGGCTTCGGCCACCTCTGCGCAACGCTCAGCGCCAGCTGCCCATGCCCCATCGAAGGCTGCAGCATCACCAGCGCCTCGCATCCGGCCTGCTCGATCTTGTCAAAGGTAGCTGCCAGGCTCTCGTCATCGATCACCGGCGACTCCGCCCCCACGCAGCGATACCCCAAAGCCTCCAGAGCAGCCACGCTCCGCTGGCAGATAATCCGGTTCCACTCCTGATCGAACCCCGGCCGCTTCCGCCCCAGAATGAAGACTCCCAGGGGAGCCACTTCGCGATGAGTAACGCGATCGGTCACAATTTCTCCTCCCCAGCCGGCCCAAACGAAAGCGGAGCATGATAATCCAGCAACTCCCCGATCAGCGGCCGTACATAGTCGAGGAAACCATCGTTCACCGCCGCCGGCCCATCATCGGTCCACTCCCGCGGAATCTCACGCTCGGTCCCGCCCACTTCCCCCAGCACCACTAGCTTCCAGCTCGCACCCCCGCCCAACGGACAAAGCGAGACCATCTTCTCTGTCTCTCCCGCCAACAGCGCCAGCACTCCCTGCCGCCCGACAAGATCCGCATCGACCACATCGCGCTCGCTCGCATGCAGCATCGACGCGCGTCCCAGCAATCCCGGCTTCTCGCTGCGGCAGCGAAACTTCAGCTCACGCGCCACCGTCTCCGCCAGAAACTGCCCCACGCCCCCCGTCAGCGGACGCCGCAGCGCATCCATCTGCGATGGGTCTGCAGTCTGATAAATCAGCCGCCCCTCCCCATCGCGAATTCCCTCCGAAACCACCACCACCGCCCATCCCTGCTTTGCCACAACGCGATCGAGGTCCGTCAGAAACCGTCCCATCTCGAACGCCACTTCAGGGATGTACACCAGGTGTGGAGCGTCGTCCGCATCCCTCTTCGCCGCAGCCGCTGCCGCCGCGACCCACCCCACGCCGCGCCCCATCGTTTCCAGAATCGATACGGGCTGCGGAAGCGCGCGAATGTCCATGCCCAGGTCCCGTGTCGACTGCGCAATATAACGAGCCGCTGTCGCATACCCCGGACACCGGTCCGTCTGCGCAATATCGTTATCGATGGTCTTGGGGACGCCGATCAGCTGCACTTCATAGTTCGCATCGCGGCACCACCGCGCGATCGCCTGCGCTCCCATCATCGTGCCGTTCCCGCCGCAGAAGAGGAGATACCGCACCCGGAATCGCCGCAGCGTCTCCCCCACTCGCTCCAGATCCGCGCCCGTGGCCATCGCCCGCGACGAACCCAATGCAGTGCCGGGGCTCTTCCGCAGTCGCTCCAGTTGCTCCCCCGGGAGCTCTGACAGATCTGCAACTTCCCCCCGGATCAGCCCCATCACACCGGCCCGCGCTCCGTACACTTTCCCGATGCGCGCATGACGTCGCGACTCCTCAACAATGCTCGCCAGCGTCACATTCAGCACAGGACTCGGCCCGCCGCCCTGCACCACCATCAGATTGTCGCCGCTGGTCAACTGCGCATTCCTGTGCGAGAGAGGTGAGCGTTGCGAGGGGCCGAAGAGCCATTCTTGCCGGTCCTTCCGGACGAAATCCAAGCCTATAATCAATTGAAATCGATTGTCAACGCAGGCCGCCCCGCGCGAACCTCGATTGTCTGCACGCCCAGCGTCGAATGTCGCGCTGTGACCCGGATCGTTCCCGCCTTACCCGCCACACCTTTGATCCACACCGCAGCCGCGCCACCGGCCTCGGTCAGGTTCAGTGGATTGTCCCCCACCACCACACCCGGCCCCTTCAGCTCAAACTGAACCGTCCCCTCGCCGAAGGCGCGATTGGCCCCAAAGTGATCCACCACTCTGCACACCACCCGCGTGGCATCGCTGCCGTCCCCGGCAATCTCCGCATCGTCCGCCTCGCACTCGAATCGGTCCCGGCTGTGATCAGCCGAGAATGACCGCGTCAGCACCAGCTTCCCGCGCGCGTAGCCGTCGATGCGCAAGACCTCCGGCCGCGCATCGGCAAACTCCAAATCGGTGAAGAATGGCGCGTGCTTCAGATGCGCATAGTTCGCCGTATCGGGCTCGAGCGTTGCATGCGCCTTGCCGTCGACAAAGATCTCCAGCCGATCGCAGGTCGAGAAGATGGCCACATGTTTTCCCGGCCCGTGCGGCGACTGCGCCCCGAAATCCCAGTAGAAGTTCGGCTCGATCGCGGCACCGTCCTGCGGATCTCCCTGCGCCCGGTAAAACGTCGATCCCAGCTTCGGAATCCGGAACAGATCGCACACCCCCGGATACTTCACTGCCCGATACGGATTTACCAGGCTCGGATACTCAAACCCACACCACGCAATCACGCCGCAGATGCGCGGATTGTTGGCCGCGCGGCTGTGTGCCTGCGCGTGCCAGATCGCCTGCTGCACCTGAATCCCCAGATCGCCGCCCCGCCGATAAATATTGTGAAAGCCCTTATGCTCCGGATAGCTGAATTGCCCCACCGCCTCTGTCAGGAAATACGGCACGCCTTCGACCGGCTCTTCGATGCCCACTGTTCCATCCGGCTCGGAATGGTAATCGTCGTAAGCGAACACATCTTCGTGCCATGTCTCCTTCCAGTTTTTCCGCGAGCCGGGCGTCATCGAACCCGAATCGGGCCGCGAATCATCCAGCGATTTCGCCAGCGCGGTCGTGCGCCTGTAAAGCTCCACATCGTTGGCCGACTCGTTGGCGCGAACCCCCCAGATCACAATCGACGGATGATTGCGGTCGCGCACGATCATCTCCCCCACATCGCGCACCAGCAGCTCCTTCCACGGCGCATCGCCCAGATAGCCCCACCCTGGAGTTTCCTCCCACACCATCATCCCCAGCTCATCGCACGCATCCAGAAAATCTTCCGACTGCGGATAATGCGAGCAGCGCACCATGTTGCAGTTCATCTCGTGGCGCAGAATCTCCGCATCCTTCCGCTGCACCCGCGCCGGCATAGCCCCGCCGACATACGGATAGTACTGGTGCCGGTTCAGCCCGAATATTTGCAACCGTCGCCCATTCAGATAAAACCCGTTCATCTCAAAGCGCGCATCGCGAAATCCAAACCGTACCCGATAATCGTGCACCGGCCTGCCGTCCACCAGCAGCGTCGTTATCATCTCGTAAAGCCGCGGATGATCGACGTCCCACAGCTCAACATTCCCGAGACCGGCGAGCGACAGCTTCACCTCCGTCTTCCCCGCCTCCCCAAGCTGCACAGCCTGCCGGGTGCGTGCCAGCACTCGCCCTCCATCCTCGAGCGCTGCCTCTACCTCAACCTTCCCATTCGGCGCAGGGTCCGCGTCCAGCGTGCAGATCACATCCACGCGGCGGCTCGCATCCAACACCTGCACAGGTTTAGCAAACACATCGCGAATGAAAACATGCGGCACCGCCTTCAGCCGCACTGGCCTATAGATCCCGCCCGGCTCCAGATAGTCGACCCGCACCGGCCCCTTCGCCGAGCCTTCCGGAGGCACATCGCTCCAGCGCGAATCCACCTCCACCGCCAGCACATTCTCCCCCTGCAGTGCCGAACCGATCTCGTACTCAAAGGGCAGGTAGCCGCCCAGATGCGCCGCCATTGCGTGCCCGTTCACATGCGGCGTCGCGCCCACCATCACGCCGTCGAATTGCAGAAACACCCGCAGCCCGCGAAACTCCTTCGGCAACCTGAAGTGCCGCCGGTACATCCACACCTTCTCCCACGACTCCGGCTTCCAGTCCTGCCACGACAGCGGCGTTACACAGTGCGGCAGATCAACCCGCATAAACCCGCCATCGTTGAATCCCGGCGCCATCGCAGCCGCATCGAAATTGCCCCCGAACAGCCAATCCCCATCGAGCCGCATGATGCGCGTCGCCGGTCCGCGCTGCCCTTTCTTCTCAGCCAGCAAATGTTGGCCCAGCACAGGAGTCAGCGCCAGCACCGCGCTGCCGCGAACCGCCTGATCCAGAAAAGCTCTGCGTGTGATCAATGAACCCTCGGATAATTTCCTGCCGCTGCGCAATCAATGGCGCGGCAGGGTTGAGTCAGCCCCGGTGATCTGGTTTAATAGCCGCATGCTGATTGTCCGCGACAGTAATCGAATCCAATCGATTGCGCCCGCCAATATAGCGGCGTCCGCCGGACGATGTCAACGCCGCTGAAACTGATCTCATAAACCCTCTGCGCCTGGTGAGGTCCTCGTGTGAGACCCGCCATTGAAGCGGGGCTCATGCTGTTCGCCGAAGTCGCTGTGCTGTTTATGAGACCAGTTCTAACCCTGCGGCATTCCTCACGAAAATCCCTTCGCTGAAGCTGCCGCTGTCGCCAGCATACGCTCATTATCGGTGCGTATCGCTCCCAATCTATTGACAACGATTATTTCGTTCTCGTAGATTCCCCAGGTAAATCTTCCGCTGCCGTTCCCCGGCCAGCAAGGAGTATCGCTGTATGCGCCCATTTCTCAACCATTCTCTCCTGTCCCTCGCCGGCGCTCTCCTCCTCTTGATCGCTCTTCCCCTCCGCGCGCAGTTCCTCGATCAGGGCGCTCTCACCGGCGTGGTGCAGGATCCCTCCGGAGCCGCCATCCCCGGCGCCACCGTCCGCCTCACCAGCACCGAGACCTCGCTGACTCTGACCACGAAAACCGACGGCAGCGGCGTCTACGTCTTCTCCCCCATCAAAATCGGCCGCTACTCCATTACCGTCGCCGCTCCCGGTTTCAGCCAGACCACCCAGCAGAACGTCACCGTCGACCTCGGTCAGCGAGCCAACGTATCCATCACTCTCAAACCCGGCGGCGTCAACGAGACGGTGACCGTCACCTCCGCTCCGCCCCTGCTGCAAACCCAGGACAGCTCCAACGGCCAGACCTTCACCTCGGCCGAGGTGAACCAGACACCCCTCAACGGCCGCAACATCGTCTATCTCGCGCAGCTCGCTCCCGGCGTCGTCCCCTCCAAAGGCTCGCGCGCCAATGGAACCGGCGACTTCGATGCCAACGGCATGCGCGCCGAGCAGAATAACTTCGTCCTCGATGGTGTCGATAACAACGCGGTAACTCAGGACTATCTGGGCGGCACCAGTTATCTCATCAACCCACCTCCCGATGCCCTGGCCGAGTTCAAAGTTTCCACCTCCAACTACAGCGCCGAATTCGGCCACTCTGCCGGTGCCGTCGTCAATGCCAGCATTAAATCCGGAACTAATAATGTTCACGGCGACGTTTGGGAGTACTTTCGCAATGACTTCCTCGACGCGCACGACTGGGTGACCGCGCCCAGCACGCCTAATCCCGAGTACCGCCAGAACCAGTTCGGTGCTACCCTCGGCTTCCCCCTCCTGAAGAATCACCTCTTCTTCTTCGGCGACGCTCAGGCCAATCGCATCGTCATCGCCGTTCCTCAAAATCCCATGACCGTCCCCACCGCCCTCGAGCGTCAGGGAGACTTCTCCGAACTGCTCACGCCCGCCAATACCGGCGGCAGCGTCCCGCAGGTCCTCTATCAGCCGCACAACAATCAGACCAAACTCACCTGCCCCGCTCTCGCTACCCCGACCAACCCCACCGGCCAGAACATCCTCTGCCCCGGTCAAATCGACCCCGTCGCGCAGAAGATCCTCAACATGTATCCGCTGCCTAACCAATCGGTCTACGGCATCGCTAACTCCAACTACGCTTACACCCTCCGCCAGCCGCAGAACACCTTCCAATGGGATACGCGCCTCGACTGGACCGCCAGCGCCAAAGATCAGATGTTCGCCCGCTTCAGCTACCTCAATCAAATCGGCAACAATCAGCCGCCGCTCGGCCCCGTGCTCGATGGCGGCGGCGGCAACGGCTCGCTCAATGTCAGCGGCACCCTGATCAACTACGGCAATAACTTCGTCTTCAGCGAGACCCATATCTTCTCGCCGAAAGTCGTCAACGAATTTCGCTTCGCCTACGACTTCGGCCACTTCGACATCCTCAACCCTGGCTACAACACCAGCGATGCCGCGGCTCTCGGCCTCGGCGGCGTCCCCTCTGGACCCGGCTTTCCCGACAACGGCGGCCTGCCCACCACCACCATCAGCGGTGGCGGCGGCATCGCCAGCTTCGGAGCCCATGCCTACCGGCCCGAGAAAGAATACGAAGACGAATACCAGATCCTCGACAATCTCTCCTGGAGTCTCGGCAACCACTCTCTGCGCATGGGCTTCTCGTACCAGAGCATTCGCTCCGATACCCTCGAGCCCCCATCGTCCCACCCCGCCTATACCTTCAGTGGATCGTTAACCGGCAAACCCGCGACCGCTAATACCGGCAGCGGCGTCGCCGACTTTCTCACTGACAACATGTCCAACGGCTCCATCGGTCCCTCCGGCACCTTCAACGATGCCCAGGCCAATATCTCCGGCTATGTCCAGGACGACTGGAGAGCCGCGAAGTCTCTGGTCCTCAACCTCGGTGTCCGCTACGACTACTTCCAGCCCTATAAAGAAATGGCCGGCCGCATGGCCAACTTCTACGTCACCAGCACCGGCATCAGCACCGGAACCGGTGTCTACGAGATCCCCGCCCAGGATGAAGGCAAGCTGCCCATCAATCCCGCCTTCCTCGCTCTGCTCGCCAAAGACAACATCCAACTCCGCTACAACTCCAATCCCCGCCTCACCAGTCCGCAGCACTTCAACTTCGCACCGCGCATCGGATTCGCCTGGACCGCTGCCCCCAAAACCGTTCTGCGCGGCGGCTTCGGCATCTTCTATCAGGGACAGCAGCAGGGCGGCGCGGCTGTTAACCTCGCTACGAACTATCCCTTCGTCTTCAGCGATAACTTCCAGGCTCCCGCCTGCAATACCGGATCCACGAACTGCGCCAACAATGGCTACACTCTCGAAAACGGATTCGCCCCGGCTCTCTCGGCCGGCCTCACCAACTACTTCTCCACGCCCGGCTTAGTTGGACAAAGCCCGAATCTCAAAACCACTTACGCCATGGATTACAGCCTCGCCTGGGAGCAGGCTCTGACGAATAACCTGGTTGCGACCATCGGCTATGTCGGCACCGCCGGACGTCATCTCCCCATCAGCATCAATACCAATTCCACCGATGTACTGCTGCCCTCCGGCACCACCCAGGCATTTCTGCCCTTCCCCGACTTCACCGGATCGAGCGATGTGCTCTATGAAGGCATGTCCGAATACAATGCGCTCCAAACGTCCCTGCAAAAGCGCTTTACTCACGGCCTCGCTCTCTCCGCGCACTACACCTGGTCGCATGCCCTCGACGATGCAGCCGAGCCGCTGGGCGGCGGCATCGGCGGCTATCGCGATGCCAACATCATCCCCATCCGCGAAGACCTCACCAACTCCGGGTGGGATGTTCGCCAGCGCTTCACCTTCAATGGCTACTATCGCCTTCCCTTCGGGCGCGGACAGTCGCATCTCAATCACGCTCCCGCTGCGATCGACGCCGTTCTCGGCGGCTGGGCCACCAACCTCACCTACCAGCTCCAGTCCGGCAACCCCTTCTCCGTGTCCGGAGCCAATCAGACCAATGTCACCGGCGGCAGTCAGTACGCCATTCTCGTCCGCAATCCCTATGCCGGCGGAGGCTCGCCCGATCCCTCCAACCCCTCCATCACCTGCCCGCAGTCGGTGCGCAACAAGGCTCACTGGTACAACCCCTGCGCTTTCGCCAATCCTCTGCCCGCCTCGCTGCTCACGCCCTTCAACAAGAACAATGGCAACCCCACGGTTCCGGCTCCGGGTTATCAATATCCCTCCTACATCACTGACGAAGCGACTGCTAAGTTATTCCTCGGTGGCCGCAGCGATCAGATTTACGGCCCCGGCATTCAGCGCCTCGATCTGTCCATGTTCAAACAGGTCCACACCCTCGAATCCGAGTACCTTGAGCTGCGTGCCGACTGCTTCAACGTTATGAACACGCCGGTCTACGGTATCCCCAGTTCGACCAACATCGGTGAAAACGGAGGCCAGATCACCGGCGCCCGCCAGCTCCAGGTCGATACTCCCAACAGCCGCTTTTTCCAGCTATCGGCAAAGTATGTTTTCTAAAAAGTAATCGAGTCTACTTTTTTTGAAATTCATTTCCTAACCATACTTGTCATCCTGGGTGGGCATTTGGCCGAGAATCCGGCCAAATCCCGCCGAAGGATCTCCTCTATGAATTCAACTCCGAACCCCTGACTGTCATCCTGAGGGTCCACGAAGCGGACCGGAAGGATCTGCGGTCGTGCTGGGTAGCTCTCCGCATTCTTGAGGTCTTCGGGTGACGCGAAGCGCCATCATTGACTCCGCTTGATCCGGGTGCCTCGCCATCTGCCCGTCCCTGGCAGCTATGGCATTCCAACCCACTCCCGCCACCATAGCTTTCCACAAGAAAATTCCCAAAATCTGCTAGATCATCCCGCCATTTTGCACCTATCGTGGGCAGGAGCAGCGCCGGCCTGGCCCCGCAGCCCTACTGACTCGATGAGAATCGCCCGCCTCCATCTCCGATCAGCCCGCGCGGCCATCCTCACTACCCTCTGCGCGCTCTCCCTCTGCGCCCAACAGCCCTCCTCCAATCCGCCCATCTCCGGCCCGCTCACCGCATCGCCCAACCCTCACTATTTTCAGGACGCCTCCGGCCGCGCCCTCATCCTCAACGGCTCCCAAACGTGGAACACCTTTCAGGACTGGGGCGCCGGCCCCTCCCCGCAGCCCCTCGACTTCCCCGCCTTCGTCCGCTTCCTCACCGCGCACCACCACAACTTCACCCTGCTCTGGACCATCGAGACGCCCCACTTCTGCAGCCTCCCCGTCATCGCCGCCACGCCTCCTGAATTTACCGTCGCCCCCTTTCCGTGGAAGCGAACCGGCCCCGGCCAGGCCACCGATGGCGGCCTCAAATTCGACCTTACCCAGTTCAATCCCGAATTCTTCAACCGCCTTCGCTCCCGCGTCCAGGCTCTCGATCAGGCCGGCATCTATGCCGGCGTCTATCTCTTTACCGGAGAATTTCTCAACCTCTACCGCTGCGCCAACGACGGCTATCCCCTTACCGGCGCCAACAATATCAACGGTATCGATGACGGTTACAAATCCGGCCGCCGCGGCATCGCCTCCGTCAGCATGACCGCCCCCGACCGCATCACCGCCATCCAGGATGCTTACGTCGACAGGGTGATCGATAATCTCAGCGATCTGCCCAACGTGCTCTGGATCGTCTCCGAAGAAGCTCCGCCCACCTCGAAGTGGTGGAACCAGCACCTGATCGACCACATCCGCGCATACGAAGCCCGCAGGCCGCAACGCCACCCCATCGGTTATGCCGCCCCCATCGGCGTCCCCGACACCGTCCTCTACAACTCCGGTGCGGACTGGGTCGCGCCCGAAGTCGAGGTCTCGCCAGCCGCCTCCTGCGGATCCGGTCAGCCTGCCTGCAAAGTGAACATCAACGACAGCGACCACTCCTATTTCGGCCTTTGGAACGACACCCCGCAGCAGGATCGCAACTGGGCCTGGGAAAACTTCACCTCCGGCAATCAGGCCCTCTTCATGGACCCCTACGTCGTCGACTATCCGCGTGAAGATCGCAATCACTGCGCCAACCCCGTGAACGGCATCTGCACCGCGCCCGACCCGCGCTGGGACAACCTCCGCGATAATCTCGGCTACATCCTCGACCTCTCGCGCAGACTCGACCTCGCTGCCATGGCCCCGCAGGATACGCTCTGCTCCACCGGCTACTGCCTCGTCGGCGCAAACCCGCACCATCCCGAATTCGTCATCTATGCTCCCGCCGGCGGCCGCTTCACCGTCAACCTCTCCGCCCTCCCGCCCTCGCAACAACTCGCAGCGGAATGGCTCAATCCCGCCACCGGAAAGCACACCCCGGCGCGCACAATATCTGCGGGATCATCAGCGAAGTCCTTCACCCCTCCCTTCACCGGCGACGCCGTTCTCTACCTCCGCCAGCCATGACCGCGTCGGCCGCTGCCTCTCTGCGACTCGCCAACAAAGTCGCCATCGTCACCGGAGCCGCCGCCGGCCTCGGCAGAGCAGTGGCCGCCCGCTTTGCGCGCGAGGGTGCCCACGTCATCGCCGCCGACAAGGATGCTTCACGTGGTGAATCCCTGGCCGCCGACCTCCGGCACTCCGGCCTCTCCGCAACCTTTATCCCCGCCGACATCTCCGACGAAGCCTCCATCCGCACCCTGATCGCCGCCGCCATCTCTCACCACGCCCGCATCGACATCCTCTATAACAACGCCGGCATCCTGCCCGCCGATCAGGACGCTCCTGTACACGAACTTAGCCCCGACGCCTGGGACCGCATCCTGCGCGTCAACCTGCGCGGCCCCTTCCTCTGCGCGAAATTCGCAATCCCCCACATGCTCCACCAGGGCTCCGGAGTCATCATCAACGTCTGCTCCCGCACCGGACTCGAAGGCTGCGCCCCGCGCCTCACCGCCTACAGCAGCAGCAAAGCCGCCCTCATCGGTCTCACCCGCGCCATGGCCATCGCCTACGCCCGCAGCGCCATTCGCGTCAACGCCATCATCCCCGGCACCATGGATACCCCCATGAACCGCTATCTGTTTTCGAGCGAAGCCAACCGCGAGCGCTATCGCTCCGCCGTTCCCATAGGCAGGCTCGGCCGCCCTGAAGACATCGAAGGCCTCGCGGTGTATCTTGCTTCCGACGAATCCGCCTACGCCACCGGCGCCCTCTATATGTGCGACGGTGGAACTACCGCGGTCTAAATGTTCGTCTGAAAAGGTGCCAACACCGACCAAGGCAAGCGATCTGTATATGACTCATCTCCCCGACTATCTCCACGGCGCCATCGACCTGCATGTCCATAGCGCGCCCGACGTCGATCGCCGCCGCTACAACGACCTCGAACTGGCCGAAGAAGCGCAGCGCGCCGGCATGGGTGCGATCCTCATCAAGTCGCATCAAAACTCGACCGTCGAGCGCGCCTTCCTCGTCGCCCGCTGCGTCCCCGGCATTCGCGTCTGCGGCGGCCTCGTCCTCAACGAAACCATCGGCGGCCTCAACGTCGCGGCAGTTCGCCTCGCCCTCAACCTGGGAGCGCGCCAGATCTGGATGCCCACACGCTCCGCCCGCAACCACCGTGTCTGGCACGGCGAAGCCGGCGGCATCTCCATCCTCGATGACCAGGGCAACCTGCTCCCTGAGGCTCATGAAATCCTCACCCTCGCCGCCAACGCCGGATGCATCCTCGGCACCGGCCATCTCAGCCCTGAAGAGACAGCCGCTCTCGTCGCGGCCGCCCAGCACCTCCCCGGCGCAAAAATTCTCGTCACCCATCCTGAGTGGGGACCAACCTTTCACTCCATCGACGCGCAGAAGCAGCTCGCGCAGCACCCCAACGTTTACTTCGAGCGCTGCTTCGTCTCAACGACGCACCTCTGCGGCTGCGTTCCCTTCGCAACCATCGAGCGCGCCATCATCGAAACCGGCGTCAACCGCACCGTGCTCTCCACCGACCTCGGCCAGCCGGAAACCCCGCCGCCCCCCGAAGGTCTCCGCCTCTATGCTGAGCGCCTCCGCAGCAGCGGCTTCTCCACCGACCAGCTCCGCACCATGATGCAAACCACACCCGAATTCCTCCTCGGCCCCAGCACTCCCAACTCACGAACCGCACTGGAAGACCGGTTCTAATATCTGTTTCGCAACTTCCTTCGCCCTTGTCATCCCGATCGGACCCTGAGCGAGCGGAGCGAGTCGAAGGAAAAGTGGAGGGGACCTGTTTTCACCGGACTTACCCTCGTATGCCACGTCAATACCAGCCCAAGCCTGCTCGCACAACAAATTTCTGTGTGATTCATACAGACTCCGCCGTCGCCGTCATTAGTCTGGCTAATGTCCTGACCGAGATGAATCGGTCCCTTATACGAAGTGGTCCCGCGTAAGCGGGTCGACGGTAGAAGCCCCGGCCTTCAGGCCGGGGAAACAGAAGCTCGAATTCGTGGCCATTGGCTGGGAAAGGTTCCAGATCATCCATCCACCACACGAATGTCATGACCGGATGAATCAGTCCCTCACACGAAGTGGTCCCGCGCAAGCGGGTCGACGGTAGAAGCCCCGGCCTTCAGGCCGGGGAAACAGAAGCTCGAATTCGTGGCCTTTAGGCGCGGAATGGTTCACCACACTAATGCAGGAGGCTCTATGAAAGCCGCGGTATGGCACGGCCGTCAGGATGTCCGCATCCAAAACGTCGATGATCCTCCTCCGCCGCCGCCCGGTCAGCTCCAGGTCAGGGTCTACTGGTGCGGCATCTGCGGAACCGACCTCCACGAATACATCGGCGGCCCGCTCTACATCCCCCTCGATCGCCCCCACCCGCTCACCGGCGTCCAGGCGCCCGTCATCATCGGCCACGAAATGTCCGGCGAAGTCCTCGCCGTGGGCGACGGAGTCGACGACTTTGCGCCCGGCGACCGCATCGCTGCCTGTCCCATCATTGGCTGTGGCACATGCCGCTGGTGCCGCACCGGCTCCATGGCGCAGTGCGATCGCGTCGCGTTCCTCGGAACCTCATGGACCGGCGGCGCCCTCGCCGAGCGCCTAAACCTCAACGCGTATCAGTGCTATCACCTCAGCGACGCCATCTCCGACGAAGCCGGCGCTCTGGTTGAGCCCTTCTCCGCCACCGTGCGTGCCGTAGCGCAGAGCGGCGCCGGTCCCGACGACAACGTAGCCATCATCGGCGCCGGTCCCATCGGCCTTATGACTCTCATGGCCGCTCGTCTTCGCGGAGTCAAGCGCGTCGTCGCCTTCGAAGTCGCCGAGAAGCGCATTGCCGCGGCGCGCCTGTGCGGTGCCGATGCCGTCATCGATCCCATCCGCGAAGATCCGGAAAAGGCCGGGCTCGCCGCCACCGAAGGCGAAGGCTTCGACGTCGTCGTTGAGTGCGCCGGTCAGCCCGCCACCGTGCTCATGGCCGGAAAGCTCACCCGCACGCGCGGCCGCCTGGTCATCATGGGCGTCTTCGAGAAGCCCGCCGCTCTCGACCTTACCGACATCGTCTTCCGCGAGAAGATCGTCTCCGGCAGCATGAGCGGCTACGGCCTTTACAACGAAACCATTCAGATGATGACCGACCCGCGCTTCCGCGCCGACGTTCTCATCTCCGACCGCATCGGACTCGACCAGTTAGTGAGCCACGGCTATCACGGTCTGCTCAACGAGAAAGACCGCCACGTGAAGATACTCGTGCGCCCCGAATAGCTTGTGGGAATTCATCCTGTCGGGAATGGTTTTCAACAAAGATGTCTTTGACAAGTTACTTCACATTGCCATTCGACCGAGGTTGAATCTGTTTCTGGTCCCCCAGATTGAGAAGAAGGTCACAGAGACACACATCGGGTTCCACCCGTACTCCCGTCGGATGATTCGGTCGACTATACGAAGTGGTCCCGCGTGAGCGGGCCTGGGGTAGAAGCCCCGGCCTTCCAGGCCGGGGAAAGCGATGCAGAAAAAATCGAGGCCTTTAGGCCCGGAAACATGCGCGATGAAGGCCGCGGAAGGAGCCGCTTCACTCCCGCACCAGATACAGAACCGCTGGCCCCAGAAACGGAACATCGAACCGCACCGCCTTGCCTCCCGCAACCGTACCGCCCGGCACGATCGTTCCCTCCACCGGATACATCCACTCCGCGCGCAGCGTGCCCTTCACCCGCGAAAGATCGACCGTGCCGAAGTCGCCCTCCGGGAAGTACACCAGAAATTCGCGCTCCGGATTTGCCAGGCAGTAGCCCGTCGAAGCGATCTCCGCCGAGGGTTTCGCCGCCGCCAGATCCATGCGCTGCGCGTAGTGCCGCGTGTTGCCCAGCGCCTTGCGCACCGGCTCCCACGTCGGATCATCCGGCCGATTCAGATTCCGCATCGGATATCCGGCCCGCGGCCCCCAGTTCACCTCCGGGCAGGGCGCGCCGGGAATCGCCACCCACGCATCCATCAGCAGCGTGTTATGTCCCCGTGCAAAGCTCTTCCACGCCCACGCCGCGGTGCCGCCATGCCCCCACAGATGATCCGTGTCGTTCACGCTCACCTTCGACTCATTCCACACCGGAGGATCCCACTGGAAGCGCTGCCCCGTCGGCGACACCCAGTCCGCGGGACTCGCCAGCATTTCCTCCAGCGTCTCCACTCCCGCCGTCAGGCCCACCGGATGCCGTGCTCCCTTCGCGTCCTCCATCCTGTGAACCGTATTCACCACCCACCAGTCCCAATCCTTCGTGCCTCCTTCGTTGCACACCTCATACAGAATGTTGTCGAGCCCCGCCACTGTGTCGACGACCTTCTGGATGTACGCCGTGTGCAGCTGCCGAACCCCAGGGTCGTCGTAGTCCAGCATCTTGTCGCCGTTCTTGTCGCCATTCGCGCCGTTGATGTTGTTGGCCGCATTATAAGGATGCCCCGACCACGTCTGATCGCCGCATGCATACGGCTTGTTCTCGCTGAAGCTCTGGAACAGCTGCACCGCGCAGTAGATATCCCGGTCGCGGCATTCTGTCAGCCGCTGCCGCATGCGCGAAAAATATGCAGAATTGAACTTCGTCAGGTCGAACTTCAGCCTGCCGTCCAGCGCCTGTCCCGGACCCGTCCTCACATACAGCGAAGGCTCAAACAAAATCTTGTCCGGAGTCCACGGCGCCCACGCCGTCTGCTGCCATCCCCAGAAGCGCATGAAGTTATGGTTATGCGCCATCATCATGCTCAGATACCCTTCCCAGTCGAAGATGGGTACCGGATCCATGCCGATCTCCTGGAAGTTAGCCCACGTATGCGCGCCAGTTAGAAAGATCGCCCGCCCGCTGCCATCGGTGAAGTAACGCGGGTTCGCAGGATTCGCCCGCAGCGGCCCGGTTGCTCGCACAAAGTCCGCCCGGCTGCGCCCCGCTCCACAAGTCACGGCGCCGGCGGCCAGCCCCGCACGCTTCAGAAAGCTCCGCCGATCCATTGCGCGTTCTATTTCCCGCCCGCCTCCAGCAGCAGCACCCAATCCCCGTCGCCGTCATGATTCTTCCCCGGTGGCGTGAATTCGTGCCTTCCGCTGTTACTGATCGCTGCTCCAGCCGCCTGATAGCTCCCATTCGAAGGATCGAACCAGCGCGCCTTCGCCGGTCCGCGCAGCTTTGCCATATCCACGGTGATCTTCCGCGGCGTGGGCATATACGCCACTACAGTCGCACCATCCTCGCTCCGTGCCGCCGTCGCGTAATCACTCTGGCTCACCCGCGTCTTGTTCAGTTCGCCCCACGTCCCGTACCCCGCCGTCAGCACCGCATGATTCTGGTCCGGCACCAGCCTCTGCCACGGCAGCGCCGTAAAGAAATCCTTCCAGATCCCCAGCTGCGCCACGCCCGGCGTGTCGATTTTTCCCTGCCACCCATCAGCGAACGACCACGTGTACTTATTCCCGTAAAATTGCCCCGTCCCTCCGCTCAGCATTGTCCAGTATTCTTCGCGCCGCAGCACATTGGGCGTTCCGAAATCAGGAGGCTGGCCCACATCTTCCAGGTCGTAATGCGCCTCCATCAGATATACGGGAGCTACCGGCTTCTGGTTATAACCATGCAGCATCTGCATATAAGTGGGCGAGTAGGTGTATGTGCTGTTCAGTGCGATCAGCGGAATCCACGTTGGATCGTCGAACGAAGAGCTGGTGAACACATTCAGCTCCACCGTCTGCAGTTGTTCCGGAGCCGTCGCTCGAATGCCTTTGGCCACTTCCTCCACCAGCGCATCGTCGCCGGGCACGCGCCAGTTATTGAAGTCGTTGCCATTGAGCCACATCACGTTGCTAAAGTGCCGATACCGCTTCCCCAGCCACTCTCCATAGGCATGCGCCGCCTTCATCCCGTTATTGCGCAGCACCGGCAGCCACCCAATCGTCTCAATGGGATCCAGAAACACCAATAAGTGGTGATTGGCCGCCAGCTGCACCATATGATCGAGTCGCACAAAGTAGGCTTCGTTTGGCTTGCTCAGATCGTAGTGCTGAAAATCCTTCCCGCCCTGCACAAATCCTGTAAACGGCCGAAGGCCATCCGGAGTTGTCGCCCACGTATTCGTTGGGTAATCATGCCCGGCACACGCTACATCGACCCATCCCAACGTGTTGAACCCGTGCGCCTCGCGATCGGCGAAGTAGAAGTCGGCCTCCTTCTCCGTCAGCCGCCCCATCAGCCCCTGCGGAGTGTCGCCGACAATCAGAAACGGTGCGCCATTCTGATCCACCAGATAGCGGTGGTTGGCGCTCACCTTCAGCGGATACGCCGCCGGTGCCTGCGCCTGAGTAAGATGCTCCCCCTGCGCGTGGGCCGGCTTAGGCGCAGCAATAACCGCAGCAAGTGCAGCGATCGCCACCGCACAACCTGTCTTCCTGCTCTTCTTCAATGGACTCAACTCCCCCGATCTCAACTGAACCCAAACCCTGGCCAGGCATCTGCGCAATCCAGGCCCATACTCCCCCCATCCGCGTGCCCGGCCCGCCGCGGAAAGAGTACCATCGATTCTTTTATGTCTCGCCCTGCAACGCCGGCAGGGCGTTGCAGTCACCCGTGCATAACGGTGTCGCGTGAGCGGCACGACGGAGAAAGCCCCGGCCTTCAGGCCGGGGGATCCGAAGCATAAGAGCGGAGCCTTTTGGCCCGGAAACGCACTGAATCATGCGACCATCCTAAAATTCAATCCGGAACATCGCCTGTCCCTGCCGATTGCTGATCTGCGAGCTGAGGTTTGTAATCTGCCCGAACGTTGAATCCAGCGAGTTATTGTCCGGCTCCTGCAGCTGCGTCCGATTGAACGCGTTGAAGTAATCGACGCGCAGGCTCGCCCGCACGCGCTCCCCGAGCTGGAAGCTCTTGATCGCGTCAAAGCTCTCGATCCGCAGCGGTGGTGTACGCAGAGCGGGATAGGCGCGCTTCGAGCTCCCCAGAGCCCACGGACCCGTATTGGAAAAGGCGTTCGTCGTGAACTGTACCGGCTGCACCGCGGTCTTGCCGGTAAAGAAATCCTTCGACCGCGAGTAGCTGTAAGTCTTCAGCGACACACTGGAGTCGATGTTAGGCCGATCGAAGCTGTTCACCAGCAGCGGATTGAAACTGTTCTGCGCGCCAAATGGGTTGCCGCCCGCATAGTCCAGAATTCCGCTCACCTGCCAGCCGCCCACCAGCTCCGACAGCAGCTTGCTCGAATTGAGATACCGCTTGCCGGTGCCGAAAGGAAGCTCATAAGTCCCCGCCAGCTTCACGCTGTAGAGCTGATCGAGAAACGATGGAACATACTCCGGCTTCGGGTTATAGGCGTTCATGCCGTTCGGCGAATAAGGACCGGAACCAATCGAAGTATTCGCCGTATTCCTCGCGATGGTCACGTTGGCAAGATAGCTAAGTCCGCCGTTGAACCTCTTCTCGCCCTGTGCCTGCAGCGCATTGTAAAAGGCGGTGCCGTCCATCTCATACACCGGGAAGAAACCGCCGAACTGGGGGAACGGGGTGAGGGCCTGCTCCAGGGTCGCGGAGCCTCCATACTGCGCCGCAAATCCCGGGTAAGGCTGCGTGAATCCGGCAGCAATCACCGCCGGGTCCAGGATATTATCTCCGAGCAGGCTGCCATACTGCAGCACCGCAGGATTCGGTTGATTCGATAACTCCAGCGTCGTGGGCAGGTGGATCGCGCGATTCCCCACATAGGAAACCGTCAGGAACATATTCCATGGCAGTTCCCGCTGCACCCCCGCGCTCCAGGCCTGATCGTACGGCGCGGTTCCTACCGAGGGAGAACTGGGCAGCGCCGGATGACGGTTACCCTGTCGATAGGGGAAGTCGAAGACCACGCCGCCGTTGGCGATCGACGCAGTAAACGGCGCCTGCTGCGGGAACGGCAGCGTCTGCGAATCCCAGCTGCCATATCCCGGCGTCTGGCTGCCTGTGGACGCGCGCAGGAACGACCCATCCAGCAGTGTCGACATGAACGAAGCCGCGAACGACGTACCGTACTCATACGCTCCGCCGTTCAGGAAGCTGATATAAAAGCCGGTCTGCAGCACCGTCTTTGGAGTGATCTGATACGAGAACCCGATCCGCGGCTGCCAGTTCTTCCAGTGGATGTCCGCCCGCGTAATGCCCGCGCATCCAGTGCAGTTGCCGAACTTCGTCGCCGCCCCCGGAATTCCGCCCGCCCCCGGATTCGCCTCCGTCCGGTTCACGAAAATGATGTCGTTGTGCTCTTCGCTGAACGGAACCAGAATGTCCCAGCGCAGCCCGAGGTTCACCGTCAGCCGCGTGCTCAGTTTGTAATCGTCCTGTGCATACAGCGCGAAGGCGTTGTTGCGCATCTTGAGTTCGTTCGCAAAGATGCGTTCCGTCGAATCCACCTGCCCCAGCAGAAAGCTCGCAAAAGAACTCCCGTAGCTGCCGAAGTTTGGATCGTTCGAATCAGGCACCGACGTAGTTCTCTGGCTGAAATCGAAGGTGCCGCTGCAGAAGTTGCAGTCGATAGTGTCCTGGAAGGTGCGCCGGTACTGGAAGCCGAGGTTCACGCTGTGGCTGCCATGCGTCCACAGCCAGTTGTTCACCGCCACAATGCCCAGCGTGCGGTTGTTGTTCACCGTCAGGCCGCCCTCGCAGCACTCCAAATAGGCTCCGCCGCTCACGCCCCACGCCGTCGGCGCATTTTGCCCGTCGAAAGTGGTGAGCGGAAACGTAGTGCCGCCGGCTACCGCCGGGAAGCTCACGCTGCTGTCGGCGTTGTGCTGGCCCACGATATAGCCGATCCAGTCCGCGCCGGCCGTTACCACCAGATTGGGCTTAATGGTCTTGATGTAATTCAGCACAAATCCGGAACCGAGGTTCTGATTCGTCATTCCGCTCTGCAGCGCATTCGTCGTCGGCACAATCGGCGCGGAGGTGAAGATGGGCGAATTGACGCTGTCCCGCCACTGGCTGAAGTGGATGCTCTGCGAACTGCTCAGCGTCTCGTCGACCGTATACGCCCACAGGTTCTGCCGTATGGCAATCGATGGAATCGCCGGAGACTTGTTCGCTTCCAGTCCGCTGTTGATGCCGGGCCGGTCCGGATCCGGGATCAGCGGCAGCACACTATTGGCTAGCGCGCTAAACCGCGCCTGGGGGATCTTGTTTCCCGGAAACGGCTGACCCGTCTGCGGATCATAAATAGGTATAAGGTTGCCGGAAGAATCGACGAAGCTGCTGAAGTCGCCCTGCTTCATCGCCGAAGTCGGAACCGTTCCGATACTGCTCTGCGCCTGATTCTGCCGGAACCAGTCGGCGCTGAAGTGGAAGAAGGTGCGGTTGCGCCCGTGGTACACCCTGGGAATTACCACCGGTCCGCCCACCGTGAAACCATAATTGTTCTGCTGGTTGATCGGCGGCTCCGCCTTGCCCGCGGGCGAAAAACGCGTGGGGAAAAATCCGTCGGAATCGAACAGCTGATTGCGCAGGATCTCGAACGCGTCCCCATGCAGGTCGTTCGTGCCCGATGCCATATTGAATGTCACTGCTCCCTGGCCGATTCCGTACTGCGCGTCAAAGGTCGAGCTGTTCACGCGGAATTCGCTCACCGCTTCATACGGCGGATTGATGTACGTCTGATTGCCCTCGAACTGCACAAACGCAACCGGTATGCCGTTGAACTGTACTTCGTTCTCATACGTCACACCGCCGTTGATATTGTGAAAGCCCGCGCTGCCCTGCACGCCGGGCGCCAGATAGCTGAAAGAATCGATCTGCCGCGCCAGGCCGCTGATCTCGATAGGGGCGGTTTTCACCAGCTCCGGCTCCAGCGTTGTTCCCACCACTGGCGAGCTGGTATTCAGCGAGATGGTGCTGCTCTGCACATTCACTACCTGCGTCGTGGAGCCCGGCAACAGTGTCACATTCAGCGTGGACATCTTGGTGATCTCCACCGTCACGCTGGTTTCTGAGGTCCTGAATCCCTTCGCATCCACCACCACCGAATAGGTGCCGGGGATCAAGCCGATCTCGGTGTAATTGCCCGTCGATGAGGTCGTCGCGTTCGCCACCACGCCGGTCGATACATTCGTGATCTTCACGTGCGCGCCGCTGATCACCGCTCCGCTCGAATCCGAAACCGTGCCGGCGATGCCGCTCTGCACCTGCGCGTGGAGCGTGACGCCGGCAGGCAGCAGGGCCATCAACGCAACCACCGGCAGCCATGCCGCCCGGGCGCAGTCAATCACTTGCTTACAGACTTTGCCTGTTGTGCTTTTCACGCCTCTGCTCCAAACCTCGCCTCTTTCTGATATGCAGCCGGAGCCGGCGAGCATGAGTGCGCCGGGCTGCGATCGACCCATTCTTCTCTGAGGAAAAACAGCAACGCCCCTGCCCATCCGAGCATGGATCTGGCTTCGGAAGTGTTCCCCATAGTCGCGTCAGAACTTCGGCACGGTATAGTGTTTTCCCATGATTTTTTTGTGGAAACCTACGGGATCGAAGTCCCCGCTCATCGCGGCGCCTCAGCAATTACGCGCGTAGTCGCGCATGATTTACAGAGCAGTCATGGCCAGTCGCCGGCAAATGCGCGCGGCGTCTTCGACCACGACAGAGCGAATCCGCGAGTCCTCAGCAATCGATCGCCTTCGCTCCGGCAGAGGACGAAACCCCCGTCGCCAGACGGTCCCGCGAGAACGGGACCACGATGCCCCGGCCTCAAGGAACCGCTTCCGAGCGAAATCGAGGATACGTCAGAAGCCCCGGCCTTTTATGCCCGTTAGAGAGGACGTCAGGTTTCGGTCCTTCTGGTGTTCCTGACCAGATGAATCATTCTGTTCCACGAAGTAGTTCCCGCGTGAGCGGGACGACGGTAGAAGCCCCGGCCTTTCCGGCCGGGGAAATAAAGGCACAAGTTCGTGGCCTTCAGTCCCGGACGTATATGGAAAATCATCCGGCCTCAGCACAAGGGTTCAGTCATGACTTACTTCCCCAGCAACAGCAGCGCCCAGTCATTTCGATCGGGAGCCACAGGCGATTTCCATGCGCCTCCACTCACCTCGGGCAGATCGATGATTTCTCCCGTCGTTGCGCTGAACCACTCCGCGCGATAATGCCCCGCCTCCAGCCGCACCGTCACTTCCCCACCGCGTGGCAGATACACCGCATAGATCTTTCCCGGATCAGCCACGCAGTAGTTCCCGTTATCCACCAGTTCATCGTGCGGATTGGTCGTCCACCATGGAAAGCTGGTGAAAAAATCCACCATGTGACCATAACCGAGGAACATGGTCATCGTGTCGTCGCCCCGCCCGTTCATCCAGCCTCCGCCCGAGTCCGGCCAGATGTTCACGCCCCTCCGCACCGTCTCCCCTGATGTCTGGTAGCCGCCCGCCATCGCTATATCCCACGCGGTCCGCCGCAGCACATCGGCGGAATCCCCCGGCGGTGGCGGCGCCCACAGCGGATAGTGATCCTCGTAGCCATATTCTTCGTTGGTCTGCGGAATGATCCGTCCCGCCTTCTCCTGCAGTTTGCGCGACTCCAGCATCAGCCGGTGCTGATCGCGCGACCATTCCTGGTACGACGTGAAACCGAACCATGGTGAACCACGATCCTGGTGCGCGATCTGCGTCGGATGGCTGGTGGCCAGATGCTTCCACGGATCCCACTGCTCCACTAGCATCCCCGTCTCATGCGTCCACTTCTCGTCGCGGTACCGGTCCAGATCGTCCCCCAGATCCCACGTCACATTGGAGAAGGCCGCCAGCCGATCCACCGCATAGTGCATAAACCGATGCTCGTCTTCCCCGCCCGCGACGGGATGAACGATCGAATCCCCCATGTCGAAGACCACCGAAATGTTCATATCAAGGCTGCGCGCATAGGCGAGCATGCGCTCCCACTTCTGCCAGTAAGCAACATCGAATCGCGAGTAATCGAAGCCAGGATGCATCAGGTCGTCCGGATGCCCCGCCGGCCACGCCGTGACGTAATAGGTCCAGCTGTTGCCGATCATCACCGGCTCGCCGTAGAACAAATTGCTTCGCCCCGCGATCGTCACCCGCAATCGATTCACCTTCAGCCGCTGCAGCCGCTCCATGCTGTACCGGATCGTGTTCTCATCGCGCCAGCCCACCAGCCAGTACGCCGTCGTCCCATTGAAAAAGAAATGCTCGCCTGTTCCCGTCCAGATGAAATGCCAGGGATACTGAGGATCGACGCCCAGCATCCCCTTCTTGTGCGCGTCCACGGCTTCAAAGCTGCCCGACGCGGTCTTCTGGAAGTCACCCTGCCGATACACAATCGAATATCTGTATTCGCCTGCCGCGACAGGCATGAAACGTATGCGGAAAGTACCACCATCCATCGCATCGCAGAAGCCATCCACGTTCCATCGCCGGCTCCCGTCCGCGGTCTCCAGCGTCCCCGTGAGCGTCGTGTCCGTAAAGGGATTTTTTGCATCCGCCCCATCCACCGTCGCCGCTACCTCCGCATAGTCGAAGACATCAACATGGCTCGGCGCCTGAGAGAACGTCACCCCGCGCGGAGCCGCCGCCGCGCACAGCGGCACCACACCTGCCACAGCCAGAACCATAGTTGCATGCCTTACTCTGCGCAGAGTTTCACCGAGATCTATACGACTCATCCTCATTCGCCTTTCCTGAACTGCCGAATACACAACGAACTGTTGGCACGCCGATCCTGCATGCCTCCGCGACAGCATCGGCTCCGCACTTACTAAGTTCCGAACTCGCGGACCAGCGAAGCGGACGATCCCATCGGCGGAGACCCGCCTGGCGCCGGCAGATCCAGGCTATTCAGCGGCGGCATGTGATACGGCTGCGGCTGCTCCCGCAGCGTGTTCATGCGGATGCGCCGCCGCCACGTCGCCGGTGTCATCCCCACGATCCTACGAAACACGGTGCCGAAATAGCTCTGATCGCAGAAGCCCACCTGCTGGCTGATGCTCGCCATCGACTCGTCGGTTCGCGCCAGCAGAGCCTGCGCGCGCTCAATCCGGAAGTGGTTGCAGTACGTAACAAACGACAGCCCGGTGACGCGCTTGAAGAAGCTCATGAAATGCGACTCGCTCATGCCGCAGACCCGCGCCGCCTCCCGCACCTGCACCGCATTCGCGCAGTTCTCGCCCAGATAACGGAAGAGCGGCCGCAGCCGCTCGAGGTCGTGCTGCTGCCGCTGAAAGGTCTCCACCGTGCCCGCATACGGCGCGTACTGGTTCACCAGCAGCATCAGCAGCATTTTGAGATAGGTCTTCAAAGCCAGCCGACTCCGCGGAGAAGCAGCAGGGATTTCGCCGCGAATGCGCAGCATCAGATCCAGCACCTGGCGCGGCACGCCCGTCTCCGCCGGCACGATGTGCGGGAATTCCTGATCCTGCAGCAGAAAGGGCGTCAGATACTCCGCGCTGTCGCTGGCCCCGTCGCAGCGAATCAGATCCGGCTCGAAGAACAGCGCCGCCAGACTCACCGGCGATGAAGACTGGCACTCGATGCGGTGGTACAGCGTGCTTCCAATAATCGCCAGGTCGCCTTCGTTGAAAGGCAGCAGCCGGTCCTGAATGTGGCAGTTCGCCGACCCCGAGCACAGATACAAAACCTCGAAGTACGCGTGACGATTCATGCGCACCGGGTGACGATCATCCACCGTAAGAAACAGCACGTCTACGGGACATGATGCGTCGAACGGCCAGATGTGTACGCCTTCTGCATTGATCTGTGGCTCGACCAGGCTGAAGTGGTCGCGGCACGAGGTTCGGGGCAGATGGATGCGGCGCCCGCGTGTCAGCGAATCGACGCCGGGCCTCTCAATGCTGGATGGAGAAGATTTCTTCAACCTGGCCATGGCGTACTCCGTACATTGAAGAATGCAGATTGACCGTCGCGTCGCTGTAGTGCACCCAGACTTCGACCTTCTGTCCGGGTGCAGGCGCCGCAGCCGCTTGAGGATCAAGTTCAATCAGTGCGTGCTCGGCGTGCAGCGCCTTCAGTTGCGCGCCCGGCACGTCCTTCACCGTGGGCAGGCCGCGCTCGCCGCTGACCGCCTTTACCCCGCAGTCCAGAACCGCAAAGTTCTGCCCGCGCGTGCTGATCACCGTAGCCAGCACCGTCAGCGAACGCTTGAACGGTGCGCGACGCCCAAGATAAATGTTGTCCATCAGCAGATAAGACCCGGCCTGTATCTCCGTGATCCCCGGATAATCTCCCGACACCGCAAAGGTCCCTGTCCCGCCGGTCGAAACCACAGGAGACGAAATCCCCGCGCTCTCCAGCAGCGCCGCAGACTCGACCAGTGCCTTGCTGCCGCGCCGCACCACTTCGTCCCGCTCCGGACTCGGCGCCACGCCCTGCAAATGGCCGTCGTAGCCCATGATGCCGCGCACCGCCAGCCCTTGCTCCGTCGCGCACCGAGCCAAAGCCAGAGCCGCTTCGCCTGCCGTAGTTCCGCAGCGATTCAGCCCGACGTTGATGTCGATGAGAACTTCAATCTCCACCCCTTCGCCGCGCTGCGCCCGCGCCAGATCCCGGATCGAATGCTCATTGTCAACGGCGACCATCACCGATGCATGGCGCGACAGCTCGGCCAGCCGTGCAGGCTTTTCTGCGCCCGCAATCTCGTTCGCGATCAGGATGCTGCCGATCCCATGCTCCACCAGGATCTCCGCCTCCCGCACCGTTGCACAGCACATCCCGATGGCGCCCGCGCGTATCTGCTTCCACGCCAGCAGCGGGGTCTTGTGATTCTTGAAGTGCGGACGCAGCTTGCAGGCGCGCTCGCGAAAAAACGCAGCCATGCTGTTCAGGTTCGACTCCATGGCGTCGAGATCCACGATCAGCGCCGGTGTTGTGATCTGTTCCAGCTTCATCGCATGTCCATTACGTAACGAGTACGGTTACATTACCAGCGATTTTCAGGGAAGAATCTCCTCGTACAGCTTTACTTCAAACCGGTCCACCAGCCCTGGTCGCACGTTATCGAAGAAGTCCGCGATGTAAGGCGTCGCGCAATGTTCATCGAACGCTTTACGATCCTTCCACTTCTCGATAAACGTGATGCCGTGCGGATCATCGGCGCGCTGGTTGAGCTCGTAGCGTATGCACCCCGCCTCAGCGTGGGTCGGCTTCATCAGCACGTGCAGTGCGTCGATCAACTCCTCGGTCTTGCCCTCTTTGGCGAAGAATTCCGCTACGCAAACCACCCGCGTCGTGTTTTTCTCATGCATATTGCCCTCTTTCCTGCATCGATTTCAGCGACAAATAAAGATCGTGAGCCTTCCCCGGTGTCTCATCGCCGTGCACCACCGCGCGCACCGCCTGGATCATCGCCAGTGGCGCTTCGCACTGGAAGATGTTCCGCCCCATATCCACACCCGCTGCGCCCTCGTTCACCGCGCGCCACGCCATCTCCAGCGCTGCCGGTTCGGGCAGCTTCTTGCCGCCCGCGATCACCAGCGGGACCGGACATCCGGCCGCCACCCGCGCGAAATTAGCCTCGCAGTAATACGTCTTCACAAAATGCGCTCCCAGCTCGGCGCAGATCCGCGTCGCCAGCCCCAGATACTTTGCGTCTCTCGCCAGTTCCTTGCCTACGCCCGTCACCGCCATCGTCGGAATCCCGTGCCGATTGCCGGCGTTCACCATATCCGCCAGGTTCCCAATCGACTCATGCTCGTGCACTCCGCCGATATACACCTGCACCGCCAGCGCCGACGCATTCAGGCGCACTGCATCTTCAATGTCCACCGCAATACGTTCATGCGATAGTTCCTTAAGGATGCTCTGGCCGCCGCTCGCCCGCAGCACCACCGGCTTAGCCATCTCCGGCGGAATCGAGCTGCGCAGCGCTCCGCGCGTAATCATCAGCGCGTCGGCGAAAGTGACCAGCGGCGTGATAATCACGTCGATCCGCTCCAGCCCCGTGGTAGGTCCCTGGAAATAACCATGGTCCACCGCCAGCATCACCGTCCGTCCATCCTGCGGCGAGAAGACGCGCGCCAACCGGTTCTTCATGCCCCAGTCCAGGGCGTTGCTGCCCTTCAGCGGAAACACCGAGCAGATCTGCGGCACATCCAGATAAAAATTCTTTCCGTCCTGAACATCCCCCTGCCCGTCATGGTTGTCAGGCATGGCTATCCTCCTTCTCCTCGCTCAATGCCACACTGAACCCGCGAAACAGCAGCGCAATTGAAACCGCTCCCGCATCCTCACAGCCGCGTGTCTTATCGCCCAGAAACTTCGCCCGCCCATAGCGCGCCACCATATCTTTCGTGGCGTCGGCGCCGGCCTGCGCCGCGTCGGCCGCCTGCTTCATCGCCTCGCGAACGTCACTGCCGTCCGCCGCAGCCGCAGCAAACGTCTCCACCGCCGGCACCAGAGCATCCATCATCGTCTTATCGCCGGCCGTGGCCTTGCTCTGCTTTTGAACCGCGCGCAGCCCCGCAGCTAAGCTCCGCGCGAACTGACCGCAATCGCACTCCTCGCCCAAGTCAGTCACGCCCATCCCCGCAAAAAATGTCCCCAGAATCGCACTCGATGCGCCGCCGTCGACCCCCAGCACGCCCCACCCCGCGCCTTTCAGCAGCACGCTCACGTTGGTAGCGCTGGTTGCGTTCATGGCTGTTTCCATCGCTTCCACCGCGTTTACCATCGTGGTCCCGTGATCCCCATCGCCGCAGATGGAGTCCAGCTGCGACAGCCGCTCGTGCTCCCGTCGGATCTGCTGCGCCGCCGCGGCAAACATCCTTACCAGCTCCTCCCTGCGCATTCCCGCGCTCATAACTTTGCGAAAAACGGCGCATCCGCCGGTGCATCCCACAGCTCAATCAGTTCCCTGTCCATGCGCGCAATCATCATCTGAAAGCCGGCCTGCTCCTGCGTGGTAATGAATTCCCCCACCGCGCTCCGCACCAGCCGAATCTTTTTCGCCTCCAGCACCTTCGCCACGCGCCGAAAGATCAGATACAGCTCCATCAGCGTCGTCGCTCCGGCGCCATTCAGAATCACCAGCAGCTCTTCTCCGCCCCGCACGCCGAGATCGGCGAGCAGCTTTTCCAGCATGATCTCCGCCGTCTCATCGGCAGATTTCAGCTGCATGCGCCCTGTCCCCGCTTCGCCGTGCTGCCCCATGCCGATCTCCATCTCGTCGTCGCCCAGATCGAAGATCGCCTGCCCCGTCGCCGGATGCGTGGCCGTGCGGACCGCCACCGCCAGCGTGCGCATGTTCCGCTCCATGCGCTGCGCTACCTCGAAGCACTCATCGAGCGAAGCTCCCCGCTCGGCTGCCGCGCCCGCCACCTTGTACACCGCGACGCACCCAACGAGCCCGCGCCGGTCCGAGGGATCGGGCCCCGAAATATCCTCCTGGGTCAGCACCATCCTTACCTTCAGCCCCTCCGCCTCCACCGCCTGCATCGCAATATTGGCCGCCAGCACATCGCCGGCATGGTTCAGCACAATCAGCAGCGCGCCCTCGCCACCCGCGCAGGCAGCGCGCAACGCCTCAATGCACTTCACCGCGCCCGGCGCCGCGAAAATATCCCCGGCCACGCTCGCGTCCAGCATGCCCTCGCCCACGAAGCCGCTCAGCCCCGGCTCATGCCCGCTGCCGCCCAGCGTCACCAGCCGCACCTTGCCCGCCTCCTTCGCCTGCGCGCGCACGATCGTATTTGTGCCGCTCAGCCGCACTTTTTCCGGGAACGCCAGCGTGTAGCCCTCCAGCAGCTCCGCCACCAGCCGCTTCGGATCGTTGATGAACTTCTTCATGTGCATCCTCGAACGCTCCTTCTCATTCGTAGGCAGAGGGATCCGTCATCACCATTGGCTGGCGGAAGCGTTTTGTATGCGCCGCCAGCACAAATACCCCAACCACCAGCCAGATGCTGCCCGCGATCTTCGCCGGCGCATTCAGCCCTAGCCAGATCACCGCGCAGAACACAAACCCCGCCGCCGGCAGCAGCAGATCCAGCAGAAAACTCCGCGCCCGCGTCGTGTCCGGCCGGAACCAGAACTTCCAGATCACTGCCGCATTCACACCCATGAATCCCAGGAACGCGCCAAAGTTCAGCAGCTCCGCCGTCAGCTCGTAGCTCATCACCTGCGCGCCCAGAAACGCCAAAACCCCGAGCAGCAGAATGTTGATCCACGGCGTATTCCGCACCGGATGCAGCTGCGCAAAGATCCGCCGCGGAATCACATTCTCCCTCCCCATCCCAAACAGCAGCCGCGCCGCGCCCACCTGCGACGTCAGCCCCGCCCCGATGTTCGCCACCACCAGCAGAATCGCCATCGCCTGGAACAACCAGGGTCCCCCCACCCGGCCCGTCACATCGATGAACGCCGTTTCGACATTTTTATACGTTGCATAATCCGGCCACGCCAGGTGCGCCAGATACACCAGCAATCCGCCAAACAATCCCGTGAAGACGCAGACAATCACCGCCGCCAGCAGCACATTGCGGCGCGGATTCTTCACATCTTCGGCCAGCGTCGTCACCGCATCGAAACCCAGATACGTCAGCGCCGCGAACGAGGTCGCCGCAGCAATATCGCGCGGATGAAAGGTCGCCGGATTGTAGAACGGCTGCGTCGACCACAGGCCGCCCACGCCATGCCGCGCAACAATGTACTTCACCGCCAGCACAATGAAGCAGATCAGCACTCCGAACATGAACACCAGCATCGCGTCGTTGGCCCGCGCCGTGTAGCGAATGCCGCGCAGGTTCACCACCGTAATGCCTCCGGCAAACAGCAGCGCGCCCACCCAGTAGGGCATCGCCGGCACCGCCCGCTGCAGCGAGAGCGTTCCGTAGATCACGCAGAACAGCGGAATGAAAACGTAATCCAGCAGCATCGCCCATCCCGCAAAAAATCCCAGGTAAGGATGCATCCCGCGGCTCACATACGAATACGCCGACCCCGCCGACGGATACAGCGCGGCCATCCGTCCGTAGCTGATCGCCGTCAGCACCATCGCCACCATCGCCCCCAGAATCGTGACCACCACATGGCCCTGCGACTTCACCTCCGCCAGCCCAAAGATCGTCGCCGGCGCGCTGGGGGTCACCGCAACGATGCCGTAAAAGATCAGGTCCCTGAGCGACAGGACCCGATGCAGCTTTTGCGTCTCAGTGGCTGGAGACAGCGGTGTGGCCGGCAGGCTCATGAAGCGTTTTTGCCCCCTCCTGTCCGCGGCCGTCCCAAAGCGGAAGGCCGTCGCAGTCCACAAAAAATGTCTCCATCTGTCCCAGCTCGTACTCGGTCACGTGGATGCGGTGCTCGCCCCGCAGGGCGAAGGCCACATTCGTCGGCAACCTGCCCATCGTTGCGATTCGCCGCACCACCTGCCCATCCCGCCCCAGCACCGTCACATCGCGCTGCGCAAACACCGCCACGTAAAGCAGCCCATGCTCGTCAAAGGCCATGCCGTCCGGCCCCTTCCATCCCGGCGGAGCATCCGGCCGGATCACATTGCCGTACAGTTCCCGCGACCCCGCCACTCGCCCGCCTTCCCACGCGTAGCGATAAATATTCCCGGTCAGCGTCTCGTTCGCATAGAGCGCGCCGTCCAGCCCAAACGCAATGCCGTTCGTAAAGCGGATGCCCCGGTCCAGCTGCGTCACCGTTCCATTCGCCGGATCCACCCGGTACACGCGCCCGTCATAGTGGAACTTCATGTAGTCCGGCGTCACCTGGTTGTTGGGCGCAAAGACCGTCACGTCGACGCCCGAATCCGTCAGGTACAGCGCGCCGTCCGGCCCGAAGCACAAATCGTTGGGAAACAAAAACGGCTCGCCCTCGCACGCCGTCGCCACCACCTCGCACTTCCCCTCCATCGTCAGCCGCAGCAGCGAGGGCACCTTCGACTCCGCTACCCAGATCGTTCCGTCTGCATCCACCGCCAGTCCGTTCGGCCGCCCCGTCTTTTTGATCTCCCGCCGCGTCTCTCCATTCGCGCTCAAATGGCTCACGCAGCCCCGCTCCGCTCCGCCCTCCACAATCAGCCACGTGCCATCCGGCAGAGCCACCGGTCCTTCGGGATTCTGAAGACCGTCCGCGAAAATCATAGTTTTCCTCGATTTCTCGCCCGTTTCCTACACTTCGGCGGTTTGCCCGCCGTCTACATAAAGCAGCGCTCCGGTTACAAATGAAGCATCCTCCGACGCGAGGAAGAGCGCGGCTGCGGCAATTTCCTCAGGCCGCCCCAGCCGTTGCATGGGATAGGTTTTGGCAAAGGCCTCCAGTTCTTCCGCCGTCAGAGCCTTGCGCAGCATCGGCGTGTCCGTTGGCCCCGGACAAATCGCATTCACCCGAATGCCCTGCCGCGCATAGTCAATGGCCATCGACCGCGTCAGCAGCGTAACCCCGCCCTTCGAGCTCACGTAAGCCGCCGCATGCGCGCACGCATCGTGCGAGCCCGTCGTCGAAGCCACATTGATAATCGATCCCCGCCCCTGGCTCACCATGTGCTCCAGCGCCGCTCGCGCGCACAGAAAGGTCCCCGTCAGGTTCACCGCCATCATGCGGCTCCACGCCTCATCCGTCGTCTCCAGCGCCGTGCCGTAGGTCAGAATCCCCGCGCCATTAAACAGCACGTGCAGGTCGCCCATCTCCTTCACCGTGCGCTCGACAACCGCCTTCACCTCGCCGGCATTGGATACATCGAGTCGAGCGAAGCGAGCATTCCCGCCGGCCCGGCGAATCTCCTCCACCGTCTCCATGCCGCCGGCCTCGCTCATATCGGCCGCCATCACCGCCGCGCCCTCCCGCGCAAAGCGCACCGCCACCGCCCGCGCGATACCTGACGCCGCGCCAGTGACCAGCGCAACCTGCGACTGGAGCCTCATGCGTACCACTCCGGTTCGGTCCCAATAAGAATGAGAGCCGCTGAGAATTTCCCAATATTCCTACAACCCTTCCTCGCATGGCTATAAAAAAAGCGCGAATGAATGTTGAAAAGCTCTGGTTCCACCCCGCCCCCTGGCCCCTCCTTCGTATTGCTTCAACAAAACTTTGCTCAATCCTCACAGACGCATGCGCGTCTACCCCTGGTATGCTCAGAATTCGGTGCGGGTGAGCGAACGGAAAGAACGAATGAGATTAGCGGGCAAGGTAACAGTTGTAACCGGAGCTTCAGTAGGTTTGGGACGCGCCGCCGCAGCCAGGTTCGCGCGTGAGGGCGCCTCCGTCGTCGCTGCCGATACCAATCAGGCCGACGGTAACGCGCTCGTCGAGGAACTGAAAGCGAAAGGCCTCGAAGCCACCTTCGTCCCCACCGACGTCTCCCAGGAATGCGCCGTCAAAAACCTCTTCGCCGCCACCGAAGCCAAATACGGCCACGTTGACGTCCTCTACAACAACGCCGCCATCCTGCTCGCCGGCCAGGACCGCCCCGTCCACGAGCTCAGCCTCGAGACCTGGGACCATGTCATGAACGTCAACCTGCGCGGCGCCTTCCTCTGCGCCCGCTACGCCGTCCCCTCCATGCTCTCGAACGGCGGCGGCTCCATCATCTTCCTCGGCTCACCCACCGGCATGCTCGGCTGCGCCCCCGCGCTCACCGCCTACAGCACCAGCAAAGCAGGAGTGATGGGCATGGCCCGCGCCATGGCCGCCGCCTACGCGCGCCAGTGCATTCGCGTCAACTCCATCGTGCCCGGAACCATGGACACGCCCATGAACGCCTACATCCTCGCCGACCCTGCCGTGCGCGAACAGTATCGCGAGGCCGTTCCCGTCGGCCGTCTCGGCCAGCCCGAAGACATCGAAGGCCTCGCCGTCTTCCTCGCCTCCGACGAATCGGCCTACTGCACCGGCGGCTTCTATATGTGCGACGGCGGCCTCACCGCCGTCTGACCGCGTTCGAAACTCTATCTTCCTGTGTCGGCCGGGTTCCCCCTCCCGGAGCCTGAAAGAAATCCGTCTTCCGCAAAGTTACAAGACCCCGTTGAATGCATAACTTCCACTGTGAATCTGCGGGTTAGTCAAAGTGGGCAATTGCAAACGGCGATAGGTTGGCCGATTGTGATGCGAGGTTTAAAACAAACCTATTCGTGCTGAGGGGAACCGGTATGTTATGGCCCCTTTGCCAAATCTCTCCGGGCCTTGTTATTCGCGGGCCTCTCTTTTGCGACGCCAGTGTTGCCTCAGCATGCGGACATATGAGGCATCACTTACTAACCCAAATACTCTTTACGCAATACAAACCTGACAGCGCAGTGTGATGGCATGGCCGTTGATGAACTTCCCGGCCTTTCCATCTGAAGGTCGATCCATCCCGAAAAGGCGACCGCTGTCGCTGCGGAGCTTCACACTTCGCCCCAGACCTGCGCCAACTCTGATCCACCCAGAAAGCCAGGAGGATGTATGACACTTCACAACCTGCGTGCCAAAGCGTCCATTGCCGCTACGGCGCTGCTCGCTCTCGCTGCCCTACCCGCCTTCGCCCTTCCAGCCCACAACGTTCCCGCCGGATTGCAGGCAGCCACCGACCAGGGGCGCGTGAATACCAACACAGAACTGAATCTGACCGTGGTGCTGGCCCTCCACAACCGTGCGGAATTCGACGAAGCTGTTGAAGAGCTCTATAACCCAGCGTCGCCGACCTTTCGGCAGTGGTTTACCGACAAGGATTTCGACAAGTATGCACCTACCCCTCAGGAGTTCGAGACAGTAAAGAACGAGTTGGTGAGGCAGGGCTTCACAGTCCTTTCATCCGATCCCCACCGCTTCTCGATCCGCGTGCACGGAACCGCGGCTGCCGTTGAAAAAGCTTTCCATACCGAGCTGCACAATTTCACCTGGCAGGGCCGCACCTTTCAGGCGCATGTTGTGGATGCAAAACTGACCGGCGCGGCCGGCGACCTGATAGATGCCGTCTCCGGGATCGAGCGGCACCAGTCGCGTCCGCAATTGAGTACAGTCCGAAATCCGAAAACCGGGGAGCCGGTAACTCACAGGCTGCTCAGGACCAGGCAGGATTTCGCGGCGTTTGCAGCTTCACTGACTGACACGCCGCTGACGATGGCTACTCAGGAACTGTGGGAAAGCGGAGGCAATGCCGCCTACTACGACGGGCTGCAGTACGCGGCCAATGGCAAGACAGCCGCATTTACGCCCGCCCAGTTGCAGGCTCACTATGGATTGCCTGCCGTCTTCAAATCCGGCTATATCGGCACAGGGCAGACCATTGCGCTGGTTGAAGGGTATGGGTATCCCGAGGCTGAAACTGACGCCAATACCGCTGCGGCTTTGTTCGGGCTGCCGGCGCTCACTTCCTCTACCTTCTCTGTCGTCTATCCGGAAGGCAAGCCGATCAATCCCAATGACGGAGCTCTCACCGGCTGGGATGTTGAGATAGCCCTGGACATCCAGTCCTCGCACGCCATCGCTCCCGGAGCCAGGATTCTGGTGGTAGCCTCGGCTGGACAGGACAACGAGGACCAGATCAATTCGCTCAGCTATATCATTAGCAGGAAACTGGCCAATACTGTGTCCAGCAGTTGGGAGAACGACGACGAGTTTATCGCTGGACCGCTCGAAGAGGAGGCCTTCACTACGGTTCTTGAAACCGGCGCTGCGGCTGGAATCTCCTTTCAGTTTTCTTCCGGCGACGGCGGCGATCTGGGATTGGGCACCCCGGTCGGCGCAGTGGGGGTTCCTGCCAACTCGCCCTACGCCACAGCGGTTGGCGGCACCAGCGTGCTGAATAATCCGTACGGCAAGGGTCAAATCGTTACAGGCTGGGGAAATAACATTGTCTATCTCGTCGATGGCACTGTGCTCGATCCGCTGCAAGGCTATTATTTTGGTGGCTCAGGCGGTGGACAAAGCCAGTACTTCGCCAAACCCAAATGGCAGAGCGCTTTGCCAGGCTCCTGGCGGCAGGTGCCTGATGTCTCGGCTCTCGCCGATCCTTTCACCGGCTTTCCCCTCATCATTACCCAGGATGCACAGCAGTTCGGCGCAGTGGTCGGTGGAACCAGCCTCGCGAGCCCCATTTTTACCGCGTTCTGGGCCATTGCCGACCAGTACAACGGAGCGCCTCTCGGACAGGCGGCGCCCACCATCGCCAGGCTCAAGTCGAGCCAAATTGCCGATGTCGTTCCGCCCCCCGCATCCATCACGCAGTACAACACCATTGGCGTGCTCACCAACGGAGTCACCGAAGCCATCCTTTCGCCCGCGGAGATCTATACCGAAGCGGAAAATTTTTACCCACCTCCGGACCTTCTCTCTCTGTATTCGCAGACCCACTTCCTGAGCGTGGTCTGGCCGGGCGCCTTCGGTTACAAGCCCTCTGTTTTCGACGCGGCGGTCAGCTTCGGCACCGACTCTTCCCTCACCGTAACCAGGGGCTGGGACAATGTGACCGGCTGGGGCGAACCCAACGGCCTGCCCTTCATCCAGGGCGTGACCGGCAAGACGACTGGAGCGCCTCTGAATAAGCAGGAATAGCAGCGTCCACGCGATAACCTGGGCGCGCTGGAACATACCATCCGGCGCGCCCCTCATTCTCGACGGAAGAACTCATTCACGCTGCATCAACAGGTGTGCCTCTTCTTCATCTTTCCCCGGCTACCCCCGGAAGGAGCGCAGGGCCGAGAGCGAATCCCCGCAGCCCAGGATATAAACCTCGTCTCAATACGACTTCGGCTTGGGAATTCATTGCCGCATCCACAGCCCATATTCGCCTTTTATTCGCTATACTACCCCCATGTTTCAGGGACCGCCACCTCGCCTCCACGACTTCGTTGTTCGCTGCAAACACTGCGGCGAGAACATCCCCGCGCCGGTCCAGACCATGCCCGCCTCCTGGATCATCGCGCGCTGCCCCCTCTGCGCCTGCGATCGCCGCTACCTGCCCGACGAAATCTTCCGCGGCCGCCTCTCCTGGAAGCTCAAAAAGCCGCCCCAATCCGTGGGGATTCGCGAAGTCCGCCAGGGAAACTGAGCCCGCCCCGCGCCAACGCCACCAGCATTCGCTCATGCCCTCACAATCCCCTGCCCCTCCACGATCGTGATGTACCGGTCGGCCGCCACATTCGTGAAGGTCTCCACCTGCGTGCCCGGCCGCGGCCAGCGGATCTCCAGCCGATCCACCTTCCCATGCTCGCCCAGCCCCAGCACCAGCCGCGGATCGTGGCTCGAAAGAAAGCTCCCGCCGCTGGTCTTCAGCCGCGACCGCGTCATCGACCCCGCCGTCCACGTCACCCGCGCCCCAATGCCCTCCGGGTTCGACGTCTTCCCCACCAACCGCACGCCCAGCCAGTGATTTCCCCGCGCGGCCTGATTCTTCAGCAGCACCGGCGTTCCGTTGTTGATCGCGATCAGCACATCGACCGCCCCATCGTTGTCAAAATCTCCCAGCGCCAGCCCCCTCGCCGCCATCGGCTGCTGAAAGATCGGCCCACCCTGCGCGCTGACATTCGTCAGTACTTTCCCGTCGCTGTGAAACAGCAACAGCGGCTCACGATACTTCACCGTCGCCGTCTGCAGCGCGATCTGATCGTCCGGGTGCCCGTCGGCAATGAAAATATCCAGGTTGCCATCGTTGTCGTAGTCGAAGAAGCGCACCCCCCAGCCACTCATCGTCCGCGTCGTCGATCCCAGGCACGTCGTCGATGCCAGATCGTCAAACGTCCCGTCATGATGATTGCGATAGAGCGAATACATCTCGTGATCGATGTTGGTGACAAACAGGTCCTCCCACCCGTCCTGATCGAAATCCGCCGAATCCACGCCCATGCCCGAACGCGCTCGCCCATCCGCGCTGTAGGCCACCCCGGCCTCCAGCCCCTGATCCGTAAACTTGCCCCGCTTGTTCACCAGCAGAAAGTTCGGCACCGTGTCATTCGCGACAAACAGATCCATCCAGCCGTCATTGTTGATGTCTGTCGCCACCACGCCCCACGCCTTGCCCTGCAGAGCCGCAATCCCCGCCGTCTGCGAAACATCGGTAAAGGTTCCATCTCCGTTGTTATGAAATAACCAGCTCGCCGCCGCCGGATAGATGCGCGGAATGCAGTAGTGGCGCTCCGAGGTTACTGTGTCACCGCAGAACTTATTATCTTTCTTCGCAAATTGCACGAACCGGCACACAAACAGGTCCAGATGTCCGTCGTTGTCGTAGTCGAACCACACCGCGCTCGTAGCCCATCCGTCGATGTGGATGCCCGACTTCTCCGTAACATCGGTAAAGCTTCCGTTCCCGTTATTCCGGTACAGGAATGAGCGGTTATATCCGGTAACAAATAAGTCCGTAAATCCGTCGCCGTTGTAATCGGCCGCCGCCACGCCCATGCCGTAGCCGCCGCCCGCCACACCCGCCTTCTCCGTCACATCGGTAAACGTTCCGTCCCGATTATTGCGATAGAGCGCGTTGCGCAGCGGTGCCGCCGGCGTATAGAAGTCGCATGCACCGCTGTTTACCAGATAGATATCCATCCATCCGTCGTGGTCGTAATCGAAAAACGCGCAACCGGCTCCCGTCGTCTCCGGCAGATAGTAATCCGGCGACCGCCCGCTTACATGCTTCCACGTGATCCCCGACCGCTCCGGCGCAATGCCCTCAAACAAGCCAGGCCCGGCAGCCGCAGCCTGCACTCCCCACGCGCGCCCCAGCGCCAGCCCCGGCACGCTGGCCGCTACCCCCTTGAGCAGTTTCCTTCGCGTAATCCGGCTCACCGCCCGCCTTCCTCTCCCAAAATCCTCAACAGAATCGCCGTTCTCCTTCCCGTATCTGTGACATAAGTTGGCCCTGCGTCAGCGGGACGGCGGCAGAAGCCACGGGCTTCAGCCCGTGGGTCCATGAACAGTTGAATCAGTGTGGCCTTCAGGCCCGCAGACGCTTCGGGATGCCGGAGCGCCCCACAACCGACCCCTTCCCCACGACCCTGCGCCTGACCTCTGACCGCCAATCCCGCCCAAAACTCACCGGCTCTGCGGATTCGTAACTGCATCCGGGCGCACCTCGATCACCCGCATCGTCTCCCGATATTCCTCGTCGTTCTTGCTTTTGATCGCGTTGAACTTCTTCGCCTGCTCGGCGCGCCGCGTATCGTGATTGAAGGCATACAGCTGCAGCAGCGCAAAATTCGCCGTGTACCCGTCCGGATCGAGCTGGAGTGAACGGTCCAGTGCCTTCTCCGCCGCCGGATAATTCCGCATCTGCAGATACACCTGTCCTAGCTCCGCCAGTACCTCCGGCTGATCCGGGTGTAACTGATCGGCGGCACTTAGATCCGCCAGCGATTCTTCCAACTTATCCTGTTCGCGAAGAATGCGCCCCAGATAGTACTTCGCCTCTGCCTCCGTGCTGCGCACCTTCTCCGCCCGCTTCAGCCACACCGTCGCGTTGTCGTAATCCTTGTTGCGGAAATACGCCGCCCCCAGCGCCAGCGTGCCCTGGGGATCATCCGGTCGCAGCGCGATGTACTTCTGCAAATACGGCAGCGCCTTCGCAGGATCCTCCGCCAGCGGCTCCACTTTTCCCATAGCGAAGTTATAGTCGGCGTTCTCCGGAGCCAGCTTCACCGCCTCGCCCATTGCGCGCGCCGCCTCGCCCAGCAAGTTCATCTTCAGGCAGATCACTCCGAACTCATAGGGCAGGCTCGCATCGTTGGGACGCAGCGTCCGCGCATGCGCCAGATACCCCAGCGCTCCCTGGTAATCCTTCTCATCCACCGCGATGCGCGTCAGATCGATCAGCGGTGTCGCGTTCGCGGGATTCATCGCGAACACCCGCTCCAGCGTCGCCCGCGCCGCCTGCGGCTTTCCTTCCGCCTCCTCCGCCAGCCCCAAAATCCGCAATCCGCCGGCCGAAAGCGGCTGTCGCGCATTCGCCGCAGTAAATATCCTGTCGATCAGATCGGCGCGATGCGCCGTGCGCAACGCCGGCAGCACCGACATCGCATCCTGCTCGGTCAGTGCCGGATTCGCTGCCAGCTCCGCCGCCGCACGATCCGCAGCCTCCTCATGCCCCAGCGCCGTTTCATCGGTGCACACCAGCACCTCGGCGCGAGTCCCATGCCGGCCCTCGCTGTCCAGCTTCGCCAGCCGCTCGAGCGATGCCGCATAGCGATGCGACCAGTTCAGCAGCAGCGCGTCGTTGAAATTCGCCTCTGCGTTGCCCGGCTCCATCAGCAAAACCTTGTCATAGAGGCGCGCCGCCTCGTCCTGATCGGCGGCGTTCGTCTCTGCCGATTCCATGTCGATCCGCGCGAGGTTCAGATAAGCCCCCGCCAGCTTCGGGCTATGCGCGATCGCCTGCGCAAACGCCTGCTTCGCACGCGCTACATGTCCTTCCTGGATTTCAACGATGCCCAGCAGATTGTCGAGGCCGCCATCCCCGGGATACTGCCGAAACGCCGCGCTCAGCAGCGCGCGCGCATCCTCCAGATGATTCGCCTGGATCTCCTCCTGGATAGCCAGCACCCTATCGCGATAGGAACCCGTCACCGGCTGGGCCCACGCGGCTGCCGTCAGTCCCCCCAGAAGAGTCAGGTGCCGAGCCCAGGATCGCCGCGGAGAAATCATTACCCGATACGTGCTCACCGTCGAGTCTCAAACTGGTCTCATGATCCCAGGTCGCTGGGAAACATCAACGAATGAGACCCGCCAGCGAAGCGGGACTCAGGCGCCAGGCCGAAGCCGCAAACCTATATGTGAGACCAGTTTTCGGCACGCTCTCCTCCGTCCCACTATACTAAACTCGATCATGGCTGCGCCCCGCACCGCGCTGATCACCACACTGATTGCCGGATGCGTGCTCGTCCCGTCGCTCGCACTTCCTCTTGCCGCCCAAAGCACTGCCGAAAATTCCGCCCAAAACTCTCCTGAAGAGCCGCCTCTCCCCTTCGCTCGCGTCGAATCTCTCGGCCTTCCGACGGCCACTGCCACTCAGTTGCAGCAGGACCTCGAGCATCACGACTATATCGCTGCCGAAACCATCCTGCTGCCCGCCATCAGCAGCGATCCCCGGTCCGCGCACGCTGTTCCCCTCCTCAACTTCCTCGGCGGCATCTACTTTCTCGAACGCGACTATCTCCACGCCGCGGTTGCCTGGAATAAGTCCCAGGCCATTGCGCCCCTTCCCACGCCGCTGCGCTTCTCCCTCGCCATGACCTATATAGGGATGGGCCGCAGCGACTGGGCTCGCGCTGCGCTCGAAAAACTTGCCGCCGAAAATCCAAAATCGGGGCTCTATGTCTACTGGCTCGGCCGCCTCGACTTCGATCAGCGTGCTTACCCTCAGGCCATCGCCCACTTTCAGCAGGCCATCACACTCGCTCCCACTCTCGCCCGCGCTTACGACAGCCTCGGCCTTTGCTATTACCACCAGAATGAGAACGCACTCGCTGTGCAGGCCTTCCAGAAAGCCATCGACATCGATCGTACCGCGCCCCATCCCTCCGCGTGGCCCTACCTGAATCTGGCCATCGCCCAGCACGATCTCAACCAGCCGAAAGCCGCTGAGGCAAACCTGCGCGAGGCCATCCGCCTCGATCCCGCCTTCGCTCAGCCTCACTTCCAGCTTGGCAATCTGCTCCAAGCTGCGGGTCAAACTCCGGCCGCCATCGCTGAATTCCGCGAGGCCGCTCGCCTCGATCCCCACTATGCCGAGCCCCACTTCGCTCTGGCCCGCATCTATCGCACCCTCGGCCGGCAATCAGCCGCGCGCGCCGAAGTCAAAACTTATCTTGCCCTGCACGCCCGCAATAACTCAGCTCCTGCTCCTGATCAGAAGTTACCCTGACTTAGCCCCGCCAACTGCCGGGTGCGCCATCATCTGCCCGCAATCGGCGGATGTCGGATTCCATCTGTTGCCAAAAAACAAAACGAGCCACCCCGCCCAAACCTCCGGCGAAGTGGCTCGCTTCTATGTTGTCTTACCGCTTCAGAACTCGATGCGGCCCTCAAACTGAATGCTGCGTGCTGAGGTGACTGTCTTATTCCAGGTGCCAAACGAACCGGTCAAGCCAACGTCGGTGACGAACGCCGGGCTTGGACCGTCGCCCGGACTGACAAAGTAGTGGTTGTTCAGAGCGTTGAAGAAATTCGCGGCCAGCCGGAAGTTCGTCCGCTCGCCAAACTTCGTGTCCTTGATCAGCGAGAGATCGAAATCCTTGTAATCAGGCCCGTAAATAGTCGACACAGCCTTGCCGAAGCCGGTGTAGCCGAACTGACTGAAGTCGGTTTCGAAGGCATTCGGGTTGAGGTAGTTCAATCCATCTCTGGTCGGATTCCACCCATTCCGTCCATGCAGGTACGCGGTTTGACCGGAGAGTTGCCCCGGAATGCAGCTCTCGCGGAACTGCCCAACAAGTGTGCTGGTTGGGCAGTTGGAGGAGGTGAACCACATCGGCGTTCCATACGAGTAGTTGAAAAGCGGGCTCACGGACCAGCCGCCGACCACAGTGTTCATTAAGTTGCTGCCCGACCCCAGGAACTCCTTCCCATGTCCAAACGGCAGCTGGTAGACCGCCGAAATATTCCCCGTGACCGGAACGTTGTCCGGGGCCAGCGCCCAGGCTCGATTCTCCTGGTAGGGCGAGAATTCACCCATATTGCCGGTTCCGGTATCGCCTGCCTGACCCTGCGTCGAATACGCAGCGTCCGTATAGAGTTTCGAGACCGTCAGGTCAGCCAGCACAAACCAGCCGCCCTGCAGGCGCCGCTCCACCGACCCCTGGAAGGAGTTATAGATGGAGTTGGCATGACCCTCGTTCTCTCCCTGCAGAACGCTGCAGTACTGCGGATACGGCAGCAGAGCCTGCGCCAGCGTTGCGGCACAACCAGTCATCTGGCCGGCCCACCCCATATACGGAGCGTTGACACCATACTTCGCGAAGGTGGCCGGGTCGGTTGCCGCCAGATCCGTGCCGATGGCGCTGATGGCCGGGTTGAACGGATTCAGCACGTTGAGCGGGTTCAGCGCCGAAGGCAGATGCGTTCCCTTCGTGCCCACATACGAAATAGTCAGCGCGGTGTTGCTGGGCAGATCCCGCTGAATGGTGAAGTTCCACTGCGAGGAGTAGGGCCGCCGGTTGGCATCGAGCGGCCGGTACGGCGGCGACTGCCCGTTGTCGTAGGCGGGATCGATCGCTTCCCCGGTGGGCCCGATCGCGGCTACGTTGATGCCGTTGGACAGATACAACGCCGGAGTCTGGAAGCCTCCCGTAGCGACCTGGCTCAGGTTGACGTTCTTGTTAAAGCCGTCCTGGGCCATGCCGCCTCCCCAGCCCGGATAGAACGCCTGGCCGAAGTAGATGCCGTAGCCGGCGCGAATCACCGTCTTCGGCGTCAAAGAGTACGCAAATCCGACGCGTGGCGACCAACCGGCCTTAAACGGTATCTCCGGATAATCCGCGCCATAACTGGCCGCACCCCATTTCGTCCCGGCAAACGCCAGCCGTCCTGGCAGATCCGCCCCCGAAGTTGTTACCGCGCCCGGGTTCGGACCGATCGGGTCGAAGAAGGAAAGGTTGTCGTATTTTTCCTTGAACGGGCTGTCATAATCCCAACGCAGGCTCAGGTCGAGTGTGAACTTGGGAGTCATCCGCCACTCGTCCCCCGCGTGCACCGCGTATGCGTACTGGCGAGGATACTCGGCGAGCACGTTGTAATAGGTTTCGCTCGCACTCGATACCGCGCCAAGGAAGAAGCTGGCCATGGCATTACCCGGACAAGGCGTGTTGGCAGGGCAGCTTGCGTTCCCGGTGGTGTTCGGATTGAAATTAAAGGTGCCGCCCTGATTGTTGCCTTCGTGGATGCTCGTCCCCGCCAGATGCCACTCGAATCCAGCCTTGAACGTGTGCGAGCCCCAGATCTTCGTAAACACGTCGTTGAAAGCCCATGTGCCGCGGGTGGTCAGGGTTCCGGCGGAAGTCGGCAGAGTGCTGTTGCCCAGCTGGTTGTAGTTATCGCCAAAGGTAAACTCCGGCAGATAGGGCCCTGCCACACCGGGAACGTGGGGCAGCTGCGCCTTGCCGTTCAGAGCGTAGTACCCTTCATTCCGGTTCAGGTAACCGAGGGTAGCGTGGTTGGTCATCGTGCCGGAGAAGTTGTGCTCCCAGTTGAAGCGCTCGATATTGGCGTTCTCCGGGTTCGCAGGACTCGCCGTCGAGAGCGAAATCGGCAGGTCGCTCTGGGTGTTGATGCCCGTTTCCTGGAACCATGTGCTGTAGAAGAAATGGTCCTCGCTGCCCAGGTTCACGTCCACGCGCGCAAAGTAGATATTCTCTTTGTTGGTCAGTGACCCCTGACCGGACCTGGGGATGAAATAGTTGTTGATCTCCCCGCTGTTGGTGGGAGTAGGCAGCTGAGCCAGCCACGCCGCTGCAATTGGATCCTCGTACGAGGCAGGAATTTGATTGCCGGGGATCGGCATACCCCCGAGATGCGATCCGTCCGGAGCGACATAACCCGCCGGATAGTACAGCTGGCTCCCCCATCCGCTGAAGTTGCCCGCGCGGGCGTTCACAGACGCAATCGAGTCGGTGGCCGAGTTCGTCCCGCCATTGTCGTGGAAGCCCGTCCAGTTGAAGTAGAAGAAGCCCTTCAGCCGCGGTCCGCCCACGCCCCAGTGGGGTACCCAGATCGGTCCGCCGATGTCGGTGCCGAATTCGTTCTCCTGATCCACGGGCGGCGCAACGCCCGGACCGCGCGGCGCGCCGAACTGCAGCGCGTTGAGGTCGTTGTTTCTCAGATATTCAAAGGCCGCGCCATGCAGATGATCGCCACCGGACCGAGTCTGAATAATCAGCTGTCCGGAGGTGGTGTCGCCGTACTGCGCTCCGTAATTGAGCGTGAGGACAGTGACTTCGCTGGTGATATCCGGCGACATGCCGAAGTCCGTCTGCAGACTCACCATGCCGCTCTGGTTCATGAAGCCTTCGAGCGCCGTGGCGCCGTCCACCAGCGCCTCGTCGCCTGTGACCAGGCCGCCGTTAATGCGGGCGTTGTATGCATTGCCGCTGGCGCCCGTCGAAACGCCCGGCATCAGGGTAGCCACGGTAACCGAAGAGCGAGGCGCGCCCGAGATGACCATCGGGAAATTTTGCAGCGTCTCCGGCGCGATCGTGCCCTGCAGGGTTGGCGTCTCGTAATCGATCGTCGACGTGTCGGCCGTTACCGTCACCGTCTGCTGCGCATTGCCCACCGCCAGCGACACATCCTTGCGCGCCTGCTGGTTCGTCGTCAGCTCAATGCCGTTCACCACCTGCGACTGAAAACCGGTCGCGTTGACCTCCAGCGTATAGTTGCCTGGAGCAACGTTGGAGAAGTTGTATTCGCCTGAGCCGTTCGTCACCAGCTCGGTTTTGAATGTCGTTGCCTGATTGGTCAGTGTCAGGTGCGCGTTCGGAATCGCCGCACCGCTCGAATCATGAACAGTGCCACTCAGCGTCGCATTCGTATCCTGTCCGAAGCTCAGACTGCTGAAGCCAAGCAGGAGCAGGACCACAGTGAACAGCCACGGGGCTGAAGCTAGCCTCCGCCTCCCTTGCATACACGCCTCCTTATTACCTTGTCTTGCAGGCCCTGCGTCCCTTGTTAGTTTTTTATTTTGTTAGCTTACGAGACTTAGCAACTCTTGGGCGCTTTGGTCTCGTGTAATCGGTTGCAGTTTTAGTGCCGCCCATCTTAGGAGGCACCAATTACCTTTGTCAAGACTTTTAGAGCCTGCCCGGTATCGTCTGTGCACACGGGTATTTCCGAAGACAAGATCACCCGAAGATTCAAAGCGGGATGGCCCCGATGCGGGTGAGAATGCCGGGCGCCGGGTGCCCCACTTCTGCCCGAAGTTGGCAGAAGTGGGATTCCACAAACTTACCCTCTCCCACAGGTGCAGCATTTCAGAGCTCTGAGCTCTGGGCTTTGCTCTTACCGCCCCGCCGAAACCCGCAGCATCAGGATCCCGTGTGACGGCACACTGGCCGAATACGATCCGTTATGAAACGAAACATCCTGATGCTTCCACAGGTCCCGCGCCTTGCCCGGATTCCCCTGCATCTTCAGATCCGCGGCCTTCACTGTCACCTGGGTCGCCTGCCTGCCCAGGTTGATCACACCCACCGCCACGCCCCCATCGGCCAGCGGCTTCAGCCACGTCTCTGTCTCGCCGTTCTGCGCGATCCGCTCCGCCTGCTTGCCCAGAGAATCCTGATCGATCGCAATCACCTCGCGGTTCAGCAGAATGTCCTTCGTCGCCTGCGACATATTCCGAATATCGTTACCCGCCAGCAGCGGCGCCGCCAGCAGGCTCCACAGCCCCATGTGCGTCCGGTATTCGTCGTTGGTCATGTGGCCGTTGCCCACTTCCAGCATGTCCGGGTCATCCCAGTGCCCCGGCCCCGCATACGGTCCGCTCGGAATCTGCTTGTGCGCGTTGTCGATCATGCTCGACCACTCGTCGCGAATGTCTCCCGTCGTCCGCCACAGGTTCCCGCCCACCTGCGGTCCCCACTTCCACGGGTCGCCCAGGCCGTATTCGCACAGGCTGAAGACGATCGGCCGCCCCGTCTCTTCGAGCGCCCGCCCCATCTTCTGGTACACCGGCTGCAGCTGGTCGTTCTTGTAGATATTCCCCGCGCTGCACCAGTCGTACTTCAGATAGTCGATGCCCCAGCCGGCAAAGGTCTTCGCATCCTGCGCCTCATGCCCATAACTGGCCGGATACGATGCGCACGTCCGCGGCCCCGGTGACGAATAGATCCCCAGCTTCAGCCCCTTCGAATGCACATAATCGGCCAGCGCCTTCATGTCCGGAAATTTATGATTCGCCCGCAAATTCCCCTGCGCGTCCCGCGTCCCCTCCCACGTGTCGTCGATGTTCACGTAGATGTAGCCCGCGTCCTTCATCCCGCTCGACACCATGGCATCGGCGATCCCCCGCACCGTGTGGTCGTCGATCTTCTCCGCAAACAGATTCCAGCTGTTCCATCCCATCGGCGGCTTCTTCGCCAGGCCGTTATACGGCACCGGTTTGATCGCCGGCGGAGTAATGTAAGCGGGCTTCGGAATATTCTCGGAAGCCGAAGCCGGGTGCAGAATGCTGACGTGTCCATCCCAGCTCACGTGCAGATCCTTGCCCACCAGTTCGCCCGTGGCAAACGTATGCGTCGGATCCCACGGCGCCATCAGCTTGAAACGCCCGTTCTGCGCCGTCCCCTTCATCTCCGTCTGGAACGACAGCGACTGCACATCCGCCGTTAGCTGGCTTCCCGACTGCGTCAGCTGCACGATCGTCTTATCCTGCTCGCCGTTATCCAGCGTCTTCTGCACGCCCTCCCAGCGACCGTTCAGCGTCTGCGCCCCCGCTGCGCACGACAGCCCCACCATTGCAGCCACCGCCAGACACTCATTCCACACCCGCGCTCTCATTCGTCCCCTCATCTCGCCCTCTTTCAAAACGTTCGGGCAGCTGTTACACATCGCCTCTGCCGCCCTGCTGACAAACGGGGATGATTGTATACGATTACACCGACCGCGCATCGCGTCCCGTCCCAGGCCACGGGTTCCTGCAGGACATCGCGACCTTGCGTGGGTGATTGATGTCACATCTTCGTCCCCTGCTCCCTGACACCATACCCTCAGAACCTACCTCCGGGGTAAGGAGCTGGTAATGCAGACCCCCACCACCACAGCTTTCGATGGATCCTTCTTCACAACCCATTCCTTCTGGAACGAAGTGCCCACCGTGCATGTCTGGCGCTGGGGCTTCTCCGATCTGCCCGACGACGGCATGAAAGCCGAGGTCGCAGACCTCATCGCCAAAGTCCTGCTCGGCGCCGATCCCGCTACCCTCGCCCCGGAGGAGCTGCTCGTGCTCTCCCTTTGCAGCCTCTTCATCCCCGAAGCCCACGTCCTCGAATCGGCCTGCGAGCCCGACACCGGCATCGAATTCGACGCCTGATTTCCCCTGCATTTCTTGCCGGGTGCCCCATCATCTGCCTGTAGTTGGCAGATGTGGGATTCCACTCACTCTTGCCTCAGGCTTGTCATTCAGAGCGAACGGGGCCCCAAACGTTTTTCAGTTTGGGGGTGGTGAGCGAAGAATCTGCGGTTGCTCTTTGCTCCCAATTAGGCACGAACCTTCTGGGACACGTCACGAGAAGCCCAGCAACACTAGCCCCCATCCCCGCGCCCGCATACAATCCGAAGTGCTGCTTTCCCTTTGAGACTATGAGGCCTATCCCATCCGCTGCCCGTGTGTCCTCGCCTACCATCCGCGCATACCGCCACCTCCTGACCGCGCTGCTCGCGCTGCTGGCCCTCGCCGCCCTGCCCGCGCGCGCCTCCGAGACCACCCCGCTCCACGAAGGCTGGACCGTGCAGTCCGCCTGCAAAGCTACGGAGGATGGCTCCGTCCTCTCCACGCCCGCGTACCATCCCCAGGGCTGGTATCAGGCCACCGTCCCCTCCACCGTCGTCGCCGTGCAGGTCGCCGCAGGCGTCTATAAGGATCCCTACTTCGGCACCAACATCCGCAAGATGCCCGGCGCCAGCTACCCCATCGGCCACGTCTTCTCGCGCCTGCCCATGCCCGAGGACAGCCCTTACCGCTGCGGCTGGTGGTATCGCAAACAATTCGAAATCCCTGCCTCCGCCAAAGGCCGCACCCTCTGGCTGCACTTCGCCGGCATCAACTACCGCGCCGACATCTGGCTCAACGGCACCAAAATTGCCGACAAGTCCCACATCGCCGGCGCCTATCAGGTCTGGGACGTCGATGCCACCGCCGCCGCCCATCCCGGCCGCCCCAACGTCCTCGCCGTCGAAACCTTCGCACCTACCGAAACCGACCTCGGCATCAACTGGGTCGACTGGAACCCCAGCCCGCCCGACAAGGACATGGGCCTCTGGGGACCCGTCTCCCTCGTCACCACCGGCCCCGTCGCCCTGCGCTCGCCCTTCGTCGTCACCCACTTCCCCGACGCCTCGCTCAGCACCGCCGACCTCACCGTCTACGCCGAGCTGCACAACGCCACCGACCGCCCCGTTCATGGATTTGTGCGCGGCACGGTTGCAAATATCTCGCTCTCTCAGTCCGTCGATCTCGCGCCCCATCAGGATCAGACCGTCGTCTTCACCCCCGACAAATACCCGCAGCTCCACGTCCACAATCCCCGCATCTGGTGGCCGCGCCAGATGGGCGAGCCACACCTCGAAAACCTCTCCCTGCGCTTTGAAGAAGCCCCCGGCCGCGTCTCCGACCAGCAGTCCCTCCAGTTCGGCATTCGCGAAATGACCTCCGAACTCACCCCCCAGGGCTACCGCCTCTTCAGCGTCAACGGCAAGCACATCCTTATCCGTGGAGGGGGCTGGTCCCCCGACATGCTCCTGCGCGAAGACTCGCGGCGTATGCGCGACGAGTTCCTCATGGTTCAGGACCTCGGCCTCAATACCATTCGCCTTGAAGGCAAACTGGAAGACGAAGAGTTCTTCCACCTCGCCGATCAGCGGGGCATCCTCGTCATGCTCGGCTGGTGCTGCTGCGATCAGTGGGAGCGCTGGAAGAACTGGACCCCCGAGAACTACACCGTCGCCGAAGGTTCGCTGCGCTCCCAGATGCTCCGCCTCCGCTACCACCCCAGCCTGCTCGTCTGGCTCAACGGCAGCGACAACCCGCCCATCGCCGACGTCGAAAGCATGTACCTGCGCGTCGAAGCCGAAACCCACTGGCCCAACCCCACGCTCTCTTCCGCCTCCGCCACCCCCACCACCGTCAGCGGCGAGAGCGGCGTCAAGATGACCGGCCCCTACGACTACGTCGCGCCCTCCTACTGGTACGTCGATACCCACCACGGCGGCGCTTATGGATTCAACACCGAAACCAGCCCCGGCCCGGCCATTCCATCGGTAGCCAGTCTCAAAAAGTTCATTCCCGCCGACAAACTCTGGCCGCCCTCCACCGACTGGGCCTACCACCTCGCCGGCGGCAATTTCACCAGCCTCGACGTCTTCAACGGTGCCATGGACGCGGTCTTCGCCAAACCCGACTCCCTCGATCAGTACCTGCGCCTCGCCCACGCCCTCAGCTACGACAGCGAGCGTGCCATGTACGAGGCCTACAGCCGCAACAAGTACACCTCCACCGGCGTCGTTCAGTGGATGCTCAACAACGCATGGCCCTCCATGTTCTGGCACCTCAACGATTACTATTACGGCGCTGAGGGCAGCTACTTCGGAGCCAAAAAGGCGCTCGAGCCCCTCCACATCCAGTACTCGTACGATGACCACAGCATCGTCGTCATCAACAGCACCTATCACCCCGTCTCCGGCCTGGCCGCCTCAGCCCGCGTCTACGATGTCCACCTGAAGCAGCTCTACTCGCAGCAAACTACACTCGACGCCGGCGCCGACAGCTCCTCGCGCATCCTCACTCTGCCCAACTCCGTCGTCTGCGGCGACTCGCCCGTCTGCTTCGTCGATCTCACCCTGCGCGACAATGCCGGCCATACCGTCAGCCGCAACTTCTACTGGGTCCCCGCCAAACTCACCACCTTCGACTGGCCGAAGACCGAATACACCCACACCCCGGCCCTCCAGCACGAAAACCTCTCCGCGCTGCTCACCCTGCCCCACGCGCAGATCACCGCGCGCCTCGCCCCCGGCGCCCATCCTGCATCGGACCCCTCAACCGCCGAAGGCCGCACCACACCCGAAGGCCGCCCCATCGCGCTCGAACTCCACAACCCCTCCCAGGCCCTCGCCTTCCAGATCGACGCCGAGGTCCGCACTCCGAACGGCGACCTCATCGCCCCCGTCCTCTGGACCGACAACTACATCGAGCTGATGCCCAACGAATCCCGCACCCTCACCGCCACGCTTCCGCCCGATGCCCCCGCCAACGCCATCGTCCGCGTCTCCGGCTGGAACATCGAAACCCAAACCCTCCACCCCGCGCCCTAATGCCCCGTCCCAAAATGCGTTTCATCTCTAGTTTTGTCATCCTGAGCGCGTTTGGCCGAGAATTCGGCCAAACGCAGTCGAAGGATCTGCGGTTGCTTCGTGCAAGTTATGCCCACGGCCACCAGAGATACCACCCTGGTTCCAAAGCTTTCTTTTCCCGATGGTAAGCGTCCGGCAACGGCCGGGCCGACGATCTGTATACCGAATCATGGGAGAATGGAATGAATTTCGGCAAGAAAGCGTCGCAAGAGCTAGAACTTCCTCCGGTCGCGAAGACGAACCCTCAAGCTGTAGAGGTATTGAGAGTGTGGGCAGTTCCCGGCCAGGCCCAGCAGCTAACCCTTAGAACGACGTGGAAGGATCCTGGAGCTTGGGGTCTGCTGCTCGCTGACGTTGCGCGCCACGCAGCGGACGCTTACCAAAATGAAGGCCACAAGCGAGCTGAGGTATTGAAGCGAATTCGTCAACTCCTTGATGCTGAGTTCACCGAGCCGACCGATACACCTTTGGAACTGTCATAGCCATTAGGATGGCCACCTCACCAACGTAAGCGTTTTCGGATCGAGCCTTCGGCATCCGACGGTGCTCTTTCCTGTGACCGCCGTTAACCTCCATCGGGTCCTCAATGTCAATCCCGATGTCATCCCGACCGGAGCGAAGCGCAGTGGGGGGACCTGCTTTTCCCCGGTTCACGCAGGCTAAAGAAATCAGAGACTCCACAACTAGCCAGTCCCCGGGCGCCCCATCATCGGCCCGCAGTTGGCAGATGTGGGATTCCATTTACCCTCGCTTACGGACAATCACCCGCGCATCATGGTCCCGCTTGAGCGGGACGACGGTAGAAGCCCCGGCCTTCAGGCCGGGGAAATGAATCATTGATAAGGAAGGGCCTTCAGGCCCGGCCCCATCCCGCCATGCCAAAATAAACAAAGCATCATGGAAAACCAGAGCACCCCGGACGAGCCGATCTCCCCATCCTCCACCGAGCCAGCCGAATCCACTGAATCCTTCGGCGACCTCCTCTCCCAGTTCGAGAAGAGCCACCACCAGGAGCCCGGCTCACGCCAGCTCGAGGCCACCGTCGTCTCCCTCTCCCCCGACTTCGTCGTCCTCGACATCGGCTACAAAACCGAAGGCGTCCTGCCCCGCACCATCTTCCCCAACAACGCCGCCGACATCAAGCCCGGCGAAAAGTTCCAGGTCTCCGTCAAGGGCCGCAACGCCGAGGGCTACTACGACCTCTCCCGCTCCCGCGTCAGCCAGCCCAAAGACTGGACCGCCCTCGAAGAAGCTTTCGCCCAAAAATCCACCATCGTCGGCACCGTCACCGCCGTCGTCAAAGGCGGCCTCAGCGTCGACATCGGCGTCCGCGCCTTCATGCCCGCCTCGCGCAGCGGCGCCCGCGAGCCCGGCGAGATGGAAAAGCTCGTCGGCCAGGAGATCACCTGCCGCATCATCAAGCTCGACGTCGCCGACGAAGATGTGGTCGTCGATCGCCGCGTCGTCGAAGAAGAGCAGGCGCTCCTCAATCAGCAGGGCCGCTACGCCGCGCTGCAGCCCGGCGACATCGTCACCGGCCACGTGCGCAGCCTCACCAGCTACGGCGCCTTTGTGGACATCGGCGGCATCGACGGCCTGCTCCACGTCAGCGATATCTCCTGGGCGCGCACCAACAGCCCTGAAGACGTCCTCTCCGTCGGCCAGGAAATCGAAGCGAAGATCCTCAAAGTCGATCCCGAGACCCGCCGCATCTCGCTCGGCCTCAAACAGCTCCAGCCCGAACCGTGGGACACCGTCGCCGGCAAGTACAAAGCCGGCGATCGCGTCACCGGCTCCGTCACCCGCCTCATGGACTTCGGCGCCTTCGTCGAGCTCGAGCCCGGCATCGAAGGCCTCATCCACGTCTCCGAAATGTCGTGGGTCAAAAAAGTCCGCAAGCCCAGCGACATTCTCAAACAAGGTGACCGCGTCGAGGTCGTCATCCTCTCCATCAGCCCTGCTGAGAAGCGCATCTCCCTCGGCCTCAAGCAGGCGCTCGGCGATCCCTGGGCCGAAGTCCCCCAAAAATTCCCCGTCGGCTCCGCCATCGAAGGTCCGGTCACCCGCATGATGAAATTCGGTGCCTTCGTGCAGCTCACCGAAGGCGTGGAGGGCCTCGTCCACATCAGCGAAATCGTCGCCGACCGTCACCTCCACCATCCGCAGGACGTCCTGCACACCGGCCAGATCGTCCGCGCCCAGGTCCTCGCTCTCGACACTGAAAAGCGCCAGATCAAGCTCAGCATGAAGCAGCTCATCCCCACCAGCCTCGACGAATACCTCACCGAGCATCGCGAAGGCGAAACCGTCTCCGGCCGCGTCGTCGAGCAATCCGGCGACATCGCCACCGTTGAGTTAGGCGAAGGCATACGCGCCACCTGCCGCCTCACCGCGAACAACACATCCGCCGGCCAGCAATCTCAAAACACAGCCGCGCCCGATCTCTCCTCACTCACCTCCATGCTCCAGGCGCGCTGGAAAGGTGCAACCGCCGCAGCCACCGCACCCGAACCCCTGCGCACCGGCCAAATCCGCAGCTTCCGCATCACGAAAATCGACGTGGACCACAAGACCATCGAAGTAGCCCTCGTCTCCTAACTCGTAACCCCCCGACATATATACGGCTTGTCATTCTTGTATCCGTCCCCGTTACCAATCTTGGGTGCCCCATTTCTGCCTGCTTTTGGCAGAAGTGGGATTCCACTTACCCTTCCCTCAGGCATGTCAGTCTGAGCGATCCCGCGCCGAAGGCATCCGCCTGGACGGCAAGTCCCCTGGACAGCCTGCCCTGAGCCCGTCGAAGGGGCCAGTCCCCTCAGTAAACTGAAAACATGCCGCCGATCCTCAACGCGCAGAACATCACCAAACGCTTCGGCGCCACCCCGCTCTTCGCGGACATCTCCTTCGCCGTGCACGACGGCGACCGCATCGGCCTCATCGGCCCCAACGGCGCCGGCAAATCCACGCTGCTCGCCGTTCTCGCCGGCGAACAGGAGCCCGACTCCGGCGAAGTCGCCTTCCGCAAGCGCGCCCGCATCGGCTACGTCCATCAGATCTCCGACTACGCGCCCGGCGCCACCGTCCGCAGCATCGTCGAAGCCGCCATGGCCCGCGCCCACGTGCCCGAAGCCGAGCGCGAGCAGCGCCTCCGTGAAACCCTCGGCCGCGCCGGCTTTGCCGACGACGACGCCTCCGCCATCCACATGAGCGCCGAAGCCGCCACCCTCAGCGGCGGCTGGCGCAAGCGCCTTGCCATCGCCGAAGCCCTCGTCATCCAGCCCGACGTCCTTCTCCTCGACGAGCCCACCAACCACCTCGACCTCGACGGCATCGAGTGGCTCGAAGGCCTGCTGCAATCCGCACCCTTCGCCGTCGTCGTCGTCTCCCACGACCGATATTTCCTCGAGAACACCGTCACCGATGTCGTCGAGCTCAACCGCCTCTACGCCGACGGCCTGCTGCGCGTCAAAGGCACTTACTCGAAGTTCCTCGAAGACCGCGACGCGTACGTCGAGTGGCAGCAGCGCGCGCAGGAAAGCCTGCGCAACCGCGTTCGCACCGAAATCGAGTGGCTCCGCCGCGGGCCCAAAGCCCGCGCCACCAAGGCCAAAGCCCGCATCGACAACGCCAACACCCTCATCGCCCAGCTCGCCGACTCCGAAGCGCGCAGCCGCACCGCCACTGCCGGCATCGCCTTCGACGCCACCGACCGCCAGACCAAGCGCCTCATCGAGCTCGAAGACGTCGCTGTCACCTACGGCACCCGCACCATCCTGCGCGACGTCACCTTCACCCTCACCAACGGCAGCAAACTCGGCCTTGTCGGCCCCAACGGCTCCGGCAAAACAACGCTGCTGCGCGCCATGACTGGCGAAATCTCCATCAGCGCCGGCGCCATCAACCGCGCTGCGAACCTGCGCATCGTGTACTTCTCCCAGATGCGCGAGCTCGACACCTCCCTCACCCTCCGCCGCGCGCTCGCCCCGCACTCCGACTCCGTCGTCTATCAGGATCGCGTCCTCCACGTCGCCAGCTACGCCTCGCGCTTCCTCTTCACCGGCGAACAGCTCAACCAGCCCGTCGAGCGCCTCAGCGGCGGTGAACGCGCCCGCGTCCTCATCGCGCGCCTCATGCTTCAGCCCGCCGACGTGCTCATCCTCGACGAGCCCACCAACGACCTCGACATCCCCACTCTCGAAATCCTCGAGGAATCCCTCCTCGAATTCTCCGGCGCGCTCGTCCTCGTCACTCACGACCGCTACCTGCTCGACCGCGTCACCAACACCGTCGTCGGCCTCGACACCCACGGCAACGCCGCACTCTTCGCCGACTACACGCAGTGGGAGCAGTGGCGACGAGAACGCGGCGAGATGCCGCGCAGCGAACCAGACGAGGCCGCGCACTCCGCTTCGTCCCCCACCCAACCCTCGCAACCCGAAGAAGCCGCGGCCACCGAATCTCGCCCCGCCCCCCGCAAAAAGCTCTCCTACATGGAGCAGCGCGAGTACGACGCCATCGAAACCCGCATCGAGGAAGCCGATGCCCGCCTCTACGCCGCCCGCGCCCGCGTTGAACACCCCGAGATCGTCATCGACCCCGCCGCCCTCACCGAAGCCCTCGCCGACCTCGAATCCGCCCAGGCCGACCACGACGCCATCTACGAACGCTGGGTCGAGTTAACCGAAAAAATCGGCGGCTAATAAAGCTCGGGCGACGTTCCAGTCTCATCTTCAGCTTGGATAACTCGCCTCACTTGAGAAATGTCATCCTGACGATGCGCAAAGCGCAGCGGAAGGATCCGCAGTTGCTTCTACCGGCTGCTTCTCCAGCCTCGCCCCGACGCCCCACCAGCCGGGGTGCCCCATCGTCTTGCCCGCACCTCGCAGATGTGGGATTCCACCCAACCTTCCCCCAGGCTTGTGGGATTCCACTCACAGTCCCGCAAACAATCACCTGCACATCAAGGTCCCGCGCCAGCGGGACGACGGTAGAAGCCCCGTCCTTCAGGCCGGGGAAATGAATGATTAATAAGAAGGGCCTTCAGGCCCGGCATTTCACGAGGGTGCCCCGTCCTCAGCCCGCACCTGACAGACGTGGAATTCCACGGCCCTCGCCCAACCACCTCGCCCTGAGCTCTGAGCTCTGAGCCCGCGCCCTGAACCCTGAATTCTGCAAGGTCCCGCGGCGCGAAGCGCCTCCTGCTCGGACGGCCAGTCCCGGCGCGAAGCGCCTTCCGCCTGGACGGCCAGTCCACGCTTTTCCTCACCCGCCCCCGCTACCATGACTAGAGAACATGCCTGACCCCCAGCCCCTCGAAGCGCAAATCCTCTCCCACATCGCAGAAACCCTGAACCTGCCCCTCGCCGGCCTGCGCGCCGTCATGGCGCTGCTCGATGAAGGCGCCACTGTGCCCTTCATCGCGCGCTATCGCAAAGAGGCCACCGGCAATCTCGACGAGGTGCAGATCCGCGCCATCGAAGAAAAGCTCGCCTACTTCCGCGAGCTGGTCGCCCGCCGCGAAACCATCCTCTCCTCCATCGCCGAGCAGGGTAAGCTCACCGACGACCTCAAAGCGCGCATCGTCGCCACCCTCGACCGCAGCGAACTCGAAGACCTCTACCTTCCCTACCGCCCCAAACGCCGCACCAAAGCCACCATCGCTCGCGAGCGCGGCCTCGAGCCCCTCGCGCAGTATCTTTGGGCGCAGCAGCCCGCCTCCACCACGCTCGTTGAGCTCGCGCAGTCCCTCATCGATCCCGCCAAAGAAGTCCCCACCCTCGACGACGCACTCGAAGGCGCGCGCCACATCGTCGCCGAAATGATCAGCGAAGACGCCGAGGTCCGCAAAGCGGCGCGTCACTTGATGTTCGAAGAGGGCACCATCGTCAGCCGCAAAGTCTTCGACGCCAAAGACGAGCAGGAAAAATTCCGCATGTATTACGAGTATCGCGAGCCGGTGAAGACCATCCCCTCGCATCGCATGCTCGCCATCCGCCGCGGCGAAGCCGAAAACGTCCTCTACTGGCTCATCGAGCTCGACGAAGCCCGCGTCTTCGCCCTGCTGCGCTCGCGTATTCTGCGCGCCCAGGGCGACTGGACCCCGCAACTCAACCTCGCCATCGAAGATTGCTGGAAACGCCTGCTCAACGCCTCCATCCAGGGCGAGCTGCGCCTCGAGCTCAAGCGCCGCTCCGACACCGACGCCATACAGGTCTTCCGCGAAAACCTCCAGCACGTCCTCATGGCCGCGCCCGCCGGCCCCATCGGCGTCCTCGGCATCGATCCCGGCCTGCGCACCGGCTGCAAAGTCGCCATCGTTGACGAGACCGGCAAGTTCCTCGCCCACGACGTCATCTATCCCCACACCGGCCGCACCAGCGAAGCCGCGCAAAAACTCGCCGCGCTCGTCCAGCAGCACAATGTGCGCGCCATCGCCATCGGCAACGGCACCGCCTCCCGCGAAACCGACGCCTTCGTCCGCGACTTCCTGCACGAGAAAAATCTCAGCAACATCTTCCGCGTCACCGTCTCCGAATCCGGCGCCAGCGTCTACTCCGCCTCCGACGTCGCCCGCCAGGAATTTCCTGATCTCGATCTCACCGTGCGCGGTGCCATCTCCATCGCGCGCCGCCTGCAGGACCCGCTCTCCGAGCTGGTCAAAGTCGATCCCAAATCCATCGGCGTCGGCCAGTATCAGCACGACGTCGACCAGCGCCAGCTCCAGCAATCGCTCGAAACCGTCATCGAGAGCTGCGTCAACCGCGTCGGAGTCGACCTCAACACCGCCTCGTGGACCCTGCTTCGCTACGTCGCCGGCGTCACCGAACGCACCGCGCTCAACATCGTCAGCTATCGCGACGCCAACGGCCGCTTCCGCTCGCGCGCCCAATTGCGCGAAGTCCCCGGCATCGGCCCCAAAACCTTCGAGCAGGCCGCGGGTTTTCTGCGCATCCGCGATGGCGAACAGCCACTCGACAGCACCGCCGTGCATCCCGAGTCCTACGCGCTCGTCGAGCAGATCGCCGCCTCCCTCTCGACGCCCATCGATCAGCTCATCCGCACACCCCACCTGCTCGAGAAAGTCGACCGCAGTCAGTTCACCGCCGGCTCCTTCACCCTCAACGACATTCTGGAAGAGCTGCGCAAGCCGGGCCGCGATCCCCGCGACCAGTTCATCGCGCCCTCCTTCAACGATTCGGTCCGCGAAATCGCCGACGTCCAGCCCGGCATGGTGCTCGAAGGCGTCGTCACCAACGTCACCAAATTTGGAGCCTTCGTCGATATCGGCGTGCATCAGGACGGCCTCGTCCACATCTCCGAAATCGCCAATCGCTACATTAAGGAACCGTCCGAGGTACTCAAGACCGGCCAGGTCGTCAAAGTCAAAGTCCTGTCCGCGGATGCGAAGACGAAGCGTATCGCCCTCTCCATCAAAGCCCTCCAAGCCCCACCCGCGCCCAAACCCAAAGCCCAGGCCACCCTCAAACCACCCGCCTCCCTCGAAGACAAGCTCGCCGCGCTCTCCAATAAATGGCGCGTCACCACCCCCGACGCCCGTAAGTGAGTATCTGCCTCGCCCTCTCCACAAAATGCCGGCTCGCTTTTGTAACAGGGCATGACTTCAGTCATGCCGAACAAGCCCATCAAAACTCCCGGGCTTTAGCCCCTGCGCGATGCCGGACTCAATCCGATCCGCGTGCATATTGCAAATAACGACTCCCGCAACTCTGCTCCGATTGGGTGACTCCGCCCCTTTATAGAGTCTCGCGTAAGCGAGACTGCGGTAGAAGCCCCGGCCTTCAGGCCGGGGGACCGAAGCATGCAAGGCGGGGCCTTTAGGCCCGGAAACCTCCTGGATCATTCGCCGACTCACAAAATGGCACCGCAACCGTTACATTTTCTCTCCACCCCAGGGCTTACAAATTCAAGCCGCCCCTCGCCATCCTCTCCGCACCCGCCAGCACAGCGTTTACCATTAGACCGGCCCTCATCCTCCGCTTCTCGGGAGTCTTCCATGCGGCTTCGCCCTGCCCTGATTGTGATTGCGTCTGCGCTGGCACTTGCCGTCCCCGCATCCGCCCAGCAGACACTCTGGCGCATCGGCACCTTCGACAAATCCTCCGCCGAATTCGCCGACGGCTCGCCCGACTCCCCCGTCACCTATACCGTCGATCAGGATCAGCCCAGCCGCTGGTACGGCTTCGCCCCCGCCGTCTTCCCCGGCACTCAGCCCGATGCCGCATCCGCCCCGCGCACCATCGTCTTCACCAACTCCAGCGTCGCCAAAGCCTGGCGCCTCACCGTCTCCCTCCTCATCGAGCACTCCAGCGTCCCCGCGCTGCGCATCGCCATCAACGGCCGCATCGGCACCTTTTATCTCCATCCGAAGCTCGACTACAGCATGGGCGACACCATGGCCGCCTTCTTCCCCGCCTACTCCCACGCTACCGTCGACTTCGATTTCCCCGCCGCCTGGCTGCATAGCGGACGCAACACCCTCACTCTCCAGGCCGTCGCCACCGCCGACAAAGGCGTCCCCGACGCAGGCTTCAACTACGACGCCATCGAGCTTGACCGTCTTTCTACCGCGCCCGCCGCCGTCCCCGCACAAATCGAGCCGACCATCTTCTATCAGAAGCAAAATGACGCCCTCACCGAACGCGTCGATGTTTTTGTTCGTTCCACCGAGCCTCTTCACGGCGGCCGCGCCGAACTCGACCTCGCCGGCCGTCACTACACGCAACCCATCCCTGAAAGCCCGGACTACGGCGACCACCGCATCAGCTTCAGCGTTCCTGAATTTCCCGCGCACTCGCCCGCCCGCCTCGCCGTCGCCCTCAACGGCCACACCACCCACACCTCCGCCAACCTCGATCCCAAAAAGAAATGGACACTGTTCCTTGTTCCTCACGTCCATCTCGATGTCGGCTACACCGACTACCAGGCCAAAGTCTCCGCCATTCAGAGCCGCATCCTCGACGAGGCGATGGACCTCACCGCGAAGCATCCCGATTTCCGCTTCAGTACCGACGGCTCCTGGAACCTCGACCAATATTTGAAGTCCCGCACCTCAGCCGAGCAGCAGCGGGTCCTCAGCGCCATCCAGCATCAGCAACTCTTCATCCCTGCACAATCCAGCAATCTGCTCACCGGCTTCCCCACCGCCGAAACCCTCATTCGCTCCCTCTACCCCGGCGCCAACTTCGCCCGTCTCCACGGCACGCCCTTCAACTACGCCAACATCACCGACGTCCCCTCCTACACCTGGTCCTACGCCTCCATCCTTGCCGCAGCCGGCATCCCCTACTTCCTCGCCGGCAGCAACAACGACCGCGCGCCCGTCCTGCTCCAGGGCCATCTCAACGAGAACTCCCCGTTTTACTGGCAAGGCCCCGACGGCGGCAAAGTTCTCATGTGGTATTCGCGCCACTACATGCAGATGCAGTTCCTCTTCGGCCTTCCCCCGCTCACCCCCACCGGCGAAGAAATGCTGCCGCTCTTCCTCGAGATGTACGACCACCCCAGCTACCGCGCCAGCGCGGCCATCGTCTTCGGCACTCAGGTCGAGAACACCGACCTCTTCCCGCAGCAGGCCGAGCTCGCCGATCAGTGGAACGGCCTCTACGCGTATCCGCACATCGAGTACTCCGGCTTCCACGACGCCCTCGCCAACATCCAGCAGCAATTCGGCTCCGACATCCCCACCATCCGCGGCGACGGAGGCCCTTACTGGGAAGACGGCATCGGCTCCGACGCCTTCTATGCCGCGCTCGAACGCCGCAACGAGAGCCGCGCTCCCTCTGCTGAAAAGCTTGCGACCATCAGCTCCCTCGTCAATCCCCGCATCGCCGTCGACCGCGACTCTCTCGACGCCATGTGGGCCAGCATGGTCCTCATGGATGAGCACACCTGGCTCTCCTGGAACAGCGTCTCCGACCCTGCCAGCGACGAGGCCGTCCAGCAGCTGCGCGTCAAAGATTCCCGCGCCACCACCGCCGACGATCTGCGCGACCACCTCCTGCGCAGCAGCATGGCCAGCCTCGCCGACTCCATCGCCGCCCCCGTCGACAGCCTCATCGTCTTCAACGCCCTCAACTGGAAACGCGATGGCCTTGTCGATATTGATCTCGACAACGGTTACGAAATCGCCGATCGCGCCTCGGGCGCAGCCGTTCCCTTCTCCGTCCTCGGCACCAGCAATAACCTCCGCCACGTCGAATTCGTCGCCCACGACGTCCCTGCCGTCGGCTACAAAACGTACACGCTGCGCCGCGCAGCCCACGCCGAAAACCAAGACGCGAATCCAGCCGCCGCAACCGCCGCCGCAACCGCCGCAACCACCCTCGAATCCCCGTACTACCACCTCGTCCTCGACCCCGCCTCCGGCGCCATCCGCAGCCTCTACGACAAGCAACTGGGCAAGGAGCTCTGCGACTCGGCCAGCCCCTACCGCCTCGGCCAATACCTCTACGTCACCGGCGGCGACCACGAGCCCAACAGCATCCTGCAATACCGCATCGTCTCGCCCCAACCCGAACTCCAGATTCACCCCGCCGCCAACGGCCGCCTCCTCTCCGTGGAGCGTACCCCGTGGGGATGGCGCGCCCGCCTCGAATCCTCCGACGTCAACACCCCGCGCGTCCGCACCGAAATCCGCCTCTTCGCCAACGAAAAGAAAATCGAGCTGATCGAGGACATCGATAAAACCGAGACCCTGAAGAAAGAAGCCGTCTACTTCGCCTTCCCCTTCGCCATGTCTCAACCGCAATTCCAGTACGAGATCCAGAACGGCGTCGTCGACCCGTCAAAGGACATGTACCCCGGCGCCGGCCACGAGTGGTTCTCCGTCCAGCACTGGGTCTCCGTCCAGCAGGATGGCGTATCCGCCACCGTCATGCCGCTCGACACGCCGCTCGTCACCCTCGGCGACATCAACCGCGGCGCTTGGCCAACGACCTTCGGCCCGCGTCCCGGCGCTGTCTTCTCCTATGCCATGAACAACTATTGGCATACCAATTACCGCGCCGGCCAGGGCGGCCATTTCCAGTTCCGCTATGTCATCACCAGCGCCGCGCAAACCGATCCCGCCGCGCTCAGCCGCCTCGGCTGGGAAGAAGCTACTCCCCTCGAGCAGGACCAGATCCGCTCCCAGGACAAAGCGCTCGATCTGCCCCGCCCCCTCGACGGCAACCAGGCCAGTTTTGTAACCGTCGATGATCCTGATTTGCTCCTCGAAACCTGGAAGCCCGCCGAAGACGGCAACGGAACCATCCTGCGCTTCCTCGACCTCGGCGGCTCCGACCGCACCGTCACCGTCACCACGCCTCTGCTCGACCTCCATCAGGCCTTCGCTACTGACGCCGTCGAGCGTAATCAGCATCCGCTCTCCCTCAGCGGCAGCAATGGATTCGAAGTCCCCATCCACCCCCACGCCATCGTCACCGTCCGCGTCGTTGGCGATCCACTCCTGCGCCCGCCCACCGAATAGGAGTGGTCTCATAAACAGCGGCGTGGTTTCGGCACATTGCATCAGCACGCTTCGATGGCGGATCTCCTGCGCGGTCCGCATGATGCGCAGTGGATTTCTGAGTCCAGTTCCAGCTGGAAAAAAGGAGCCTTGGCCGGCCGAAAGAGGCTAACCACGCCGGGCTGTCGACAGTGCGTCGTTCGATCTCTGTGGGTATCGTGTCTCTCCGAAACCTGTGCCCTCTACCACCCTGTACCCTGAGCCCTAATCCCTGTGCCCTGCTTTGTGAACCCTGCCGCTCCCTGTGGCATCCTGTTAAAAGCCATGCCTCCGGCGCACGCCCACCATAGTCGGCTCTCCTTCGAGCGCACCATCGCCAGCGCGCGTCAGACGATGGTCCTGAGCGAAATTGCTCACCTCGCCATCGACAGCTTCCGTGCCGCCAAGGTCCGTTTCGCGCTCACCGCCCTCGGCATGGTCATCGGCACGGCTTCAGTCATCCTGGTCGTCGCCATCTCCGCCACCGGTCGCCAGTACATCCTCAGCGAGATCCAGGGAATCGGCACGAATCTGGTCGAGCTCGAATATTCCGGAGGCGGTTCAGGTGCGGTCACCGCCACCCAGACCGACTTCCTCACCTTCGACGACGAGCACACCATCGACGAAGAAGTTCCCTCCGTCGCCATGTCTTCCGTTGTGCTCGAGTTGCATCAGAGCATCAGCTTCGGGGGCGGCGTCACCCACGATGTCCTCGTCCTCGGCGTTGAACCGTCCTACCGCCAGGTCCGCAACCTGATCGTCACCGCCGGCCGCTTCTTCGACGAAGAAGACGAGGACACCCACACCCCCGTCGCCGACGTCACCGAAGCCTTCGCCAAAGACATGTTTGGCAGCAACGCCGGCGCCATTGGCAAAACCTTCCAGATCACCGGCATCCCCTTCACCATCGTCGGAATCTTCAAAGAGCGCGTCGAAACCTTCGGCGAAACCGAGATCGCCAATCAGACCATCCTCATCCCGTACTCTGTCGGCCGCTACTTCACCGGCACCGACAACGTGAAGCAGATCTATTTTTCAATTCGCGATCAGAACGACGTCGAAGACGCAGCCAAACAGATCGTCGCCACGGTTAAAAACGATGGCCGCCATCTGCCCAACTCCGTCTACCAGACGCAGACCATGACCGCGCTCATCACTCTGGCCGGCAAGGTCATCATCGCCCTCACCGCCATGCTCCTGCTTGTCTCGGGTGTCACTCTGGCCGTCGGCGGCGTGGGCATCATGAACATCATGCTGGCCACCGTCCGCTCCCGTACCCGCGAAATCGGCATCCGCAAGGCCCTCGGCGCCACCTCCCGCGAGATTCGCCTTCAGTTTCTGATGGAGGCTGTCTTCGTCTCGCTCTTCGGCGGTCTGATGGGCGCCGTCATCGGTCTCGGCATCCCGTTCTCCATCCGCTTCCTCACCAACTACCGCGTCCCTGTCTCCGGATGGTCGGCCGTCGTCGGCCTCGCCGCCTCGGCCGCGGTGGGCATTATCTTCGGCACGCTGCCCGCTAATCGCGCCGCGCAGATGGACCCCATCGATTCCCTGCGCTACGAATAGCGGGCCTGCTGCCTTGTTCTCCGCTGCGTGGGCGCAGCCGGAGAATCGCTTACTGCTGCAGTTTCACGCCAGCCGGAACCACCGTCAACGCCACTTCCATCTCCGTCCCGCTCGGCACGTGCACGTTCTTTCCCTTCGAGGTGAACGTGGCCGAGTTCTGCTGATGGATGTCGCTCTGCAGCGTCACCCCCGGCACTCCGTTCCTGGCATTCTGCTGGCTCGGCTGTCCCGCACCCGGTTCAGGCATCGCGGCCGCCGCAGAAGGCTGTGGCGGAGGAGTTGAAGCGGCTCCCGCCGATCCGCCGCCACCCTGGGCTCCACCGCCGCCGCCCGAAGGCATAGGAGCCCCGCCGCCACCGGCCGGCATCGAATCCCCTCCTGGCGCGCCGCCGCTCTGATTCTGCTGCATCAGCGCCGGTTCTGAGACCGCGACAACCGTTGCCTTAATGGGCAGTTCCTGCCCATTTTTCAATTTCGCCTTGTCGAAAGTCACCACCACCGTTGAGTCGCCCTTGTTCTCTGAAGCCTGCGCCTGATCCACGTGCCCTTCCAGCACCGTATTCTTTGGCAGGTTCTGCGCATCCGGAATCTGCACGTCCTTCTCCAGCTTCGCCGTCACCAGATCGCCCTGTTTGGCTTTCTTCGCGTCGATGGTCTTGCTCAGCTCTGCGACTGCCGGAACCATCTGCAGCGTCTTGCCCTGCGCGCTGTTGTCCGCGCTCGCCCCGGCCGAAGCGCCCTGCGCCCAGGCTCCGGCTCCTATGCACCATGCCAGCGCTGCGCCGGCACCCATCGCCAGTCCCTGGCGAATTGCTCGGTTCATAAATCCCTCCTGTTCACTACGCGGGCCCGCTTCCCCTCTATGAACAGAGAGCCGAATCAGCCATCTGCGTTGCCCACGGCTGGTAAACTAAAGCCTGGAAACAATCTATGGCCGTCGTGCCTCAACCGCCGGTGGCCCATCCTCGTTGCTGCATCCGGCTGCGCCCCGCAAAAACCAAAAATTCAGGACAACTTCTTGAGCGCCATCCGCAACATCGCCATCATTGCCCACGTCGACCACGGCAAGACCACCCTCGTCGATCAGCTCCTCCGCCAGGCTGGCACCTTCCGCGCCAATGAGCACCTCACCGAGCGCGTCATGGACTCCAACGAGCTCGAGCGCGAGCGCGGCATCACCATCCTCTCCAAAAACACCGCCGTCTTCTACAAAGGCGAGAAGATTAACATCGTCGACACCCCCGGCCACGCCGACTTCGGCGGTGAAGTCGAGCGCGCTCTGCGCATGGTCGACGGCGTCATGCTGCTCGTGGATGCCTCCGAAGGTCCGCTGCCCCAGACCCGCTACGTCCTTTCGAAAGCCCTCGAAGCCAAGCTGCCTCCCATCCTCGTCATCAACAAGATCGATCGCCCCGACGCCCGCCATCAGGAGGTCCTCAACGAGGTCTACGACCTCTTCATCGATCTCGACGCCAGCGAGGACCAGCTCGACTTCCCCGTCCTCTATACCAACGCCAAGCTGGGCCAGGCCAGCACCGATCCCACCCAGCCCGGCCCTGACCTCATGCCGCTCTTCGAATCCATTCTCGCCACCATCCCCACCGGCAAAGGCGACCCCGCCGGCGTGCTTCAGATCCAGGTCACCAACCTCGACTACTCCGACTACCTCGGCCGCCTCGCCATCGCCCGCGTCTTCCAGGGAACCCTCCACACCGGCGACGAAGTCGCCATCTCCAAGCGCGACGGCTCCATCCAGAAGACCCGCATCACCAAGCTCTTCAGCTTCGCTGGCCTCCATCGCGTCGATATCACCGAGACCGAGATCGACGACATCGTCGCCGTCGCAGGTGTCGAGGGCATCACCATCGGCGAAACCATCACCAGCGTCGAAAATCCCGCGCCCCTGCCCGCCATCATCATCGATGAGCCCACCATCGCCATGCAGTTCTCCATCAACAACTCGCCCATGGTGGGCCGCGAAGGCCAGTTCGTCACCTCCCGCAACCTGCGCGAGCGCCTCGAAAAGGAGCTCCTCACCAATGTCTCCATCCGCGTCGAGGAAACCGGCTCGCCCGACAGCTTCAAGGTCCTCGGCCGCGGCGAGCTTCAGCTCTCCATCCTCATCGAGATGATGCGCCGCGAAGGCTACGAGCTGATGGTCGGCCGCCCCGAGATCGTCACCAAAGAAGTCGACGGTAAGCTCATGGAGCCCCTCGAGCACCTCACCATCGACATCCCCGAAACCTTCATCGGCACCGTCATCGAACGCCTTGGACCGCGCCGCGGCGAAATGGTCAAGATGCACAACCACGGCTACGGCCGCGTCCGCCTCGAGTTTCGCGTTCCCTCCCGCGGCCTCATCGGCCTGCGCAGCGATCTGCTCACCGAGACCCGCGGCACCATGGTCATGAACTCCCTCTTCGACGGCTACATGCCCCATCAGGGACAAATCCCCCAGCGCCCCACCGGCGCCCTCATCGCCGACCGTCCCGGCGTCACCACCGCCTATGCCCTTGAAGGCCTCGAAGACCGCGGCGTCCTCTTCACCCCGCCCGGCATCGAGGTCTATGAGGGCATGATCATCGGCGAGCACTCCCGCGACAACGACCTCGACGTCAACGTCGTCCGCGAAAAGAAGCTCACCAACATGCGCGCCTCCACCGCCGACGAAGCCATCCGCCTCGCACCGCCGCGCGCCCTCAATCTCGAACAGGCCATCGAATTCATCGCCGACGACGAAATGGTCGAGGTCACGCCCAAATCGCTGCGCCTGCGCAAAAAAATCCTCCAGTCCAACCGCCGCCCCCGCCGCAACCCCACCGTCCAGGCATAATCCTTGCAGCTGGTTCTGGGTGCCCCACATGTGCCCGCCGTTGGCACATGTGGGATTCCGCTCACCCTCGCCTCCGAGACACTCGCTTGTATCGGTGACACATGGCGGTGCCCCGTCAATGGGACTGCGGTAGACGCCACGGGCTTCAGCCCGTGGACCCGTGAGCGATTCAATCAACAGGGCCTTCAGGCCCGGAATTACGCCGGATGCCTCGCCATTCCGGCGTGCGGGTGCCTCATCAGCGGCCCGCCGTTGGCAGATGTGGGATTCCACTCGCCTTCGCGGGCGTAATAGCCTGCATATCATGGTCCCGCTTTAGCGGGACGACGGTAGAAGCCACGGGCTTCAGCCCGTGGATCAGCCACCCTGAAAGGATGGGCCTTCAGGCCCGGGGTGTTGGGTCCCCCACAACCTGGCCTGAGTCCCCAGAACGAAAAGAAGGGGAGTCGAATGGCTCTGCCCGCTGTTGGCAGATGTGGAATTCCACTCACCTTCGCGGGCGTAATAGCCTGCATATCATGGTCCCGCTTTAGCGGGACGACGGTAGAAGCCACGGGCTTCAGCCCGTGGATCAGCCA